>ENA-OURU01004083-OURU01004083.1-human-gut-metagenome-genome-assembly--contig:-NODE-4083-length-11154-cov-3.138481_pt1 | contig 11154 bp, 10 predicted proteins | sample MGYA00242137_ERZ509064 | MGnify/ENA primary metagenome ERZ509064 (study PRJEB26280, sample SAMEA2338777) | human gut metagenome | biome: human gut; feature: human-associated habitat; material: faeces...
TATGCCAAAAGACGAAAAATGAGGAATTTCTCCGGCGCCTGCGGGATCTCAATGGGTGACCACGGCGCGGGAAAAAGGCCCCGGCGCATTACGCCGGGGCCTTTTTATGCTCATGTTCCGATCCGCTGCTGCGTGGAAAGGTCAAATAGGTGCAGGTTCTCCGGGTCGATGCACATGGAAAGATCGTCTCCCGTGTGCACGGCGGAGCGGGCGGGGACCCGGGCCACCATCTGCTGGCCGAAGGCCGTGATGTACAGGTAGATCTCGTTGCCCATCATCTCTGCCAGGTCGATGTGGGCCGTGATCTTGAACGGCTCGTCGTCCTTTGCAAGATGGACGTCTTCCGAGCGGATGCCCATGCAGATCTCCTTGCCCACATAGGCGTCGAAGTCGGTATCCCGGATCTTTTCCATGGGGACCTTCGTTTTCCACGCCCCGAACTCCAGAAAATACGCGCCGTCGGCCTTCTGGACCCGGGTATGGATGAAATTCATCTGCGGAGAGCCGATGAACCCGGCCACAAACATGTTGCAGGGGCGGTCGTAAAGCGTCTGGGGCGTATCGAACTGCTGGACCTCGCCGTCTTTCATCACGCAGATGCGGTCGCCCATGGTCATGGCCTCGATCTGGTCGTGGGTCACGTAGACGAAGGTGGTCTGCAGCTGCTGGTGCAGCTTGGTGATCTGGCTGCGCATCTCGGTGCGCAGCTTGGCGTCCAGATTGGAAAGGGGCTCGTCCAGCAAAAAGACGGAGGGGTTGCGGACCATGGCGCGGCCCAGCGCCACCCGCTGGCGCTGTCCGCCGGAGAGTGCTTTGGGCTTGCGGTCCAGATACGGCTCCAGGTCCAGGATCTTGGCGGCCCACAGGACTTTTTTCTGGATCTCATCCTTGGGGACGTGGCGCAGCTCCATGCCGAAGGCGATGTTTTTGTAGACGCTCATATGGGGATAGAGCGCGTAGTTCTGGAATACCATGGCGATGTCCCGGTCCTTGGGGGCCATGTCATTGACCCGCTGGTCGCCGATGTACAGGTCGCCGCCGGTGATGGTCTCCAGCCCCGCGATCATCCGCAGGGTGGTGGATTTTCCGCAGCCGGACGGCCCCACCAAGACCACGAACTCCTTGTCCTGAATGGTCAGGCTCAGGTCCTCGATGACCGTGGTGTTTTTTCCGTATGTTTTTTTGATGTGCTCCAGACGAATTCCTGCCATGTCGATCTCCTCGCTTACGAAAACCCGAATAACGTTTGATACTGGTGCAGGACCCGGGCAAATTCCCGGTCCAGCGCCGGATTGCCCGCCTGCCCTGCCAGACGCGCCATGTCCTGAGAGAAACGGAACGCGTCCGCTCCATTGACGGGACGGGGAAGCCGTGCCCCAACAAAAGCGTAAAAATTGTTCCGCACGATCTTCTCCACCACAGGCTCCCCTAGCTCCAGCCCGCAAAAGCGTTCGCCCCATCCTGCGGCACTGGCGGTGCAGAGGAAGTCGCCAATGGTCCGCAGGCGGTCGGCGGCTCTGGCGGCGCAGTCGCCCGTTTCGCCGGAGGCGTTTCCCGTGTTGTCCGTGCCCAGCAGGATCCGGTCCTGAAACTCTTCAAAGAACAGCTTGCTTTGGGCAGGGGATTTTGTGAAGTTGTGGTACATCTCACTGCCGGGGGTGATGTCGATCCAAACGGTCTCCCACCGCCGGAGGAATGCGCGCAGCCGGGGCAGATCGTCGGACAGAAAGAAAAAGTGGGGGAAGAGGATGTTCAGCCGGGGGTGCTGCTCCATCAGGCCCTCGATCTCCTCATAGTAGGCGTCAAAGGGGACCTGGCTGTAGATCCATCCCTGCTCCAGGGCGAATTTGGGCGCGGTCCGGGCACTCCAGAACTCTCTGGGGTCGCCCACATGAAAGAGCACCGGGATGCCCTCGGCCTCCAGCCAGTCAAACATCCCGCGGAAAACGGGGGAGTCAAAGGGCTCGCCGAAGGCCTCCCGCATATTGGGCTTGCCGAAGAGCTTGATCCCGTCAAACCCCAGGGCGATCAGATGCTGGGCCTGGTGCAGATAGTCAAAGTGCTTGTCCGGCCGGTCGGGGGAGGGGAATCGGATCCCGCCGAAGGAAAAGATCTGCCGGGGCCGCCGGAGCTTGGCCAGCAGGGAGAGGGGATTGCGCAGCAGGTGCTCCGGATACCACAAAACGATATTCTGGATGCAGATGGCCTCCAGATGGCACTCGTCCAGCACCCGGATGGTGTCATCCACGTTTTGAAGGCGGCTCATGGTCCTGGTAAGGCTCAGGTGAAAATGTCCGTCGATCCACGCCTTGTCCATGCCTCACCCCTTGATCCCCGTCAGGGCGATGCCCTTGATGAAGTGCTTCTGGCCGAAGATGAACGCGATCAGCGTGGGAATGGTGGAAAGGACGCTGGCGGCCATCAGCAGCTGGTATTTGGTGCCGTTTTGCCCCTGCAGGCAGGCCATGGCCACGGACAGCACCCGCATGCTGTTGGAGTTGGTGACGATGAGCGGCCACAGAAGGTCATTCCAGGTGGCGATGGCCGTGATGATGCCGTAGGCCACCAGGGCGCTGGTGCACAGGGGCAGCATGATGTTCCAGTAGATCCGGAAGTAGGAGCAGCCGTCGATTTTGGCGGAGTCCTCCAGCTCCCGGGGGAGCGTCATGAAGAACTGGCGCAGGAAGAAGGTGCCGTATGCGCTGGGGATGATGGGGATGATGAGCCCCTTGTAGGTATCCACCCACCCAAGATAGTTCATCATCTGGTAGCGGGGGATCAGGGTCATCTGCGGCGGGACCATCAGCACCGCCAGGATCAAGAAGAAGATCACGTTTTTGAAGCGGAAGTTCAGTCGGGCAAAGGCGTATCCCGCCAGGGAACATAGAAACAGCTGCCCGAACAGCACAACGCCGGTGTAGATGATGGTGTTTTTGTAGTAGGTGATGAAGTCGAGCTTTTCCAATACCTCCGCATAGTTGTTGAAGTTCCACTCCGAGGGGAACCACACGATGGGCAGCGCCACAGACTCGGCGAAGGTCTTGAAGGAGGTCAGGACCATCCAGATAAAGGGAAAGACCATGATGATGCTGCCCAGAGACAGCAGGGAGACCAGCAGGATTTTGCCCCCGCTGATTTTATGCACTAGTTTCATAGGCAGGCCTCCCCTCAGTCATAGTAGACCCATTTTTTCTGCATGTAGAATTGAAGGGCCGTGATGGCCATGATGATGCAAAACAGAATGACGGCTTCCGCACAGGCGTAACCCATCTTCATGTTGATAAATCCGTTTTCATAGATGCCGTATACCATCGTCCGAATGGCCTTGAGCATGGGGCTGGAGGAGGAATCGGCGCCGCTTCCCGTGAAGATGTAGATGATGTCGAAGGCCTTCAGGGCGTCCATGGTCAGGGTGATGGAGACGAAGAAGATGGACGGAGAGAGCAGCGGCAGGGTGATCTTCGTGAATTTTTTCACGGCCGAGATCCCCTCGATGTCTGCGGCCTCGTAATAGGAATCCGAGATCCCCTGCAGGCCGGCCAGCAAAATGATGGTGTTGTAGCCCAGCTTGTTCCACACGGTGACGATGATGACGGCGATCATGATAAAATTGGAGTCGCCCAGCCACATAGGTCCCTCGATCCCAAACCAGGCCAGCACCTGGTTCACCACGCCGAACTGGGAATTGAGCAGCCAGCGCCAGACCATGGCCACGGCCACCTGCATGGTGACCACCGGGAGAAAGTAAATGGTGCGGAACAGTCCCCGGCAGGGGATCTTCTGGTTGAGCGCGTTGGCGATGAGAACGGCCAGGATCAGCGTGACCGGCACCGTTCCGATGGTATAGAGGAGGGTGTTGCGCAGCTCGATGCCGAGATTCGGGTCCTGCAGGAGCTTGGAATAATTCAGCGTGCCGACGATCTGGGGAGCGGACAGGCTGTTCCAGTCCGTAAAGGACATGGCAAAAGCAAACAGAATGGGAAGGATGGAAAAAATCAGCACGCCCAGCACCAGGGGCGCGATGAAGAGATATCCGTTGAACTTTTCCGAGTCGTGGATCTGCTTGAGCCGGTAGCGGACACCGCTGCGGGTCTGATGCAGGGATACCTGGTTATTTCGTTTTCCTGTCATGTTTTCCATATTAGCCTCTTAGTTTGACTCTACCGCTGCCGGACCGGCAGCGGTAGAGTCGTTCCGTAGGATTGGCTGCGGGGAAAGGGGGCGTATCACGCGCCCAGCTCGGCTTCCACGGCGGCAACGGCGTCGTTGAGGCCTTGCTCCACCGTCTTGTTGCCGGAGAAGATGTTGCCGCACTCAGACTCATAGGCGCTTCTGGTGGCAGCGGGGCTCTTCACAGACAGGGGCAGGCGGTGCGCCACATCCAGCATGTTGATAAACGCGGCGGCGTTCACGTCCTCGGGGAAGTTGGCGACCCAGGTCTGGGCAGCGTCCAGGCAGGCGGGCATGCCGCTCTGGGCGATCATGTTCTGGCACTGGACGGTGGAGGCGTACTCCAGGAACTGCTGGACCTCCTCCGGGTGGGCGGTGTTGGCCGAGCCGGCAAAGCCCACAGCGTTGAGGGTGCAGGCCTCTTCCTTGCCCGCGGGCAGCTCCACGCAGCCCAGCGCATCGCCCAGGGCGTCATAGTAGGTAGCCACATAGGGAGAGGTGCAGTAGGTCATGGCCACCTGACCGGCCATGAAGCGGTCGCCCTTGCTCAGCTCGCTCAGCTGGGCGGCGTTGGGGGAGGACTTGTCCGTAAAGACCAGGTCATACTGGAAGTTGAAGGCCTCCTTGGCGGCGTCGCTGTTGAAGTTGGGGGTCAGGCCGTCCTCTTCGTAGACCGTCACACCGTTTTGCAGCAGGAAGTTGAACGTGCCCATCTGGGACTGGTAGTCCAGGCAGTAGCCGTAGGTGGAGTCATCCGTCAGCGCGGCGGCGGTGGCCCGCAGGTCCTCCCAGGTCCAGTCGGCGGTGGGATAGGCGATGCCCTTGGCGTCGAACATGTCCTTGTTATAGACCATGGCCACGCTGTCCAGCATGAACGGCACGGCGTACAGCTTCCCGTCGGAGGAGAGCATGTCCAGCGCCTCGGCCACATACTGGGAGGTGTCCACGTTGGTGGTGTCCACCGGCAGCATCAGGTTGTTGGGGATGAATTCCAGGCTGTACATGTAATTGCACCAGAAGATGTCCGGGCCGGAATCGGTGGGAAGGGCGGTCTGCAGCTTGGTCCAGTATTCGCCCCAGGGAATGGTGGTGAGGTTGATCTTGATATTTTCGTGGGTGGATTCAAAGTCCGCAACGATCTGCGCCATGGCGTCGTTGAAGCTCTCATCCCAGTAGTACAGGTTCAGTTCCACGGATTCGCCGGAGGAAGATCCATCGGAAGAAGGGGTTTGTTCTTTCTGGCCGCAGCCAGCCAGAAGGGTGCAGAGCAATGCCGACACAAGCATGAGACTACCAAGCTTTTTCATTGTCATCTTCCTTTCTTCATGTTGCCGAGGTTTAGTGGATGATTTCAGTGTAGCCCATTTTCCCGCCGCACCGCATCAACTCATATTGGAATTTTACAAACTTTTATTTGCAAATCGCCAAATTATATGGACATTGCACAAAAAGACGCTATTATACTTAAATGTGAATGTTAGGGGGCAAATAGGCGCAAGTACGGTGTTGTGATGTTTGGAAATGCTGTATTTACATAACATCGCGGCCAGCCATCCTGTGGCATAATTATGGAAGAAATGTTCAGGTTGCAGCCCACAGATGTGTCAGGGAGAAAGAGGAATGCATGGCTGACCAGTATTGTGTTTGGTATCGCAAAACGAAATATTTGGCCCTGCAGCCATGCATGCTGCCGGCCTTTGCGCTGCAGCCGGACCACCCGCTTTTGCCGCCCAAGGAGACGCTTCCGCTGGTGGTGGTGGGCATCATGGGCGGGGAAGCCACCATTTCCATTGACGGCAACCGCTATACGGCTGCCGCCGGGGATTTTTTTGTGGCGGCGGAGAGCGAGAACGCCCGCATCCACGCGGTGCTGTCGGAAAAGCTGGACTACTGGGTCCTCTCGTTTATCCCTGCTTTCATATCACCCAACGGGCCCATGGGCTTTGACCAGCATTATCTTTCCGTTTTCTCGGGAAGTCAGAATCTCCCCACCCACAAGCTCAGCGGCCAGCGCCGGCCGCTGGACCGGCTCAGTCAGCTCTTTTCCGTTTTGACCCGAAGAGCGGGGGAGCTGGAGGGGGACTTTGCCTGGTATGCCAAGGTCCATCTTTTGGAGATGCTGCTGGAGATCCGCCGGTACTATCAGGAGGACGGCCAGCTCAATTTGAACCAGCGGACGTCCTCGGCGCCGCCCAACCAGATGATCGAGCGGATCATCAGCTACATCGATGAAAACCTGGCCCAGTCGCTGTCTCTTTCCATGTTTGCAGAGATCGCACATATGAATCCGTTTTACTTTTCCACCTACTTCAAAAAGCACACCTCCATGAGCCCGTCCCAGTATGTGCTCTATGCAAGGATCAACCGTGCCAAGAAGCTGCTGGTGGAGACCGACAAGAATATTTTGGACGTGGCCCTGCTGTGCGGGTTCAACTCCACGGCGAATTTCAACAAGGCGTTCAAAAAAGTCGTGGGAATGACCCCTTCGGAATACCGCGGGAGCCTGGAGTAGAAAAAGATGGAATATGTAGAGCTGAAGAGCGTCCAGAAAATTTATCCGGGCAATATCCCGGCGGTGCAGGATTTCTCGCTGGGGATCCGGCAGGGGGAATTTTTGGTGCTGGTGGGCCCGTCGGGGTGCGGGAAATCCACGCTCCTGCGGATGATCGCGGGGCTGGAGAGCATCTCCTCCGGGGAACTGTGGATCGACGGCGTGCTGGCCAACCGGCTGGAGGCCAAGGCGCGGGATATTGCCATGGTGTTTCAGAACTACGCCCTCTATCCCCATATGACGGTTTACAAAAACATGGCCCTGGGGCTGGAGCTGCGGCACATCCCCCGCAGGGAGATCGACGAGAAGATCCGGGCGGTGGCGGCGGAGCTGGATATCAGCTATCTGCTCAACCGAAAGCCCAGACAGCTCTCCGGCGGCCAGCGCCAGCGGGTGGCCCTAGGGCGGGCGGTGGTGCGGGAGCGTTTTTGCTGGACGAGCCCCTTTCCAATCTGGATGCCGAGCTGCGTGTGAAGATGCGGATGCTCATCGCCAATCTCCACCAGAAGCTGGGGACCACCTTCATCTATGTGACCCACGACCAAAGCGAGGCCATGACCCTCGCCGACCGGATCTGCGTCATGGACGACGGATTCATCCAGCAGGTGGACACGCCGCAGAACCTGTACGACTATCCCTGCAACCTGTTCGTGGCGGGCTTTATCGGCACGCCCCAGATGAACCGGTTCACAGCCGCTCTGTGCCGGGGCGAGGCCGGCTTTTTCTGCACCCTGGGAGGTGTACGGCTTCCCCTGCCCCACGGAGCCCAGCAGGCCCGGCGGCTGGACAACTATGTGGGGGAGCAGGTGGTGTTCGGGATCCGGCCGGAGCATATCCTCTGCGGACAGGGGCCCGCTCTGCCGGAGGCACTGGGAGCATTTCAGGTGACGGTGGATTACGCCGAGCCCCTGGGCGCGGAGCAGATCCTGCACTTTACTGTGGACGGGCAGGACTTTGTGCTCCGCACGCCCAACAAGGCTGCCTGCCACGCGGGCGACCGGATCCGGATCACATGGGACAGCCGCTGCATGCATGTTTTTTCGCAGGTCAGCGGACAGGCGCTGCTGCACGGCGCCCGAACGGAGATGACATAATGGGCTGGTATGCAAGATTTTATGGAAGGCCCGGACCCGGGGTCCGGAAAGACGAGCCGCCCAAGACCGGGATCCGGCTTTTGCTGGCCATCCTGGGACGGGAGTGGCGGACGCTCATTTTGCTGAATCTGCTGTTTTGCGCCGCCTCGCTGCCGGTGGTCACCATCCCGGCGGCACTGTGCACCATGCAGCATGTGACCATCAAAATGGTCCAGGATGAGCCGGTTTTGCTCTGGCCGGACTTCCGGGCTGCGTTTGCCGCAGCGTTCAGACGGGGGACCCTGTGGGGCTGGGGCTATCTTATCCTGGCGCTGGCATCCGTGTTCTGCGTGTACTTTTACGGGCGGATGGTGGCATACAGCGCCCTTTTCCTGCTGCCTTTTTCCGTGGCGGCGGTGCTGCTGGTTCTGCTGCTGCTGACCGGGGTGTACTACTTCCCCCTCTTGATCCGCTCGGACATGCGGGGCCGCAGCCTTATCAAAAATGCCCTGCTCATGGCCACGGCCTATGCGCCCCACGCGTTTGCCGCTGTGCTGGCCGCCGGCACGCTGGCCGTGGTGTGCGATTTGTTTTTCCTGCTGGCCTGGCCGTTTGTGCTGCTGATTTTGTTTTCCCTGCAGGCGCTGCTCTGTTCTCTGGCAGCCTGGCCGGACATCTGCCGGCAGTCGGAACGGGAGACCCGGCCCCAGGCCGGTATTTGAGATCGATTGAAAAGGAGATGGCTGATCCATGAAACTCACCGTCATTGGAGGCGGCGGCGTCCGCTCCATGTTCCTGGCCAAAAGCATCGCCCAACAGGCGCGGCGGCTCCATGTGGACCATCTGGTCTTTATGGACACGGACCCGGAAAAGCTGCGGATCTACGGCGGGATGGCGTCCCATGTGGCGCGGATGCTGGACCCGACGCTGCACTTTCAGCTGACCACGGACGGCGTGGAGGCCGTGCGGGACGCGGATTATGTCATTACCACCATCCGCGCCGGCGGGGACCATATGCGGGTGCGGGACGAGCGGATCGCGCTGGCCCATGGGGTTTTGGGCCAGGAGACCACGGGCGCGGCCGGCTTTTCCTTTGCCATGCGGTCCATTCCGGCCCTGGTGTCCTACTGTGAGCTGATCCGCAAGTATGCAAAAAAGACGGTCAAGGTATTTAATTTCACCAACCCGGCGGGCGTGGTGTCCCAGACGCTGCGGGACCTGGGCTATGACTTTACCTACGGCATCTGCGACGCGCCCAGCGGGATGCTGCACCAGTTTGCCTCGCTGTACGGGGCGGACCCCGAGGAGATCCAGGGGGAGTGCTACGGACTCACCCACCTCTCCTTTTTCCGCTCCATCACCCTGCGGGGCCGGGAGATCCTGCCGGAGCTGATCCGGGACCCCAGGGCATATGCCTCCACGGACCTGCGCTTTTTCCAGCCGGAGCTGGTGGAGCATCTCCAGTGCGTGCTGAATGAGTACCTCTACTATTTTTACTACCGGGAAAAAGCGGTGGCCAATATCCTCTCCTCCAGCCAGACCCGCGGCGAGATCATCGAGGAGATCAACCGGCAGATGACGAAAGAGCTCTCCGGGATGGACATTGAAAACGACTTTGCAAGCTGCCTTGCCTGCTATGAAAAATGGTACGGCATGCGGGAAAACTCCTACATGGCCAACGAGACGGGGATCCGCCGGGACAGCCAGTGGAAATTCGACGTTTTCTCCCAGGACAGCGGCGGCTATGCCGGCGTGGCGCTGAAGTTCATTCAGATCGCCGAGTCCGGCGGCAGCGGACGCATGATCCTGTGCGTGCCCAATCAGGGAGCCATCCCGGGCCTGCTGGATACGGACATCATCGAGAGCACCTGCGACATCACCGCCGACGGCGCCGTGCCCCACAGGGTGACTGATCCGTCACCGGCGGCCCTGGAGCTGATCCGCCGCGTGAAGGTATATGAGCGCCTGGCGTCCCAGGCCATCCGGACTCGCAGCCGGGCGGCGGCGGTGGACTGCCTGATGGCGCACCCGCTGGTGAATTCCTATTCTCTGGCCAGTGCGCTTGTGGACGAGTATATCCGGCTCAACGCCGCGTATTCCGAAGGGTGGGAGTGAGTGGACATGTCCTTTGTTGCCGGTGCAGGCACCATGAATGTTGATCTGCTGTACAGCGGACTTCCCCGTGTCCCGGGTGAAGGGGAGGAGCTGTTTTCCGCCGGATTTGCGGTGCGGCTGGGCGGCGGGATCCCGGCCACGCTATTGAATCTGCGGGGGCTGAACGTGCCGGTGGCCTTGCAGACTGCCTGGGGAGATGACATTTTTTCCCGGTTTGCGGTGGAGCAGGTGCATGGCTTTGGCCTTATCCCCGCCAACCTCTATCAGGGCGGAGGGATCCCCCTCAATGTGTCCACGGTGATCCTCACGCCGAATGACCGGACCTTTGTCTCTTACAGCAACGGGATCCCCGCAGGACCGGAGACGGACCGGATCATTTACGAACGGTCCCGGGGTGCCGCGTTTGTCCAGATGGGGGCCGGCTCCCTGGAGCTTTACCGCAGGCTCAAGGCCGAGGGGGCGCAGCTCCTGTTCGACACGGGCTGGTCGGATGACCTCTCTTTGGAGTGCTGCCGGGAGCAGCTGCTGCTGGCCGATTACTATACGCCCAATCAGAAAGAGGCGTTGAAGATCACGGAGACCGACACCCCGGAAGCGGCTGCGGAGGTATTGAGCCGGTATTTTCCCCGCGTGATCGTGAAGCTGGACCGGGCCGGGTGCCTCATTCAGGAAAACGGCGTTCAGCGTGTGATCCCCAGCATTCCCGGGATCACCTGCGTGGACTCCACCGGAGCGGGAGACGCGTTTACGGCCGGGCTGCTGTACGGTCTTTACCACGGCTATCCCTTTGCCGAGTGCGTGCTGCTGGGAAATATCACCGGGGGGACCTGCGTCACAGGCGAGGGATGCCTGACCCGGCGGTGCACGGAGGAGGAGCTGCTGCGCCAGTTCCGCGCGTATCATCACTTTGTGGAGTGAAGGCGTGCGGCCTTGCATCTGCCCGGAAAGGTGACTATAATGAAAAATGCGCCCCGGTTGCTGCCTGATGGGCAGCGGCCGGGGCGGATTTCTTTCAGTAAAGCGGGTTTGCGGGTATGAAGCAAAAAATGCAGACATCCCGGGAGGATGTATTCAAAAATCTGCCGGTACCGGCGGCGCTGCGGACCATGATCGTTCCGGCGGTGACCAGCCAGCTCATCGTCCTGATCTACAACATGGCAGATACCTTTTATGTGGGGCAGACCAATGATCCTTACATGGTGGCGAGCACTTCGCTGATCCTGCCGGTGTTCAATATCACCCTTT
>ENA-OURU01004094-OURU01004094.1-human-gut-metagenome-genome-assembly--contig:-NODE-4094-length-11115-cov-4.141501_pt1 | contig 11115 bp, 14 predicted proteins | sample MGYA00242137_ERZ509064 | MGnify/ENA primary metagenome ERZ509064 (study PRJEB26280, sample SAMEA2338777) | human gut metagenome | biome: human gut; feature: human-associated habitat; material: faeces...
CTTTTTAAGTATTTCACAATAATATAAATATATTTATACTTTAATATATCTATATTAAAATATGTTACTTATTTTTAAAAATAGTAATTGTTGACTAAACTAATTTTAATAATTTAATATAAAAAGTATGCATCTACAATTTCTATTCTTCATCTGGTTCTGGTGCTTCTACTGGGCAAACGCCTGCACATGTTCCACAACTAATGCATTGGCTGGCATCTATTTCATATTTTCCATCACCTTCTGAGATGCAATTTACTGGACATTCTGCTGCACACGCACCACAACTAATACATCTATCTGTTATTTTATATGCCATTATTTTCACCACCTCTTCATTATTTAGGTTTTTTAAGGGATACCTATAAACCCATTAATATTAGATGTCATCTTCACTCGCTGCATTTTCCATTTTATCCAATTTTTCTAACTTTTCTAATTCTTTTAAGTTTTCTTGTTCTTCTTTATTAAGTTCTTTCGATTCAATGTTCTTTATTATCTTTACTTCTGATGCAGGATATTTTTTATAAAAAGTATCTTCCTCATCCCTAATTTTTACTCTAACAATTTCTTTTAATATCTCTACATTATCAACTGTGCCTTCCCCGTCTTCTGTTTTTACTATTGCTCCTACTTTAGGAAGTTTATTTAATTTCTCTTCATATGCTTCTTGCTCATATTTTAAACAACACATAAGTCTTCCACAATTACCGGAGATTTTGGCTGGATTTAATGCAATATTTTGTTCTTTTGCCATTTTTATAGACACTGTATCAAAATTATTTAAAAATGTACAACAACATAATTCTCTTCCACATACACCATTTCCACCAATTCTTCTTACTTGGTCTCTTACTCCTATTTGTCTTAATTCTATCCTTGTTTTGAATATCGAAGCTAAATCTTTTACAAGTTCTCTAAAGTCAATTCTACTATCTGCAGTAAAGTAAAATAATAATTTTGCATTATCAAAAGTATATGCTACATCTACTAAACTCATATTTAAATTATGACTTTTAATTTTTTCTTCACAGATTTTAAAAGCTTCTTTTTCCTTTTCTTTATTTTCTTGCAAATGTTTTAAATCTTTTCCAGTAGCTACTCTTACTATTGGCTTTAAAGATGTTTTAATCTTGTTATTTGCAAGATTTTTATTATTTATTATAACTTCTCCAATTTCTTGTCCCATAGCTGTTTCTACAATTACCTTATCTTTTACATTTACATCTATATTCCCAGCATCAAAAAAATATACTTTGCCTGGTCTTTTAAATCTAACCCCTATTATTTTGTTCATTAAATTCCTCCCATAACTTTAATAACAAATTATCTATACACATATTATAATTTGCATTTGCTAGCAAATTTTTTTTCGTCTGTTCTACAACATTTATGGAATTTATATATGCCATTTTATCTTTTTCTATTAACTTATTATACAATACAACATTTATATAATCTAAAAAATCTAAAATTTCATCCTGTGATTTATAAAGTAAATCTGCTGAATTCCAAACCTTAGCTATATCTACTTTGTCTAAATTATTTATAATTTTTTCTACTGTCTCATAGTCTTGTGCCTTGTCCCCAATTGTTAAAGCTTTTTTTAAACTACCATCACATTGTTCTAATAATGTATTAGACAGTTTACTTGCTCCACAACCTTGTAAATAATTGTTTATTTCTTCATTTGTCAATTTAGAAAACTCTATTTTTACACATCTTGATTTTACTGTGTTTAATAATTTACTTTCATTTGAAACAATTAAAATAATTATAACATACTCTGGTGGTTCTTCCAATGTTTTTAATAAGCAATTTTGTGCTTCTTTTGTCATAAGTTCTGCATCATTTATTATATAAACTTTTTTAGGAGAAATAATTGGCTTTTCTACAACTTTTTCTTGCATTAAACGTATTTGCTCTATTTTTATACTTTTTCCGTCTTCTGCATTTATTAGCATAAAATCGGTGTGATTTCCACCTTCAAAGCTAATACATGATTTGCAACTATTACATGGTTTACTTTCTGAAAGACATAAAAGCATTTTAGCAAAATTAATGGCAAATAATTTTTTGCCTATTCCTTCTCTTCCTGAAAATATATAGCTATGTAAGTTTTGGTTTGTTAACGCTACATTTGTTAAATATTCTTTTATTTTTGAATTTCCTATTAAGTTATTAAAATCCAAACCTTCTCTCCCTTTTTTACAATTTATTATTTATATTATTTTTATTCTACTTTTCCAAATTTGTTAAGTGGCCAAAATCTAATCCAAACTTTTCCTTCTATTTTTTCTAAAGGTATACAACCAAATACTCTGCAATCTGTTGATTGTGTTCTATTATCTCCCATTGCAAAAACAGAATTTTCTGGTACTATAAAGTCAGAATATACACCTGCTTCTCCCAAATTAGTTACTACTCCTGGTTGAAGATAGTCTTCTTTTAGTTCTTCTCCATTTATATAAACTTTTTCTTCTTTAATTTCTACATGCTCACCTGGAAGTGCTATAACTCTTTTAATATAGCTTTCTTTCCCCCATTCTAATACATTATGAACAAAGCCTTCCCATACATTTGTTGGCTTATTTTCATATTTTGCAATTGGATTTGTTAAATCTTGTTTGTCCTTTGACCATCTTGCATTTGTTGGGGCTTCAAATGTTATAATATCGCCTCTTTCTGGCAATTTTTTAGTGGTTCTTCCCCATCTATTTAAAATAAGTCTATCATCTTGCAATAATGTAGGTTTCATAGATACTTGTTTTACTATTGTTGGTGTCCCTATATAATAACGTATTAATAATGCTAGAACTAAAGCAATTACAATACACAAAATCCATTCTAATATATCTTTAACCTTTTCATTCATTCTAATTCTTACCTCTTACTTAATAAAATACTTATAAAATTATACATTAAAACTTGCATTTATTCAATAATTTATTTAAAGTAATATCCCATTACTTAACTTTTATATTAGCAATGGCTCATTACTTAATATTCTCATTAATGTTTAATAACAGGAATTCTAATAACAACTTCTGTTCCCTTACCCACTTCGCTTTTTATATCTATGCTTCCATTATTTTTAGTTAAAATTTCTTGAGCAATAGAAAGTCCAAGTCCAGTTCCTCCAAACTCTCTACTTCTTGCTTTATCTACTCTGTAAAATCTTTCAAAAATTCTAGATAAATCTTTTTCTGGAATCCCAATACCATTATCTATAATTTTTATATACGCATCATTATAAACAAATCCTACATATACTTTTATAGTTCCGTTTTCTGGAGTATATTTTATAGCGTTTGAAATTATGTTTAAAATAACTCTCTCAATTCCATCTTTATCTGCCTGAACTGGTGGAACATTAGCTGTTACAAAACATTCTACATTATGATGTTTTTTCTCTATTTCAAATTTTAGTTTTTCTTGGCATTCTTTTGTTAAATCTCCCAAATCAAATTGTGTAACTTCTTTTTTTATTTTATTATTGTCATATCTCGAAAGAGTTAATAAGTCTGTAACGAGCTTTGCCATTCTCCTCGCTTCTGATGCAATTACACTTAAAAATTTGCTTTGTGTTTCTCTATCATACTCTTCCTCTAATAGAGTATCTGCATATCCCATAATTGATGTAATAGGAGTTTTTAATTCATGTGATACATCTGCTACAAACTCTCTTCTCATATTATCTAGTTTAACATGTTCTGTAATATCTTGTATTACAACCATTACACCTGTTGGTTTATCATTTTCGTCTTGAAATGGTGCGAAAAATAAATTTACAGCTTTATTTCCAACTTCTACTTTTTGTTCTGAAGATGTCCAATTTTCCAAATAGATTATCTTTTCTAAATTAACATCTATATTTAACTTTTTAAACATTTTTTCAAAAGTATCTTCTTTGTCTGTTAATCCTAGAAGAGTTTTAGCAGCTGGATTTATATGTATAATTTCCCCATTCATGTCAAAAGCAATAACACCATCTGTCATATGTAATAAAATAGTTTCAATTTGCTTTTTTTGCCTATTTACTTCTGTTAACTTTTGGTTAAGCTCACGTGTCATTAAATTAAATGCATTAACAAGCTCATCTACTTCTGTTTTCTCATTTAAAATATTTGACATTTCCATGTTCTGGCCTTTTGCCATTTTTTCTGCACTTTCAATTAATCTATTAATTGGCTTTACTACAGATTTAGAAACAAAATATTTTATAACTATTGTTATTAAAATGTATAAAACTAATGCTATTGCACTAATTATCAATAAATCTCTTATTGGGATGCTTACATCTATTGTCCCAGACATTTTTTGCAGTGTATATACTGTAAATGCAGATATTCCTGCTATTATTAATATTCCTACAATAAAAAATATTAAAACTATTTTATTTTGAATATTTTTTTTCATTATTAACTTATATAGTATATTTACAAATTAAATATAGTATTTCGCCATAAATAATATTAAGTATTAGACTATGACTTATTAAATAAAGAGTACTTTTTACATTAACAGGAACGACATTAAATATAAATAAGCTTAGAGAGAAAATAGCTTGGTATATTACTATAACAAGAATAGTTAAAAATAAATTTGTTAAAAGATTAAGTTCCATTTTCTTATAAATAAAGCTTACTATTAGTCCTATTAATAAAAAGAAAATAGCATGAGTGAATAAAAGATTGGTATAGAATAAATCATAAAGAAGACCTGTTATGCCTACTAAAATATAATAATCTTTATCTTTCTTCTTAAAAAAAGGATAAATTATAATAATGCTTACTAAAGTAAAGTATGGAGTAAATAAAGATAAGTCTCCCATCATATAGGGAAGAAAGTTACTTAGTATGCCATCTAAGAATAAGGAGATGATAACTATTACTACTTGAGATATCATTGTTTTTCCTCCTTAAGAACAGTAACATAGTGAATATTATTAAAGTTTTGGGTAGTCTTTACTCCTAAAGTCTTACTTAGTCCATACTTATCATTAGTAACCTGTTCTACTTCTCCTATATATATTCCCCTTGGAAACATTCCACCTAAGCCACTAGTTGTTACTATATCACCTTTATTAATATCTACCCTACTATCTACTCCACTTATTAAAACTAAATTATTTTCTTTATCATAACCACTAAGTATGGCAGTAGTTTCCCCTGTTGTTGTAGCGATAGAAACGGATACTTTGTTATTTACATCATTAGCAGTTATTAGTTTTATCTCACTAGAATAATTAGTAACATTTTGAATTTTACCAATGAGTCCATCTTTAGTAATGGCAACCATATTCTTCTTCAGTCCATCCTTACTACCTTTATCTATTGTTAGTGTTTGATACCAATAGCTTCTATTTCTAGTAATAACTGTGGCATTAACTACATCATAACCTGTTAAAGTTTGATTTAAATCTAAAGTATCACGAAGTTGTTCTATTTCTTCTTCTAAATGAACATTTAAATTCTTCTGTATAACATAACTTTCTGTTAAGTTAGTATCTTTATCAGCATTAAGCGATGTAAATGGTAGCATTACTCCTTTCATAACAATAGTAGTGACATCTTTAAAGAATGATTCTACTACTGTTAGTTTTCTATTAGATGATAAAGAATAAAATAAAATAAAAAATGCCATAATTATAACTATAATTATAATAATAAATTTTTTCTTTTTCTTACTTTTTCTATACATAGTATCTATTCCTTTCAAAGTTTAGTATACTAATAACTTTTTATTTTTGCAATTAATCTAGTAAATTATTTTCTAAAAAACTATAATATTTTGTTTCGCTAACTATTAAATGCTCATATATTAACACGCCATGAATTCTACCTAATTCTATTAAGTAATTAGTAAACTCTATATCTTTAGGACTTGGATTAACACTTCCTGATGGATGATTATGAACACATATTATATAACTAGCACTAACTTTATATGCTTCTTTAAATATCTCTCTTGGATGGACATTACTTTTAGTCATAGTACCTTTAAATAACAACTTACTATTAAGTAGTTTTTTCTTACTATCTAAATAAATACAATAAAAACATTCTTGTTTCAATCCATAAAAAAATGATTTACAGAAATTATAAATATCTTTAGAATTAATTAACCTTATCTTTTCCTTATCGCTTTCTAAAAATATTCTTTTACCTAATTCTACCATAGCAAGTATTTTAGTAGCTTTTACAGGCCCAATTCCTTTTATTTTAGTAAGTTCTTGATAACTTAGATTAATAAAGTTTTTTAAGCTTCTAACCTCATTTAAAAGAACAAAGGCAAGTTCATTAGCATTAACATTTTTTACCCCTTCTCCAAGAATAATGGCTAAGAGTTCGCTGCTAGAAAGACTATCGGCTCCTCTTTTAATAAGTTTTTCCCTAGGCCTTTCACTTTTTGGTATTTCTTTTATCTTCATTAAATATACCCCCTTCAATTGTATTTTATACAGTTTTTTAAATTTTACTCTAAAACAAATTCTTGATAGTTAGCAAGGACGACTTCATTAATAGAATTAACCTCGTCATTGGTCTTGGCTTTATTAAGTAAGATATCCATTTGTTCAAGGGTGGCTAGAAATTCTTCATTTTCTATACTCATTTTCTTAATAGAGGCATTTATGCCTTTTTCTTTATACATCTTCTTAAGTTTTTCTAGATTGTCATTAGATGATGTGATAGCAAGATAGACGATGTAGTTGGAATCTTCTTTAACTATTAGATGAGGCTCTATATTAGTAACTGTTTTTTTGGCTTGTTCTTTAGTACTGTAAGCGCCTTCCATTAAAAAATAAGTACTATTTACTTCTTTAATAACACTTTCTGATTCTAGTTTGTATTGTTCAAATAGAAAATTACCAAGAACTGCTCCTATTAATATTGCCACTAACATTGTTATAAAAAAACTCTTTGTCATTATTATCACCATCTTGATATTAACAAAAGATATTTCACTATTTTGTCGAAAGTTGTAGTAAAATTTTAATAAAAGTGATAAATTAATAGTAGGAGGAAAAAGATGAAAAAAAATTTTAAAATTTGGCAAGTAGTTTTGGGAGTATTTATCTTACTACTAGTTACAGGTTGTGGTAATAGTATGGAATCTATGACTTGTACAAGAACAATGAATCAGAATGGAATTAAGACTAGCTTAAAATATAATGTTAAGTATAAAGGAGATTATGTTTCTAGAATAAAAACAGTTGAGACTGTGGAGACTGATAGTACCGATATACTTAATACTTATAAAGAACAGATAGAGTCATTATATAGTCCTTATAAGGATGTAGAATATTATGATTATAATGTTGATGTTACTGATAATAAGTTGACTTCTACTGTTGATATTAATTATGAGAAAGTTGATACTGATAAATTACTTGAAATTGATTCTGCTAATGGACAGTTGATTAAAGATGGCAAAATCAGTGTTGATGATATTAAGAGTGTCTATGAAAGCTTAGGCGCTACATGTAAAAATGACTAGAGATTCTAGTCATTTATTTTGAGAGTTAATGTGTGGAATGCTTCATTTTGGGTATAGTTATAACCATCTATTACTAAACTATTAGTGGTAGAGACTGTGGCAAATCCTGAAGCATAATAACATAGGGGAGTAACTATTTGGTTGGATGTTACTACAACTTGCTATTTTTAATTTTTTTCTATTTCCTATACACTTAAAGAAATGGGAATGACCTTTCTTTATTTAAATTGAACTTTTTATCATCTGCTGTTGCTTCTGCTTCTTTAACTGCTACTCTATAATCAATGCTATTAGCAGATGTTCCATAATTTTGTACTACACCGCCCAATAAACTTAATTGTTTTAATAGTTATAACATATTTTGACATTTTATAAAATTAGTGTTTTTGATAAACTAATATAGAATCATTCATGTTATTACTGTTAAACTTGAAGTCATTTATTCCTGTAAATGTTCCTAAATAAGTTTGATAGTCTTTTAATAATTCAAATGTCTTATCTAAATTGTATATAATACTCCAGTCATCTTTATATTTTGTATTTTTATTTGTATCATACAAATAACTTATCAATAGTGTTGCATTATCATTTAATATTTATCCAAATTATCAACCATTATTCTTATCATCTCCTCTTTAGTTATAGTAGTTCCTATATTTGATAACCAAATATTATCGTATTCTCTTTTTAAATCTATATTAAATATATCTCCATTTATAAAAGTTGGACATATATTTTTAACTTTGCCTCTTGTTTCTTCATATATATACTGACTTTTTAAGTAAGAATTACAATAAGATATTATATTAGAATTGTATTCGTCTAAAGAAAATAATCTTTTTCTTATCTTTACTGGATTAATAGTTTGAAAAAGTTCATCCCAAAACAAATAAGATTCATAATCAATAAGACGTAAGACTATTTTTATTTTGTTCCATGACTCTATATTAAAAACTTCTTTATTATCTATAAATACTTTGGGTTAGTCTTTATATCTTAGAAATCTCATGAATCCATCTAAATTTAAAGTTATTATACTTGCTGCTTTTAAATAATAATAAAGCTTTGTATAAGGGTTAATATCTAATAAGGTTGTATCTTTACATCCCTTTAAAATGGCATTTATAACTTGATCTCCTGATGAGCCAACTGTTAATAATGATTTATCTTTTAAGTTAAAATTATCAATATAGCCAGATATATTTTCGGTTGTAAAAGGATAAATACTTTGTAGCATTCCATCTTCTACTTTTAGACAATTACATCGATTAATAGCATTATTCATTATTACACTAAAATTTTGGTTCATATCATCACTTCTTACATTTTAGATATTTCTAAAGATTAGAAATTGTCTTATATTATAACAGATTTTTAAACATAATAAAACCCGAACATATTAGTTCGAGTTTAGTATCTTTAACTGGTGGCTCCAGCGGGAATCGAACCAGCGACACAGGGATTTTCAGTCCCTTGCTCTACCGACTGAGCTATGAAGCCAAAAATAAAAATGGCGGTTCCGACGGGGCTCGAACCCGCGATCTTCTGCGTGACAGGCAGACGTGTTAACCAGCTGCACCACGGAACCATGGTTGCGGGGAAAGGACTTGAACCTTCGACCTTCGGGTTATGAGCCCGACGAGCTACCAACTGCTCCACCCCGCGATATCAAATTTTAAATGGCGGAGGAAAAGGGATTCGAACCCCTGCGCCGCTTGCGCGACCTCCCGGTTTTCAAGACCGGTCCCTTCAACCAGACTTGGGTATTCCTCCATAATAAGTGGTGCCTAAGGCCGGACTTGAACCGGCACGAGGGGTGAACCTCCCAGGATTTTAAGTCCTGTGCGTCTACCAATTTCGCCACTCAGGCACATATAAATGGTGACCCGCATGAGATTCGAACTCATGACCCTTTGATTAAAAGTCAAATGCTCTACCGACTGAGCTAGCGGATCAGATTACTAATTAGATGGTTGCCTCGGTTAGATTCGAACTAACGCATGTCAGAGTCAAAGTCTGATGCCTTACCACTTGGCTACGAGGCAATATAATTTAATATAAACTATGGTGGAGAGAGATGGATTCGAACCATCGAACCCGAAGGAACAGATTTACAGTCTGTCGCGTTTAGCCACTTCGCTATCTCTCCGACATAATAAAATGGTGCCGAAAACAGGAATCGAACCCGTAACCTACTGATTACAAATCAGTTGCTCTACCAATTGAGCTATTTCGGCAACATATAATAATGGTGGGCGATATAGGACTCGAACCTATGACCCCTTGCTTGTAAGGCAAGTGCTCTAACCAACTGAGCTAATCGCCCAAAACCGTTTGACATGATTAAATATACCAGTTAATTTGATAATTGTCAATAATTTATTTGCATCTTTTTTACTTTTTTTCTTTTTCTAGCTCTTTTGATATCCAATAGTCAAGATGTAAAGCCAAATTTTTAAAGCCTTTTTCTGTTTCTTTTATTTTACTACCGTTCTTTTTAGTAATTCTATAATCCACATTTTTTATGCTTAACTTAAACATATTATCACTACTTTTACCAACTATTTTTACTCTTATCAGTTCATTAATAGTAGCATATTTATTTAAATCTTCTATATAATGATTACAAATCTCTGATATATGAATAAGCCCGTTATGATTGCTATCTAATTTTACAAAAATACCATAATCTTTTATACCTGTAACTGTTCCAACAACTATGGAACCTTCCTTATATTCTTTTGCCATACACTTAACCTCTAGGTGTATTATAGCAAAAAAAGTCAGTCCTTACAACCTTTACAATATTAATAGATTTGTCTATAATTATGGTATTAGAAGGAAAGAAGTGATTTAAATGGAAAATGTGGAAGATAAAATAAAGAGTATTATTGACGAGTTAAAGCCTTTTCTAATTAGTGATGGCGGGGCTTTAGAATATATTAAATTTGAAGATGGTGTCGTATATGTAAAATTAGGTGGGGCTTGTGTTGACTGTGCTTTTTTAGATGTTACTTTAAAGGATGGAATTGAACAGATGATTATGAATGAAGTTCCAGAAGTTAAGGAAGTAAGAAATGTTAATTAGAATCTAACCAGTCTATTTTTAGAATAGGCTTTTTTTTATTTATAAAATTATAAATGTATTTTAAGAAGGTTTCATATTCATTTGTTTTATTTAGTACTTTTATTATTTCTTTTTCTGATAGTCTTTCATTTATTATCTTTTCATAAACATCAAAGTAGTGACTAGGGAAAAGGAGTCTTGCAATTAATAATCCATACTGATATGTGCTATAATTCAAATTAGTTAAAAATTCATCTAAAAAGTCATAGGTGTAATTATCTGTTTTAAAGAGATATTTAAGATATTCAGCACTATCTCTTGCCTTATTATCTACAACTATATTTAAGGGGTTATAAAAGCTTAAATTAGTAAGATTTACTCTTCTTCTAGACACCACTAAAGTATCGGTAAACTCTTTAGAAAGATAGCTATTAACAGCATTAAAATAGCTTATGGCATTTTAATAAAAAAGAAAAATCAAAAGATTATTCAAAAGTATTTGGAGATAAGTTGGTAGAATTAGCAAAGAAAAATGACAAAATAGTTGC
>ENA-OURU01004095-OURU01004095.1-human-gut-metagenome-genome-assembly--contig:-NODE-4095-length-11115-cov-2.768174_pt1 | contig 11115 bp, 9 predicted proteins | sample MGYA00242137_ERZ509064 | MGnify/ENA primary metagenome ERZ509064 (study PRJEB26280, sample SAMEA2338777) | human gut metagenome | biome: human gut; feature: human-associated habitat; material: faeces...
AGCCCTCGTCGATGGAGGGGCCGATGGCCAGCTTCACCTCCGGCCACAGGCGCTTGACGGCCTGCGCCATGATGTGGGAGCAGGTGTGCCAGTAGGTCTTGCGATACTCCGGGTTTTCAAAAGTGAATTCGTTTTCCATAAAAATACCTCCGTTTCGGCGGATCCTGACCGCCTTGTATTGTGTGGGGAAGGTATAAAAAATACCCACCCCCTGAACGAAATCAGGGGTGGGATACGGCAAGTATTCCACGGTTCCACCCTGGTTGCGGCTAATCGCCGCCACTCATTGACGCAATAACGGGCGCACCCGGCAGGCCATTTCCGACCCACGGCTCAGAAGTGGTATCGGTTCCGGCAGGGGTACGAAGCCATTTCACCAACCGGCTTCTCTCTATAGTATCTTACCAAACCGCGTGTCTTCCTCGCAGCCTTTTATCATCTGCAATTTAGCACATTTTTCCCCGATTGTCAATCCCCGCGGCGGGAAACCGGAAGAAAAAATCGGAAAAATCGGCGGCGTGCGCTTCTTCCCCCTCCGATGCCCGCCCGGAAACGGTTTTCCGGGGTTTGCCCCGGGAAAAAGCCGCACAAATCCCCGGCAAAAGCGCCGGTAACGCTGCCGCAACCAGCAGGTTAAAGAGGTAACATAATCCGACAGCTTATGTAAACATATGTAACCTTTTGACACAAGATATTGCAAAATATGCGTTTCCGCGACCGATATCTTGTTTTGGAGTTGACATAATATGGTTGCAAAAATAATGTCAAAAGTTGTAGAAATCTCGTAAAAATAAAGAAAAGCTTGACTTTTTAGTTTTATTTGTTATAATATCCCCATCCGAACCGTTTGGATATGCAATTTGTAATCATTTGATAACTATTGATAAAAACGTTTTGGGAGCACTTTGGATGGGAGGGTTTGCCTTGGTACGCAGCGGCACCGTAAAAACAATACTCCGCCTTCTGGCCGTGCTGCTGACCGCGGTGCTGGCGCTGGTGCTGGTGCGTCAGACGGCCTTTGCCAAGACCTATGTCATCACCGACGGCGACCGGGTCGTGACCTACACCACCTTCGCCACCGACCCCGTCGAGGTGCTGGATCAGGCGGGACTGACCCTGGAACAATACGACACCTACACCACACAGACCGGGGAGGGCGTGGAGGAGATTACCATCTGCCGCTCCCAGCGTGTCACGGTGGATTACCACGGAGAGGAAATGACGGTAACCACCTTTGGCGAGACAGCAGGGGAGCTGCTGTCCCGGCTGAACCTGGAGCTGGGGGAGTACGACGTACTCTCCCACGCTCCGGAAACCCAGACCAGCGACGGTATGGTTCTTCGGGTGGACAGCATCATCAAGACCCGGGAGACCTACACCGCCGCCATCCCCCACACCGTTACTTACTGCAACGACGCCACCATCCCCGCCGGCACCCAGGAGGTGCTGACTTTGGGCGCGGACGGTGAGCTGCTATGCACTGCCGACGTGCTCTACGTCAACGGTGAGGAGGTCGAGCGGGCGGTGCTCAGCGAGGCCGTCACAAGAGCGCCTGTGGCGGAGATCATCGCCATAGGCACCGGCGTGGAGGGGGAAGCCTCCGACCCCGACGAAATGCCGGTGATTGCCGACGGCTACATCACCCTCCCCACCGGCGAGGTGCTGACTTATTCCGATACCGCCACCATCCGCGCCACGGCCTACACCCACACGGACGCGGGCTGCGACATGACCACCTACACCGGCACCACCGTCCACAAGGGCACGGTGGCGGTAGATCCCCGCTACATCCCCTACGGCACCCGGATGTTCATCGTCTCCAACGACGGCGCGTATGTCTACGGCATCTCCGTAGCGGAGGACTGCGGCGGCGACATCAAGGGCGACCGGATGGATCTGTATTTCCCCACCTTCGACGAGTGCATCCAGTTTGGCCGCCGGGTGTGTACCATTTACTTTCTGGATTGACACAGCTCAACAATGCCATTGCAAAACCGCCCTTCTTCTGGTATGATAGCCGAAGAAAGGCGGTTATTTGTGTATGATCGACGTATGCGATATTCAGGTGATGAAGCCGATGCTTGCTGCCCACGGCTTTCATTTTTCCAAGGCCAAGGGTCAGAACTTTCTCATTGCCCCCTGGGTACCCCAGTCCATCGCGGAACAGGCCGGGGTGGATGAAACGGCAGGCGTGCTGGAGATCGGCCCCGGCGTCGGTCCGCTGACCCAGCAGCTGTGTCTCCGGGCCGGGAAGGTCTGCGCGGTGGAGGTGGACGAACGCCTGAAGCCCATTCTGGACGTTACCGTGGGAGAATTTTCCAATCTGGAAATTCTCTGGGGAGACGTGCTGAAGCAGGACATTCCCGCTCTGGTAAAGGAGAAGTTCGGCTCTCTGCGCCCCATGGCCTGCGCCAACCTTCCCTATTATATCACCTCCCCCATTCTCACGGCGCTGCTGGAAGCGGAGTGCTTCCGGTCCGTCACCGTCATGGTGCAGAAGGAGGTAGCCCAGCGCATTGCGGCGAAGCCCGGCACCCCGGATTACGGCGCGTTCACCGTGTTCTGCCAGTATTACGCTCAGCCGGAGCTGCTGTTTGACGTTCCCGCCCACTGCTTTCTTCCCCAGCCGAAGGTCACCTCGGCGGTCATTACCCTGCGCACCCGGCAGGAGCGCCCCTGGGAGATTGCCGACAAAGCCGTGTTTTTCCGCGCCGTCCGCGCCAGCTTCGCCATGCGGCGCAAGAAGCTGTCCAATGGGCTTTCCTCCGGCTTCCCGGAGCTGGGAAAGGCGGGTGCAGAAGCGGTGATCGCAGCGGCAGGCTTCGATGCCAACGTGCGGGGCGAAACTCTTGGCATCCCGGAATTTGCCCGGATTGCCAATGAGATCGTCCGCCGGAGGGAGGGAATGCGGCCATGACGGAATTTCTGTTTCTTGATCTGGACGACACCATTCTGGATTTTCACAAGGCCGAGCGCATCGCCCTGAGCAAAACCCTCAGGGATTTCGGCGTGGAGCCTACCGAGGAAGTTCTTGCATTGTATCACAAAATCAACCTCTGGCACTGGGAGCAGCTGGAGAAGGGAAAGCTGACCCGGGAGGAGGTGCTGGTGGGTCGGTTCGCGGCGCTGTTCCGGGAACTGGGCATTTCGGCGGACGCGGTACAGTGTACCCGCAGCTACGAGGGAAATCTCGCCGTTGGGCACTATTTTCTTCCCGGCGCCGAGGAAGCGGTGGCGAACCTGAGCCAAAAATACCGCCTGTTTCTCGCCAGCAACGGCACCGCGACCGTTCAGGCGGGCAGACTGACCAGCGCCAACCTGTACCGGTTTTTTGAAACGGTCTTCGTCTCTCAGGAACTGGGCTTCAACAAGCCCGCCAAAGAATTTTTTGACGCCTGCTTTGCCCGTATCCCGGACTTTGACCCCAAGAAGGCCGTCATGGTGGGCGACAGCCTGACCTCCGACATTCTGGGCGGGAAAAACGCGGGCATCACCACGGTGTGGGTCAATCCCGAACACCGCCTCCCCCGCCCCGACATCGTCCCCGATTATGAAATTGAATCCCTCGTCCAGCTGGAAGCGCTTCTGGAAACACTATAAGAGAAAGGGTATGTACCGTCCGGCACATACCCTTTTCGATTTTCATTGTCTGTGACCCGAAGTGCCCGTAAGCCTGCCCCGAGGAGCGCGGCTGTCTTGGAACTGCACCCCCGCCCGGCTGCCGTCCATATCCATGGATGGATAAAATGGTTTTACCCTCTTGTTCAGGAATCGCATGAATCACCGCCATCCAAAATCCGAACGTGCGCAGGAGCCGGGCGGTCACATCCGCGATACACCTCGCAAATATTGGCGTTTTCCCGCATTATCCCCTTATCAGCTTCCACAGTGCCTTGCCGCGGTGGCCGTTCGCCTGCAAAACCATGGCCTCCGCCACCCGCATGGGCAGCATTCCGCCGCTCTGGCATACCACGCTGTCGATCATGCCGTTCTCCATGCCCATCAGCACCATGACGACCTGGGGGTCGTCGTGGGGAATGCCCTTGAACATGGAATACACCAGCGGCCGCGCCGCCTTGCGCACCGTTCTTGCCAGAGGCGACGCTTCCGCCAGCTGGTCCAGGGAGTCATACAGGGTGTACTCCCCCGGCTTCCGGTCGTCAAAACGGCTCAGGGGCTTTCCGTAAAGCGCCGCGAACTGCTGCCGGGTCACGCCGTGCAAGTCTTTCTGGAAGTAGTCGGAAAGTCTCTCCCGGTCATTGCGCGTACAGGCTTCGCCCTGCACCGTCACCGTCTGCGCCAGACGGATATCCTCTACGGAGCCTGCGATAAGCACCCGGTATGTACCGCCGATCATCCGGAAACGGCCTTCGTCGAAGATGGAGAAGCTTCTTTCGTCCAGCTCCATCGTGACCCGCTTCGTCTCGCCGGGTTCCAGCATAACCTTTTGGAAGCCCTTCAGCTCCTTCTTCGCCCGCAGATAATCGGCGGGCGTATTTTCCACGTACAGCTCCACGATCTCCGCCCCCGCCGCGCTGCCGGTGTTGGTCACGTCCAGAGAAACTTGCAGCTTTCCACCCTCATAGGTTTCGCTGCTCAGTTCCGGATTGCCGTAAGCAAAGGTCGTATAGCTCAGCCCGAAGCCGAAGGGAAACCGCACCGGAATCCCGAAGCTGTCATAGTACCGGTATCCCATGAAAATACTCTCCCGGTATTCGATATCGTCGCTGCCGGTGGCGAAGAATCCGTGGCAGGGCGTGTCCTCCACCGCGTAAGGCCAGGATTCCGCCAGCTTTCCGCTGGGGTTCACCCGTCCCGTCAGCAGCTCGCCGCAGGCTTCCCCCACGGCCTCACCGCCGAGGTACATCTGCAAAATGCCCCGCACCTTCTTTTCAAAGGCCATGTCATAGGGCGCGCCGCTGAAGGACACCACCGCCACATTGGGGTTTATTTCGCAGATTTTGTTCAGCAGGCGCAGCTGATTTGCAGGCATGGCAAGGCTTTCCCGGTCGTAGCCCTCCCCCTCGTACTGGTCGGTCAGGCCGCCGAAAAACAGAACCGTTTTCTGACCCGCGGCGATTTTCAGCGCCTGCTCCTCCAATTCCCGGTTTTCCTCGTCCTTCAGAGAATACCCGGGGGCGTAAGTGACCGTCACCCCCAGCTTCCGCAATGTGTCCAAAGCGTTGGGGAAGCTGGCCGTGTTGATGTGGCTGCTGCCGCCGCCCTGGAAGCGCATCTGCTCCGCCAGAGCGCCGATAACCACCACGTCCGCATCCTGGGGAATCGGGAGTATCCCGTCGTTTTTCAGCAGAACGGCACTTTCACAGGCAAGCTGCTTGGCAATTTCGTGGGCATCCGACGTATCCTTCTTTTTTCTGTTGTCCGGCGCGTACTTTTTCACCAGCTTTTCAATTCTTCCGGCGGCCTGGGCGATGTCGGCTTCCGAGATTTCCCCCACCTTGAGCGCCGCTTTCAGCTTCCGGGCGTGGATTCCGTGGCTGTCCGGCATTTCCAGGTCCATGCCCGCCTTCACGGCCTTCGCCAAGTCCGCGCAGGCGCCCCAGTCGGAAATGACCACCCCGTCAAAGCCCCATTCCTCCCGGAGAATTTCCGTGAGCAGGTGACGGTTTTCGCAGGCATAATACCCGTTCAGGCGGTTGTAGGACGCCATCACCGTGGCGGGACGCGCCGTTTTCACCACGTATTCAAAGGCGCTGAGGTAAATCTCCCGCAGGGCGCGTTCGTCGATTTGGCTGTTGGACGTCTGCCGGTTGGTCTCCTGATTGTTGGCCGCGAAATGCTTGAGGGAAACCGCCACGTTCTCCCCCTGGGCGGCGCTGACATAGGCCGCGCCCAGCCGCCCGGCCAGGAAGGGGTCTTCGCTGAAATACTCAAAATTTCTGCCGCACAGCGGGGAGCGCTTCATGTTGATGCCCGGCCCTAAGAGCACGGCAACGTCCGCGTTCCAGGCTTCCTTCGCAACCGCCCTTCCCAGACGCTCCGCCGCGGTCACGTCCCAGGAACAGGCTAAGGCGCTGGCCGTGGGGTAGCAGGTGGACACCAGACTGACGTTGTTCTGACGCTCCTTTTCCTCCTGCTTGCGAAGGCCATGAGGGCCGTCGGACAGATGAACGGAGGGCAGCCCCTCCGCTTCCCGGGTGTGCCACATGCCGCTTCCCGTCAGCAGTTTGATCTTCTCGTAGATATTGCTATATTCCATGGAAGTCCCTCCTTACTTCTCTCCCGCGGCTATTTTGCAGCAGCGCTTATACATCCTTTTCAGAAATCCACCTCATACTCAAGAAATCTTCTGGATTCACTCTGTGCCTCAGAGACCACCGTGGTATTCCCGGAAATCTTCATTGCCTTCAATGCGGCATCAATCTTTACCGCGTCCTTTTCTTTTATCCCGGAGGAATTACTGAGTTTCAGGCTGAATTCCTGATGAAAGATCTGAGAGTTCTCATCCATCCTCAAGGCGATCAGTGATTGAATACTGGGTTCACCGCGAAGGTATAGAAGCTTTGGCTCAATAGGTGCATGTCCCAAGCACTGCATTTCGGCTGCAACCTCAATATTGGCGTTATCCGATATGGAAAAGTTGCGTTCCGCATCAGCAGCGCCAACCCTTACATTGCCCTTCGCTTTCATATCATTCTTGGTTATGGATGCCTTCTTCTCCCTGTAGGTAACCCGAAAATGCTTTGCGCCCAAATCCTGAGCGATTTTCTGCAGCTCATTGACCCTTGCGATTTTCAGATAGCCGAAATAGTCATCAAGCGCAATGTATTGATTCCTGTCACTTGGGTCAATGTAATAAATTTCGCTGTCCGCGTCAGGGTATAACGATATGCCAAATGCATCGACCATATTTTTGTAGATATTCACAATGCGTAGTTCCTTCTGCTCCGAAATGAAGCCAACCGAACCCTTACACACTTCACTCTCCGCATGTTTCTTATCAATATCCGCAACACGAATCAGCTTTGAAAGCGTAAAATCAGTGCTGTCCAAATCCTCAAGGAAAATAGGCTGTAACGCCTTTCTCTCTTTTTCCCGATTTCTTGCTTCTGCATTATCTCTCATGGCATTGGCAGCATTCTGAGCCGCATTACCAATCGAATCCGCCATTGCCGATACATCCTTAAAATCAAAAGAGCCGTCGCCGTTTTGGTCAACTGCCTTAATGATTGTGTCCTTGGTCTTGCCCAAGAAAGCCTTGGCATTCTTCCCTGCTCCTGCGGCGACTTCTCCGAGATTGATTTTCTTTACTTCCATCGTATTCCTCCCTTTCTGTAAATGCTTCATAATAGGAATTGTAAAAAATGCGAGGATTTTTATTATCATATCACGTCCAGGAATACGTCGCAAGGGTTCTGGAAAAGAATTCTTCTGACCCTTTCGCCTCAAAATACCCGGTGCGTCCTCCCTGTTCCAACATGGTATGGCACCGCCCATTATTACTTATCTGCGATGCAGCCGCAGCTATGGAAGCTCTGATTAAATCGACGAGAGCTGGCGGCAGAAGATTTTGGCTCAGCCGAAAGTTCTGAAAGCGGCGGAATACTTTGTGTATTTCCCGCTTTCAGAACTGCACGGATGGGGCAAAAGATTCGCCGCCAGCCGAAGGCGATTTATTCAGAGGTTCCTTAGAAAAATAAAGGAGGCTATCCTATGCATATCGATTCCGAACACGTGGCCGGCGGCCATGACCATGCGCACGCCCATACCCACGAGCATACCCATGACGGCGTTGCCCACACCCATGAGCATACCCATGCGCACACCCACGACCACGAGCACCCTCACGATCAAGCCCACCTCCACGCCGACGGCGCGGAGCATACCCACTCCCACGGATGCAGCCAGGACTGTGCGTCCTGCGCCGGCACCTGCGAGCATACGCCCATGGAGGAGCTGGTGGCGCTGATGAAGTACATGGTCGGCCACAACGCCGCCCATGCCAAGGAGCTGGCTGACCTCGCCGTCCAGCTGGACAAGGCGGGCGACCACACCGCTTACGAGCAGGTCATGGCCGCCGTATCCGACTTTGAGAAGGGCAACATGCGCCTGAGCGTCGTGCTGTCCAGCCTTGAGGTCAAGTAAAGGAGGGACAAACGATGTGTCTTTCTACCGTTTATAAGAACAAGCTCACCCCGGAAACGGTCATGATGCGCAACGTCATGAAGATCGAGTGCCGGGACGGCATGGTGATCCTCACCGACCTGATGGAGCGCCAGATGGCCGTGGAGGGTACGCTGGAAATGGCAAACCTGGTAGACGGCGTCGCCGTTGTGAAAGAGAATATTCCCGCATGATCTCCGTCCCCAAAGGCCGATGGCCTTTGGGGACGCTTCTCTGTCGGCTTTTGCAAAAATAAGGAATTCTTAACCTCTCCGAAAAGACTTCCTAAAGATGCCGTGGTATAATGGGGACGTCAAAAAGGATGTGGTTATGATGAAAACGAAACAGCGGGCGGTGATCGCCGTGGCCGTTATTGTGCTCCTCGCGGCGGCGATTCTGGGAGCGAAGCCCATGTACAACCTGTACCGGGATATCTCCTTCTACCACGGCGAGCGCACGGAGGCGGAGAAAACGGTGAAAGCCTTCGCCGAGGAAAAGGGCATCTCCTACGGTGAATACCCCCAGAGCCTCATTGACCTTTACGAGCGCAACCCCGAGACGAAGGATTTCGTGCTGAACTACCCCTTCCGGAAGGACACGGGGGTCGATCTCAGTGCCTGGAAGGGCAGCCGAACCGTGCCGCTGTTTTTGCAGTGGAATCCCATGTGGGGCTATGAACGGTACGGAAAGGACTTTCTTGCGGTCACCGGATGCGGCCCGACCTGCCTTGCCATGGTGGGCTACTACCTTACCGGAGACGAGAACATGAACCCCCGGCAGGTCGCCCAATTTGCCCAGGAAAACGGTTACTATTCCCGGGGCAGCGGCTCTTCCTGGACGCTCATCAGCGAGGGCAGCGGGGGGCTTGGGCTGAAAGCCACGGAAATTCCGCTGGTCAAGAAAAAGATGGTGGACGCGCTGGAAGCGGGTAAGCCCATTATCTGCGCCATGCGGGAGGGCGATTTCACCACCACGGGTCACTACATCGTTCTGCGGGGGGTGGAGGACGGCCAATTTCAGGTCAACGACCCCAACAGCGTGGTCAATTCCGAAAAGCTGTGGAGCTACGAGCAGATCGAGGGACAGATCCGGAATCTCTGGGTCATGGAAAAAGCGTAAAATCATTGAAAAGGCCGTGTCGCAAGGAATTTCCTCAGCGGCACGGCGTTTTTTCGTTATTGCGCGTCCTTCTGACGGCAGGCATAAATGTAGGCGTTTTTGTAATCGCCCATTTCCCGGTAGCAGATTTCCAGCTCCCGGAGGAGGTTGTACGCCCCTTCCGCGGCGAGGAAGCACGTTGCCGCTTCCGGGAATTCTTCCAGGGCCATGTGGCATTTTCCCCGGAGGAGGTTCCAGCGGGGGGAGGCGTGGTCTTCCGCCCCGTCCAGAAGATGGGCGGCGCGTTTGACGTCTCCCCTGGCCAGCGCCGACGCGGCCTGCATGATCAGCGCTTCATCCAGGCCGGGCAGATGAACGGTCTGCCCCGGAATGCGGCCAAGGAGCAGAAGTCTGCGCTGCTCCAAATCCGCGGAATAATAGGCTGCGGATTTTCCGGAATCAGCAACGGCTTCCAGCAGCTCCAAAGCGTATGGCTCCCGCCCGCCTGAGATGGCTTCTTCGGCAAGGTGGAGCCGGACAAGGATTTCCAGCAGCTGCTTTTCCCGGTCGTAGATTTCGTCCGGGGCGCGGTACTGCGCCAGTGCCTGCATTGCCCCGGCGTAGTCCTCCCCGTCGAACAGTCGGCGGGCGGCGGTCATGCTCTCCTGATTGGGGGAGCAGACGGTGTCCTCTTCCAGGAAATAGCTCGCGGGCTTACCCAGTCGGGCGGCAAGGAAGCGCAGCGTTTTCATGGACGGCCGGGCGGCGCCGTTCTCAATGCGGGAGAGCATGTTCCGGGTGATCTCGTCCCCGCAAAGCGCCCGCTGGGACAGTCCTGCCTCCAGCCGCGCCAAGCGCAGTTTTTCTCCAAGCTCCATAGCAGCCCTCCATTCCGTCTTCGCGGTTGAATGGATTATACCATACATTCCTCCGGTTTTCCACTGTTACAAAAATTTCATTTGCTATTTTTCCAAATTTCGTTTATAACATTCATAAACACAGCTTCGAAACGGAGACGCACCTATGGATATCCGAAACACCCGCCAGCTGAAAGAATTTTCCGCCGGACGGCTTGCCAATGCCCGGGATGGGCAGAAAATCATCCTGTATTTTTCTCTGATCACCATTGCCGCAACGGCCTTGGCAAACGTGGCCAGCTATGTTCTGAGCCGGCAGATTGCCAAAACCGGGGGCTTGGGAAGCATGGGCGTCCGCTCCGCCCTGACCACCGCCCAGACGCTGCTGCCCCTTGTCCAGGCGGGTTTTCTCATGTGCCTGACGCTGGGGTACCTCGCCACCATGCTCCGCATTGCCCGGGGGCAGTACGCTTCTCCCAACGGGATGCGGCTGGGCTTTGACCGGTTCTGGGTGCTGCTGCGCTGCACACTGCTGAAGGGGCTGATTTTCGGCGGTGCGGCCGCAGCCAGTCTGTATGTCGCCATGATGATCTACATGATGACGCCCCTTTCCAATGCGGCGGTGGATATTCTGATGCCCCTTGTCAAAAACGCCGGTGCCTCCGGCATTGCGCTGGACGACGCCACCTATGCCCAGCTCATGAGCGCCACCGCGCCCGCCATGGTGATTTTCGGCGTGCTGTTTCTCGCCCTTGCCGCGCCGCTGTTCTACCGGTACCGCATGACGGATTATCTCATCATCGACCGCCCCGCCGCCGGCGCTCTGGCCGCCCTGCGGGACAGCCGGATGATGACAAAGGGCAACCGCTGGAATTTGTTCCGGCTGGATCTGAGCATGTGGTGGTACTACGCCGCCGTGCTGGCATCCGCCGCAGTCGCCTATGGCGACCAGCTCCTGCCCGCGCTGGGCATTTCCCTCCCCCTCTCCGACACGGCCGCCTACTTTGTATTCCTCGGCGTGTATCTGGCGGTGATT
>ENA-OURU01004099-OURU01004099.1-human-gut-metagenome-genome-assembly--contig:-NODE-4099-length-11102-cov-2.701095_pt1 | contig 11102 bp, 10 predicted proteins | sample MGYA00242137_ERZ509064 | MGnify/ENA primary metagenome ERZ509064 (study PRJEB26280, sample SAMEA2338777) | human gut metagenome | biome: human gut; feature: human-associated habitat; material: faeces...
GAAAGGCATAGCGCCTCGTAAGCGCCGCATCGCCCGCGAACACCTCAGGCACCAGCGCTGACAGTGCGGGGTCGCGCGCCACAAGAATGGCGTAGCGCCCCGCGTGCTCTCGCTTCCACGCCATCAGCAGGTTTCGCGCAGTCTGGCTGTACCGCGCTTCAAGGAACAGAAAATCCCCGCATTCAGCCAGCGCGCCGCCGGGCGTGTCCTCCAGCATCCACACGCCGCCCATCGCACCTTCCAGCGCGGAAGCAATCAGCTTTTCCTGCCAGCCTGCAAAAAGGGACGCGGCAGCTGCCTGCTGCGCCCCCTCCGCCCTGCTCAGAGCCTGTCCCATGCAGCGAGCGCCTGTTGAATGTAGTCCAGAGCCAGAAGCTTTTCCTTCACTTCCTCCACGCTCAAAAGCCGGGTGTTGCTGGAGTTGAATTCGGTCAGCACATTGCGGTCCTGCTCACCGGTCACAACGTATTTATCGTAGTTCAAGTCACGCGCGTCGGAGGGCACGCGGTAAAAATCGCCCATATCCTCAGCGTGCGTGCACTCTTCGTTGGTCAGCAGCGTTTCATACATCTTTTCGCCATGGCGAATGCCAATGATGCGCACGGGATGGTCCGGCGCATGAAACAGCTCTTTCACCGCCTGGGCCAGCACACCGATGGTACAGGCGGGGGCCTTTTTGACCAGAATATCGCCGCTGTGCGCGTGCTCGAAGGCGAACAGCACCAGCTCTACGGCCTCCTCCAGGCTCATGATGAAACGGGTCATGTCCGGGCTCGTCACGGTAAGGGGCTGCCCCGACCGGATCTGATCGATAAACAGCGGGATCACCGACCCGCGCGAGCACATGACATTTCCATAGCGCGTGCCGCAGATGAGTGTACGCTCGGGGCTGACGGTACGCGCCTTGGCAACAAACACCTTCTCCATCATGGCCTTGGAGGTGCCCATGGCGTTAACGGGATAGGCCGCCTTGTCGGTGGAAAGGCAGATGACCTTGCGCACCCCCTCCTCAATGCAGGCGGTGAGCACATTATCCGCGCCCAGCACATTGGTTTTAACCGCTTCGATCGGGAAAAACTCACAGGAGGGCACCTGCTTGAGCGCCGCCGCATGAAAGAGATAATCCACGCCGTGAATGGCGTTTTTCACGCTGGAAAGCTCGCGCACATCACCAATGTAGTATTTGATTTTATCATTCTGGTAGTGATGGCGCATGTCATCCTGCTTTTTTTCATCCCGGCTGAAAATGCGGATTTCAGCGATATCGGTATCCAAAAAGCGTTTGAGCACCGCCTCGCCAAAGGAGCCGGTGCCGCCGGTGATCATCAGCGTCTTGCCGCTGAAGGGGGTCATAGCGTCATTCCTCCTCGGTATTTTTGAGCACATTGCCCGTCAGGCGGTGCAGCACCTCGCGGTAGGCTTCCTCCACGTCGCCCAGGTCATGACGGAAACGATCGATATCCAGCGGCTCATGGGTACGCGCATCCCAGAAACGGCACGTATCGGGCGATACCTCGTCCGCCAGGAGAATTTCACCGTGAAAGCGGCCAAATTCCAGCTTGAAATCGATCAGTTCGATGTTGATTTCACGCATGCATTCGCTCAGGATATCGTTGACCCGCAGGCTCATTTCCTCCATGCGGTGCATCTCCTCCGCCGTGGCAATCTCCATGGCGGTGATATGGGTCAGATTCACCAGCGGGTCTTCCAGCTCCGGGTCCTTGAGGCAGTATTCCACCACGGTATTTTTCAGGCGTGTACCGTCCGGGTATCCGATGCGTTTGGCCAGACTGCCGGCCACGATGTTGCGCACCTTGATGGTTACGGGGATGATCTCCACCCGTTTGATCAGCGAGCAACGGTTATCGATGCGCCGGATAAAGTGGTTGGGCACACCTTTTTGGGTCAGCAGGGTAAACATGTATTCGCAAATCAGGTTGTTGATCTCGCCCTTGCCGATGATGCGCCCGCGCTTGAGCCCGTGGAAGGCAAAAGTTTCATCACGGTAGTAGACCACCGCCTCGTCAGGGTTTTCAGTGGCATAGAGGCGCTTTCCCTTTCCCTCGGCGATCATGTTGGTAATGTTGTTCATGCTTCCTCCTCGCCATGCCGCATGATGTGGTTTCGCCTTATTGTAGCACGCTTCGTCACCATTCGCAAGCACGCGTGCAAAGCGTGGATTAAAACAAAACAGGCATTTCCATAAGAAGCAATTTACTGCTACACGTATTTTCGCAATTGACAGAAATTTGTACAAATGTTACAATTAATACAATCTAAAACAACTCGTTTTGCAAGGAGAGAAGTTTTCGTGAAGTACGAGGACATTTTCGCCGCCATCAGTCGCCGTTATGACACGTTCACCCGTATGGAACAGAACATTGCGGATTATGTGCTTGAACATGGAAAAGACGTGCTGGAAATGAGTATCAGCACCCTTGCCCGGGAGTGCAAAGTGGTGGAGAGCACCATATTCCGTTTCTGCCGCACGCTGGGGGTAAGCGGGTATCGCGATTTTCGCACAGCACTGGCGGTAAGCCTGTGTGCCAGGGAACAGGAAAGCGATCCGCCCATAGCGGATGACGATCCCGTTGCCATTCAGGTCAGGCATATTTACGACAGCTGTCTCAACGCGCTGCGCGAAACCTATCAGTTGCTTAAGCCCAGCCTGTTGGACGAGGCCGTGCGGCGGCTGATGCTGGCAGACCGCATCCTTGTGCTGGGCGCGGGCAAATCGATGGTATCGACGTTTGGCGCCTACCGGCAGCTGATGCTCGCCATGCCGAAGGTTCAGTGCGCGTTCAACGCGCATGAGCAGCGCAAGCTCTGTGCCATGGTTACAGCCCGGGATGCGGTGATCCTGTTTGTGCAAAGCGACGCGCCCGCCTTTCTGACGGATTTGGCCAGGCTGGTCCACAGCAGGGGATGCTATCTGATTTTGATTTCGCCCCTGGCAAAAATGTCGTTGAGCGTTCTGGCGGACATCACGCTGCTTTGCGGTGGATTCGGCGGGGCGGGTACAGCTGTAAGTGCGCAGGCCTTTTTGATTGAGCTGATCTACAGGCTGTATCTGCAGCGGCTGGAAAATGCGCGGCGTGCCCTGATGTAGCGGAAGCAGCCATATGCGTCCGTCTGCCGCGTTCCGATAGACAGGCTTGAAGGAAGAGCTGCGTTTCTGCTCCCTTTGGGTGCTTGCTACACTTACAGAAAACGTTGCGGCATAAGGTTTTGGGCAGGGCCCCAAACTCTTATGCCGCAGCATTTTCCGCGAGCGTTGCGAGCATCCGAAGGACGCAAGAAAGGCGGCTTTCTCCAAAATCAGGGATTTTTCAACGGCCTGACGACGGCCAGGGGCTGCGTATTTTTGATCCCGCGTCAATGCGCAAGAATCCTGTAAACATCCCATCTGTTTTTGTGCTATGCTGAGGGAGACAGACGGATGGGGAGGGAAAGCAGCATGGACGACATCCGGCTTGCAATGATCGGCACAGCCCTTGATTTCATTGAAACTCATCTGGAGGACGGCGTTGCTCTTGCGGATATGGCACAGGCGGCGCACTATTCCAAATACCACCTTCATCGGGCATTTTCGGGTATTTTGGGCATAACCCCGCACCAATATGCCCGGAGGCGCCGGCTGACCGAGGCGGCGCGCCGTCTTGTCCGTTTCCAGACGCCTTTGCGGGATCTGGCGCTGATGGCGGGCTATCAAAGCCAGCAGGCGTTCAGCGACGCCTTTTGCGCCATGTACAAGATTCCGCCGGCGGAATACCGTCGCCTGCGCATTTTCTATCCGCTGCAGCTTCCCATCCGCCTGAATCCCGAAGCCCCCTTATCCGCCATCCGTCCGGCGCAGGCAGAGGATATCCCGGCCTGGATGGCGCTTCTTGGTCAGGTGGTGGATGGGTATCCCAGGCTGGACGAGGCCGGGCACCTTTCCTGGCTCAAGGCTCGAATCGCGAGGGGAGAGGCCCTCCTCCTCAGCAGCGGAGACCGGGCGGCAGGCGCGGTCGGTTTTTGCCGCGCTACTGGCATGGTCGACTATCTGGCCGTTCATCCGCAGTACCGCGCGCTGGGAATATCCGTGCAGTTGCTCAAGGCCGTGCGACGCAGGCTTTCTTCGGAGCGTGAGCTGAGCCTGACCACCTTTCGCGAGCGCGACCCGGCGGACCCCGGTTATCGACGGGAATGGAAGCGCCTGAATTTTCAGGAAGGCGAGCTGCTGGTGGAGTTTGGTTACCCCACCCAGCGCATGATCTGGTCCGTTCGAGACCGGTAGTCAGATGAAAAAGAACTGGAAATGCGACGCGGCCCTGTTTCTCATCAGTCAGAGCGTCACCCTTTTCGGCTCTACGCTGGTGCAGATGGCCATCGTATGGTATGCCACGGTTGCGACGGGCTCGGGGGCATGGGTGGCTGCCTTCAGCGTCTGCTCCTATCTGCCGCAATTCGCCGTATCCTTCATCGGCGGCGTGTGGGCGGACCGGTTTCCCCGCAAGCGGCTCATAGCGGGAGCGGATCTGGGCATTGCCGGTGTGACGCTGATGATGATCCTGCTGATGCCTTTGCTTGCCGAAGGCGTAGCGCTTTTGTCCGCTCTTTTGGCACTGTCGATGATCCGCTCCGTGGGCGCCGGCTTGCAGACGCCGGCCGTCAACGCCACGGTCCCGCTCCTGGTGCCCGATGAAAAGCGCATGCGCTTTAACGGGATGAACGCCGCTGTGCAGTCTGCGGTGCAGTTCGCCGCTCCGGCCGTGGCGGGCGCGGTGCTCATCTCTGGTACCTTGCGCTCCACCCTCTGGATTGACGTGGCCACTGCCGCTGTGGGTGTGGCGGTGCTTCTCTGCGTGTCGCTTCCCGCACCTGAGAAAAAGCAGGACGCCCTGTGGCCAGCCCTGCGGGCGGGAGTAGACTATGCCGTGCGCGACAGAACGGTAGGCCGGTTGCTGGCCGTCTATGGCGCGTTTGTGTTTTTCTGCGTGCCCGGCGGCTTTCTGGCAGGCCTGCATGTGAGCCGCGTCTTTGGTGACAGCTATGAATATCTGACCGCGACCGAACTGGCCGGCTTTGCCGGAATGGCGGCCGGCGGCCTTTTGATGGGCCTTTGGGGCGGGTTTGCCAGGAAGGAACACACGCTGCTCGCCGGACTGGCTGCCTTTGGGACCCTGTCTATCCTCCTGGGATATTCCGCCCGCTTTGATATCTATCTGGGGGTCATGGCGCTTTACGGCGTGGCGCTGACCACGGTGCAGACCGCAGTGTCCACCCTGCTGCAGACGCGATCGGCATCCGCCATGCAGGGACGTGTATCCGGGCTGATGGGGGCCGCTTATTCGGGCTGCATGCCGCTTGGAATGGCGGTCTTCGGCCTGCTGGCGGACCTGTTCCCGCTAAGAGGCATGATGGCCGTCTCCGGGGCGGCGCTGTTGCTCATGGCAGGGCTGGGTGCGATATTTGACTCGCGGCGGCTTCACTAAGAGAGGACCGCGGCATTTCCCGACCGTTTTTTCATGTTCTTCCCCACGCAAAAATTCCCATCAGCAGTTTACAGAGGCACAGTGACTATGATATAATAACAAAAACGCTTCAAGCCCTTGCCCAAATGGACCCGGCAAGCGAAAAAAGGAGGATTCCCAAGGATGAAAAAGGCTTTTTCTGTCGTTCTTGCACTGCTGATGGTGTTGAGCGTATGCACCTTTGCCAGCGCTGAAGGAAAGGATTACAGCGGCTACACTATCCGTATCTATTCCAACTCCAACTCCACCGAGCGCGCCACCTGGCTGGAGAACGCGGCCAAGGCTGCGGGCTTCACCATCTCTCTGGATGACAACAGCGTCATCTCCGGCGATACCGCCGCCATTCAGGCCGCCAATGAGAACAAGGACGGCGACATCATCTTCGGCCTGAATGAAACCCGCTGGTCTCAGCTGGTCAACGGCACCTACGAGAACCTCAAGGTGATGGACTGGACCCCCACCTGGGCCGACGAAGTGGGCGAATACAAATACGACGGCAAGGCCTATGGCCTGGTCATCCAGAACGTGCTGATGCTCTACCGCACCGACGAGCTGGGCACCAACGGCGAAAAGCTGAGCTTTGAGCACTGGGCCGACATCGTGGACTGCGGGTACACCTGGTACCGTCAGGGCAAGGTGGGCGGCACCACCAACTCCAACATCAACAGCGCCATGCTCTTCCCCTTCACCGATCCCGAATCCCCCGCGGGCGGCATCTCCGTGGAAGGCTGGAAGACCCTGTGGAACTACTGCGCCAACGGCATCTACACCGGCGACAGCTACGGCTTTGATCCGCTCAACCGCGGCGAGGTGCAGGTTTCTACCTTCTACTCCAGCTCTCTCTACGGCAACGTGGACAGCGCGGCCGACAGCTCCGAGCATCCGCTGCTGGGCACCCTGGAACCCGAAAACTGGGCGCTGGTAGATATCGCTGACGGCACCTACTACATCGCCGAGTACCTGGGCATTCTGGACCGCGAGGGCCGCACCCCCGAGGAGACGGAGGCTGTGGTGGCTTTCGCCGAGTGGTTCGGCTCCGCCGATACGCAGGCTGAATGGGCTGACGAGTTCGACTCCTTCCCCTGCAACACCGCCGCTGTGGCTGAAATCTACGACGAGACGCCCGCGATCTACACCCTGAAGAATTTCGCGCTGGAGACCGTCGAAGGCACCGACATGACCTATGCGGAATACGTGGGTGCGCATTCCAGCGAATGGACCAACATCATGACCAATCTGGGCTTCTACTGGGCCGACAACAGCGCTGCTCCCACCGAGCCCGACTGGGATAATCTGGACTGGTCCGTGCTGACGCAGGCTGCCGGCGAATGACGCTTTTGGCCGGCGTGAGCCGAAAAAAGCATTTTTCTCAATGAGCGATATGGCGGGCCTGAAGCCATCGGGCTCGCCATATCCATATTCTCAAAGAACATAAAGGGGGCTGTCGGCCGCATGATCGAACTGAAGGACATTGTGGTCAAGTTCGGTGATTTTGAGGCGCTGCACAACATCAACGTAGAGGTGCACGAAGGCGAGTTTTTCACCTTTCTGGGGCCGTCCGGCTGCGGTAAGACGACTACGCTGCGCACCATCACCGGCTTTATTGAGCCGGTTTCCGGCACGGTTAGCGTCAAGGGCGTGGATATTACCCATGTCCCCATTGAAAAGCGCAACATCGGCATCGTGTTTCAGAGCTATGCGCTTTTCCCTTCCATGACGGTCTATAACAACATCGCCTTCGGCCTGAAGGTGCAAAAGCTCAAAAAGCAGGAAATCGATGATAAGGTGCGCGCTATCGCCCGCAAGGTGGACCTGTCCGACGAACAGCTGGAAAAGGCGGTCAGCCAGCTTTCCGGCGGCCAGCAGCAGCGCGTGGCCATCGCTCGTGCGCTGGTCACAGGGCCCGCCATCATCTGCATGGACGAACCGCTGAGCAATCTGGACGCCAAGCTGCGCGTACAGCTGCGCAATGAGCTGAAAAAGATGCAGCGCGACTTTGGCATCACCACCATCTATGTGACCCATGACCAGGAGGAAGCGCTCACCCTGTCGGACCGGATCGCCGTGTTCAACAAGGGGTTTATCGAGCAGATCGGCACGCCCAACGAGGTATACAACCACTCCAGGACGGAGTTTGTCTGCAACTTCATTGGCGACATCAACCGCCTGGAAGCGGAGGTAGCCGATGGCATGAAGCTGGACCCCGCGCAGCACCACTTCGTCAGGCTGGAGCGCATCCGCGTCAACCGTCCCGCGGACGATAACGAGCTGCGGCTGGACGGCGTGATCGAAAGCCGTGAATACTATGGCCTGTACATCAAGTATTATATTCATGTAGGCAGCCAGACCATCAAAGCCATTGAAAAGAACGACGGCATCAACATCTATGAGCCGGGCGAAAAGGTGACTGTGGGCATTCATCCCGTGGACGTGATGAGCTACGACGCCGCGCCCGACGCGCGCTAAAGGGGGCAGCCGCATGAACGCAAAGGCCTCCTCATGGTTCAAACCCAACCTGCTGGCCAAAACATTTGGCATCGCATTTTTTGTCTATCTGTTCTTCGGCTTCATGCTTCTGCCGTGTCTCAACACGCTGACGCAGATCTTTACCGTGAAAAACGCCGACGGCGTGACCGATCCCCTGGCTGTCATCCGCTTTTTCTTTGCGGGCAACATGCCCAAGTACGTCTGGAATTCTCTCAAGCTGGCGCTGTGCCTGGTGGTGACGGTGAACATCGTGGGCGTCAGCATCGTGCTTTTGACGGAATACTTCGATATCAAGGGCGCGAAGATCCTGCGGCTGGGCTACATGACCACGCTGATCTATTCCGGCGTCGCACTGGTGACGGGTTATCTGTTCCTCTACGACAGCGACGGCATTCTGACCACCTGGCTGTATGAAATGTTTCCCAACATGGACCGCAACTGGTTTTCCGGCTTCAACGCGGTCCTGTTCACGATGACGTTCGCCTGTACGTCCAACCACGCGCTGTTTCTGCGCAACGCCATCCGCGGCATTGACTACAACACCGTGGAGGCGGCGCGCAACATGGGCGCCAAGCCCTTCAAGGTGCTCACGCGCGTGGTGTTCCCCACACTGATTCCCACGATGTTTTCCCTCACGGTCATGACCTTCATCACGGGTCTGTGCGCCATGAGTGCCCCGACGCTGCTGGGCTATGACTCCATCAATCCGGAAATCGTGCGCCTGGCGGGCTCATCCGTGGCGGACGAGGCGTTTCCGCAGGCGCGTGCGGCGCTGCTTTCCATTTTGCTGGCCATGTTCACCATCGTTCTGCTCACGGTGCTGTCCAACTATGAGCGCAAGGGCCATTATCTAAGCGTGAGCAAGACCAAGGCCAAGCTGGTCAAGCAGAAGATCACCAACCCCGTGGCCAATGTGTTTGCACACATCTACGCCTACGTGCTGTTCATCATCTACATGACGCCCGTGGTGATGATCATCCTTTTCGCTTTCCAGAACTATCCCGCCATCCGCTCCAAGACGCTCAGCCTGAGCGATTTCACGTTGATCAACTTCTTTGGGGCGCAGGATTATGAGTTCATGACCAACCGCGGCAAGCTCAAGACGCGGCCCGACGCCATCTCCGGTCTGTTCGCCAATTCGGACACGGTAGGCGGTATCCGGCTGAGCTTCGTGCTTTCGGCCATCGCGGCGGCGCTGGCCTGCGTGATTGTGGTGGTGGCGGTCAACTACATCTTCAAAAACCGCGGCAAAAAGCGGTCCACCGTGCTGGAATACAGCCTGCTGTTTCCCTGGCTTTTGCCCACCATTCTGATCTGCTATTCCTACCGCACGTTCTTCAACTCCGAGGATGTGTGGTATGTATTCAACACCAACCTGTACATGCGCGAGAACGTGCGTTTCCTCATCATCATGGCCTATACGGTGGTCAAATTGCCATTCGCCCTGCGCATGATTAAGGCGGCGTTCTATGCCATCGACGAGGAGCTGGAGGATGCCGCGCGCAACCTTGGCGCGAGCGGGCTGTTTACCTTCCTCAAGGTGAAGCTGCCCATTGTGCTTCCGAGCGTGCTGGCCGTCTTTGCCCTGAACTTCAACGCCCTCTTTACCGAATATGATATGTCCGCCACGTTCCACTCCAGCTATGGCAAGACCTATGCCATGATTATCCAGAACATGTGCGCTGAGGAGGGCCGCGACGGATACAACGTCAATGCTTCGGGTCGCAGATGCGCCTCTACGGTGTTTATCATGCTGGTGAGCGGGCTGATTCTGTACCTGGTGTACGGCGTGGGCGCGAGGGATCTGGCCGACCGTCTGGCTCTGAAGGAGAAGCGGCGAAAACGGCGAGAAAAGCTCATGGCCCGCTTCCGCGGCGGCGGAGAAAAGGCCGCAGCCTAATATGGGGCGGCATGGCATTTGCCATGCCGCCTTTTTTCATGCAGGCAACGAAAAGAGCCGCCGCGTCTTTTTCGACGCGACGGCTCTTTTGGATTGCGTATGAATCAGTACTTGCGCTTGCGTGCAGCCTCAGCCTTCTTTTTACGTTTCACGCTGGGCTTTTCATAATGCTCACGCTTGCGAGCCTCTGCCAAAACACCTGTGCGAGCACATTGACGTTTGAACCGCTTCAGAGCGCTTTCCAGGGATTCATTCTCGCGGATGCGTACCTCGGACACTGCTATCCCTCCCCTCGCTCATACCGCCTGGCCCCTTCACTGTGTCAAGGGCATACGGCGACCATACATCTATTATAGCGCTTATCCGCTAAGCCGTCAACCATGAATTTTGAACGAAACGTAAACTTCATGGACAGGAGCCGTGGAGCCTTATGCCATGCGCTCCGACAGCTTTTCACCGCCCAGCACATGATAGTGCATGTGCTTCACGGTCTGGCAGGCGTTTTCTCCGCAGTTGTTGACGATGCGGTAGCCGCCCTCCTCCAGGCCCAGCGCTTTGGCTACCTTGGCGCAGGTACGCAGGCAGGCCGCCAGCTCATGGTCGGTCAGGTCGGCATTGTGCGCCACGTCGGGCGTATGCTTTTTGCTCACCACCAGCACATGCGTGGGGGCCTGAGGGTTAATGTCGTGAAAAGCGTAGGTATCCTCATCCTCATAGACCTTCTCGGACGGGATTTCCCCCGCGATGATCTTGCAGAACAGACAGTCCGTCATGTCAATCCTCTCCTTTTGCGTGATGCTTATGGCAGATATTCTACAACCGTACCCGCCATTCCTTCTTCGGTAAGCGCCTCAAGCCGCACCAGCGCCAACGCGCCGGGCCGGCCATTCTGTGCACGTACGTGGATGTATTCGGGGGTATATCCCTCTGCTCCGCCGGCATCCGGCAGCGCTTCCTCCAGGAGCACCTGTGCCACCTGGCCAAGAAAGCCCTCGCGGTAGCGGCGGGACAGCTTGTCGCCCAACGCAATCAGCCGGTGGACGCGCTGGGCCTTCGCTGCCTCATCCACTTGGCCGTCCATCGTGGCGGCCGGGGTACCCTCGCGCGGGCTGTAGGGGAACACATGCAGTCGGCTGAAGCCCACCTGCTCGCAGAAATCCAGTGTTTCCTGAAATTCCGCTTCCGTCTCACCGGGAAAG
>ENA-OURU01004102-OURU01004102.1-human-gut-metagenome-genome-assembly--contig:-NODE-4102-length-11094-cov-42.787753_pt1 | contig 11094 bp, 5 predicted proteins | sample MGYA00242137_ERZ509064 | MGnify/ENA primary metagenome ERZ509064 (study PRJEB26280, sample SAMEA2338777) | human gut metagenome | biome: human gut; feature: human-associated habitat; material: faeces...
GCGGCGGTTCAAAACTGAGCTTGCCGATGTTGAGATCACCGCAGACCTTCAGGTTGCGGTAGACAGTTTTTTGAAATTCGCAGATTTCTTCTTTGATGGCCTCTTTGCAGACTGGGCAGTTCTGGATCACATCAATCAGGCGCAGAGCAGAGTGGAAAACACCAAGAGCCAAATCAAGCGAGTCCTTGCACTTCTGAAAAAGATGCGCGAAGATGTTGATGTCCAAATCGCTGATGAAAAAGAGAAGCAGGAGCAGCTTGCGGTGGAAACTGAGCTGTAGGTTTGGAGTGTTCGCGTATGTAATATGCTCAACTCAATGAATTGGAAATTTTGGAGATAAAGACTATGAAGAAAAAAGCACCAATAGTGTTCATTATCGTGAGCGTCTTTGCCGTAGCCGCAATCATTATAATTTCGGCGTATAGATCTTCGGAATCCTACAGAAAGGCGAAGGCTGCAATCCAATGGGATTGCTCTGTGTCTTGTACAGAAAAATCAACATCTGCCCAATATGTAATCACTTATTCTAATGTAAAGGTTTCATCCAAAACGGGCACACTGACGATTCAGAATAGGAATGATTTTGAAATTGTGGTGCATTTGCTCTGCGAAGGCGAACAGGAAATCGTATCTGGCAATATTTCTGCGGGAGGCTGCTACTCTTTTGCGAATGTTACGGACAAAGAATATACCGTAGGTATTCATGCGGATGTTGATGCAGCCACCAACATTAAAGTAATTGTATACGACGGAAAAGACACAGAGCCATATACAAATTGACAAGTCGGTGCTTGCGGGGGTGCATCTATTTGAAAAAGTATCAATGTCCATGCTGCGAATGTTTTACTTATAATGTTCCACCAAAGGAAGATTGTGGGTACATTTGCCCAGTTTGCTTTTGGGAGAATGACCCGTTTATTACTTCTGATAGCGACCCCAGTGACTTGAATCATGGAATAACTCTAAACGAGGCAAAAAACAACTATTTGGAATTTGGTGCCTGTGAAAGAAAAATGTTACGTTATGTTCGTCCGCCCGAAAGCGATGAAAAATAGACATTCATCATCAAAACTTCAAAGTCGACGATAACCCAATTATTATATACCCTTGGCGGGCAACCCAAAAACGGTTGCCCGCTATTTTTATACCCTAAAATCTGAAGAAGGAGGCCAAAATGCCAAGCAAAACCGAAGAATACCTTGCCCTTGCCCAGCGCACGGCAAACGGCTTGACCCGGTACTGGGAAAGCTGGACGGATTACCTGACCACCGCATCCCGGCTGTACAAGTACCCCTTTGCCGACCAGCTTATGATCTACGCTCAGCGGCCCGATGCCACCGCCTGCGCCGAATTTGACATTTGGCGCAACCGGATGAACCGCTATGTCAGGCGTGGCTCTAAGGGCATCGCCTTGCTGGACGAATCCAGCGGATTCCCGCGCCTGCACTACGTTTTCGATGTGTCGGACACCGGGGTGCGCCGCAATTCCCGTGACCCGGAGGTGTGGCAGCTCGGTCCCGATTTGGTGCAGCCGGTTTCAGAAATGCTCGCCGCCACCTACGGCATCAGCGGAGAGCGTGTCAGCCAGCAGCTTGCGGATGTTGCCGGGAAACTGGTGGCAGATTACTGGGACAACAACAGTGGTGACATTCTCGCCATCGTTGACGATTCGCTTCTGATGGATTATGATGAAGCCGGGGTGGAGATGCAGTTCAAGTCCGCTGCCGCCATCAGCGTCACCTACACGCTGCTGGAACGTTGTGGTTATGAGCCGACAGGCTGGTTCGACAAGGACGATTTTCAGGCAATCTACAATTTCTCAACCCCGGATAGCGTCTACGCCCTCGGCGCAGCCGTCAGCGACATGAGCCGGGAGGTGCTGCGGAACATCGAGTGCACCGTAAAAAAAACCATTCGCCGCCGCAATGCAGAAAGGAGCCAATATGAATACGAACAGCAGGAACGTGACCTACTCGACCGTCGGGGACTACCAGCTCCCGAACCTGACCCTGAACCAGCCCCGGAAGCCGCTGGGCAAGTACGGCAGGCTGCGCCGGACGTACCTGATGAACCATCGCCCAGTGCTGTACAACACGATGCTCCTGAACGGGAGCCTGTACCCGCACCTGATGGAGGTGGAGCAGACGGCAGAGAGCCGGATGCAGCAGACCATGGAGCAGCTTCTGAAACAGAACCCGGCCCCGGACAAAGAGAGCCGGCAGATGGCGTGGGTGCAACACATGAACAGCCTGAAAGCGCAGGCCGAGGAACTGGTGCTGACGGAGCTGATCTACAGCTAAGTTTCTTCGATGCCCACATCCCTACCGAAGCTGAACAAATTGGAAAAATCGACCAAGCGGAGAGCGAAAAATTGCCCTCTGCTTTTGTTTTGTCGCAGGCTGAAATCGAAAACGAACTGCGTAAGCACGGCTCCGGGTTTGAGGGTGGCAAGCAGCGTATTATGGCACTGTACCAGACCCAGCCCGACCGCAATCTCCGTGTCAAGGCACTGGCAAAGGAATACGGCATCGGTGGGCACTCCCACGATTATCTGGATGGCAGCAGAGGGTTTGTCAACCACGACGGGAGAGGAATGGAATTTGACCATTACCCCGAACACAAGAAATTCACGTTAAGCTGGACGCAGGTGGAAAAGTATATCGACCTAATGGTCCAGTCCGACCGCTACCTGACGGATAGAGAAAAGGAGCATTACACGCCCCCTGCGCCTGTCAGCGTAAAGCCGGATGGTGCCATAGATCGTGCCAAAAAACTGATCCGGGAGTTTTGTCAGGAGGAGTACGACTCCGAGCCGGACTTTTCCGATCTGACTAAAATCGGCATTGCCTACACCCACGCCACCGATGAGGATATTCCCATTCAGGTCAACGTGGATCTGGTGGGGTATCGAGTGGAGCGGTATCTGGGCGAGGTATTGATAGATGAGCGGCAGTACGAAAGTCTGGAAGACCTGACCGAAACCGAGCTGGAAGCTTTGGACTTTTCGGAACTGGTCAGCGTCACGGATGAGGAATTGGAGCACTACCACAGCAAAGTGGAGGAACGCCCTGCACTGCTGCCGCTGGATGCCGCCACCGAGTACAATGCCCTGAAGGAGCAGCACCCGGATGCGCTGGTGGGCTTTGAGCAGAACGGACAGTTTGAGTTTTACGCAGATGACGCGCAAAAAGTCAGTGAACGTCTGGGCGGCAAACTTCTGGAAAAAGAAACAGCACTGGGCACCGTCCCGGTCATCGGCTTTCCCCGCGACCAGTGGGCATACCGTGCCAAACAACTGTGGCAGTGCGGCGAGAACATCTACCTTGCCGGGCTGAACGAGGATGGCACCCACCACCAAACCAAGTATCTGCGCCGGGAGGACTATCTGCCGCTGGGCATTACCATCCACATGGAAGGACGCACTTTCCGGGTGGATACAGTAAACTTTGATAAGGACAGCGTTACCCTGCAGGATGTGGCACTGGCAGAAATGCGGATGCCAATTTTCCGGGAGGAACCGCTGGCTCTTGTCCGGGAGTTGTACGAGCAGGAACAGGAAGTGATGGAACACCCCCTACCCGATTACAAGGTCGGTGACAATGTTATCGTTGACCTTCCTACCCGAACCATCGAAGGAACAATCGGCTATGTGGGCGAAACGGATGTTCGCATTGACACCAGCGCACAGGGACAGTCGTGGGATAACGAAGTTATCAACAAACGACAATTCGAGGATGGCTTGCGGCAGAATGAACAGGTTACTACGCAGCCAGATGATACTGTAAAAACGGTTGCCATATACCCTGCTGAAGAAAACCGTATGCCTTATGATATTGTGATCCAGACGATTGGCTCAAAATCACCTACTCTAGATGCAGTTGAACCGGAACGATCCACACTTGAACTTGCCGGGAACTTCCACATCACGGATGATGATTTGGGTGTCGGAGGCCCCAAACAGAAATTCGCCCGGAACATCGAAGCCATCCGTACCCTGTTCAAGCTGGAAGAGGAGCACCGGGGTGCCACCGCCGAGGAGCAACAGGTGCTTTCGCAATATGTGGGCTGGGGCGGTCTGGCAGATGCCTTTGACCCCAACAAGGAAAATTGGTCTGCCGAGTACACCCATCTGAAAGAACTGCTCTCTGAGGATGAATACGCCGCTGCTCGCGCTTCTACTCTGAACGCCCACTACACCAGCCCCACCGTGATCCGTGGTATCTACGATGCGGTGGAGCGCATGGGTTTCCGCAGCGGTAACATTCTGGAACCTAGTATGGGCGTGGGCAACTTCTTCGGTATGCTGCCGGACACCATGCAGGACAGCCGTCTGTACGGCGTAGAGCTGGATTCCATCACCGGGCGCATCGCCAAAAAGCTGTACCCGCAGGCCGACATTACCGTGGCGGGCTTTGAGACCACAGACCGCCGTGATTTCTACGATCTGGCGGTGGGCAACGTGCCCTTCGGCAACTACAAGGTCAACGACAAGGCGTACAACAAGTTGGGATTCAGCATCCACAACTACTTTTTCGCCAAGGCCATCGACCAAGTGCGTCCGGGCGGCGTGGTGGCGTTCGTCACCAGCCGCTACACCATGGACAGCAAGGACAGCACCGCCCGCAAGCACATGGCAGAGCGTGCCGATCTGCTGGGTGCCATCCGTCTGCCGAATAATGCGTTCCGTGCCAACGCTGGCACAGATGTTGTCAGCGACATTATCTTTTTGCAGAAGCGTGACCGCCCCATCGACCATGAGCCGGACTGGGTACAGCTTGGCAAGACCGAGGACGGCTTTGCCATCAACCAGTATTTCGTAGACCACCCGGAAATGGTGTTGGGAAATTTGGAACTGGAAAGCACCCAGTACGGTCACGACCTGACCGTTGCACCCATTGAGGGTGCAGTGCTGGCAGACCAGCTTGCAGAAGCGGTACAGCATATTGAGGGCAATTACACTGCGGTGGAGATTGCTGCCCCGGACGTCGCAGATGCGGAAGCACAGCGCAAAACGCTGCCTGCAGACCCGACTGTGAAGAATTTTAGCTATACGGTTGTTGATGGCGAGATCTACTACCGAGAGAACTCTATCATGACGCAGATTGAACTGTCCGACAACGCCAAAGGCCGTGTGGCTGGTATGGTGGAGTTGCGGCAGATCGTCAACGAACTGATTCAGCAGCAGCTGAATGACTTCCCGGACGAGGACATTAAGGCATCGCAAGCAAAATTGAACGCCGCCTACGATGCCTTTACTGCAAAATACGGCCTGATTAACGACAAGAAAAATGCCCGCCTGTTCGATGATGACAGTTCCTACTATCTGCTCTGCTCGCTGGAGAATCTGGACGAGAATAAAAATCTTAAGTCCAAGGCAGATATGTTCACCAAGCGGACGATTCGGCCAGAGCGTGTTGTCACCAGCGTGGATACCCCCAGTGAAGCACTGGCAGTGTCCATCGGGGAACACGGCAAAGTAGACCTGCCTTATATGGCAGAACTGCTGGGCACACCCGGCGAGTACAGGCGCATTACCACCGAACTGTCCGGTGTGATTTTCAAAGATCCCGCCGCCGATGCAGACGACCCGGAAGCCGGCTGGCAACCTGCGGACGAGTATCTTTCCGGCAATGTGCGGAATAAACTGCGCATGGCTCAGCTTGCCGCTGAAAGCCACCCGGAGTTCAAGATCAATGTGGAGGCTTTGACCAAAGCGCAGCCCAGAGAACTGGAAGCATCTGAAATTGATATACGGCTGGGTGCTACTTGGCTGGACCCGGACATTATCCAGAAGTTTATGACCGAGACGTTCCAGATTCCCTACTATCTGCGCCATGCAGTCAAGGTGAGATATTCTCCTTATACCGCAGAGTGGCGCGTGGAGGGCAAAACTGCCACCGGCAGAGGGGATATTATCTCCTCCGAAACCTACGGCACCAGCCGTGCCAATGCCTACAAGATCTTGGAGGAGACCCTGAATCTGAAAGATGTCCGCATCTACGACACCATTGAGGATGCCGAGGGCAAGCCGAAACGTGTGTTGAACAAGCGGGAGACCATGCTGGCTCAGCAGAAACAGCAGGTCATCAAGGACGCTTTTGCCAACTGGGTCTGGCAAGACCCCCAGCGGCGCATTGCGCTGGTGAAGCAGTACAACGAGCTGTTCAACTCTACCCGTCCCCGTGAGTATGACGGAAGTCACATCAAATTCGTGGGCATGAACCCGGAGATCACCCTCCGGGAGCACCAGCGCAACGCCATTGCTCATGTGCTTTATGGCGGTAATACGTTGCTTGCACACGAAGTTGGTGCGGGCAAGACCTACGAAATGGCGGCATCCGCTATGGAAGCGAAACGGCTGGGGCTGTGCCAGAAATCCTTGTTCGTAGTGCCCAACCATCTGACGGAACAATGGGCATCGGATTTTCTGAACCTCTACCCCAACGCCAAACTTTTGGTGGCACGGCGCAAGGATTTTGAGACCGCAAACCGCAAAAAATTCTGCGCCCGCATCGCCACCGGCGACTACGATGCTGTCATCATTGGGCACAGCCAGTTTGAGCGCATTCCTCTGTCCTTTGAGCGGCAGGAGCGTATTATTCAGGAGCAAATTTATGAAACGCTTGCCGCCATCAATGAGCTGAAAGTCCACGCAGGCGAGAATTTCTCCATCAAGCAGATGGAAAAGACCCGGAAAACGCTGGAAACCAAGCTGGAAAAACTGCGCTCCGATGAGCGTAAGGACGATGTAATCACCTTTGAGCAACTGGGCGTTGACAGGCTCTTTGTGGACGAGAGCCATTTCTACAAGAACCTCTTTTTGACCACAAAAATGCGGAATGTCGCTGGATTATCCACCAGCGAAGCCCAGAAATCCAGCGATATGTTCGGCAAGTGCCGCTATCTGGACGAGATCACCGGCGGGCGTGGCGTGGTATTCGCTACCGGCACCCCGGTGAGCAACTCCATGACCGAGTTGTACACGGTCATGCGGTACCTCCAGTACAGCACCTTGCAGCAGAAAAAGCTGACGCACTTCGACTGCTGGGCATCCACCTTTGGTGAGACGACCACGGCCATTGAACTTGCCCCGGAGGGTACCGGCTACCGTGCCCGCACCCGGTTCGCCAAGTTTTTCAACCTCCCTGAGTTGATGTCCATGTTCAAGGAGGTTGCGGACATTAAAACTAGCGACCAGCTTCATCTGCCGGTGCCGGTCGCAAAGTTTGAAACCGTGGTGGCAAAGCCGTCCGAAATTCAAAAGGAAATGGTGCAGGAACTGAGCAAACGTGCTGCAGAAATCCACTCCGGTGCAGTGGATGCCTCCGTGGACAATATGCTCTGCGTCACAAACGATGGGCGCAAAATCGGCTTGGACGTTCGCTTGATGAACCCCATGCTGCCAGATGATCCCAACAGCAAATTGAACGTATGCGTTCAAAATGTGTTGAAAATCTGGGAGGAGGGTAAAGAACAGAAGTTGACCCAACTTTTGTTCTGCGACCTCTCGACACCGAAAAACGATGGCAATTTCAACGTCTACGATGACATTCGCAAAAAGCTGATCGCCGCCGGTGTGCCGGAAAACGAGATCGAATTTATCCACAATGCTGACACCGAAGCAAAAAAGGCGGCGCTGTTCTCCAAAGTGCGCTCCGGCGATGTGCGAGTTTTGCTCGGAAGTACGGCAAAAATGGGAGCGGGCACCAACGTGCAATCCCGGCTTGTGGCGGTGCATCACTTGGACGTTGGCTGGAAGCCCAGCGACATGACCCAGCGCAATGGTCGCATCATCCGGCAGGGCAATATGAATAAGGAAGTCAAGGTGTTCAATTACGTTACGGAAGGGACATTTGACAGTTATTTGTTCCAAACTTTGGAAAATAAACAGCGGTTTATCAGCCAAATCATGACTTCAAAATCCCCGGTGCGCTCCTGCGAGGATGTGGATGAGCAGGCGCTATCTTACGCCGAAATCAAGGCACTGTGTGCCGGAAATCCGCTCATCAAGGAGAAGATGGATTTGGATGTTCAGGTCGCAAAACTCAAGGTTCTGAAAGCCGACCACCAGAGCCAGAAATTCCGCTTGCAAGACAAGCTGCTGACAAAATTCCCGGCTGACATTCAGGAAACGAACGCCCACATCGCCGGGCTGAAAGCGGACGCGCAGCTTGCCGCCGCCCACCCGCAGGGCAAGGAGGAGTTCTGCGGTATGACCATCAGGGGCGTGACCTACGACGAGAAAAAGACCGCCGGCGAACGTCTGGTGCTCGCCTGTTCCGAACTGCCCAACGCCGAAGAAAAAGTGATCGGCAGCTACCGGGGCTTTGAGCTGTCCCTGCGGTTCGACACCTTCCGCACGGAGTATCAGGCACTTTTGAAGGGGCAGCGAAAGTACACGGTGCCTTTGGGCACCGACCCACTGGGCAACATCATCCGTCTGGATAACTCCCTGAACAACTTCCCGGAACGCATCACCGCCGCAGAAAACGAACTGGATACCCTGCATCAGCAGCAGGCGGCGGCGCAAATTGAGGTGGAAAAGCCCTTCCCGCAGGAGGAAGAACTGGCTGAAAAATCAGCACGGCTTGCAGAGCTGAACGCTCAGTTGGATGTGGACGAAAAGAGCCACGAGCCGGAACAGGACGAGGAAGAACAGGAGGACGAGCCTCGCCGCCCCTCGGTGCTGGCGGCTCTGGAAGAAAAATCCGACAAGCCGGAGCCGGTGAAGCCCTTCCGCAGTTATTACGACAAGGATGGTGATGCCCGGTGAGGGAAAAACGGGATGAAACCATCATCCTGCGCTTGAGCAAAACAGAAAAGAACCGTATCTATGAAAAGATGCTCAGCATGGGCATCCGAAGCCTGAGTGCCTATATCCGCAAGATGGCACTGGACGGCTATTGCCTGCACCTTGACTTGAAAGACCTGCAACGCATGGCATATCTCTTGCAGATGTGCAGCAACAACCTGAATCAGTACGCCAAAGCCGCCAATGAAAATGGTCGGGTCTATGCCGCCGACATGGAGGACCTGCAGCAGCGGCTGGATGAACTGATTGAGATTGGTCGGCAGATTCTTTCCCGGCTGGCTGATCTCTAAATTTCTCCCCGCAGTTGGAGGGCTGCGGGGGTACATAGGCGGCAACACCATTGACAGGCTCATGCTCTATCCATATACTGAAAGCAGAAAGGCGGTGTCAATATGAAATTCGTAGCAAGAGTTCTCCTGTTTCCTGTGGTTCTCCTGAGTGCATTTCTGGTACTGATGCTGAACTGGACGCTGAACCTGTCGGCGTTTGTGCTGGCACTGCCCATGCTGTATATTTTCGGCTGCGGCCTTTATACACTGTACTGCCAGGAGTGGATGCAGTTTTTGATCTTGCTGGTGGCGGAGTTTGGCTGCTTCCTGCTCCTCACCGCCGGAACGGTCATTGTAGAAGCCGTGGAATGGTTCAGCGGCTGGATTGCAGAATTATAAAATTTTTATGCCGCCACTGTGCGGCATTTTCTTTTTGCCGGGAGGTGGTCAAACTGGCTGCAACAAGATTGATTGCACTGCACAAAAACAAGGGGAAATCCGTTGCGGCCTGCCTGAAAAGCCGCACGGATTACGCCCAGAACCCGGACAAGACACAGCAGGGCGAACTGGTCAGCAGTTACGAATGCAGTCCTTTGACGGTGGATGAAGAATTTATGCTGTCCAAACGGCAGTATGAACTTGTCACTGGGCGCAGACAAAAAAGTGACGTGATTGCCTATCAGATCCGGCAGTCGTTCAAACCCGGCGAGATCACCGCCGAAGAAGCCAACAAGGTGGGTTATGAGCTGGCAATGCGTTTCACCAAAGGCAAGTATGCGTTTATCGTTGCAACCCACACGGACCGGGAACACATTCATAATCACATTATCTACAACTCCACTGCGTTGGACAGCATCCGGAAATTCCGGGATTTTTTATTGTCCGGGCTGGCTGTGCAACGGTTGAGCGATCTGATCTGCTTAGAGCATCAGCTTTCCGTCATTGAGATAAAGCCCTATCGGGAGCGGCAGAAGCGCACACTCTACCCGCCCAAAGAAAGCAATCGTGACCGTCTATGTGGCGTGATTGACACTGTTCTGGCGGAAAAGCCCAAAGACTACGAAGATTTTCTGCAAGGACTGGAGCAGCAGGGTTATGAGGTCAAGCGTGGAAAATACACCTCCGTCAAAGGCGCACGGCAGAAGCGATTCATCCGGTTCCGCACTTTGGGCGCAGGATATAGTGAAGAAGAACTGAAAGCTGTTATCTCTGGGGAAGCCGAACACCATCCCCGGCAGAAGCAGAAGCGCATCGTACCGGAACAAAAGTTTCAGATGCTGGTGGACATTCAGGCAAAGCTGGCCGAGGGAAAGAGCATGGGGTATGCTCGCTGGGCAAAGCGATATAATCTGAAAGAAATGTCCAAGACGCTGATTTTCTTACAGGAGCATAAAATCGGCAGCATTAAAGAAATGCAGGAACGTGTGGATGCAGCAACTGCTCGCTATCACGAGTTGGGCGATTCCATTAAAGCTGCAGAAGCGCGCATGACCGAGATTGCCGTTCTGCGGACGCACATCGTTAATTACGCCCGGACACGTCCGGTTTATGATGCCTACCGCAAAGCCGGGTACAGTAAGAGATTTCTGGAAGCCCACCGGGAAGAAATCACGCTGCATAAGGCTGCAAAAGCTGCTTTTGATGAAGCTGGATTGAAAAAGCTGCCAAAGACTAAGGACTTGAGCATCGAATACGCTGAACTTCTGAAAAAGAAGAAAGAAGCATACCCAGACTACCGGAAGGCACAAGATGAGATGCAGGAGTTGATGAAAGCTCAGAAAAATGTAGAGATGTTTTTTGCAGAGGAAAAAGACACAGCCGAAAAAGAGCCAACACGATAAACGAAATCCGCCGAGGATTCTTCCCGTTTTTTTCGGGAGGATTCCTCGGCGGATTTTTGCTTTTGAAAACTGATTTCTAAGAATGTGAATTCAAAATACCAAAATTATTCAGTCAAGCCAAAAAGGTAAACCACACAAATGCAGCAGTTGCACATATCATCAGAACCAGTAG
>ENA-OURU01004113-OURU01004113.1-human-gut-metagenome-genome-assembly--contig:-NODE-4113-length-11068-cov-2.741487_pt1 | contig 11068 bp, 9 predicted proteins | sample MGYA00242137_ERZ509064 | MGnify/ENA primary metagenome ERZ509064 (study PRJEB26280, sample SAMEA2338777) | human gut metagenome | biome: human gut; feature: human-associated habitat; material: faeces...
ACTGTGGTGGACCCGGAGGCCATTGAGAAGGCACGGGCGGAGGCCGTGGCCGAAATGCAGGAAAAGCTGGACAAGGCCCGTGAGGCCAAAAAGCGGGCCGAGGACAAACAGAAAATCGCCGAGGAGGCCCTGGAACAGGCTGAGGAGGAAGCCGCAGAGAAGGAGGCCACGCAGGAAAAGTGTGGTGAGGACGCATAGCAGCCGGAGTGCGCCCCCAAACCACCCTATAACATAAGTCAGAGAAAGCCCCCCAGGGTGCCCGAACGTAGAATCGGGTACCCTGGGGGGCTTTTTGCGCTTCTGTGGAAGGAGGGAAAAACCATCGAGCAGCAGAAGAACCGCTTTACAGACGCAGAAATGGAGATCGCCAAAGAGACCGATCTCCCAGACCTGCTGGAGTCCCTGGGCTACCAGGTCAGGCGGGTCGGCAGCTACCACACCACCAAGGAGATGGACAGTCTGCGCATCAAAAACCGGCGCACCTGGTTTCGTTACTCAGAGGGCGTCGGCGGAGACGCCATCACCTTCCTCCAGCGGTTCTGCGGCAAGAGCTTCCCGGAGGCGGTGGAATATCTGCTTGACTACCATGGCTGGGCGCGGGATTCCCCCGCCCCTCAAAAGTCGGTGCCGTCCAAAGGCCAGGACAGACAGAAGGATGAGCCCCCGCCTCCCTTTGCCCTGCCACTCCCCAATACGGATCAGCGGCGCGTGTTTGCCTATCTTCAAAAAAGGGGCATCGCGCCCCAGGTGATCCGGAGATTTATCCAGGCAGGACTGCTGTACGAGGACGCCGAACACCACAACTGCGTGTTTGTGGGGCGGAACAGGTCTGGAACTTCGGTGTTCGCCAGCAAGCGCGGCACCTATGACCGGAGCGGCCCCGGCTTCAAAGGCGACGTAACTGGCAGCGACAAGAATACGGCCTTCCGCCTCCCCTGCCGTCCGGAGTTGAATGCGGTTCTTGTCTTTGAAGCCCCCATTGACCTCATGAGCTATTGTACCCTGCACCGGCAGGTCACCAGCAACGCGGTGGCCCTGTGCGGACTCCATGAGGGGGCGCTGGATACATACCTGCGGGAGAATCCGCAGCTCAGGCACATTGTCCTGTGCCTGGACGCAGATGAGCCGGGCCAGTCTGCAGTGGAACGCCTGCGGGCCAAGTACGAGGCCGCAGGTTACATGGTGCAGTCCCGGACGCCTCCTTGCGGCAAGGACTGGAATGAGTATTTACAGCAGCGAGGCCCCATCCGGGAAAGGGGGGATCTGCGACAGACTGTAACCAGATGATCATTCAGGCTGAAAAGAACAAAACATGGAGGAACGATCATGATCAAACACCTTTTTACAACGCTGTGTGCCCTGGCCCTGATCACGGCTGGGAGCATCCCCGCCCTGGCCGCCGAGGCGGATACCAGTGAGAGCGCCCGCTATTACCCCATCTCAGTGGAGGAGTACACCTACGAGGAACAGAATGAGCCCCGGATCAACAAGGTGTACCAGCTCTCCCTCTCAGACAACCCCTCCGGTATCCCCACAAAGGATTTCGTGCGGAATGGGCGGTTATATTACCTGCTGGATATGACCCGGAAGGACGAGGTGGGGGTGGACACCAAGCCCCATACTGAGACCGTCACCCGGCCTAGTGATACCAGCAACATGGAGGAAATCCTCCAGGGGCTGGAAGCCGAGCTGGAGGTCACCACCGAGGAGGGCTACACCGGCGTGCTCCGCCTGGACCACACCAGCGTCCAGGTGACCACAGACGGCTATGCCACCAAGACCCAGCCTCTCTCCGCCACCCGCAGTTATCCCAATCTCTCCGAGGCGGACCTCTCCCTCATCCCAAAGAGCATCGAGGAGAAGGGCAAGACCCTGACCCTGGCAGATGTCCAGTGGAGCAGTTCCGAGCAGACGGACGGCGCGGGCGGCACAGTCACCCGTTACACCGCCGCAGCCAGCTACACCGGTACCAGCAGCTACCAATATGCTACCGGCTACACGGTCACCGCCAACTACACCGGCGAGGTGGCCAAGACCGGCTGCAGCGTAGTGACCTATACCGCCATCTTCGGCAGCATGGAGGCCCCGGAGGAGTCCACTGAGCCTGAATCAGGCAGCAGCACAGCGTCCGCAGGCGTGGATCTCTCCACCCTGAAGATGCCGCTGCTGGTCGGCGGTGTAGTCGTCATCCTGGCTGCCGGCGGTGTGTTCGTATTCAAGAAGCTTAAGGAGCGGAGGTGAGTTCCGATTGAAACTGCGCGTCTTTCTGCTGACGGCAATGATATGCACCCTGTGCGTTGGTCGGGCCAGCGCGCTGGAATACACGATGGACGCCCCAGAGGATCACCTGTTCGGCAGGCCCACCAGCGATGATACGATCTATGAGTGGGAAGATCCCAATGTGGACCGGAGCAAGAACACAGCCCTGGTCCCGCCCGGCTTCGGCAGCCCAACCAGCTATCTCCCCGGCTCCGGCACAGCCCTGACCCCCAACCTGGTTCCCGGTGCTCTGGACGGAGGGCTGGTATCGCAGACCGGAGCCGTGAACTATCCCCTCATTGACGGCGGCACATCCTCCTCTGTTTCGGAGTCCACAGGCTTTACAGAGGTCACATCAGACCTCTACTATGGCAACGGCAGCCTGGGCACTCTGAAGATCCCGGCCATCGGCCTAACGGTCAAGGTCTATGAAGGGACCGGAAGCTCCACACTGGCCAAGGGTGCGGGCCACTTTGAGGACACCAGCTTATGGGACGGCAACTGCTGTATCGCGGGTCACAATCGCGGTGTCCGAAATGACTTTGGCAAGCTCCACACGCTGGAGATAGGCGATACCATCACCTGGACAACCAAGCTGGGCACCCGCACCTACGAGGTGGTCAGCGTGGAAAAGGTACTGGAGACCGACACCAGCGGCACCACATCCACCAGCGACAACCGGCTCACCCTTTATACCTGTGTCAAAAACCAGTGGGCCTACCGCTGGTGCGTCACCGCTGTGGCGGAGTAATGCTGTCTGCCGATTTCGCTCGACTTTCCACCAAAACAGTGGTATGGTTCGGAGTGTAGACCCCCACCACACAGGAAATGGAGGAAGCGAGTATGAAACGTAGGAAATCGGTATCCCTGCTCCTGGCTGGCGCCACCACCGTGGCCATGCTGACCGGCCCTGTCCAGGCGGCAGAAGCCCCCAGTCCCCAGGAGCTGGCCGCCGCCCGGCTGCAGTCCGAGGGGCTCATGAAGGGAGATGAAAACGGCGAACTGCACCTGGAGGACGACCTGACGCGGGCGGAACTGGCCTGTCTGATCAGCCCCATCATCCTGAACCCGGAGCACGTGGCCTGGGAAACGGAGTGGTACACCCGGATGTGTACCACCAATTTCAACGATGTTCCTGAATGGGCACAGGTCGCTGTGGGCGTGTGCGCCTCCATGGGTACAATGGCCGGATACGGAGACGGCCTGTTTGGCCCCTCAGATCCGGTCAGCCCGCAAATGGCCTGCACGGTCATGCTTCGCTACCTGGAACAGGATGGCTGGACCTACGATACCGCCTGTGAAAAGGCAGCGGAACTGGGGCTTGCCCCAGCGGGATCGCTGGAAGGAGACGCCATCACCCGTGGGGATATGGCTATCCTGCTGACCGGCTCCCTGGACTACCTGGCATATCTGCAAACCCTGTAAGAAAATACTGCGTTTTTCCAAAACGGCCCCTGGTGCGCACCAGGGGCCGTTATTCTGCGTTTTAAGGAGGAGATCTCAACCATGAAAAGGCGATTACTGTCCCTGTTCCTGGCTTTTGTGACCATACTCAGTCTCCTGCCTACGGCGGCCTTTGCGGCCAGCTCTGAGGAGGATGCCTTGGGCGAAGTGGACATCTATAACGGCGACTATGAGCTGGGCTACCTCGCCATCAACGGCGCGGTCAAAAAGCAGAAATATACCTACTTTTTATACGAATCCAATGATGGGAGCACCAAGGAATCTCCTGCGTACTGCGTTAACCCGAACCAGTACGGCGTCCCCCAGACCGTAGGCCCCGGAGAGAGCATCAAATACCTAGCCAACGAAAAGGCCAGCGACCCCAAGGTGGTGGGCATCATCTCCAACGGCTACCCCCACCGCAGCCTGGGAGAGCTGGGTCTGGAGAACAAATATCAGGCGTTTTACGCCACCAAAATGGCGCTCTGGTGCTACCTGATCCCCAGCTGGGATATTTCCAACCTGAAGGTGGCCCCCGGACTGAGCGGCGATGAACTGGACAGAGGCAACCGCATCCTGGCCGCCGCCAAGGACATTTACAAGCGGGGCACGACCTACAACTATATGCTCACGCCCCGAATGACCGTCACGGCGGACAAGTCCACGGCCTATCCCGTGACCATCGGCGGCCAGGAGTACAAGCAGCAGGTGTTCACCGTCTGGAGTGAGACCTGGGTATATAACTACGATGTGTCCTTAGCCTTCTCCGACCCGGACAGTGTGCCGGAGGGCACGAAGATCGTGGATACCAACAACAACGAGATCACCGCCGTCACCACAAAGTACACCTCGGACGGCTATGCCGGGACCTTCAAGGTCCTCTATCCCGCCGACAGCGTGGAGGGCCAGTCCGGCAATGTCCAGCTCTCCCTCTCCGCACCTGTGGCCCAGTACGCCGCCATGTACGCTGTGTGCCAGGAGAAGGACCAATATGGCGATTTGCAGAATTATATCTGTGACCTGGACAACAAGGTGCAGCTGGACGTGGCCGCTGTCAGCAGCTATACGGACAGTGGGGAACCCGATCCTGATGAGACGGCCCTGAAGATCGTGAAGCTGGAGGAGGGCACCGAGATCCCTCTGGAGGGGGCCGTGTTCTCCGTGTACGACCCGGAGGGAAAGAAAGTCGGCTCCTACTCCACCGGCCCGGACGGGACTGTGACCATTCCCCTGACCCTGGAGGGCCACTATACCGTGACTGAGGAGATCCCGCCCCGGTATCACCTGCTCCCGGAGGAGACCACCCAGCACGCCGATGTGGAGTACAACAAGACTGCCACCCTGACCTTCTGGAACGCACCCTACGGCTCCCTGCGGGTGGAGAAGTGGAGCGACACCGGCGACGCCCTCTCCGGCGTCACCATCCAGATCAAGCACATCGAGACCGCCGAGACCCGGACGGGCCAGACCCGCAATGGCGTCATTGTCTTTGACAAGCTGGCCCCCGGCGGCTGGGAGGTCCGGGAGCTGGCGGGTATTGACGGCTGGGTGGCGGATACAGACACGGTGCAGACCGTGGCCGTAGTATCCGGCGAGGAATCCACCCACCAGCTGAAGCTGCGGGCACGGCGGCTGCAGGTGGACAGTGCCTCACTGTATGTCTTGTCAGAGACAGGGCTGGATGAGGTGCTGGGGGCGGTGGAAGCCGAAAAACCCGATGTTTTGATTGTGGACTCCATCCAGACGCTCTGCCGGGAGGACCTGGATTCCCCGGCCGGCAGCGTCAGCCAGGTGAAAGAGTGCACCATGACACTGATGCACCTGGCCAAGAGCCAGGGGATCACGGTATTTGTGATCGGTCATGTGAACAAAGAGGGCTCCATCGCAGGCCCCAAGGTGCTGGAGCACATGGTGGACTGCGTGCTGTACTTTGAAGGAGACCGCCACACGACCCACCGCATTTTGCGGGCGGCCAAAAACCGCTTTGGCGCCACCAATGAGATCGGCGTCTTTGAGATGCGCAACGAGGGCCTGGTACAGGTGGAGAATCCCTCGGAGCTGCTGCTGTCCGGCCGCCCGGATGATGCGCCGGGCACCTGCGTGACCTGCGTCATGGAAGGCATGCGGCCGGTGCTGGCGGAGATCCAGGCACTGGTGGTGTCCAGCAACGGTACAAATCCGCGCCGCACCAGCAACGGATTTGACTACAATCGCGCCGCCATGCTGCTGGCTGTCCTGGAAAAACGAGGCGGACTGAAAGTGTCCGCCTGCGACGCATATATCAATATTATCGGCGGATTGTGGCTGGAAGAACCTGCGGCCGATCTGGGGGCGGTGGTCGCCATTGCGTCCAGCTATCTGGACCGGCCGGTTCCGGGAGATATGGTGGCCATTGGAGAGGTGGGCCTGACCGGCGAGCTGCGGACAGTGACGCAGCTTTCCCAGCGCGTCAGTGAAGCCCGGCGTCTGGGATTTCGCCGGTGTTTGATTCCGGCCCATGGGGCAGAGTCGCTGCGCGCTCCGGAGGGGCTGGACGTGATCCCGGCTCGGAATATCGGTGAGGCGATCCGAGCCGCGCTTGGCCAGCGGGGATAAAATGGACGCATGCGCCGCCCAGAGACGGCAGACCGGCTGCGGCGGCGCTGTCCAGCGTGCACAGGCCGTCTTGCTGGTAAACGCAGGTGCTGGTGCATGGGATCAGGCTCATAGAACATCATCCGTTTCTTCAAAGAATTTGAAAGTGTCATTAGGATGCCCGCTGCAAAGCGGGCTATACCATAAAAGAACAGTATAGAGGGGAGGTTTTGCGGGCATATATAAAATTGAACAAAATAAAAATTTTGTTCAATTTAGGGGAGAGGAAAATGGGCTCCTCCCCGAAAATGGCCGGTTTTTCCGGGATTCCAAGGCCTGCAAAACCGGCACGCCGCAAGCTGCACATGTTGGATTATCGTACACAAGCGCCGGAGATCCTGCGGGATTTTCTGGCTTATCATGAGACCGTGAAAGCGCATTCCCGTCGGACGGTAGATGAATATTATCTGGACCTGCGGAATTTCTTCCGCTATATGAAGCAAATCCGTAATCCTGACCTGGCGGATAAAGCGCTGGATGAGATCGATATTATGGATGTGGATCTTCCGTTTGTGGCGTCCATCACACTGACGGATATCTACGGCTACATGACCTATCTGAGCCGGGACCGCATTCAAAATCAGAACAGCCGCAGCCCCGAATACGGCCTGACGCCCGCCTCCCGGGCCCGGAAGATCGCGACGATTCGGTCTTTTTACAATTACCTCACCAACAAAATGCACCTACTTCGTGAAAATCCTGTCAAAGATATCGATTCTCCCAAGCTGCGCAAAACCCTGCCGAAATATTTGACTCTGGATGAAAGCGTGCAGCTACTGGACAGCGTGGATGGCAAGCATCAGGAGCGGGATTACTGCATTTTGACTCTGTTCCTCAACTGCGGATTGCGGATCTCAGAGTTGGTAGGGCTGAATCTGCAGGATGTCCAGGGCGATGCGCTGCGGGTGCTGGGCAAAGGCAACAAGGTGCGGATCATCTACTTGAATGAGGCGTGCCAAAGCGCGCTGCAGCAGTATCTGGCGGTGCGGCGTCCCATTCGGGGCCGGGATGAAAACGCGCTGTTTCTGTCTTCGCAGAATGAGCGCATCAGCCGGTCCACAGTCCATGCGATGGTCAAAAAGCGCTTGGGTGAAGCCGGACTGGACAGCCGGCAATATTCCTCTCATAAGCTCCGCCACACGGCAGCGACGCTGATGCTGCAAAACGGCGTGGATGTGCGTGCGGTCCAGGAAGTTTTGGGACATGACCATCTCAACACCACGGAGATCTATACGCACATCGATAACGAGGCCCTGCGTGTGGCCGCGAAGGCGAATCCCCTGTCCCGTACATTCCGTGAAAAAAAGCAGAAAAAAGATTGAAAAAACAAGAAGGGACCGTCTTTTGGCGGTCCCTTCTCCCCTTCCCTGTCGGTTATGAGCAACGGAATGTCATCGTTTCATAGGCAGGATCGATTTCCCGGTAGCAGTCTCTAAAAGTGCCCGGAATTGTTCGTAGTTTCCACCGGTCAGAGTGGATTTATCGTAGATTTGAGCGTATTTCTGGCTTAGAATTAAGATAAAGTATCGGGGAGACTCTGCAATCGCCGCGACGGTTTCATAACTCCATTTCGTGGTGCTGATCTGGGATCTGGTACAGTAGCGCTCTGCTGTAAATGTCGCGTCCACCTGCTCGGTACCGGGCAGAATATAGCGATATGCGATCCAGCCGTCCAAAAAGTCCTCCAGGATCCGCACTGCCAGCATGAAGAAAGCCACAAGGGCACAGACGATATTGGAGGAGGTCAATGTGCCGTTCAGGGGAATGGCGCACAAAATACCCAGAAGCAGGACCGCATAGATCCAGATATGGATGAGCCGGGTGCGTTTTCGATTGACTGTTTTGCGTACAGCCCGCGCCATGGCGGACATTGCGGGGCGGTCATAGGTGGTGTGCATTTGAAATTCCATGGAGTACCTCCCTGTTTGCAGATGCTTCTTGCCATATCTTTGAGACGGCTGGAAGGTGTTTTTAGATTCTTAAATTTTTTAAAAAATTTGTAAACGAAAAAGCACCGCCCGCAGGCGGTGCTTTTATTTGCTGTTTACAGCAGGCAGCTCCAGTTCCACGCAGAGTACATAGGCATGGAGCCGAGACGCCATACAGAGACACCGGACACATCCAGCAGTGCGGCGGCCTCCATGGCCTTTTGCAGCGTGTCCGCGTTCTGATACCACAGGAAGTACCGGCTGCCGTCTTCCGTAGTGTAGACAGCATAGGAATGCTGGTAGGTTTCAGACCAGCCAAGGACCGTATCAGACTGCTGGAGCCGCTTGGATACGGTATCGTTGGAAGGATAGACCGGCGTCCCGGAGACGAGCTTTCCGCTCTCATCGATCTGCCAGGCCACGTTCTTGCAGCTGAAGCCCAGAACGACCTTGGAACGGTCCTGCACGCCGGAGTCTGCATCGGTGATGGCCATCAGAGAGTAGAATACCTGATCGATGGGCGCGGGACACGCGGTTTGATGATAAGTGGTCCCCTCGTAGCCAGACAAATCAAGGGCATCGTAATCGTAAGCCATCAAAATGACCTTATCTGCCAGATCCCCGATGGCCCGGTAATCATAGCCGTCATAGTAGCTGCCGGTGGCGAGAGCGGGCTGCACGCATACATACAGGGAGAGGTCACGGGAATCCAGACTATCCAAGGCTTCGGACAGCTGATCCAGGAAGTCGGTAAAGTTGTCCCGGTCCGCTACCCGCAGACCCTCGAAATCAATGGTGACGCCTGCGTAGGGATTCTTGCCGATGGCTTCGTAGGAAGTGGTCAACTCTGCGGCGATGGCTGCAACAGCCTCCTGCCGTCCCGCTTCGGAGGCCAGCATTTGCCGCAGACTGCTTCCCTCCATGAATACGCTCAGGTTCAGAGGGGTGCCGCTTGCGTCCAGAGAGTTGGTGACGCTTTCATAGCCGTCCGGGACATAGTATGCGTTTCCGCCCGCAGTGGTAGTTTCCAGCGAAGCGGAAGTTCCGTCCCAGACCATGTGGCTCCAACCGGCGCTGACGGCGTCCATATCCTGGGCATAGCTGAGCTGGCTGTAAGAGGAGATGGCGTAAAAGCCATGCACCCAGTCGGTTTCCCGGCCGAGCTTTTCATAGATCCGCACCAGCATGGCGGCAGCCTGGGCCCGAGTAGCGGTGGCGTCAGGAGAAAATGTGGTGTCAGACGTTCCCTTGGTCATGCCGATGGCATAGGCCACGCTGATATACCCCTGCCCTTCCGTTACGTCGGTAAAAGGCAGCGCGGCGCTTTGGGACAGCTTGGCCGCGCCGCCCAGACCAAGGCCCCGCACCAGCAGTTCCGCCATCTCCAGGCGGGTAATGGCGTCATTGGGCCGGAACGGTACATCCGAGTCCACCGCGCCATGGGCCACGGCGGAGGCGATGGCACTTTGGTATGTGGACGAGAGATTCGCCGGCAGGGCCATCTGCGCGGGAAGAATCGTACTTCCGGTACCATCCTCCGTCCAGCCCAGCATCCGGCTCAGCACGGTTACAAACTGTGCCCGGGTCATGGGATCGGCATATCCGAAGTCCTCTTCGCTGTAGCCGTTCATCAAACCATAGTCCACGGCCTTTTGCACCTCGCCGGCCAGGGCGCTGTCAGACGGAACGTCTTGATAGGCGGCGCCGGCAGGTGCTGCGGCTGCGGCCAGCAGCGATGCGGAAAGTGCGAGAGAAAGCAGCTTTTTCATGGGCGAACCTCCTTTGCTTGGTTGCGCCCATCATAATCCAATTTCGACCTGAATTCATGAACAAATCATGAACTCAGGGACGCATGGTTCCCAGAATATGGAGATAGCGGAGCTTCTGAAAAGAGTAAGAAGCCAGTGTACGGCCGAAGGCATCGTAGCTGTGCGCGGCTACCAGAATGTTGTCCGGACCGGCGGGCGTACCCACGGAGAGGATCACCGGCGTATGCTGAAAACCGGCCCCGTCAAAGGAAAGCTGGACCAGGTCGCCGGGCAGCAGGGCCTCTGCCTGGCAGGGCACGCCCACAGGGCCCGGAGATGCCTTGCTGCGGGTCATGAAATTCCAGAAGTACCCCACGCCGGTCCAGGCTGGTGCCTTTCGGTTGGCATCGATATAATACCATCCCAGGTCCGGTGTGTAGTTCATGAGCCGGCTGCCCGCATAGACACATTGGGAGGCGAAATTGGTGCAGTCGCCTCCCAGCTTTTCGTAATCATAATAGGCGGGATTTCGCTTCATAGCCCATTGCCGGGCATAGCGCACCACAGCGGCGCGGTCATAGTCTTGTACAAGACGCATGGTCTCCCCTCCCTTTTTTCCCATCGTATGCTGCACAGGGATGAGGGGTGACGATACGAAAAAAGAAGAGACGCCGAAGCGTCTCTTCTTTTAAAGAAATCAAAGGAAAGATCAGGCCTTGCCGTCGCAGCCCAGAACGTCGACGATCTTGTGGGCAACCAGCTCCTTGATAGCGGCACGGGCGGGCTTGAGATACTCACGGGGATCGAACTTGTCGGGATGATCCACCATGAACTTGCGGATGGTGCCGGTCATGGCCAGACGCAGATCGGAGTCGATGTTGATCTTGCACACGGCGCTGCGGGCAGCCTTACGCAGCTGCTCCTCGGGGATACCGACGGCGTCGGGCATCTTGCCGCCGTGCTCATTGATCATCTTCACATACTCCTGGGGCACGCTGGAGGAGCCGTGGAGCACGATGGGGAAGCCGGGCAGGCGGCGGGAGACCTCCTCCAGCA
>ENA-OURU01004114-OURU01004114.1-human-gut-metagenome-genome-assembly--contig:-NODE-4114-length-11060-cov-2.306497_pt1 | contig 11060 bp, 8 predicted proteins | sample MGYA00242137_ERZ509064 | MGnify/ENA primary metagenome ERZ509064 (study PRJEB26280, sample SAMEA2338777) | human gut metagenome | biome: human gut; feature: human-associated habitat; material: faeces...
TTGCAATAAAATTTTGAGAATTCCCTTTTCTGGAAATAGTTACATGTAGAAAGAACGTATCATTTCAATGACCGTAGAAACTTGTAACTTTTCCCGAATCAAACAGAATTTTCTTCGGTTTCAGCCTGTAACGGATTGTTAATCCGCAGAGAACAGGCACAGACAGCGAGAGGTTTTATTCGCTTTCCTGGTCGTGTTCATCCGCCTCACGTGTGGAGAAGCGCATGAGTTCCGCTTCAAAGTGGAGCGGAACGTCCCCCGTGGGGCCGTTGCGGTTTTTGGCCAGATGCAGATTGGCCCGTCCGGCCATTTGCTGGCGTTTTTCCTCATCTTCCGCATAGTAGGCGGAGCGGTAGAGCAGGCCGATCATGTCTGCGTCCTGTTCGATGGAGCCGGATTCACGAAGGTCGGAGATGCGGGGGACGCCCAGGCTGGCTCCCGTGCGGCTTTCCGGGCCGCGGTTGAGCTGGGCCAGAACGATGACGGGCACTTTGAGTTCCTTGGCCAGGGCTTTCAGGCCGGCGGATATTTCCGCCACTTCCCGTTCACGACTGTTGGCCGCCTGTTTGGAGTGGGAGCGCATGAGCTGGAGATAGTCCACACCAATGGCGGCCAGGCCTCCCTGATCCCTCATGACACGGCGCGCTTTGGCCCGGAGTTCGTTGATGGAGATGGCTGCGGTATCGTCAATGACAAGCTGGGAAGCTCCCACTTCCTTGACCGCTTGCTTGAAATGCTTCATTTCAAGCTGGGTGAGGTTGCCTCTCTTGATGATTTCCCGGCTGCGGACTCCGGAGCGGGCAAAAAGAAGGCGTTCCACAATTTGGACTGCGGGCATTTCACAGGAAAAGAGCAGAGTAGGCTTTTTTTCGTTAAGCGCGATGTGCTCAATGATGTTGAGCAGAAAGGAGGTTTTACCCATGGAGGGGCGGGCGGCGATGATGAACATGTCCCCCGGTTTAAGCCCGTTGCTTTTTTTGTCCAGTTCCTCAAATCCCGTGGTCAGTCCCTGGATTTGGCCTTTGCTTGCGATGAATTTTTCAAAATTGGTGACGGCTTGTTTAAGGATGCTGGCCAGGCTTTGTTCATCCTTGGCGCTGTTATAGCGTTCCCGTATCTGGAAAATATGGGTTTCCACAGAATCCAGCAGTTCCGCTACGTCGTCCGGATTGTCAAAGGCCTGCGTGGTGGACTGGTTGGCTATGTCAATGATGGAGCGAAGGATGAATTTGTCCTTCAGGACATTGAGGTAATGCTCAAAATAGGCTCCGGTAGTGGTAAAGGTGTATATTTCCGCCAGGCCCGCGCTTCCGCCCACGGCTTCCAGCTGGTGCATGTCTTCCAAAGCCTGGGTGATGGAAACGATGTCAATGGGTTCGTTTTTGTTATAGCGGGCCTGGAAAAGGCGCCAGAGCAGCTTGTGCGCGGGGAGGTAGAAGTAGTCCTCCGTCATGCCGATGGTCACGCACTGCCCCACGTAAGTGGCCGGGTCCATGGCCATGAGGGCCAGCACTCCTTTTTCCGGGCCGGGAGCCTGCGGAATGTCTCTGAGGTCCAGGGACGGGGTTTTGCGGGGTGCCCTGGTCAGTTCCAGCGGGGGAACGGCAGTGGTGGTTGTCGTAGTTTCCATGGTGAGGCTGCTGGATGGGTGGCATCCGGCCGGAAAGGATAGCACAACGGAGGGCGCCGGGCAATAGGCAACGTTGTAAATTCGGAAAAGCCCCGTTCCGTCAACGGGACGTCTTTCCGCTCTTTTCCTGTTCCTTCCTCAGCCTCAACTGGCCGCAGGCGGCGTTGATGTCATGGCCTTTTTCATACCGCATGGTAACGGGGATGCGCGCCTTGTGAACTGCATCCCGGAAGGAACGGCAGCGTTCTTCCGAAGGGCGTTTCCACGGGAGCCCCTCCACGGTGTTGTACGGGATGAGATTGACTTTGGCGTGCAGGCGTTTGGCGATCCGGACGAGATGGGACGCGTCTTTTGGAGAATCGTTGATGTCCCTGATGAGAATGTATTCCAGCGTGGGCATCTGGTTTCTTCCCCTGTTCCATTCCTCAAGGGCCGGAATGAGCTGGGAGAGCGGCCATTTTTTGTTGACCGGCATGATTTGGTCGCGGACTTCGTCCGTAGCTCCGTGCAGGGAAACGGCCAGACGGATTTGCCTGGGATAGGCCGCCAGTTTTTTCAGGCCGGGAACGAATCCCGACGTGGAGATGGTGATGTGGCGCGCCCCTATTTCCAGACCGCGGTGGGAAGTGATGATTTCCAGGGCATCCGCCAGGTTGTCAAAATTGGAGAGGGGTTCCCCCATGCCCATGAAGACGATGTTGTTGACCCGTTTTCCCGCAATGGCTTCCGCAGAGAGAATCTGCCCGATGATTTCCCCCGTGGTGAGGTGGCGTTTAAGGCCCAGCAGCCCGGAAGCGCAGAATTTGCAGCCGAAGGCGCAGCCTACCTGGGAAGAAACGCAAAGGGTGACGCGCTCCGATTTTTCTCCATTTTCCGCTGCTGCGGCAGGGATGATGACGGATTCTACCAGACTGCCGTCTTCCATTTTGGTGAGGAATTTTCGTGTGGTGTCCGCAGAACCGTGGATTTCCACGATTTCCGGCGTGTGGAAACGGAAATTTTCCGCCAGCAGATTTTTGAGCGCGGGAGGGAGGTTGCTCATCGCGTCAAAGGTGGTGACGCGTTTGCGCCACACCCAGTCCAGAACCTGCTGGGTGCGGAATTTAGTGTGCCCGTGTTCCGTCAGGAAGGCGAGCAGCTTTTCCTCCGTCTGGGCAGTGATGAGGGGAAGCGGTGGCATGGATTTGAGGCGGTCCCGTTACAGCAGGGAATCCACGTAGCGGTCCCGGTTGAAGGGTTCAAAGTCTTCGGCTCCTTCCCCGGTTCCCAGAAAGGAGGGGGAAATGTGCATTTCATCCATGATGGCTACGGCCACGCCTCCCTTTCCGGAACCGTCCATTTTGGTGATAATGACGGAGTCCAAGGGTGTCGCTTTATGAAATTCCCTGGCTTGTGCCAGGGCGTTAGCGCCTGTGGTGGCATCCACCACCAGCAGGGTGCTGTGGGGGGCGGATGCATCCTGCTTGGCGAGAGTCCGGCGAATTTTGGAGAGTTCCTCCATGAGGTTGTGGCGCGTATGGAGGCGCCCCGCGGTATCGCAAATGAGGTATTGGAAGCCTTCCCTGATGGCCTGCGTATGGGCCTCATAGCAGACGGAGGCCGGATCCTGGCTGGGGGCTCCCTTGCAGATGGGGATGTTCAGCTTGTCCGCCCAGCTTTGAAGCTGTTCCACAGCGGCCGCTCGAAAAGTGTCCGCCGCAGCGAGGAGGACGCGGGAGCCCTGTTTTTGCAGCAAATGGGCCAATTTGGCCGCAGAAGTGGTTTTCCCGGTGCCGTTGACGCCCACGACCAGAATGACCAGCGGTTTGCCTTCTGGAGGGGCGGGCAGGGACGGAGCGGTGGAAGGAAAGGCCCGGCGAAGCACTTCACGGGTGGATTCCACCAGATTTTCCGCATCCAGGCCTTTGCTTTCCTTCAACTGGTCCGCAATACCCATAGCGCGCCTGATGCCGATGTCCGCGGCTACCAGCTCAGCTTCCAGTTCTTCCCAGTCTATCCGGGAGCTTCGGGAAAATTTGGTGAATAGTTTTTTAAAGAATCCTGCCATGGTGCGAAGCGGAGTTATGCCGGGCGTCCCGTTTTTGAGATTCCGGCCAGGACGCCGTTGATGAAGCGGGGGGATTCCGCAGAGGAGAAGCGTTCCGACAGGCGGATGGCCTCCGAGATGACGATGGGGGCTGGGAGGTCTTTGCGATGGAGGAGTTCATAGGCCCCCAGGCGCAGAATGGCGCGGTCAATGGCGCTGACACGTTCAGGGGAGTAGTTTTCCAGGGTGGAGTCGATGGCGGCGTCCAGCCCGTCCTGGCGGCGCAGGATGTCTTCTCCCAGGGTTTTGGCTTCCCGGTAGAGGTCCTCCGCATCCCTTCCTGCCTCCACCACTTTTTTTATTTCCGCCAGGGAGGGGCGGTCGTCCGGGTGAATGAGGCAGTTGATGCGGTCATTGATTTCCTGGAGTTTGCTGCAGGAGGAAATGAGGGAGGGCCAGATTGCGTTATAGGCGGGGAAGTCCTTGAGCGTGTCCAGCAGGCGGCGGCGCATCTGCATCAGTGCGGTATTGAGTCCCTGAGCGGCGTCGCAGGCGGCGGAAAGAGACCCCTTGTCATTGGAGGGATCTTCGTGCAGGGCTTTTTTCAGCCGGAGCAGGGAGGCGTTGAATTCTCCTTCCTTGGCCAGCAGGTCCTGAAGCTGGTCACGGACGGGCAGGGTAAGGGGGTCTTGCTGAAGTTTGTCCGCCGTTTCCCGCGCACGGGTGATGAAGAGGCGCAGCTTGTCCGGATAGTCCCGTGTAAGATGGCCGGAGACGGCCTTGGCCTTGAGTTTGCAGTAGTCGCCCCGGAAAGGTTCCATCAGGATGTCCCAGATTCCCTCCCGTTCCGTTTCCGGCGTCTGAGAGGCGGCGTAAAGGTATTGGAGGGCGGCTTGTCTGATTTGGTTGCGTGAGAGCATGGCGATAGAGAGGAGAGAGTAATAGGTATTATTGCCGGAGCAGGGAGTTGAGGAAGAGTTCCGCCATGCGGGCAGCGGTGCGGGCCGCTTCACGGCCGCGGTTGAGCTGAGAGGCGATACAGCGGGCGAAGGCCTGCTTTTCATCATTCAGCAGCAGAACTTCATGAATGACGGGGGTGGTGAATTCCAGGGCGAGCTGCATCAGGGCCTGGGTAATGGTGGAGCCGATAAGGTCCGCGTGGTCTGTGCTGCCGCGCAGGATGACCCCCAGAGCCACCACGGCATCAGGACGTTTTTCCGGAGAGCGGGAGAGAACGGATTTAATGGCCACCGGAATTTCAAAGGCTCCCGGCACGCGGATGATTTCCAGGCGGACCGAGGGAAGCACGGTTTTCAGTTCTTCCGAGCAGTTTTCTACCAGGGCCTGGGTGTATTGTTCGTTGTATTCCGAGGCGACGATGCAGATTTTGGCGCGCGTGCCCGTGGCGCGCTGGCGGCGGGGAAGTTCCGTGGACATGAAGGGATGGAGTGGAATGTTACAGGATGTGGCCCAGCTTGCATTTTTTGGTAGCCAGGTATTTGCTGTTTTGTTCGTTGGGTGGGATGATGAGAGGAACCTGTTCCGTGATTTTTATGCCAAAGCCCTCCAGCCCCACGATTTTCCGCGGGTTGTTGGTAAGCAGGCGCAACTGGTTTGCTCCCAGGTCATGCAGGATTTGCGCTCCGATGCCATAGTCGCGCAGGTCGTCCGGATAGCCGAGCCTGAGGTTGGCTTCCACGGTATCCAGACCCTGTTCCTGAAGTTTGTAGGCCTTGAGTTTTGCCGCCAGTCCGATGCCGCGGCCCTCCTGCCGCAGGTAGAGCAGGACGCCTCCTTCTTGGGCGATGCGGCGCATGGCGGTGTGCAGCTGGCTGCCGCAGTCACAGCGGCGGGAGCCGAAGACGTCTCCCGTCAGGCATTCGCTATGCACGCGCACCAGCGTGGGCTTGTCCGGGGAGATTTCCCCGTGAACCAGGGCCAGATGAAGAGCTCCGTCCAGCTGGGATTCATAAAGGCGGCAGGTAAAGTCTCCGTAGTCTGTGGGCATGTTGACGGTTTCCACCAGCCGGATTTGCTTTTCCTTGGCCCGGCGGTATTCAATAAGCTGGGCTACGGTGCAGGCTTTCAGGCCATGTTTTTTCTGGAATCCCCCCAGATCCCCGATGCGGGCCATGGTGCCGTCTTCCTTCATGATTTCACAGCAAACGCCGGCGGGCTGAAGGCCTGCCATGCGCACGAGGTCAATGGTGGCTTCCGTATGGCCGGCGCGGCGCAACACTCCGCCGGGAACGGCGCGGAGAGGGAATGTATGACCCGGCTGAACAAAGTCGTTGACGGTGGCTTTGGGGTCTGCCAGCGTGCGAATGGTGAGGGAGCGTTCCGCGGCGCTGATGCCCGTAGTGATGTCATGGGCCGCATCCACGGAGACGGTGAATGCTGTGGACATGTTTTCCCGGTTGACGGAGGTCATGAGCGGGAGTTGGAGGGCGTCCGCCCGTTCCGGTGAAAGAGGTGCGCAGACGAGGCCCCTGGCGTGGGTAACCATGAAGTTGATGGCTTCCGGCGTAGCGAATTCGGCGGCAATGATCAGGTCTGCCTCATTTTCACGCCCAGGGTCGTCCGTAACGATGATCATCCGTCCCTGCCGTATTTCTTCCACGGCTTCTTCAACGGTGCAGAATTGAAGTTGATTGTCCATAAAAGGGGATGAAGAGAGGTTATTTTTGTTTTTTTGCCCAGGAGTCCTTGAGAGCCACCGTGCGGTTGAAAACAGGACGACGGCCCGGTACATGGTCCCTGCGGTCCGCCACAAAGTAGCCGAGACGTTCGAACTGGCAGCGGAATTCTGGTTCCGCTCCGGCCAGGGAGGGTTCCAGCTTGGCGTTTGTGATAACGGCCAGCGAAGAGGGATTCATGACGGACAGGAACCCTTCTTCAGCAGCGTCCGGGTTTTCTTCCGTAAAAAGGCGGTCATAGATGCGGATTTCTCCGTCCACCGCGTATTTGGCGCTTACCCAGTGAATGGCGGCGCGGCACTGGATTCCTTCCGGAGGGTTGGAGCCGATGGTGCCGGGAATGTGTTCGCAGAAGATTTCCGTGATAGTTCCCTCCGCATCCTGCTTGTAGTCCGTGCAGGTGATGCAGTAGCCCCCCCGGAGGCGTACGGTGCGGCCGGGGGCCAGACGGAAGTATTTTTTAGGAGGGTCCAGCATGAAGTCGTCCCGTTCAATCCAGACTTCCCTTGTGATGGGGAGGCGGCGGACGCCCTCTTCCGGTTTTTCCGGATTGTTCAGCACTTCAGCCATTTCTTCCGCGTTTTCCGGCAGGGTGGTGATAGTGACCTTGAGGGGATTGAGCACGGCCATGCGGCGCGGCGCGTTGGCATTCAGGTCTTCCCTTACGCTGTATTCCAGCAGGGCCACATCCGTGAAGCCGTTGAATTTAGTGATGCCTATGGTGTGGCAGAAGTTGCGGATGGCGGCAGGAGTGTAGCCCCGGCGGCGCATGCCGGAGACGGTGGGCATCCGTGGATCGTCCCAGCCGGAGACGTGTCCCTCCTGCACCAGTTGCAGCAGCTTGCGCTTGCTCATGACGGTGTAGGTAAGGTTCAGGCGGGCGAATTCCGTCTGGCGCGGGCGTGCCGGGACGGGGCAGTTTTCAATGACCCAGTCATAGAGGGGGCGGTGGTTTTCAAATTCCAGCGTGCAGAGGGAATGGGTGATGTGTTCGTAGGCATCTTCCAGCGGGTGGGCGAAGTCATACATGGGGTAAATGCACCAGGAACTGCCCGTGTTGTGGTGTTCCGCGAACATGATGCGGTACAGCACGGGGTCCCGCATGTTCATGTTGGGGGAAGCCATATCGATCTTGGCCCGGAGCACCTTCTGGCCGCGCAGGATGATCAGCAGCTCATCATTGGGCAGCCGAAGCACCTCGTCCGGGGTCAGCACCCGCCGCCGGCCGATCCCCTCAGTGTAGCGGTACTGGGGGATGACCTGCGCCAGGGCGAGGCTCTGCCGTGTGGTCATGGTGGAGTTGACCTCCACCGTCATGTCCCCGCTGCGGGCGCTGAAGTACTCCGCAGTCACGTCATCCGTGGCGCCCAGCATGATCTGGGTGTCGGCGTTGCCCAGCAGCTCCGCCCACAGGTTATTTGGGTAGCGGTTTTGCAGCTGGGGAAGGCTTTGCGAACACATGATGACCTGGAGCGCTCTCGACCTGATGGTGGACAGCCGTCTGCCGAAATCCTTGATGGTGCCGATGTTGTTCATCTCGTCCAGGATGATGTTGACCGGCACCTTGCAGCGCTGTTCCGGGGTGCTGTCGGCGTAGCGCACGAGTTTGATGAACAGGAAGGCGAAGAACAGGGCTGACAGAAATTCCAGAGACGAGTTCTGGTCGTCCAGGATGATGAAGTAGGCGCACTTGTTCCAGCCTGGCTCGGACAGGTCAATGTCGGAACTGCGGGTGATCCGCCGCACAGCCTCACTTTGCAGCACCTGAAGTCTGGTGCCGAGACCCAGTACGATCCCGGCGCGCACGGTGTCGCTGGCCTGGCTGAACAGGCTGTACGGCCCCTTGGCCGGATGGCCGATGGGAAGCCGGTCAAAGAGCATGGTGAGTTGTTTCTCCGTGTGCTGGGTGAGCATCTGATAGACGGCGGCCAGGTTCCGCTCCTCCGGTGTCCGGGTGCTGTCCAGATCCACATAGAGGATCAGGCTCTTGAGCAGATTGCTCTCACCGTTGTCCCAGAAGTAGTCACCCTTCTCGTCGCCTTTCGTGTTGGAGATGATCACATCAGTGAGGATCTGGGCCATGAGGGTATCACCGCCCAAGTCGAACATGCAGTTCCAGGAGTCACTGTACTCCGGCTGCAGAAGGTTATAGACCCGCACCTTGTAGCCGTGCTTTTTGAACAGTTCCGCCGTGTCTGCGAACATCTCCGACTTCGGATCCGCGACTACCACCGACTCCCCCCGCCGAATGCTCTGGAACAGGGCAGGACGAATCACGCCCCTGGACTTCCTGGTGCCGCTGGCGCCGAACACCGCGATGTGTTTATTGAGTCGGGTGTCCTCCGGCAGGCAGATGACCGAGCCGCGCTCCGTCTTGCCCAGGATGATTCCCTTTGCACGCTCCGGACCGGCCACCTCCAGCACGGAGCGCATCTCCTTCTCGTTCATCCACCCAGAAGTGCCGTAGGTGCCCCGCTTGCTTCGGGTGAAGTTGCGGGGGTCATAGTCGTTGCTCCCAAACCGATTCTGGAGCCGGACAAATGCGAACAGGCCGCCTGCCAACACCGCCGTAAAGAGGGTGCATTTTAGGCCGCTCCCCGTCAGGGCGCTGCGCCAGCACACAAGGGGTGAGAAGTAGATGGCGCCCATGGTGGCCTTGCCGGTCATGCCGCCGTCGGCCAGCCACTTTTGGTAGCCTATCGTAAGTTGGTTGATAAGCCCGCCCAGATAGAACAAAGCCGCCATACCCAGTATGACGGCGAGTGCAATCCCTACTGCACGAACAGACTTATTTTTCATCGCATCAACTCCCTTCGTCTGCCTCTTCCCCCGCTCCGAGTCCGAGGGCATCTTCCAGATCCGGCAAGCCGATCTCCCGCAGCTGTGCCCGGCCGCCTATGTACCTGTCCACAAACTGACTCTGCCAGGGGAAGCACAGGATTTCATACGGCGCGTCGCTGTGCTCCAGCGCCTGCCGCACCCGCACCAGGCGGGCGATGTCGCCGTCCAGGTGGGAGAGGATCAGGGTGTTCCCATCCTGTGCGTCATACTCCATCACGCCGGGCATCCTCACACGTATCCGCTCCGGGAATACCGCGGCAAGCACCTGCTCATGCCAGTCTGGGAGCGTCAGGATGCGGAGGAGCCGGGTTCCCTGCTCCGTCATGGGGATAAAATGCACATGGGGATAGATCCGGTCAAAGCGCAGCTCCATGCGCCGGCTCTTGTCGGACTCCAGCAGGGTCTGCAGCGCCAGGTCCATATGCTCCCCCAGCAGGATGGCATGGTCTGCCCGGGCGGGGCCCGCATTCATGCGGGCCAGCTCCTCCAGGTGCCGGGCGGTCTTGAACTCGCCCATTCCGCTCCACTTCATCACGGCGTCCCTTGTGTTGTAGACAGCGTAACAGTACCCCGGGCTGAAGATGGCGCCGGTGATGCGGGTGAAGATGGTCTTGTTCATCTCGGTATTGTCCAGCTGCTTGACCGATTTTGCCGGGTAAAGGCAGGCATATGCCGGCACGACCTGCCGGATCGCCCGTTTCTGCAGGGGCGGCAGCAGGAAGGTGCGCATTTCCACTCCGGCCCCCATACAGATTGCCACCGATTCCGCGACCCGATGATTTCGCTCCACATGGCTTGCACTCCCGGAGAAGCGGTGACCGCCGGTGGCGGCAAGATACCAGCTGAGGGCTGCCGGGTGCAGGGCCTGCAGGAGCGGCAGGGCGCTCTTATACAGCCGGATCGTCCGCCTGTTCCCCCTCCCGCTGGTGGTGAGCATTTTGCAGGCGCCGAGGTCTGCCCCGGCGGGGGTGCGGAAGTGCTGCACCACCTCCAGCCTTCTGACCAGCTCCTCCAGCGTCCGGACACTACCCAGCAGGTGAAGGGAGCGGTAGGGGTACTCCCCGCAGATGGCCAGCAGGAGCAGCAGGCGCCAGACGTGGCTGCCGGGCCGGAGCGTGATCATTCGGACTGCCCGGAGGCATCGGGATTTAAGGCATGGCTGTTGCTCTCTTTGCCGCAAATCGGCTCCCGGTCGCGCTTGGGAACCCCTGTCTTTTCGGGGATCTTCCGCCGTTTCGGATTTACGTGTGCCTGCGGCCTGGAAACGGGCCTAAAATCCCGTATCTTTTCAGGCCCATATTTCGCTCGTTTCATACAGGGTATCCTCCTTCAGATCGTCCGCCTGCTCTGCCGCCAGCCACTCGGGAAACCGGCTGGCGGGCACCACATACACCTCTGTGCAGTCCACCTCCCCGGCCGCGCTGCAGTAGTAATGGGCGCACCGCCGGGGGGCGTCATCCGGCAGCAGGTAGAGCGTGATGATATCGGTCACCATGTTGACCTCAATGTTGTCATGGTCGCGGTAGGCCCGCTCCGGCCTGCCGCGCTGATACACATGCCGGTAAGCCAGCACGCAGCTGCGGTAGCACGCCGGCGGCTTGCCGTCGAAGTAGCGGCGCAGGGCGGGATAGAGATACTGCTGGATGTAGATGGGCGAGCCCGTCCCCTTCTTCGGAAGGAGCGCGGGGATCTTCAGCAGAAACCATCCCCGCCTGGCGTAGCCCATCTCAATGGGCACGGTGTCCAGCAGCATCTGTTCCGTCAATTCCGCTGCCTTCGGATGCCCGGTATAGGCCGGAAGCACCCGCGCGAGCAGGGCCAGCTTCTCCACCTCCGCGGAGAAGGCAAAGGCAGAACCGAACGCGCC
>ENA-OURU01004133-OURU01004133.1-human-gut-metagenome-genome-assembly--contig:-NODE-4133-length-11015-cov-2.915967_pt1 | contig 11015 bp, 10 predicted proteins | sample MGYA00242137_ERZ509064 | MGnify/ENA primary metagenome ERZ509064 (study PRJEB26280, sample SAMEA2338777) | human gut metagenome | biome: human gut; feature: human-associated habitat; material: faeces...
GTAGAATTGAAACCCGTAAACTCCAAATACAACCCCTTTATAGAGCATCTTTTAATTGAACTAAGGTAGAATTGAAACAAGTCTGACTCGCCAATTTCGTCGCATTCTTCTATTCTTTTAATTGAACTAAGGTAGAATTGAAACCTGTACACGTCAAAGGGCCTGAAATCATCGTCCGAACTTTTAATTGAACTAAGGTAGAATTGAAACAGCGGTACTTTTGCCGCCACATCTTCATGTTCCAGTCTTTTAATTGAACTAAGGTAGAATTGAAACTCTGCCCCGTCATAACTATATGGATATTTAGGTATGTCTTTTAATTGAACTAAGGTAGAATTGAAACGTGAGGAAAAACTGATGGAGAAAATGCAGGAAAAATTAAAGAGCTGGGCTGACGAAAACGGAATCTCGAAGGAGGCTTTTGAAAAAATGCAGAGTTCTTTGAAAGAACAGGGGAAAACAATTACCAGTTTGAAGGAGCAAGGAGTGCCGGTAAAAGGAGCACGAGGTTTAAAATCCGCGTTTGAAAAGAATTACGACAAATTTGTATCTGCGGTTAAAGATAATAAAGTCGGATTTTGTATAAAATCTGTAGATGAACATACTGCAGCAAACATTCAGACTACATCCAATAGCATAACCACTACTTCCGGAGCAACTCTTGCGGAAGAAATAGGAGAGAATAACGAATTATTTATGAAACGGCGTGGCCGGGAATACATCCATGATATAGCCAATGTTACCGTTGTTGATGAAGTGCCTGAATCTTTTAACTTTTACGAAGAAGGAGACGAAAAAGGAGCTATTGCCATTGTGTCTGAAAATGGATTAAAACCACAGGTACATTTAAGCCTGATTAAAAATAAAGTGGATGCAAAAAAAGCTGCTGGTTATATCGTTGTTACCGAGGAAATGCTAAAATGGCGTTCGCGTGCCTGGGCCCAAATTCAGCGTCTTTTTAATGATAAAGTATGGAGAGACTATGAGAAACTATTGACAGAAGATTTGCTGTCTAATGCAACTGCTTACACTACCACAGCGCTCGATGATACAATTGCTGCACCGACTGATTTTGATGCAATAGTTGCTTCAGTACTGCAACTTGAAAGCTTGGAATATAGACCGGACGTGCTGATTATTAATCCTGCGGATAAATGGAAACTTGCATTGACTCAGGCAAATAACGGCACTTTTATTCTGCCCTATATTCAGAATGGCGGAGAATTTTCTTTGCTTGGTCTTCGTGTAATTACTACTACCCGTATTGCATCCGGAACGTTCCTTATCGGAGAATCTGATACATGGTTTATTGAAGAAGAAGCACCACAAATAAGGACCGGGCTTGTTAACGACGATCTTATCCACAACCGGATGACAATTATCGGCGAATTATTCTTCCTATCCTATGTACCATCTAACAATGCCGGATCTTTTGTTAAGAGTACATTCAGTACAGTAAAAGAAGCATTAAAAGCTCCTGAGGCAGGAGTTGGAGGATAGATAACTCCGGGGCTTAGGTCCCCGGATAGTTTAAATTAGTAACATATTAAAAAATAATACAATGGAAACAAAGGTAGAAAAAGAAGCAAGAGTTGTTTATAAGGACGATATGGTAAAGATTGTTTATACAAACAAAAGTGTATATCACAAGGAAGGGGAAGAGGATTTTGTGCATCGGTTACAGGCCGAGAAGTTGGTAAAAAAAGGAGTTGCAAAAATGTCGCGCGGTAACTGATATGTTTCTGGATAACACATATTTTCAAGGAGAATTGTCGATCCCGAACCTGATATTCGTAGAACCGAAAGGAGTTGGAACGATGATCCAAGCCGTTAACGAACAGTCTTTCGATTGGTATTTGGGGAAATACGAAGTGAAATTCATGAATGAATTACTTGGTAGTGAGATGTATGCCAGAATGATGAAGGAGATAGAAGACGGGAATGAGTGGGGTAAGTTAAGGAATAAGATTTTTGTGTTTACAGGTTCGGGTAATAGCTATTCTCCTGCTGCAAACTATGTGTATTTTTACTCAATCCGGAGCATGCAGACACAGACATCACCCGAGGGAGAAGTTAGAGGCCGTAAAGATTATTCTTCTATCGTTTCTGTATCCCCAAAACTAGTAAGAGTATGGAACGATATGGTTGATATGATTGCGGATATCAGGGAATACGTAAATCAGAATGAAGTTCTGTACGGGAAATTGGGCGATGATGCAAGGTTGTTTAAATACATTAATACGTTTGGAATATGATTTCTCCTAATAAGCTTATCGGTAGCCTCGTTTTTCGTACTCGTAATGCGCTTGACTGGAATAAAGAGTTTAAGGACAATTTATTAAGTTATCCTTACAGTAAAAATTGTTTGGTAAACAATCATTTTTTATTGTGGCATTATCCGGGTACAAATAACGAGATATCGAATGCATTACTTGAAATCGGTAAGCATCCGAACGGAGCAAGACTAAAATTCCCTTCTTTTTTAAATTTTCAGCCAATCCGGCAAGAAAACAGGGGGAATGAGGTGACTATATTTTACAATATTGCAATTGTTGGTACTGTAAAAAGTACCTGGATGACTGAAAAACGGGAACACGAAGTATTTGAAAAGGTGCTCCGTCCTGTTTATGAAGAGTTTATTAGGCAAATACAAGCTTGTAGATATTTCAAAACAGACTATGGGAAACCTGATCATACATACTATGAAATTTTTACTACTGGAGAGAGCGCCGGAGAAATAATAAAGAGATACGGAGATAATATTGATGCAATAGAAATACATGGCATGGCTTTAAAGCTTAATACGAATCTGTGCAAATCCGATTTCCTTACAATCGAACGCGAGAATGCTGCAGTAACATCTGGTATTAAAGGAATTTTAAATTTTAGAGAAGAATGAGTATTGGACAAATTAAAAGTAATTGCAAAACAGCAACTCCCCTCACCGGGGCTGAAAGTTGTGCAAAACAGGAAGGGAAAGTATCAGCTTTGATTGTAACTGGCTTGAATGCGTACTTCCCTCTTGAAGATACGGATTTTACCGATGAATTAGGAACCCATGTTTATGAATCCGGTCCTAACCGGATTTATCCGATTAAAAATATCGTTGGGATGACCATTTCCGGTGGGGATATCAATGCCCCGGACCTCGGTACATACGGAGGCCCAGCACCGACAAACCTAAATGCGAAAAACGTGGCTTATCAGATTAATGCCGGCGATTGCATGTATAAAGAACTGGCAAAATTTAATAAGCGGAAAGTACGTGTAATTAGAGTGGACGACGAAGGATATGCCTATGGTACAATAGTAAAAAGAGGAAGCGAATATTTTTTCGCAGGATATGAAGGAACTTTGTACACACAACGTACGCCGACAGATGGTTCAACTGCATATAATCTGTCTCTTTTCGTATATTATACTCCGAATAACGAAGATGAAGAAAAAAACATGGCTGCAATAAATGTTGGTCTTGTGAATGTCCCTGACGGACTTTTAGGTGTTACTTTAAAAAAAGGGACAGCGAGTGGCTCGGCAACTGTAATTACAGCATGCGGAGCAGAAGACATTACTTCGGAATATGGGGAGAAGTGGAAGGCAACGATGTTTTTAAATGCTTCAGGAGGATCCCCTACGACAGTTACATATAATCAATCTACCGGTACTTTGACATTTGAACCCGCTGCAGCATACAGGATCGCGCCGGCGTCTGTATTAAATGCAGATATTCCCGGGATTGAAGGTATCAATGAACTAACCAATCTGTCATGAAAGTTATAATGGGGAAATACGTGATAGACGTAAATGAAAGTGATATACGAAAGTCACGTAAAACATCATGGGTCAGCCAACGTGTGAAGGCTTTTGAGTGGACAGGGATTGACCGGGACGTACTTACAGAGAAATTTTCAGAAGTATTTGACAGTATTAAGGGATCTGATACCAAAGAGTCCGAATAGTTTTATTTTGTTATTTTATCTGGAGGGGGTGGGTAGTTCCACCCCTTTATATTATGGGGATAAGGGAATTAATAAGAAAATATACGAAAATTCAGGAAAATATAAAAAATATTCCTGCAGTAATTAACGGAATTGTAGCAAGGGATAAGGATATATTACTTTCCCTTAATAGAGATCAGATGTTGTTGGGACGTAATGCAGAAGGTGAAGTATTAACACCTTCATACCTTAACGATCCGTATTTTAAAAGCAATTTACAGGCTGAAGCATATGCCCGGATGAAATACAAACTCGAACAGGAGCATAAAGCGCGTATTGAAAATCCGACACTATATCCGGACAAAGACAAGGATACCCCCAATCTTATTGTGACCGGTCCGTTTCAGGACAATATGTTTATTTTACCGGAAGGAGAAAGTTTTATTATTGGCTCATCATATCGAGATTCAAACGATATAGAGAATAAATATAACAATCTTGTATTTGGGATATCTCCTGAATCAAAAGAATATTTCTATAAAAATTTTATCCATCCTGCTCTATTAAAACTATTACAATGAGTTGCGATTGTTTAAAGAAAAAGACTACAGAGGCTGACAAAATAATGAATCAGGCCCGTATTGAAAGTGAAATTGAAAAAAAAGATTATGTCGTATATGAAGAAGGGAACAAAACATTCTATGACCGGAAATCGTGTTGGCAAAAAGCGGGGAAACCTGGCAAAGTCAGAGGAATTATATTCTATTTACAGTAGTTGCTATGATTGTCCATTGAAGGTCTATATAGAAATTGTATGTAATAATAATCTGGATGCTCTTATAATTTCTGGGAATCCACCAAAAACAGTATTAGAAAATGCGAATAATAAAATAATTTCCGGCTATGCGGAATTATCAGGGAGTAGTATATCAACGAGATATAATGTTCTGCTTAAAGATATTTATTCATACAGATCTCAGATTGTCGGACTGACATTATGTCTGCAAATACTTCCTATTACTCCGGATGCTGCAGTTGGAAATCTTTCTAAACTTGGAATGAGGTGTTCCATCCCTGAGAATAATGAAGATATGGATCGTTTAATCAGAAAAATTGATTCCCGCATAAAAGACAGATCAATCCGGCTGAAAAAGGCACAAAAGGAATTTGATAGTATCCAAAAAAGTAATAAAAGTAAAGCAATAACCCCTAAAGATTTTTATGATCAGCTTGCGATAATAAGCCGGTGGGCCGGATTCAGAATTTCAGTGGACATTACGCTTGCAGAATATGCTGTATATATTAAGCAGATGTCGGAATATGTAGAACAGTCAAAATCAATGATCAATGGCAAGAAGTACTAAAAATATGGAATTGGTACCACAGGAGGTACTAAATGAATTGATGGCATTGGATGTCCAGTTAGACAAAACAAAATCTAATCTACTGGAAATTTTAAAACCGGTTGTTGATATTAATAATGAATTACAGAAATCAGCTACAAATTACAAAACACTTACCGATTTAATCAATAAACAGAATCAGGTCGAAGCCAAAGCTATTGCCGAATTAGAAAAACATCGGGATACAATTAAACAAATTAAAATTCTTCAGGACAAACTAAGTTCTTATCAGAGTCAACAAACTAAAGATATAGAAATGTTACGATCCGCAATAGAAGAACGTAAAAAATATAATGATGAAATTCAAAAGTCCGTAATAGCTAAACAAAAAGAATTTGAAGAGTCAACTAAAAGTGCAGATGGCATTAAACAGGAAGGGATTGCTTATAAAGAAATGGCCTCTGCAGCAAATAAAATCATAGGACTACGTAGTCAGAATATATCTTCACTGATAAAAGAACAAACAGCATTATCATCAGTAAAAGCAGAATTATCAAAGCTGAATAGAATAGAAAATGAAGGGAAAGAATTAACAGAAGAACAAGTCGCCAGAAAACGAGAGTTGATAAATTCCGAGAAAGAGCATAAACAAATAATATCAGGTTTAAATCAGGTGATTCAAAACGATATTAAACTGAATCAGGCTGCTTCCGGATCAATGAATGAAATGGCCCAATCTTTAAGTAAAGCAAGAATTGCATACCGGAATTTGACAGAAGAAGAAAGGAATTCACCATTTGGCCAAGAACTGTTAAAGTCAATACAAAAAACAGATTTGAAAATTAAAGAATTCGATGCATCTATTGGTAACCATCAACGTAATGTTGGTAATTATGCAGGAGGTTTTAATACTTTACAATATAGCGTCCAACAAGTTGCCAGAGAACTTCCATCATTGACAATGAGTCTTAGTCAATTTTTTCTGGCTATTTCAAATAACATACCGATCTTATCCGATGAAATAGTAAAAGCCAAGAATGCAAATGCAGCATTAAGAGCAGAAGGAAAGAAAGGGGTACCAGTTTGGAAACAGCTTATATCTTCCGTATTCTCCTGGCAAACAGCTTTAGTCGTTGGAATAACTGTAATTACTGCATACGGGAAAGAAATTAGTAATTTCTTTAAAGCATTGTTTGGAGCTAAGCAGGCATTAATCGAGGTAAGTGAAGTACAAAGGATATTTGGTGAAAATATAGCTAAAGATACAATTGAGTTGGATGTAATGATTGACAAATTAAAAAATACGACAAAGGGGACAGAAGATTATAACAAAGCCCGGATGAAAATAATTGATAAATATGGTGATTATCTGAAAGGGCAAAAAGATGAGATACGTAATCTAGAAGATTTGGATGCTGCATATAAGATATTAACTCAGTCGATAATTCAGAACTCTATTCAAAAAGGTTTACAAGAAGCTAATTCCAAAATGATAGAAGAATATAATAAAGGGATGGAATCTGCGTTAGGTGGTGTACTTGAAAAATTTGAGGAAAAATATGGTAAAGAAAAGGGAGCTGAAAAATTTATGACTTTTAAAATCGGTATTACATCCGATGATAAGGAGTTAAAGGATGCTGCAGAAAAAATATTTCACGAATTTGATTTTGAGAATAGCATGTCTAATCCCATAGGAAAATCTTTCAAATATATTGAGAATCACATGCGTCCGGTTGTTAACAATATTATAAGAATAAATAATAATTTGAAGGACGCTCAGGAATCTTCATTAATCATGGAAAAAACTTTTCTAAAAGTTTTTGGGACTGATACGGTTAAGAAATCAGATTCATTGCTTGGGAAGCAGCAGGATTTAAGGAAAGAAGCAGAATTGTTGCCCGAAAGTACAGAAGAGGAACTCAAATTGAAAAATAAACGTTTAAAGCAAATAGATGATGAAATAAAACGCCTTAAAGAGCTTGGTATAGAAACTGACAAACAAGCAAAGTCGAGAGAAAAAGAGGAAAGAAAAATTCATGATTATATTATAAAACTTCAGGAGAGGGAAAGAAATGCTTATAACCAAATGCTTTCTCTGAAAGAGAAAGAAGGTAGCGAAGCTAATAAAAGAATCGTTCAGGATGAAAGATTTTCTTATGAGGAACGCATCGAGGCCCTGAATAAATATAGTGAAGCTTTAAAAGCATCTGTAAAAACCAATGCATATGCTCAAATTGAGAAATTAATAAGAGAAACAACTATCGGATTAGGTAAAGATCCGGATAACGAAAAAGACCGGGCTGAAGTTGCCCAGAAGGTTTCAAATCAGGTCCTTTTAATAAGACAAAAAGAGGCATTGGAAATAGAAAAGATTACAGAACAGAGTGCTAAAACCCAATTACAAATAGAGGAAGATAGAGTAAAAAAAATGCTTAAGTCTATTCAGGAAGAAGCAGATGCGCGAAGTAGGGCTATATCCGGGAAAGAATCAACAGAATACGATTATCTGGCCAAAGATTATAAAAAAGGTTTAATGTCCGAGGAAGTATATCAGTCTAAAAAAAAGGCTATTTCGGATAAATATGCTTTAATACGTTTTGATGAAGAACAAAAAATGTTGGAGCAACAATTAAATACTTTTGGTCTGAAAGAAGAAGAAAAGAATGATATTGAAAGACGTTTGGCTGACAATCGCCTAGAATATGAAAAATGGGTAAATGAACAAGAGATTGCTGCAGCTGAGGCATTGGCAGAAAAGAAAAAAGAGCTTTTGCAGGATGTATTCAATTTCGGTCAACAGCTTATCGAGCAACGTTTCCAGAACCAACTTAATGCCCTTGAAGAAGAGTCTGAGGCAAATGATGAATGGTCTGAGCGTGAGAAAGAACGTATTGACCGTTTGGAAGAAGCCGGTGCAATTTCAAAAGAGCAAGCGGATGCCAGAAAAGCAGTTGTGGATGATCAGGCTGCAGCCAGAGAAAATGAATTAGAGAATAAACGTGCTGAAATAAGGAAAAAACAAGCTGTATTTGAAAAAGCTATTGCTGTGGCAGATATTATGCGAGAGCTTGCTTCTGCGATTTTTAAAATTCAAGCAGAAGCTGCAGCAGCTGCTGCGATTCCTTTTGTTGGGGCTGCATTAGCAGCAGCAGCTTTAAGTCAAATACCTTGGATAACTGCAATGGCTGGAGTACAAGCTGCAACAGTTCTAGCAACTCCTATCCCTGAATATGCCCAAGGTACAGAAGATCACCCGGGAGGTCTGGCTATTGTTGGAGATGGTGGGAAATCTGAAATGATTATAGCAGGAGGAAAAGTTTTCCGCACTCCATCGACGGATACACTGGTCGATTTACCGCCTCATTCTGTCGTATTACCGGATTTTAATGCGGGAATGAATACATTGAAAGCTCCTGATATCCATATGAGTGATCGGGCTATTTCTTTTGAAGAACTTTCAGCTTTATTAAAGGAGGGTAACCAAAAAACTGATACATTATTGAAAATGTTCCGTCAGAACATTAAAAATGAGTTGTATGCAAGAGAATTAAATAAAGTAAATCGTATTACAAGATGAAAATAGTAAGAGATTATATAAAATGTGTTGTTATAGAAGGGGGAGCATATGAAAGAGGGGAATTTGCCGGCAATATGTGGTGTAGAGTAAATGAAAATGGAGAATTTGAAACCCATCAATATAGTTTGTCAAGACTATATATATTAGATAATAGAAAAAAAGATGGGACGTTAGGGCTATATAAACAAGTTGAATACAATGGATATTTAAGGGATAGCGCTGAGATTGTAATGCTTGATTCCAATTTAAATGTTTTGGACCATATTAAAAATACGGGGGATGGGCCTATAACTAACGTAACATTTAATATACCTGAAAATTGCAGGTATGTATATTTATCTTGTGCGTCAGATTACGAAAAGAACTACTACTTAAGAGTTTTTGAGGGAGATTTTATTGATGTAACTCAAAATATTGAAAATCTGGATTCTTTAGAGAATGTATTGTCGCGTGATGGTGTATCCGGTGTTATATCAGAGGTTTCTTTTGAAATAAGTTTTGTTTTATCTGCAAAAGATTTTGTAAAAGACATTTTCTTCCGTAAAGGACTTTATGGGAAAGCTTTGTTAAAAATTTATCGGAGAGGTAATTTTGACAATGATTACAAACTAATAAAGATATAAATCTTGATTTTAGTACATACCAAGAATATGCAGATCGGGTTACAGTGGAAGCAGCAAAATTTGATTTACTTGAAATAATTAATTCAGAGGGGAAAACAAAATATGAAGTACCAGTATCAGAAATCTCTGATACTAAAAAGTGGAAGTATGAAAGAATGAATTTTATTAATAACGGCGTTTATGAATTACCGACATCTCCGATAGAAACAATATCTTCAACATCCAGTATAATCCTCCCATTAAGTTTATCAAGTTCTGAACTAATTCCTGGGGAAGAAATTGATTTTAAATCTCAATCTTTTGGCGGTAGTAGTAGTGATGATTATTTTGTCCTTAATGCAGGGAAAAAAGAAGTCAGTATTCATGTTGAAATGAGTTATAAGTTTGAGTATGATGGGAAGTTAACATATGGTTTGCCGGGGACATTCGATTATAATAAATTACTTTATGTTCATCTGATAAAAAATACAAATGACAATAAAAACCAAGAAATTATAAAAGAATGGGTTTTGACTCCAGAAGCAGGAACAAAAGAAGAAAATAAGTATATAATAGGTATGTTTAAAGCAGAAATGGTGCTTGATACTTATATAACTTTAAAAGAAAACGAGAGTTTGACACTTCGGCTAGACGTAGATAAGAATTATAACAAAGACCATATCCTGATGATAAGTACAGGAGATATTACATTTGTTGAGAAAGATGATAAACTTACTTTTATTCTTTCGTATATAGAAAAGAGTGTAAAAGTATTATATATAGATTTAATTGACCCAACGACCCTTATGCAACATTATTTAAATGACATGTCTGGAGTTAACGGTCTTTTTTCTGTACAAATAAATTGGAGTGAGAGTAATTACAAAACAATGCTTATTGCAGCAGAAAGTATAAGACAAATTCCTGGAGCTAAATTATACGGATCACCAAATGATTTTTTTGACTGGATGAAAGTATTAGGGTATGAATATGATATTGACGGGACAAAGTTGATTTTTAATTTTAGGGATGAGTATTTTAAAAGTTCATTTGCTGCGATGTCTATGCGAAAAGATGAAATTGCAGACTTGATTATTAAGGCAGATAATACCTATGCTTATACTTCTGTTGAAATAGGATATGATAAGCAGGATTATGATACCATGAATGGCCGATGTGAACCCAATGGAATGTTTTCTTACACAACCGGATATATAACACGTACAGATAATAAATTAAGTCTAATAAGTCCTTATCGGGCCGATTCCATAGGTATTGAAATGTTGTGTCAGGAAAGCGATAAACAGACGACAGACACAGATTCTGATAACGATGTTTTTTTTGTTGCCTTAAAAGAGAATAGCGAAGATTACTCTGAATACAAAGATATCTATATTGAAGATAAGGATTTCTCTAGTCTGAAACTGTTTAATGCTCCGTTTAATCCGTATTATTTAATAAAAAGAAACCAAAGCCTGATAGGGATAAATGCTGATAAGGTAAAATTTAAAGCTACAGATATGAGCCGGACGGCAATTATAATAGATAACGGGCA
>ENA-OURU01004138-OURU01004138.1-human-gut-metagenome-genome-assembly--contig:-NODE-4138-length-11007-cov-10.861486_pt1 | contig 11007 bp, 6 predicted proteins | sample MGYA00242137_ERZ509064 | MGnify/ENA primary metagenome ERZ509064 (study PRJEB26280, sample SAMEA2338777) | human gut metagenome | biome: human gut; feature: human-associated habitat; material: faeces...
CCCACGATGTGGCCATTGCGCTGGTGGGCAAGCTGTTCAAGAGCGGCTATGTCAAAAACAAGGTGATGGAGTTTGTCGGCCCCGGCGTTGCGTCTCTGCGTCAGGATACCCGCAACGCCATCGATGCCATGACCACCGAGACCACCTGCCTGTCCTCCATCTGGGAAACCGACGAAACGACGCAGAAATTCCTTGCAGTGCATGGCCGTGCCGCCGACTATAAGAAGCTGGCTCCGGCCGACCTTGCTTATTACGACGGTGTGGTAGAGGTAGACCTTTCTGCCATCCGCCCCATGATCGCACTGCCCATGCATCCCTCCAATGCATTTACCATTGAAGAGCTGAACGCAAACCTTGAGGATATTCTCCATGCCTGCGAGCAGGATGTGCAGAAGCTGATCGGCCGCAAGGATGTCAGCCTTGACCTGTGCAGCAAGATCGAGAACGGTAAACTGCGTGTGGATCAGGGCGTGATCGCAGGCTGCGCAGGCGGTCTGTACGACAGCATTTATGAAGCTGCCTCCATCCTCAAGGGCCACACCGGCGGCTGCGGTGACTACGCCCTGAGCGTGTATCCCGGCAGCCAGCCCATCATGATGGAACTGGTGCGCACCGGAGTCATCCACGACCTGATGGCCAGCGGTGCCACCGTCCGCACTGCGTTCTGCGGCCCCTGCTTCGGCGCAGGCGACGTGCCCGCCAACGGCGCGCTGTCTATCCGCCATACCACCCGCAACTTCCCCAGCCGCGAAGGCTCCAAGCCCGGCAACGGCCAGCTTTCCGGTGTGGCACTGATGGATGCCCGCAGCATTGCGGCCACCACGGCCAACGGCGGCATTCTGACCCCGGCTACCGATATCGACTATGATCCCACTGTGCCGGAGTATCAGTACGATCCTTCCAGCTACGATACCCGCGTGTATCAGGGCTTTGGCAAGGGCGATTACGATGCCCTGCTCAAGCTTGGCCCCAACATCAAGGACTGGCCCGAAATTGCACCGCTGGGCGATAACCTGCTGCTGAAGGTGGCATCTTACATCACCGACCCTGTCACCACCACCGACGAGCTGATCCCCTCCGGTGAGACTTCGTCTTACCGTTCCAATCCTCTGGGTCTGGCCGAGTTCACCCTCAGCCGCAAGGACCCGGAGTATGTGGGCCGTGCCAAGGCCGTGCAGGCCGAAGAAAAGGCCCGCCGTGCAGGCGAGGGCAGCGCCGAGGTGCTGGCCCAGCTGCACAAGGTGCCCGGCTGCGAAAACCTGACTTGGAGCGATGTGCAGATCGCATCCACCATCTTTGCCGTCAAGCCCGGCGATGGTTCTGCCCGTGAGCAGGCGGCCAGCTGCCAGCGTGTGCTGGGGGCCGGTGCCAACATCGTTACCGAGTACGCCACCAAGCGCTACCGCTCCAACCTCATCAACTGGGGTATGCTGCCGCTGCAGCTGGTGGGCGCAACGCCGTTCGGTCTGGGCGACTATGTCTTTATCCCGAATGTCCGCGAGGCCCTCAAGGGCGACCTGCAGGACATCAAGGCCTATGTGCTGGGCGACACCGCAAAGGAGTTCAGCCTGTACATGGCCCCGCTGACCGCCGACGAGCGCAAGATCCTGGCCGACGGCTGCCTGATCAATTTCTATAAGCACTGATAGGATAGAAGGCTTCCTCTTTGGGGGAAGCCTTTCTCTGGCTTTCTTGGGAGGTTCATTTTCCATGCCCGGCGATCTTCACAACCATTCCACCTGTTCCGATGGCTCTGTGCCCATCCACCGCCTGCCGCTCATGGCGGCGCGGGCGGGGCTGGACACCATGGCCATTTCCGACCACGACACCCTGCTCAGCGTAAACTACTGCTATGAGCACCCTGTGCAGGACGGCGTGCGCCTGCTTCCGGCCACCGAGCTGACCGGCTATGACCATGAGCATAAGCATCGCGTGCACCTGCTGTGCTACTTCCCGGACCCGGAAAGCCGGGAACTGAAGGAGCACTGCGACATCCTGCGACAGCGCCGCAACGAGTGCGGCCTGCAAAGCGCAAAGGAGATCGAAGCGCTGTACCCGCAGTTCCGCACGGAACAGGCGCTGGAATACGCAAAGGACAGCGGTGTGCTGTTCAAAAGCGGCATTATGGAAGCGCTGCACCAGCTGGGGCTGTGCGATGCTGTGTACGGCAAGCTGTATAGTTATCTCTTTGGCTGGGAGCCGCGCGGCGTGGTGCTGCATCAGGTAAAATATCCCTCGGTGCAGGAAGTGATCGCCACGGCGAAAGCTGCCGGTGCGGTGCTGGTATTTGCACACCCGACCGTTTACAAGAGCATGCCGCTGGTGCGTCAGCTTGCCAAAGAGGGCATCATCGACGGCATTGAGGTGGAGCACCCCCGCAACAGCCCGGAGGACAGGGCCGAGTGTGCTGCTCTGTGTGAGCAGTATGGGCTGATCCATACCGGCGGTACGGACTTCCACGGTGCAAACCACAAGGTGCCGCACCCGGTGGGTACCTGTACCACGGCAGACGATCAGGTGGCCCGCATTCTGGAGCTGGCCCACAAGCGCCGCGGTATTGATGTGTGACCCGGTCACATTGACATTCCGGCACGCTGCTCTATAATAGAAGCAGACGATCTTCGTCGGGATTTCTGTCAAAAAGAGAGGATTTTGAACTATGAGCAAGGAATTCAGCTTCCCGAACAGCGGCACCTGTTCCAAGCAGACCAACTTTGTGCTGAACGATGACCACACCATTGCGTCCATGGAGGTCATTGGCGGCTGCAACGGCAACCTGAAGGGCATCTGCCGTCTGGTCAAGGGCATGAAGGCCGAAGATGTGATCGACCGCATGGAGGGCACGCTCTGCGGTTTCCGCAATACCAGCTGCCCGGATCAGATCGCCAAGAACCTGAAAAAGGCTCTGGCCGAAATGGACTGAAAAATCAAACAGCGAAGGGGGAGATGCCTGCGGGTATCTCCTTTTTGTTTTCCCATCCCGACAGAAAGAGATGTTTTTTTTCTGTGCTTCGGGGCTATACTTCTTGTGAAAACGAATTTCATCAGCAAGGAGCGGGCAAATGAGTATTTGGGAAAAACTTGGCTTTGGCGGGTACAAGGGCTTTTCGCACGAGTCGGATCAGCTGCTGCGCAGTGCGGTGGAGCTTGCCGGGAACCTTGGCTGCGAAAAAGCCGATACCGGCCACCTGCTGCTGGCGATCCTGCAGCAGGATCACGGGGCGGCAGCACGGTTTCTGGAGGGCAAGCAGATCCGGGAACCGGAGGTGCGCCGTCAGCTGGCCGAGAGCCGCCGCGCACCGGCTTTGCATCTGGATCGCTACGCTCTTGCGCCGGACCTCAAGCGCACCATGGATTACGCCATCATCGGGGCACAGAACGCGCACCTGAACCGGGCCGAGCCGGAACATCTGCTCTGCGCCATGCTGGAGGATGACGGCTGCACAGCAGGCATCCTGCTGGCATCCATGGGCGTGCAGCTCACAGATGCCGTGCGGGAATGCCGCCAGCTGTCCGGGCAGTTCGTACTGCCGTATCAGATGCGGACCACGGTCAGTGCGCCGCGCGGCAGCCGCGCCAGTGATAAGTACTGCCGGGATCTGACCCGCCGTGCTGCGGAACGGGAACTGGACCCGGTGTTCTGCCGGGAAGCAGAGCTGGACCGCATGGTGGAGATCTTATGCCGCCGTCAGAAGAACAACCCCTGTCTTGTGGGGGAGCCGGGCGTGGGCAAGACCGCCCTTGCCGAAGGGCTGGCCCAGCGCATTGCCACGGATCGTGTGCCCCGTGCGCTCAAGGGCCGCCGTCTGCTGGCACTGGATATGGCCAGCCTTGTGGCGGGCACCAAATACCGCGGTGACTTTGAGGAGCGGTTCAAGAACCTGCTGGAAGAGCTGGTGCGGGACGGCAGCTCCATCCTGTTCGTAGACGAGTTCCACACCATCGTGGGTGCCGGTGCAGCGGAGGGTGCCATCGATGCAGCCAGCATCTTAAAACCGGTGCTGGCCCGGGGCGAGATACAAATTATCGGCGCTACCACTACCGAAGAGTTCCGCACCCACATCCAGAAGGATGCCGCACTGGAACGCCGTTTCGGCAAGGTGCAGGTAGAGGAGCCTACGCCTGCGCAGGCGCTGGATATCCTCAACGGGCTTGCGCCGCGCTATGAGTGCTACCACAATGTCTGCCTTCCGCCGGAAGCGCTGCAGGCTGCGGTGGAGCTTTCGGTGCGGTATCTGCCGGGGCGCTTTCTGCCGGATAAGGCCATCGACCTTGTGGACGAAGCCTGTGCGGCGGCACGCATCCGGGCCGAGCAGGCAAAGCAGTCAAAGCCCACGCTGATGCCGGACGATATCGCCCATGTGGTGGCGCAGGCCAGCGGTGTGCCGGTGGAGCGGGTAGGCGAGCAGGAGCGGGAACGGCTGGACAAGCTGGAAGAACGTCTCAACGCCGAGATCGTGGGCCAGAGCCGGGCTGTGGCTGCAGTGGCAGGTGCCATTCGGCGCAGCCGCACCGGTCTTGGCGAGCCGGGCCGGCCCATGGGTGCCATGCTGTTTCTTGGCCCTACGGGAGTTGGCAAAACGGCTCTTGCCCGGGCGCTGGCGGTCAGCTGGTTCGGCAGCGAAAAAGCCCTGCTCAAATTTGATATGTCGGAGTATCAGGAGCAGCACACCGCTGCCCGGCTGCTGGGTGCGCCGCCGGGCTATCTGGGCCATGACGAGGGCGGACAGCTGACCGAAGCAGTGCGCCGCCGTCCTTACAGTGTGGTGCTGTTTGACGAGATCGAAAAGGCACACCCGGACATTCAGAACATCCTTTTGCAGATACTGGAAGATGGCCAGCTGACCGATGCCATGGGCCGCAAGGCGGATTTCCGCAACACCATTGTACTGCTTACCTCAAACCTCGGCGCACGTTTTTTGGCGGGTCAGAGCACGCCGCTGGGCTTTGCGGCGGGCAGCGAAGTCGTGTTTGAAAAGCAGTCTGCGCAGGCCATTGAGGAGGCAAAAAAGTGGTTCCGGCCAGAGCTGGCAGGCCGTCTGGACGAGATGATCGTATTCCGTCCGCTGGCCGACGACAGCCTGTGCGCCATTGCCGAAAAAATGCTGTGCCAGCTGGAGCAGCGTGCCGCCCGCAGCGGCTACCAGCTGCATCACACACCGCGGGTAGGGCAGGCGCTGGCAGCAAAGGCCCGCTCTGCCTACGGGGCCAGAGAACTGCGCCGCGCAGTGGACAGGGCAGTGGAGCAGGCACTTGCGGATCAGATCGCATCCGGCACGGCCTGCGTGGGCCAGCACTGGACAGCGGACTGCTCGGCGGATGGTGCTATCGTCCTGCGGGAGGACGAAACCGCAACACTGTAAAGCATCGGAAGCTCAAAAGGACCGCCCTGAGTTACAAGACCCGGGGCGGTATTTTTTTGTCTGCAGGGGGGAGCGGAGCCATCCGCTCCTTTTTTGTGCGTACGGGGCAGGGACATTGTGAGATTGGCTCTTGCATCCTTTTGGTTTTCTGTTATCATAGAAGCAACAGAATTGCAGGAGGAAGTCCATGCGCACATTATTCCTTTTGAACCCAACTGCCGGTAAGGCCGATTGCACCCGTACGCTGCCGCAGCAGATCAATGTTGCCGCCGCGCGTGCAGGGCTTGCGCCGGAAGAATATACCATTCAGGTCACAAATCACGCCGGTCATGCCCGGGAGCTGGCCAATGCCGCTGCGCAGCAGGCCCGGCAGAGCGGGGAAGAACTGCGGGTCTTCACTGCCGGCGGCGACGGCACCTTCAACGAAGCGCTCACCGGGATCTATGGCTATGCAAATGCAGCCGTGGGCTGTCTGCCCTTTGGCAGCGGCAACGATTTTCTGCGCACCTTTGGTACAAAGGAAGAGTTTCTGGATCTGGATGCCCAGCTGGCCGGTGGGCCGGTGAGCATCGATCTGATGCAGACCAGCCTTGGCCTTTCGGCCACTATCTGCGCTGCCGGTCTGGATGCGCAGGTTGCCTACGGCATCCCGAAGTTCCGGCGCATCCCGCTGTGCGGCGGCGAGATGGCCTATGTGCTTTCCATTGTGGAACAGCTGTGCGGACACATCGGCCGCAGGGTGGAGTACACCATCGATGGTGAAACGCTGGATGTGGACTGCCTGATGTGTGCCATCTGCAATGGCCGCACCTATGGCGGCGGTTTCTGTGCAGCGCCGGAAGCACAGCCCGACGATGGCTGGCTGGATGTATATATCATCCGCAAGGTGAGCCGCGTGACCATTGCAAAGCTGCTGGGAATGTACAAGAGCGGCAAGCACTTCCAGAACGGTCAGCTCGTCAGGGCTGCAGAGCCGTATTTCATTTACCGCCGCGCAAAACAGGTGAGCCTGCGCGCTGCGGATGGCCGCGGGCCGATCGTTGCCACGGCAGACGGCGAATGCGCACCCAAGGAGCAGATCACTGTACAGGTACAGCCGCTGGCAGGGCGCATCCTTCTGCCAAAGCCTGCTTTTGAGCGCTTTGCAGCGCAGCGGACGGCACAGAGTGCAGACCGAACATGAAAAACCAGAAGAAGAGACAGCTTTTTTGTCCAAGAAAAAAGCTGTCTCTTTTTCGCTGTACGGCTGATTTTTTCATCTGTCATAAATTCTTAACAAAAAGAAGCAAAAAAGGTCTTGATTTTTTGGGTCAAGATGAGTACAATACACTTAGCACTCAGAGAAATGGAGTGCTAAAGAACTAGAGAGCCGACACGAGGCCCTTTGGACACAGCAAAGTTTTAAATTATATTTTTACTATAGGAGGGCAAGAACTATGAAGATCATTCCTCTTGCAGACCGTGTTGTCATTAAGGCTGTTGAGGTTGAGGAGACCACCAAGGGCGGTCTGATCCTGACCGGCAGTGCTAAGGAAAAGCCCCAGGTGGCTGAGGTCATCGCTGTCGGCCCCGGCGGCGTTGTGGACGGCAAGGAAGTCAAGATGACTGTGAAGGTCGGCGACAAGGTCCTCACCAGCAAGTACTCCGGTACCGAGGTCAAGGTGGACGGCGAAGAGTGCACCATCGTCCGTCAGGGCGATATCCTGGCAGTCGTTGAGGACTGAGCAGTTTCCCCTCTGATATTTGAAAATTGAGCTTTAAAGGAGCGATTTGATTATGGCTAAGCAGATCAAGCAGGGCGAGGATGCCCGCAAGGCACTGTGTGCCGGTATCGATACCCTGGCAAACACCGTTAAGATCACCCTGGGCCCCAAGGGCCGCAATGTGGTGCTGGGCAAAAAGTTCGGTGCACCGGTCATCACCAACGATGGCGTGACCATTGCCAAGGAGATCGAGCTGAAGGACGAGTTCGAGAACATGGGCGCACAGCTGGTGCGTGAAGTCGCTACCAAGACCAACGACGCAGCAGGCGACGGCACCACCACCGCAACCGTTCTGGCACAGGCCATGGTCACCGAGGGCATGAAGAATGTCACCGCCGGTGCAAACCCCATGGATATCCGCCGCGGCATGAGCAAGGCTGTTGCCAAGGCTGTTGAGACCATCAAGGCTCACAGCCAGAAGGTGAAGGACAGCAACGATATCGCCCGCGTCGGCACTATTTCTGCAGGCGACCCCGAGATCGGCCGTCTGATCGCCGAGGCTATGGAGAAGGTCACCTCCGATGGCGTTATCACCATTGAGGAGAACAAGACCACCGCTGAGACCTACAACGAGATCGTGGAAGGCATGCAGTTCGACCGCGGCTACCTCACCCCGTATATGGTCACCGATACCGACAAGATGGTGGCTGATCTGGACAACGCCGCTATCCTGATCACCGATAAGAAGATCAGCGTGATTCAGGATCTGGTCCCTCTGCTGGAGCAGGTGATGCAGAACGGTCTGAAACTGCTGATCGTGGCTGAGGATATCGAGGGCGAGGCTCTGTCCACTCTGATCGTCAACCGCCTGCGCGGCACCCTGAACGTCTGCGCTGTCAAGGCTCCCGGCTTTGGCGACCGCCGCAAGGAAATGCTGCAGGATATCGCAACCCTGACCGGCGGCACCGTGGTCTCCTCCGATCTGGGCTATGAGCTGAAGGATGCTACCGTCCAGATGCTGGGCCATGCCCGCCAGGTGAAGGTCTCCAAGGAGAACACCACCATCGTTGGCGGTGCAGGCGATAAGGATGCCATCGCAGCCCGCATCGCTCAGATCCGCAGCCAGATCGAGGCCGCTACCAGCGATTTCGACCGTGAAAAGCTGCAGGAGCGTCTGGCAAAGCTGGCTGGCGGCGTGGCCGTCATCAAGGTCGGCGCTGCTACCGAAGTTGAGATGAAGGACAAGAAGCTGCGCATCGAGGATGCTCTGAACGCAACCAAGGCTGCTGTTCAGGAAGGTGTTGTTGCTGGCGGCGGCACTGCTCCTATCAATGCGATCCCCGCTGTGCGTGAGCTGTGCGACACGCTGGAAGGCGACGAGCGCACCGGTGCCAAGATCGTTCTGAAGGCTCTGGAAGCTCCTCTGCGCCAGATCGCTAAGAATGCCGGTCTGGAAGGCAGCGTCATCATCGACAAGATCATCTCTGCCAACAAGCCCAACTACGGCTTTGATGCTCAGAACGAGGTCTTTGTGGACGATATGATCGCTGCTGGCATCGTTGACCCCACCAAGGTCACCCGTTCCGCTCTGGAGAACGCAGCCTCCGTCGCTGAGATGGTGCTGACCACCGAAAGCCTGGTCGCTGATCTGCCGGAACCCCCTGCTGCACCCGCTGCTGCAGGCGGTGACATGGGCGGTATGGGCGGCATGTACTAAGCCAAAACCGCCGCTCCCAAGAATCCCAATTTATAAAAAGAACGCAGGCAGAACTTGTCGCAAAGGCGAAGGCTCTGCCTGCTTTTTTGCACCCCTGCCGCACTTTTCTCTTCGCCGCAAATGTGCTACAATAGCCTTAGCATAAGGAAAAGGGGAACGCGCATGGCCAGAAACAGGCAGAACCTGAACATCATCTATATCTCGGACCGAATGCGGGAGACGCTGCGGCCCATAGCGTCCTGTGCGCTCACGGCGGTGGTGGCCCCCATGGGCTACGGTAAAACGACGGCGGTGCGCTGGTTCTTGGCAGAGCAGGCCAAGGCGGGGGCCGTGGTGCTGCAAGCCAGCATCTACTCGGATAACCGCTCCATCTTCTGGAAAAGCGTGCAGAAGGCCTTTGCCGCCGCCGGGCTGACGGTGCTGGAGGGCTACGACTGCCCCGCCGACGCCAGCGGCGCGGCTTTGCTGCTGGAGGACCTGTGTGCCGTGCTGGGCGGCAAAACGCCCTACTATCTTTTTCTGGACGATTTCCACCTGCTGGGGGACGAGCGGGTGGCGCAGTTTTTGTGTCGGCTGGCCTACCGCCTGCCCGAGAACGTCCACCTTATCGTGGCCAGCCGCAACCGCTTTCTGCCCGGGGAGCAGGTGGTGCGGCTGGGGCGGCGGCTCCACCGCATCGAGGCCGACGGCCTCCGCCTGAACCGGGAGGAGCTGCTGGCCTACACCCACCGCTGCGGCGTGGAGATCACCGCCGCCCAGGCCGAGAGCCTGCTGCGCTCCTGCGAGGGGTGGTTCTCCGCCGTCTACCTGAACCTCCATGCCCTGACCGAGCGGGGGAGCCTGCTGCAGCCGGGGTCGGACATCTACGCCATGTTCACCGCCGCCATGCTGGAGTCCCTGCCCGAGAAGACCCGGGGCTTCCTCGCTGTGATGGGGCTGGCCGATGAGTTCACGGTGGAGATGGCCCGGGCTGTCACCGCCCTGCCCGACGCGGAGGAGGTGCTGCGGGCCCTCACCCAGCAAAACGCCTTTGTCACCCGCCTGCCGGACGGGGTGAGCTTCCGCTTCCACCACATGATGAAAGAGTGCGCTGAGCGGCTCTTTGCCCAGCTGCCCGCCGCCCGGCAAACGGAGGTCTGGCGGCGGTATGGCCATTGGTATGCCCAAAAAGCCCAGTACCTCCACGCTTTGCAGGCCTTTGAGCACTGCGGCGACCGCGACGCAGCCCTTGCCGTCATCGAGGCGGACGCGGGGGATCTGCTTGCCTCCCTCAGCCCCGCCGAGCTGCTGCAGCGGCTGGACCGCTGCCCGGTGGAAGCGCTGCAGCGCCACCCGCTGGCCATTCTGGTGCTGATGCGCCGGATGTTCACCTGGCAGCAGATCCCCAAAATGATGGAGCTGAAAGCCCTGCTGGAAGCCGCCGTGGCCCAACACCCCGAGTGGCCCGCCGCCGAGCGGGGCAACCTGCTGGGGGAGTGCGACCTCATCCAGAGCTTCTTGTTCTACAACGACATCACCCAGATGAGCCGCCTCCACCGCAGCGCCAGCCGCCAGATGAGCCGCCCCGCCGTCACCCTGCGCAACAGCGGCAGCTGGACCTTCGGCTCCCCCTCGGTGCTGATGATGTACTACCGCGCCCCCGGGGAGCTGGGCAAAGAACTGGCCGAAATGTACGAGTGTATGCCCCATTACTATAAAATCACCAACGGCCACGGCCGGGGGGCCGAGCTTTTGATGGACGCAGAGGCCGCCTACCTGCAGGGGGCGTGGGAGAAAGCCGCCGTGCTGCTGGAGCGGGCCCGGGCCGACGCCGCCGGGCAGGAAAACATGACCCTCTGCTGCGACTTTTTGGCCCTGCGGCTGACCCTGTGCGGCAAGGGGAAAGAGGGGTGCGATTTTGCCGCCAAGCGCGCCGCCCTGCTGCAAAAGCACGACGGGGTGCAGGTGCATCTGCTGGAGAGCATCGCCGCTTATTTCTACGCTTTGCAGGGCAGGCCGGAGCAGGCCCCGGAGCTGTTCCGGGAGCACAAGCTGGCCGAGGTGAGCTTCTTTGGGCCCTGCCGCCCCATGATGTCCCTCATCGAGCAGCAGGTCTGGCTGGCGCAGGGGGAGTACGTGAAGGTGATCGCCCACAGCGAGGGCCTGCTGCGCCGGTGCGAGGCCATGCACTACGGCCTGGTGGGTCTGCAGGCCCGCATCCAGTTGGCGGCGGCGCAGCTGCGCT
>ENA-OURU01004139-OURU01004139.1-human-gut-metagenome-genome-assembly--contig:-NODE-4139-length-11002-cov-3.615511_pt1 | contig 11002 bp, 7 predicted proteins | sample MGYA00242137_ERZ509064 | MGnify/ENA primary metagenome ERZ509064 (study PRJEB26280, sample SAMEA2338777) | human gut metagenome | biome: human gut; feature: human-associated habitat; material: faeces...
AAGTCTCTAAAGGCCATTGGGAAGAATCAAGCATTTTACAGAGCTTCCCTAAGTATTTATACCTAATAAAAATCAAAATGAGCGTAAATATTTGTGAGCTAACTATTAGAACGAATGGATCGATTGAGTTGTAGAAGGTGGATGAGAAGCAAGTGCGTCGATGTATTAAATCTGAATGAGGCCGATTTTTCAGATATCTTTAGTCAGTGATCACACAAAAATTAGAATTTTTTTCTACTTCTAATTTCAAATTAGGAAGAGAAGGCGGTCTACTGTTTTAATTGTCAGGCGGTCTAGGTAAGAAAAAAGCATTGGAACAGCTTGAAATTTCTTTGTAATTGATAATGATAATCAATAGCCGTAAATTTCATCAAACTTTACATGTTTTAAGTTGTATCTCCTTTATTTACAGCTATAATCCGACGATCAAACAGGGAAGCACCGCTTCTCCAATCTATAAACAAGCCCCCTTCGGGCATATCCGGAAAGGAAATATTTAAATGGCAGAAGAAACCAAAGTAGAAGAAAAGGTTGAGGAAAAAACAGAAGCCACAGCAGCTCCGGCTGAAGAAACAAAAGCCGAAGAAGTTAAGCCGAATCCTCTTCAGCGCACTATCGAGCTGACGATCTCTCGTAAAGAACTCGATGCTCGCGTAGCTAAAGCTCTTCGCGAAAAAGCAAAGAAAGCTAAATTCCACGGTTTCCGTCCCGGCCACGCTCCTGCCGCTATGGTCAGAGCAGCTTATGGTCAGGAAGTTCAGTTCGATGCAATCAATGCACTCGTTTCTGCTGCTTTCGTTGAAAAAGTTCAGGAAGGCAAATTCCATGTCTCCGGCTACCCGGATATCGCTCCGACCGAAGGCGCTCCTGAAAATGAAGACACAATGTCCTTCACAGCTACTTTCGAAGTCTTCCCTGACGTCGAAGTTCCTGATATGAAAGACGCTTCCGTTACAGAGTACGAGTGCGAACTCACAGACGCTGACGTTGAAAAGACTCTCGATGTTATGCGCAAACAGCGCGCCACTTTCGAAAAGGCTGACAAGGCAGCTGCCGACGGCGACCGCGTTGTCGTTGACTTCAAGGGAACCCTTGACGGTGTTGCTTTCGAAGGCGGTACTGCTAAAGACTACGCTTTCGCTCTCGGCCAGGGCAGAATGCTTCCTGAGTTCGAAAATGCAATTCGCGGTATGAAAGCCGGCGAAACTAAGACTTTCAACCTGACTTTCCCGGAAAACTATCCCGCCAAGGACCTTGCCGGCAAGGAAGTCCAGTTCGAAGTCACACTGAAAGAAGTTGACGAAGAAATTCTTCCGGCTCTTGACGACAAGTTCGCTAAAGACCTCGGTGTTACCGACGGTATCGACAAACTCAAGGCTGACGTTAAAGAAAACCTTCAGCGCGAAGTTACCGCCCGCCTGGAAGCCCGCACAAAGCAGAGCGCCATGAATGCTCTTCTGTCCGTTGCTAAGTTCCCGGTCCCGCACGCTGCTGTTGAAGAACAGAGAGAGGCTCTGGTTCATGATGCCATCGAAAACATGAAGGCTCAGGGAATTAACCTCCCCAACGACAGCATTCCTGCCAACGCTATGCTTGACCAAGCTGAGCAGAGAGTTCGTCTTGGACTGCAAATCAGCGCTATTGTTGAGAAAGAAAAGATTACTTCTACTGACGATCAGATCAAAGCTTTGGCAGACAACATCGCCAAGAGCTATGAAGATCCGAAGGAAGTCGTTGACTGGTACCTCAACAACCCTCAGCACAAAGCTGAGCTTGCCGCGGTTGTTGTGGAAAACAACGTCGTTGCTTGGGTTCTGAAGAACGCCCAGGTTAAGAAAGAACCGATCTCTTTTGAAAACCTGATGGGTCGCGGTCAGCAGGCTTAATCTATTTGATGCGTCAGAGGCTTGAATGCCTCTGAAAAATACAGACAAGTCGGCAAGGTACTCAGGTCCTTGCCGTTTGTCATTGAAAAACTACTACAAACCACGGAGACGCGTATGCCCGACTTTACAAACTTTAATTCTGCACTTATACCGATGGTTATCGAGCAGAGCGGACGCGGAGAGAGATCTTTTGACATTTACTCCCGCCTGTTGCGCGACCGCGTAGTCTTCCTGGTAGGACCGGTTACTGATCAGAGCGCTAATTTGGTGGTTGCTCAGCTGCTGTTCCTGGAAAGTGAAAATCCTGACAAGGATATCTCGCTGTATATCGACTCCCCGGGAGGAAGTGTTTACGCCGGTCTTTCCATCTACGATACGATGCAGTTCATTAAGCCTGACGTTTCAACTATTTGCTTAGGTATGGCAGCTTCCATGGGTGCGTTCCTGCTGGCTGCCGGCGCAAAGGGCAAACGTTTTGCGCTGCCCAACTCCCGCATCATGATTCACCAGCCGTCCGGCGGTACGAACGGTACTGCTGCGGATATCGAAATCCAGGCTAAGGAAATCTTGGAATTGCGCAGCCGTCTGAACACGATTCTTTCCGAACATACCGGTCAGTCCATTGAAAAGATCGCGGTTGATACAGAACGTGATAATTTCATGAGCAGCGCCCAGGCGGTTGAATACGGAATTATTGACGGCGTATTTAGAAAACGTTCCGAGCAAATCATTAGAAAAAATAATTGATTTTGCGGATTAAAGATTTAAGGAAGTTATGAGCGATAACAAAGAGGGACCCGTCTGTTCTTTTTGCGGAGCCAAAAAGGGACAGTATTCCGAAATTTATAAGTCCAACATCGGAGATCAGTACATTTGCAAAGAATGTACTGAAGAGCTAGCTCGTTACTCCGGAGTCATTGAAGAAGCTTTGAAACGCTACCAGTATCTCGAAGCTCACAATAAGAACGCCGGCTCTGAAGCTCTGGGTAAAGAGCCTGAAGCAGAAGAGGCCGAAAAGCAGGATCCGATTTTGTACGGAGAGCTGCCCACACCGAAAGAAATCTACGCCAATCTTGACCAATACGTTATCGGACAGGAACAGGCGAAGAAAGTTCTTTCCGTTGCTGTCTACAACCATTACAAGCGCCTTAGAAGCAAATTCATCGGAGACGACTCCGATGAAAAGGTTGAGATCCAGAAGAGCAACATTCTCCTTATCGGCCCGACAGGTTCCGGTAAAACGCTTTTGGCTCAAAGCTTGGCCAAAATGCTGAATGTTCCTTTTGCAATTGCAGATGCAACGACCCTGACAGAAGCCGGCTACGTCGGTGAAGACGTCGAAAACGTCATTCTGAAGCTTCTGCAAAGCTGCAATATGGACCTGAAGCGCGCTCAGATGGGCATTATCTATCTTGACGAAATCGATAAAATTGCCCGCAAGAGTGAGAACCCTTCTATTACACGTGACGTTTCCGGAGAAGGCGTTCAGCAGGCTTTGTTAAAACTCGTTGAAGGCACCGTTGCCAACGTTCCTGCAGCAGGCGGAAGAAAGCACCCTCAGGGAAACAACATTCCGGTCGATACCTCTAACATCCTCTTCATTTGCGGCGGCGCTTTTGAAGGTTTGGACAAGATTATTCGCAGAAGAACCGAGCGCAGCGGCATCGGCTTTGAAGCCGACGTCAAGGGTGCGGACGATCGAAGCGAAGGCGAGGTGCTTCGCGACATCGAGGCCAAGGATCTGGTTCGCTACGGCTTGATTCCTGAGTTGGTTGGGCGTCTTCCGGTGATTGCGACACTTGATGACCTTGATGAAGAGGCCCTGATTCGTATTCTGACGGAACCGAAGAATGCGGTTCTGAAACAGTACGCACGATTGTTTGAAATCGAAGGCGTGGTTCTTGAAGTCCAGCCGGACGCTCTTAAGGAAGCGGCTAAGATGGCCCAGGAAAGAAAGACCGGGGCCCGCGGTCTGCGGTCCATTATTGAGAATGCGCTCCTTTCTGCCATGTTTGAAATTCCAAGCAGAAAAGACGTCGCCAGAGTGGTGGTGAAAGCCTCCACGATGAGAGACGGACAAGCCGAGTTCATCACTAAATAACGGTGAAGAGGAGGTTGCTTCTGCACCTCCTTTTTTCTTCTTGGGTGGTTCCTTTCTCCACCATCCCTTGATTAAGGTCCCCAAAATAGCCACAAAATCTTGAGAGGCTTAAGGCGAGGGGCCTTTTACTTTTGATACAGTATAGAAACGAATTTTAAATATTTGGCGCCCTTGATTTTTTTTCAAGCGTACCCAAGTAGTAACTTGCGTAGTGTATTTTTTAGCAGTAAGGATTTAGATGATTCAGAAACGTACAACTAATTCAAATCCGATGATGTCGGTATTACCTCTGAGAGACATTGTTGTCTTCCCTCAGATGGTTGTGCCGCTCTTCGTCGGACGCGAGAAGTCGCTTAGTGCTCTTCGCAATGTCACGTCTTCTGAGAAGGCGAACAAAGAGCTTTTGCTCGTCGCACAGCGCGATGCAGGCATCGAAGATCCATCTTCCGATGATTTGTTTGATGTCGGTACGGTTGCGCGTGTCGTCCAGTCTTTGAAATTGCCTGACGGTACTTTCAAAGTCCTGGTTGAGGGTATTCGCCGTGTCCGAGTTACTCAGTACAAAGAAGACGAGCAAATTTTTGCTGAAGTTGAAGACATCCCACAGGATAAGATTTCCCAGCGTACTTTCGAGCCGCTGCGCAGAACCATCCTGACGGCCTTCACCGAATACCAAAAGAACAATAAGAGAATTACGAACGATCAGCTGAATCGGATTTCTTCATTGACCGATCCAGAGCAGCTCATCACATCCATTGCCCAGCTTCTGGTCCTTTCTCCGTCCCGCAAGCAAGACCTGCTTGCCACGGTCGGCACTAAGGATCGTCTTGAACTTCTCTTCGATATGCTCGAGGAAGAAGTCGACATTCAGCAGACGGAAAAACGCATCCGCGGCCGTGTAAAGAAGGCGATGGAAAAGAACCAGCGCGACTATTACCTCAACGAACAGGTAAAAGCCATTCAGAAAGAATTAGGCGATACCGATGAAGAGTTTGAGGAAATCGAGCGCAAGATTAAAGCCGCTAAGATGAGCCCCGAAGGCGAAGAAAAGGCCCTCGGCGAACTCAAGAAACTGCGCCTGCAAGGTCAGAATAGTGCAGAAGCCAATGTGATCCGTAATTACATTGACACGCTGATTTCTTTGCCTTGGAGCAAGAGAACCCGTGTCAACACGAATCTCATCAAAGCAGAAGCCGTTTTGGAAGAAGACCATTACGGCCTCGAGAAGGTGAAGGAACGCATCCTTGAATATTTAGCGGTTCAGAGCCGAGTCAAGAATGTGAAATCTCCGATCCTCTGCTTAGTCGGACCTCCCGGAGTCGGTAAAACATCTTTGGGCCAGTCTATTGCCCGCGCGACCGGACGTAAGTTCGTGCGTTTGGCTTTAGGCGGCGTAAGAGATGAGAGCGAAATCCGCGGTCACAGAAGAACCTACATCGGTTCCATGCCCGGTCGAATTCTTCAGAGCCTGACAAAGGCGGAAACCAACAACCCGCTTTTCCTGCTCGACGAAGTCGATAAGATGGGTATGGACTACAGAGGCGACCCTGCGGCTGCGCTCTTGGAAGTGCTTGATCCGGAACAGAACAACACCTTCCAGGACCACTATGTCGAAGTGGATTTCGATCTGTCGCACGTCATGTTCATTGCAACCAGCAACTCTATGAACATTCCGGCGCCGCTCTTGGACCGTATGGAAGTAATTCAGCTCTCCGGCTACACGGAAGATGAAAAGCTTCATATTGCTCAGAGACATCTGATTCCGAAACAGATGAAGCTGAACGGCGTTAAGCCGGGAGAACTCGAGATCGAAGACTCTGCCATTGTTGACATCGTTCGCTACTACACCCGCGAAGCCGGTGTCCGCAGCTTAGAGCGCGAGATCAACAAGATCTGCCGTAAGACCGTTCGTGACATCCTTCTGAAGAAGACCAAAGGAAAGGTTGTTGCCAATTCCGACAATCTGGATTACTTCCTTGGTGTGCGCCGCTACAACTTCGGCGTTATGCACAAGGGCAATCAAGTCGGCCAAGTCACTGGTCTTGCCTGGACAGAAGTCGGCGGCGATCTTCTGACGATCGAAGTCGCGACGATGCCGGGCAAAGGTCAGATCACCCGCACGGGCTCTTTGGGCGACGTAATGAAGGAATCTGTCGAGGCTGCCCGCACGGTGGTTCGCTCCAGAGCCTCCCGCTTGGGCATTACTTACAAACAGATTTCGGAAACGGATATTCATGTCCACTTCCCGGAAGGTGCTGTGCCTAAGGACGGTCCAAGTGCAGGTTCTGCCATTACGCTGGGCCTGGTTTCCGCTCTGACGGGTATCCCGGTTAAAGCCGAAGTGGCAATGACGGGCGAAATCACGCTGAGAGGCGAAGTCCTTCCGATCGGCGGACTGAAAGAGAAACTTTTAGCTGCGCTTCGCGGCGGAATCAAAGAAGTCTTGATTCCTGAAGAAAACGTGAAGGATTTGGAAGAAGTACCGGCAAACGTCAAGGAAGGATTGGTGATTCGTCCCGTTCGTACTATTGATGAAGTTTTCCAGTACGGCTTATCCAAACAGCCGGAAGCCTTACCGCAGACAATCGAACAGCCGATGGCTGCAAAACAGTCGATTGAGGTAGGAACTTCGACAGCGGGATCGACCGCGCCTAATTAAGACCATCCGGTCTAAGAGGAGGGGGCTTCGGCCCCTTTTGTTTTTGTCTCGTAGCAAACCGGTTGAATATACGAAACAAAAAGAAGCAATTTTGCTGTTTTTTGGAAGACTGTCAAAAATCTATTTGTTGGCATTAACGACAACTTGGATGGGTTGAGAAGATTCAAAAACATGGGGGCAATTTCAATAAAAATAGATGATACTTATCCATCAACCTCAGGTCGTATAAGAAAATTTGTCGCACAAATAGGGAGATTTGCCTAGAAAACCTTTAATTCGCCTACAAATACTGCTATTATTAACGAATCAGAGTTTATTTACCCCTTTAACTCTCTCGGAGGGAATGATGAATAAAGCAGATCTCATAGAAGCCGTCGCAATTAAATGTGACATCTCCAAGCTCGCCGCTCAGCGTGCTGTTGACGCAATGATCGACACAATGACAAATTCATTGCAGAACGGCAAAGAAGTTCAGCTGCTGGGTTTCGGCACGTTTTCTGTCGTTGAACGCGCCGCTCGTAAAGGCCGCAATCTTCGTACGAATAAATCGATTGAAATCCCCGCAAGAAAAGTTCCGAAGTTTGTCGCTGGCAAAAATTTAAAAGATGTAGTAAAATAGAATCTTTCGTGATTGAGACAACGAAATCTCAGTAACGAAGGATGCTTAGCTCAGTTGGTAGAGCGGCGCCCTTACAAGGCGTAGGTCGGGAGTTCGAGACTCTCAGCATCCACCAAGGAGTGGTAGTTCAGTTGGTTAGAATACCGGCCTGTCACGCCGGGGGTCGCGGGTTCGAGTCCCGTCCACTCCGCCAAAATTCTAAAAGCCTCGGTTTGATTTCCGAGGCTTTCTCATTTTCAGCGGCCTTTCGACCACCTCCAAAAAATTATTCCAGGGCTCCCTGAGCAAAAGAACTGCTCAGATAGTTATCCAGGTCCTTGTCGCCTCTTCCGGAAATATTGATCACAACGACGTCGTCTTTTCCGAACTTTCTCTTTTCCAAGACAGCAAGCGCGTGGGACGATTCAAGAGCGGGAATAATGCCCTCTTCTCGTGTCAGCATGAATGCGGCCTTTAACGCCTCATCATCTGTCACTGCTTCAACTTCCATTCTTCCGGTCTTTGCCAAATGAGCATGCAACGGTCCGATACCGGGATAGTCCAAGCCGGCAGACAGAGAATAAGCCTCCTTAACGTTGCCCTGTTCGTCTTTCATCAACATAGTCTGAGAACCATGGAGGATTCCTTTTTCGCCGATAGTCAGAGTGGCGGCAGTTTCTCCGCTGTCAACGCCCTTGCCTGCTGCTTCGGCTGCAATGAGATGAACTGACGTCTCGTTGATAAAGTGGTAGAAAGCGCCTGCCGCATTGCTTCCGCCGCCCAAACAAGCGACGACGTAATCAGGATTTTCTTTACCGGTCTTCTCTTTGAGCTGCTTTTTAATTTCTTCGCTGATTACGGACTGGAACCGAGCCACCATTTCCGGATACGGCTGGGGACCGACAGCTGAACCGATCAAATAGAAGTTTTCGGGGTCTTTCATCCAGGCTTCGAGGGCTTCGTTGACGGCGTCGTTGAGTGTTTTCGATCCGCTGGTCGCCGGAATCACCTTTGCGCCGAGCATCTTCATTCTTTCCACGTTCGGTCTTTGACGCTGAATGTCAAGCTCTCCCATATAGACAGAGCATTCAAGCCCCATAAGAGCACACACGGTAGCGGTAGCAACGCCGTGTTGGCCGGCGCCGGTCTCGGCAATGATTCGCTTTTTGCCCATGCGTTTGGCTAAGAGTGCCTGACCGATTGCGTTGTTGATTTTATGTGCACCGGTGTGATTCAGATCCTCTCTCTTGAGATAAACATTGGTGCCGTATTTTTCGGAAAGGCGCGGAGCAAAGTAAAGAGGGGACGGACGACCGACGTAATCTCTTAGAAGGTCATTGAATTCTTTCTGGAATTCGGGGTCATCAACATAACGAAGATAAGCTTCCTGCAGCTCATCGATGTTTTTCTGAAGCTCGGGAGGAACAAAGCTGCCGCCGAATTCACCGTAAAAGCCCTTTTCATCAACCGGAAGAATAGATTTATAGAGATTCATTTGAGGTACCTATTTAATAAAAAACTGGAAAATAAAAAACCACCGAGTTTTTTGCTCGATGGTTAGATTGGTTCTTTAGCTTCTAGGCCGAAGATTTTAGTAAGCATTACTCCAGCACCATCGAGTGAAATCGATGGGCCACCACCAACTGTGAGAAGCAACGCTGAAGTACATGGCTGCAAAATGAACTAAGTTATATCCGTAAGAAAAATATTATCAAGAAAAAAGTGAAATTCGGTTCTTTAGAAAAGTTTTTTCGTTTTATGGTCTGAGGATTTTCCCGAACTCAAGAACGACAGGACTACTGAAGTAATAGTACAAAAACTCAGTCATCCAACCGTCCGGGTAAAGAAAAGTCTCGGAGCGAAATCACGGGACTTTTGGTTTTTGGCTAAAACCATTTACGCGGTTTCAGCCTTTAGCACTCAAATACTTGCTTTTGATTAGTACAAGCCGATGAACTTCCACCAGGTCATACCGATGGTGAGCCAAATCACTACATTAATTGTTGTGATGATGAAGCCGTTGCGCCACCATTCACCTTGAGAAACATAGCCAGCACCGAAATAAACCGGGCCGCAGCCGTTGCCGTAGTGAGTCAGTGAAATCGGCAGGTTAGCGAAGCAGCCGAATGTGATGGCAACCAGCATGGCCGGGACACCGCAGGCGGCGGCAACTGCTACGAATGCTGCGTACATCGCTGAAATACGTGCTGTTACGGAAGCGAAGCAGTAGTGCGAATAGATATAAATAAGCGAAATAAGCACGAAGGATGCAACCCAACCCATATCAGCGGCAGCAACTGCTGTACCGATAAGTTTGGCGATCCATGCAATGAAGCCGGACTTAGCAAGTGCAGTAGCCAAAGCAACCAAGCCGCCCATCCAGAACATTGCGTCCCAAGCACCTTTTTCGGAGAGGATGTCTTTCCAGTCCAAAACTTTTGCAATCAGCATGATTGCCACAGCGAGCATGGCAACCGGTGTTGCGCCGAGTTTTGTCCAAGAGCCTGTAGCCCACAGAGCCAAGCACATGACGAATACGAATGCGAGGACTTTTTCCTGAAGGCTCATCGGACCCATCTTTTCGAGCTCGTTGATAGCTAAGTCGCGAGCATCGGGAATGTCTCTGATTTCAGGAGGAGAAAGTTTGAGCATCAGAACCGGAACCAGGAACAAGCTGATCAAACCCGGAACGATAGCGGCAACTGCCCAGTTCATCCATGTAATTTCGACACCGACAGCGGTAGCAGCCAAGCCGACGCACAGCGGGTTGCCGGCCATAGATGTCAGGAACATTGTGCAGGTCACTGCGTCAGTGTGATAACCGACCTGCATGAGGTACTTACCGATTTTGCCGGCTGTGGGCCCGGGCTGAGAACCGAAGGCATTCGCCAAAGACTGAACGATCGGGTAGAAAACGCCGCCTCCTCGAGCAGTGGCAGAAGGCATAGCCGGAGAAACGATCAGTTCGGACAACGCGATGGAATAACCAAGGGTCAGCGAAGAACGACCGATGTATTTAATAATAAGGAAGGCAATACGACGGCCGAAACCAGTTTTGATAAATGCGCGGGAAAGAAAGAATGCGCAGACGATCAGCCAGATCGTGCCGTTGCCGAAACCCATCAGAGCCTGACCGGTCTTTAAAACACCGGTGATCGCGCAGAATGTGAGTGCGATAAATGCAACCGCACCCATTGAAATCGGCTGAAGAATGAAGCCGGCGATGGTTGCAGCAAAGACAGCAAACAAGTGCCAGGCATTAGGCGTCAAACCTTGCGGCGTTGGGCAAACCCAAATCACAAAGCCTATCGCCAGAACTATGATCCAGTTCCTTAGACTTTTACTCATAAGAATTCCCCTGAGGTTGTTTTAGTGACTTCTTTTGGAAGTTTCTTTTTATTGCGTTTCTAACCCTAAGTTAACAATTAGAAACACTCTTGATTCTAGGCTTTATCCTTTAAGAATTCTCCCTTAGGACCTTTTCTCTAAGTGAAACCACTAACGAAAAGGAAGGTTATTTACTTACCGCTGAACCTCTTTTACAACAATTTTCTTTGAGCATTCTTTCGTCTTTGCTCTCTTGTTTCAAAGGACTAAATCGATAGGAATGCATAACTGGCAATAAACTTTTACAAGTGAAATTGATTCTGAGTTGCACCTTTTCGAAATTTATGTAGAATTTCGACTTCTCCGACAGCGCGAGCGAACGGAGAGACGAATGGAGTGGTAGTTCAGTTGGTTAGAATACCGGCCTGTCA
>ENA-OURU01004158-OURU01004158.1-human-gut-metagenome-genome-assembly--contig:-NODE-4158-length-10980-cov-2.546636_pt1 | contig 10980 bp, 8 predicted proteins | sample MGYA00242137_ERZ509064 | MGnify/ENA primary metagenome ERZ509064 (study PRJEB26280, sample SAMEA2338777) | human gut metagenome | biome: human gut; feature: human-associated habitat; material: faeces...
GGTTCTGGATCGCCTGGCCGCCCGCGGTCGAGGCCTGGTCCTTCCACTGGTTCAGACCGATCGTCAACGGGTACCAGTTGGAATCCTTCAACATGATCAACGGCAGGAAGTAGTTGTTCCACGTCGCTACAATGGCGAACAATGCAGTGGTCACGATGCCGGGTGCCAACAGCGGCAGGGAAATCTGGAAGAAGGTGCGGAACTCGCCGGCACCATCCACGCGCGCGGCTTCAAGCAGCTCATCCGGCACGGCCTGATCGGAGAAGATCCACATCAGATACAGACCGAACGTGGATACCAAACTCGGGATAATCATCGACCACGGGGTGTTCGTGAGGCCCATCTTGGCGAACAGCAGGAACTGCGGCACGGCCAGCGCGATACCCGGCACCGAAATGGCGCCGATGATGATCACGAAGCACAGCTTACGGCCGGGGAAGCGGAACTTGGCCAGCGCATAGCCGCCCATGATGGCCAGCAAGGTGGCACCGCCGGCGCCGACCACCACATACAGAATCGTGTTGACGAACCAGCGGCCGAAGATACCGTCCTGATAGGTGAACACCGTGGCGATGTTGTCGAACAGGGCGAACGTTTTGCCGAAACCGAGGCCGAACGTCGAAGTGAAGTCGGACTGGGTCTTGGTGGCGTTAATCATCAGGTAGACAAACGGGAAGAGGCAGTAGACCGCGAAAATCGCGCACACGATGGTCAGGGCCATCGAGCGGGTCGGGTTCGCCGGGTTGGAGAAACCGGTTTTGGCGGCGCGCTTGCGCTCGGCCTTCTCGTCGGCGTCGATGCGCTTCTGACGCTCCTTCTCGGCCTTCTTGGCGGCCTTTTCCTGAGCCTTGAGATCGGCCAGGGTCATGGTTGTTGTTGAAGTCATGGTTGCAGTGCTCATAATTACTTCATCTGCTCCTTCATACTCTTAAGCTGGACGACATACGCAATGGCCATGGTGATGATGGCCATCACGATGGCCAGAGCTGCGGCATAGTTGCTCTGATTGCCGGTGAAGCTCAGGTTGTAGGCGTACATGTTCGGCGTGTAGTACGTGGTGATCGCGTTGCCCGGAACCATGTTCTGCAAAATGCTCGGCTCGTTGAACAGCTGGAAGCTGCCGATGATCGAGAAGATCACCGTGATGGCCAGCGAGCCCTTCAGCTCCGGCAGCTTGATCTTCTTAACAATCTGCCACTCCGAAGCGCCGTCGATGGAGGCGGCCTCATACAAGCTGTGTGGAATGGTGCTTAGGGAGCTGTAAAAAATCAGCATGTTGTAGCCGGCATATTCCCACGTGTTGATGTTCGCGATGGATGCAAGCAGCACGTCGGGGTTGAGCACATCGATGTTGGTGCCGAGGAAGTCGTTGAGGGAGCCGACCAGACCGTATTTGGCGCCATACACGAAACCCCAAATCATGGTGGAGACCACTGCGGGCACCGCATAGGGCAGGAATGTGGAGATGCGGAAGAACTTGGTGCCATGCAGCTTCATCGAATCCAAAGCGAGGGCCATGGCTGCGGCCAGAAACAGCATGATCGGCACCTGGAATACGGTGAAGATAGTGACGCGGCCCACCGAGCTCCAGAACTGCGGATCCTGAATCAGTCGGGCGTAGTTCTCGAAGCCGACGAACTTGGTGCCGCCGACCATCTGCTTCTTGAAGAAGGAGATGTAAATGGCGTACACAATTGGGATGATGAACACGAAGACGAACACCACGGCGAACGGCCACATGAACTTCCAGCCGCGCCAGTCGGCCTTGTGCTTGTTGACGCGGGCCTCGGCCGTGTGCAGATCCGCCTCCTCAGGCAGGATTCCCACCGTTGGCTGCGGGGCTGCGGCCATTGTTTGATCGGACATAATCGATTGCTTTCTTGGAATACGGATTGCTGTGCTGCGCCCGCTACCAGGGGGTCGCTCGATTGGAGCGGTCACGTCAGGCGAGGGCACGGGAAAGCGGGGACACTGGGGAGCATCCCCGCTTTGGGAGATCGGGCGGCTAGGCGGAAGGAGAGTGGCCTAGCCGCAGGTTTTGATTGTTGGTCAGTGCCGGATGTACCGGCAATAGATCGGTTGCGTCACTTGACGGTGACGTTGTAGCCCTGCTGCTTGCCTTGCTCGGCGAGCTTGTTGGCATAGTTTTCAAGCGCCTTCTCCAGGGTGATGTCGCCGGAGTAGGCCTTGGAGACTTCGTCGCCGTAAGCGGTCTGGGCGTACGGGTTGTACGGCAGGTACTGGAACTTCTCGGTCGGGCGCTGAGCCGCGGCGGAAAGGACTTCGTTGACGTTCTGACCGCCGAAGTAGTCGTTGGTCTTCTTGTTGGACTCGGTGGTCGGGTCGGTGAAGGAGTCGGACCGGAGGATCTTCTTCAGGGACGGGAAGGTACCGGTGTCGGCCATGGTCTGAGCGCCCTCGCCATGAGTCATGTACTCAACGAGCTTGTAGGCAGCGGCCTGGTTCTTGGACTGCGAGGTGACGGCAAGTGCAGAGCCACCGTCTTCGGCGGAGACTTCCTTGCCTTCCTCCCACTGCGGCAGCTGGGCGACGCGCCAGTTGCCGGCCTGATCGGGGGCGCCGGTCATGAGGTTGATCGGCATCCAAGCGCCGATGGTCAGGGAGGCGAGGGTGCCATCGTTGAGCTCGCGGTTCCAATCGTCGGACCAGTTCGGGGTCTTGGCGTCCACGAGGTCTTCGTCGATGAGCTTCTGGACGAATTGGATATAGCGCTGCATGCCCTCGTCCTTGGTCATGTTGATGGTGATGTTCTCGCCATCGACCTTCCACGGCTGGGCACCGGCCTGCCAGATCTGGGCGGTGAACGGCTGATAGTCGTTGGAGGTACCGGCCAGATTGGTGATGTAGGAGCCGGTGGCACGGATCTTCTTGGCGGCCTCGTAGTAGTCGTTCCAGGTCTTGATGGACTCGCCGTCCACGCCGGCCTTGTCGAACACTGCCTTGTTGTAGAAGAACATTTCGGGGCCGGAATCAATCGGCAGAGCGTACGGCTTGTTGTTGTACTGGAGCTTGTTCCACGGGCCGGCGGCGAAGTCGTCGGCGAGTTTGTCGGCGCCGAATTCGCTCAGGTCCACGAGGCCATCGGTGACGGCGAACTGGGTGACGGTCGGATCTTCGAGCATCACGACGTCAGGGGCGCCGTTGCCTGCGGCGATGGCGTTGGAGAGCGCGGTGGAGGTCTTCTCGGCGGTGCCGGTGTTGTTGAACTTGACGGTGATGCCGGGGTTGGCCTTCTCGAAGTCAGCGAGGATTTCCTTCATCGAGTTGCCGGAATCCCAGCCCCAGAACACGAGTTCGGCCTTGTCAGCGTCACCCTTGTTGGCGCCGTTGTCGTTGCTGCTGCCGCAGGCGGCGAGACCGACGAGCGTGGCCACGGCTGCCGTTGCCGCGATGACCTTCTTGGTGTTGCGCATGTTATCTCCTTCTGGACCATTGGAGTTGACTTGCGGGTGGTTGGCTTTCTTCCGACTGGCTTCCGGTTTTCGTCCGGTTACTTCTCGGTTATCTTCCGGCTGTCTTTGGCTGCCTTCCGATTGTTGACGACTGCCTTCCGATTGCCAAAAACGAATCGACTGCTGCGTTGGATTTCAATTCGTTTGGCCGCTTGCGAAGTCTCCTCTGGCCACCTTTCCTTGGGGTGTTTTCTTTGGTACACCCGTGTACCAATACCTAAGATGATACACCTGTGTACCAATTTGTCAAATCACCCGACACGCCTGATTTTTTTCGCCTTTTCCATGCTTTCCACGTGAGCAAATCTCCAGTCGAACAGCGACTTGTCTCAGAGGCTCTTCATCCCCTCCCCCAACGTGAGTAGGTCCCGACTCTCAGCACACCACCAAATAACGCGCAGCATGCTCGTGAGTCCCCAACACCCACACACCACGGCGCGATTCCACCACTCAGCCGCCTCACCAGTGCCCACATTTGTAGATATTCAACGCCATATGACAAGAATCTGACTAGTATGAACAGGCACCCCCCATAGCTGTATTGAGAGGAAAAGCACATGGCGGGCCTGTTTCAAGCTGCTTCCAAGCAGCGCAATCCCTTGGGAACAACCATACGTACTCACGGATCGGGCAAATATACGTTCGGTCTGGCCTTAAGCGCCGGTCAATATCCGCGGTCTGCTTGCCTTTTCCTATCAGCTCCTCGCGGTATGCGGCATCTTCCTGACCAATGTCATCAACTACATCATCGCCTCCTACGGTTCCAGAAGCTGGGATGTCAACGCCGGTTGGCGTTGGATGCTGAGGCTGGGTGCGATTCCGGCCGCCGCGTTCCTGCTCTCCATGGTGCGAGCACCGGAAAGCCCACGATTCCTCATTCAAGCCGGCAAAACCGAAGAGGGATTCGCGGTGCTCGAGCACATCATCGGCACCGAACAGGCACGCCTTCGCACTGACGACATCCATGCATCGGTCAAACTCGAAACCGAAATGTCGCATGAATTTCACGACCTGTTCCGCCCAGGGCTGCAGAAGGCGCTCATCATCGGCACTTTGATCAAGGCGTGAATGCTGCGTTGCGTTACTGCATTGCCATGTTGCCATGTTGCCGCGTTATTGCATCGCTACGTTGTCACGTTGTCGCGTTATTGCATCGCTACGTTGCCACGTTGCCACATCACATTGCATTGCCGCATTGCTGCGTTGCCGCATCACATATCGCAACACAAACGCAGCAACGCAATGACGACCGGAGATGGCATCGCCGCCACCCGCGAGGAACCGCAGTGCAACGCGGTAACGTAACGCAATGCGATGTAATTCCCGCGTAGTTACAGGCAGTTACAGATTGAGTACCGCATCAGCAATGCGCATGGCGGATTCGCGGTGGGAGACCAGCACCACAGCCGCGCCGCGCTCCTTGTCTGCATGCTGCTCACCCACGGCCATAGCGTGAATGGAACGTAGAATAATAGCCTCGTTCAAAGCATCCAAACGGCTGGTCGGCTCGTCGAAAAGCACCAGATCAGCATTGCGCAGGAACACACGAGCCAAACCGATACGCTGGCGTTCACCTTCGGATAGACGGTCGCCCAACTCGCCTACCTGAGTATCAAGGCCATCGGGCAGGGAATCAATGAGATCAAGCACGGAGGCCTTGGCGAGAGCCTGACGCAAACGAGCGTCGAGACCGTCAGATGCTGCCACCTGAACGGCATCGCCCTCTGCCGATTGCGCCGCCAACCGCTGCTGTCGGGAATCAACGGTCTTGGCACCCACTTCCCCATTGCCTGCAACATTTGCAGCTTCAACCTCGGACTCAGGCAAAGCAATCAGCAGATTGTCTCGGATAGAGCCATCAAACAGGTGGGTTTCCTGGCTCATCATGGCCTGAATACGTCGGCGAGCATGCACATCGACCTCGGGCAACGGCGTGCCGGACAACGTCACCTGACCGCGCTGCGGATCCCAGTAGCGCAGCAGCAGCTTGAGCATGGTGGACTTGCCTCGGCCGGACGGCCCCTGGATACCCAGCACGCCATGCTGCGGCACGTCAAGCGAGAAGTCGGACAGGACTTCGCGCTCCCCCGCATATGCAAAGGTGACGTCATCAAGACGCATGCCCATATACTCCTGCGGCACAACAGTGCCGTTCTCGGTCACAGCGGGCACCTCGTCCATCAGTCCGAACAGTCGGCTAGCGGACGCGAAGGCTGCCACATCGAAGGAGAAGTCCGTAATTCCGTATTGTTCACCGGCGCCAAAGTCGGTCCGAACGAGCCGGCGAACAGCACGAAGGCGGCAATCAGAGCCGGAATGCTCTGCGGGTTCGCGCCGGCACAGGCAATAGCCACGGCGACCGAAGCCGCTGTGAGCACAGCCACCAAGAGTCCGCTGATTCCGGTGAAACGGCCGTTGACCTTGCTGAGTTTGGCGTGATCCTTCCACAACGCATGGGTACGGTCCTCGATGGCCTGCGCACGTTCCTCGCCGCGACCAAATCGGATGATTTCGTCCAGGCCGCGCATGTCATCGAGTATCACATCGTCGAGTTCTCCGGCAGCGCCACGGATGGCAGGGCCAAGGTTACGTACGCCGGTGGCAAAGAATCGCGGCACAAGGATGCCGATAACCAGGTGGGCGGCAATCAACGCCAGCGCCATCCATGGGCTTAGGGTGGCGGCCACAATCGTGTAGATGATGGTGGAGGTTACCGCGATGGCCACCGGACTGATGGTGTGGGCAAAGAAGATCTCAAGCAGTTCCACATCGGTGGTCAGCATGGCGATAAGGTTGCCCTTACCTTTGCCCGCGAGCTTGGCCGGCGCCAGTCTGCGCAACGCGGCGAACGCCTTGGAACGGAAGAGTGCGAGCAGATGGAATGCCACATTGTGGTTCAGATATTGTTCAATGTATCGGGTGATGCCACGCAGAAGAGCACAGATAATCATCATGATGACGGCGGGCGCAACACCCATGCCCCACACCGGATTACCGGTAAGTGCAAATGCCGCGATAATGCCGAACACGGGCAGGAAAGTGGCCGAAAGATGGCCGATGGTGCCGGCGGTGGAGGCCGCTGCCATCAGTCCTGCCAGAGGTCGGGCTTCCTTAAGCAGTCGCCTGATCACTTGGAATGTGCTCATTTTGGAAGACGAATCGCTATTTGCAACACCAGCCGGAGTCTCAGCCGAGGCCTGCTCACTCCCGCCAACGGAAGCCGTCGGCAAAGCTGACTGCAGGCGGTCAACCGTCATACCCGCCTCTGCGCTTACGCGCGCTGCGCCACCCTCAGTCCGACTGTCGTCGGACAGCTCCTGCTTGCGGGAACCAACCTGCAGCACACGCCGAGCATGGCCTTCTCCGAAGTTCTCAATATCTGCCTGCGTGGTAAACAGCTTGGCGTAGACGCCGTCCGCCGTCATCAGCTCGGTATGGGTGCCCCTCTCAACCGACTTGCCGTGTTCGAGCACCACCACTTGATCAGCGTGTTCGGCGTTGGCCATGCGATGGGTGATCATAATAACCGTCTTGCCGCGGGATTGCGCCAATTCGCGAATTGTATCCAGGATCAGCTCTTCGGATTCCATGTCAACGCTGCTGGTCGCCTCATCGAACACAAATACCGGCGAATCATGCAGGAGCGCGCGGGCGATGGCGATGCGCTGGCGTTGGCCGCCGGACAGGTTGGCGGCATCGGACTCAATCGGCATGCCCAGTCCGTTCGGCTGTGCGTGCACGAAGTCGGCAATGCGCGCCTGCTCGAGCGCGGACCACAGACGGGAGTCCACGGAATCCGGCGAATCAGGAATCTCGTCATCGGGCAAGGCCATCAGAAGATTCTCGCGCAATGCGCCCGCAAACAGATGACTGCTGGCACCAATCACAGTGACGGCTCCGGCCAGTGTTTCGCCTGACAAATCGGATACCTCGACACCGTTCAGCGTGAGCGAACCTCGGTAACCGGCCAGTGTACCGGCGAGCAGCGAGGCGGCCGTGGACTTGCCGGAACCGGAGATGCCAACAATGGCGGTGAACTGACCGGGCCGTGCGGCGAAGGTGATGTTGGTGAGCGCAGGAGCGACGGCGGAATTGGGGCTGGTTTCACCTTGCTTATCGGTCTTTGCGGATGCGGACTTGGAGTCGCCGTGCCCGGCATCATCATAGGAATAGCCGACGTGGTCGAAGCGGACCGTCAGACCGTCGTCAGCGGAATCGGAATCGTTGGCCGGCAGGGTCGCCGTGCCATGCTCGGGCTCCGGGGTGTCCAGCAGAGCGAAGATGCGCTTGGTGGAGGTCATGCCGTTCATCGCCACGTGGAAGAACGAGCCAAGCTGACGCATGGGAATAAAGAATTCGGCGGACAGCAGCACAATGAACAGCAGACCGGTAAGAGACAGCGGGTAGCCCACCCCGAACGGGATGAGATAGTGCAGGCCGTATGCCGCGTAGGCAAGCACACCAGGCAGATGTGAGGCCAGTGCGATTGGCGACCAGCCGGACGCACCATTGGCAAAAGCATCGCCAATATGCGCGTATTGCCATAACGCCACACCGATGCCGGCCGCAGCACCGCCGTAGGCCACTATGTCCATGGCGGTCAGCGAGCGCAGCTGGATCTGCAGCACGCGCATGGTCATGACGCGGAAGCCTTCGGCTTTCTTGTCCATCTCGATGGCGGCGCGCTCGTCGGCGTCGAAGTTTTTCAGGGTCTCAAGGCCTTGGAGATTGTCGAGGAACGCGGCGCCCATATCGGTGTAGCGCACCCAGTACTTCTTGAAGGCGCGGGCGGCGGTCATGGAGACGATGCCGGTCACGATGATGATGAACGGCGCGCAGACCAGCATGACGGCAGCGGCGGGCACGTTAATCGGCGCAATGGCCACGAACAAGGTGATTGGCGCAAGAATCGCATAGAAGAGCTGCGGCAGGAACAGTTCAAAGAAGCTTTGAATCTGTTCAACACCTTCGCCGGCGGATTGCACCACATCCGAGGTCTTGATGCGGGTTTTGTAGGACGGGCCGAGTGCCACCATTTTGCGGTACAGCTTGGAGCGCAAAGCGAGCTTGACTCGTTCGGCGGCTTCGGTGCCGAGACGGGTGGCGTGCGTGGTGGCCGTGTAACGGACCGCTATACAGACCAGCGCAAGCAGCACGTAAATCATGACGTCGCCAGCCATGGGCAGCACATCCGCGCCGTGCCGATCAGACAACGGCACGGGGCAGGCCGCGCCTTGCGAAGTGCCGCCGCATTGGAGCAGCGGCGGTGCCACAGCGGTCAGTAAGCTGTTCAGCAGCATTACCAGCGACAGCATAAAACCAATGTTGGCAAGCAGACCTACCCACATCAGGGCCACTTTGCCAGCTATGAGTTTTTTCAAGCCAGGCGCCAATTGGAACAGTCGTTTGTCGAACATGGTCCGCTTCCCCTTGCCGTGTTGTTGCGGTGTTGGTTGCCGTGGTACTGCAGTAGGTCTCGTCATGCATCAGTCGCGGGTGCCACCAATCGCATACCTGCACATACCGATGGCGTGCACTGCGCAATCCTATTTACCTTAGGCGAAAGCGCACATACACGCCAGACCTTCAGCTGAGACGACTGTCACGCTGAGCTTCGTTCCCAAATAAGAAGCCACAGACTCCCCAATGCCGACGCCGCCGATGATGCTGGAGCTGATGACCAGACCCTGCAGGGCCGGGCTCAGCGCGTACTTGTCCTGCAGGAAGTCGATGGCTCCCGAAATGGACACGGTGTCATAACCGTAGAGCAAACCGGTTAGACACGGCGTTGTATACAATCCACAAAACCAGACAGACAACTTCTCCATTGCCCACAACGCGCGCAACCTTACGCCAGCGTAACCTAACTTGTCAGAATGGCTCGATTTTGTCAACAGCCATCACGCAACGCACGTAAGGACACGGCCCGCTTATGCTTGACCACTACACCACGCCTGGCGAATCCATCGAAATCCGCGACAACCAGACCATCTACTCCCTACTTACCGATCGCCTTGCCCGCACCGGCGCGGACACGGTAATCGCCGCCAAGAAAATCGGCCCCGGCCGCTGGCAGAACGTCACCACCGGCGAATTCCACGAGCGCGTGGTCTCGGCCGCCAAGGGCCTGATCGCGCTCGGCATCGCCAAGGGCGACGCGGTGACCATCTTTTCCTCCACCCGTCTCGAATGGGGCATTCTCGATTTCGCACTGGCCGCAGTGGGCGCGGTAAGCGTGCCGATCTACGACACCGACTCCGCCCCGCAAGCCCAGCGCATCATGAACGATTCGGCGGTCAAGCTGGCCTTTGCCGACAACCGCGAGCGCTTCGACCGGCTCGACTCGGTCAAGGACCACTGTCCTGCCTTGAAGCAGATTCTCATGATCGAGGGCAACGCGCTGGGCGCGCTCGAAGGTCTGGGCGTGGCTGTTTCGGACGAGGAACTGAACGAGCGCGTGGCCACCGTGCGCGCCGACGATCTGGCCACCATCGTCTACACTTCGGGCTCCACCGGCAACCCGAAGGGTGCCGAACTGACCCACAAGAACTTCGTGTCCATCACCATCTCCGCCTCGCAGGCGTTGCATGAAGTGGTGCTTGACGACCATCCGCGCCTGCTGCTCTTCCTGCCGCTGGCCCACTGCTTCGCGCGATTCATCCAGTACGCCTCCATCGCCTCCGATGACGGCGTGGTCGGTTATCTGCCGGACAATGTGGGCTTCTACGGAGATATGACCGGCCGGGAAAATCTGCATTTCACCGGACAGTTGAACGGGCTTGCTGAAGATGTAATCCGGAAGCGCACGGATGAGCTTCTGGAGAGAGTAGGCATGACGGAAGCCGCGGACCAGAAGACGAAAACCTATTCCCGCGGTATGAGCAGAGGCTTGGCATCGCAGATGTACTGATTAAGGACCCGAAAATTATTATCATGGATGAACCGACCCTGGGAATCGATCCACAGGGTATGCGGGACCTTTTAAAACTGATTCGGGAGCTGTCTGAGAAGGACGGACGTACGATTCTGCTGTCCTCACATCAGCTTTACCAGGTTCAGCAGATCTGCGACCGGGTAGGTATTTTCGTGGATGGAAGCCTGATTGCCTGCGGAACCATTTCAGAACTTGGGAAGCGTATGGAGCGTGAAGGAAAATATACCCTCGAGCTGTCTGTGGAGCCTGATAATGAGGCTCTTGTGCGTCTGCTTTCCAATATTGAAGGAGCAGACAGCGTCGAACGGGAAGGAGAGAATGTGCTTGTGCATTCCCGGATGGATCTGAGAAGAAGGGTGACCATGGAGCTGACGGCAAACGGCTATACGCTTCTTGGACTTCGCCAGAAAGGAGGAGATCTGGATGAAATCTACAGCCGGTATTTTGAAAAAGCCGAGCGGGAGCAGCGGAAAGCCGAAGCCAAAGGAAATCGCACTCTGGAAAGACTTAAAAAAGGCCTTCGCTCTGGACAGAGAAAGTCTGGCGGGGCTTAAGGCCCTCTACCAGAAGGAA
>ENA-OURU01004159-OURU01004159.1-human-gut-metagenome-genome-assembly--contig:-NODE-4159-length-10978-cov-2.337728_pt1 | contig 10978 bp, 4 predicted proteins | sample MGYA00242137_ERZ509064 | MGnify/ENA primary metagenome ERZ509064 (study PRJEB26280, sample SAMEA2338777) | human gut metagenome | biome: human gut; feature: human-associated habitat; material: faeces...
TATGAATAAATTATTGTTGTCAGTTTGCGCTGTGCTGCTGGCAGTCGGATGCGACAAAGACAATAATCAACAGGAAGCCGTTCTGAACGGCACCGCCATATCGATCGAGAGTGCGGTCATTCCGCCCGTCGGCGGCGAGGTTTCGTTCATCATCACGGCCGATGCGCCCTGGAAGGTATACGACCGCCCCGACTGGCTCATCCTCACCCCGGCAGAGGGGAAAAAGGGGACGACCTCGGTAGTGATGTCCGCCGACATGAACCGCACCTATCAGGACCGGGAGTGCGCACTGCGGATCGAGACCACTACAGGCTCCCTGGCCGAGTCGATTCCCGTCTCGCAAGAATATCCCTACATCGAACTGTCGCGCCAGGAGATCGATTTCACGTGGAACCATTGTGAGACGCTGGGAGCCGACGCCGAGGTGATCACCCTGCACAGCAACGTCGAATGGACGTTGACACCGGTTCTTGCGAACCTGGTAGAGCTGCGCGAGGAGGTCGAGAAGGCCGAGACGACCGAAGCGCAAAATCCGGCGCTCGGAGCCGACTGGGGCCAGTATACGGCGGCACTCCGCAACGAGGCCGACGAACTGGACTGGCTGTCGTTCACTCCGGCGAGCGGAAACGGCGATGCCGAGCTGCTCTTCTGCCCCAAGACCTACAACATTTCACGGGAACCCCGCGAAATGGTCGTCCGGGTCGTCGGGCCATTGGACACCTATGAACTCAACTTCTCGCAAGCCAATCTGCGCTTCATCGTCGACAAGGAGACGATCGACGTCTTCGAGGCAGCCCATCCGGAGCCCGTGAAGGTCGAGGTGGATGCCGAACGCCCGTGGACCCTTGCCTCGGCCCCGTCGTGGATCGTCGCAACGCCCGAAAGCGGCGTAGACATCACGACGCTGACGATCCAGCCAGACGGAGCGAACCCGACGCGCGAAGACCGCTCGGGCCAAGTTGTGTTGCTGTGCGAGGAGGTCGTCGAGCGGAAGATCGACGTGGCGCAGTACGGTTACGTATTCGACGCTACGCCGACAAGTTTCTCGCTGGCCAACGTGGATGCAGAACCCCGCAGCCTCAGTGTCACCTCGTCCGGCGAATGGGAGGCACGGAACGTACCCGACTGGATTGAACTTTCGGCCTCGGAGGGTGCGGGCGGCGGAGTTGCCGAAGCCCTGACGCTGACGGTACCAAGCCAGAACCTCGAACTCAGAGAGCGGACGGCCACCATCGAATTCGGCAGCAAGCAGAATTCGCTGACCTCGAACGTCACCGTCACGCAGGCGGCCTTCATCTTCACGGTAACGCCCGGGGAGACGCTGCTGCCGACGCTCTCCACCGACCGTTACAATCTGGACATCGCGTGCTCGGGGCCGTGGACCGCAAGCAGCTCGGCACCCGAGTGGCTGGAGATTTCGCAGACCTCCGGAACGGGCAATGCGACGATCACCTACCGTCCGAAATCAGCCAATACGGATGAAAATCCCCGGAAGGCAACCATTACGGTAACCAGTACACTAAACGACGTGACGCGTACGGTAGAAATCACGCAGAAGGGCTACATCTTCACCGTCACGCCACAAAGCTACACCTACCCGACACTTCCGACGACTTCGCAGCGCTGCCAGGTCAAGGTTGAATGCTCGGCAGACTGGAGCATCACGTCGAAACCCGACTGGATCACGGCAAGTACGGAGAGCGGAACGGGCGATGCCACAGTCGTGCTCACGGCGCAGAACAACACGCTGCTGGAACAGCGCTCCGGGACGGTGACCTTCACCAGCAACTACAACGGCTCGAACAAGAACCTCCAGATACAGGTTACGCAGGAGAAGTTCATCTTCCTGGTGTCGCCCTCGTCATTCGAGGTTCCGACAATCGTTACCTCGCCTTACGTCGCCACGGTCGAGTGTTCGGCCGGATGGAGTGTCTCGAATCTCCCGGAGTGGATCAAGTCCTCGCAAACGACGCAAAGCGGCAACGGCTCCGTCTCGTTTACCGTGGAGAGCAACCCTGAACTCTCACCCCGCTCGGCAACCGTGCAGGTCAACAGCACGTTGGGCGGCCATTCGCATGAGATCTCCTTCTCGCAGGCGGCCTTCCAGTTCGATTCGAGTCCGGCATCCTATGATTATGAGGCGGTCGATGGCACGAAAAATACCCTGCAGGTCGTTTGCTCGGGAGCTTGGAGCTTCACCGGAGCCCCGAGTTGGGTGACGCTCTCGCCTTCGTCGGGCACGGGCAATGCCCAGGTCAGCGTCGGGGTAAACAACAACATCGAAACCTCACCGCGCGAGATCACCTTCTCCCTTCACAGCGCGCTGAACGGGCTGGAGCGTTCGATCACGGTCAAGCAGAAGGCCTTCGTCTTCAACGTAACGGCGCAGAGCTCCTACGCTTACGAAGCCCTCAACAGCGCATCGAACCAGGTTTCGATCGAGTGTATGGGCGGCTGGACAGTCCAGGGTGCCGAGGCGTGGATGAACGTCAGCCCGACCTCCGGTACGGATAACGGATCAGTAACGATCGCACCCTCCAACAACACGGAAAAACGCACCCGCAGCGGTAAGATCAGCATCGTCAGCACGCTGAACCCGCAGCTCAAGAAGGAGATTACGATCCAGCAGGCAGCCTTCGAGTTCGACGAGACGCCGGAAAGCTACTCCTACGAGGCGCTGAGTCCCGAATCGACACAGATTCTGGTCAGCGGTATGGGTGAATGGACCGTAGAGAGCACCCCGACATGGGTGGAGGTATCGCCCCGCTCCGGAAGTGGCGACGCCCGGATCACGATCACACCGCAACAGAACCTCGACATCCGAGAACGTTCCGCAACGCTCTATGTCACCAGTTCGCTGAACAGTTCGCTGAAGAAGCCGATCACATTGACGCAGAAAGCCTTCCGGTTTAACACGACGACGGAACGGCTGTCTTACCCGGCCATCAACCCCACGCAACAGACCGTCACGATCGAGTGCATGGAGGGTTGGACGGTAACCAACACCGCCGACTGGGTAACGATCGATCCGATGTCGGGTGCGAATGACGGATCGATTTCGATTACGGTCACAGAGAACCTCGAACTTTCACCACGGAGTACAAGCGTCCGGATGACCAGCAACCTGAACCCGTCGCTGACAAAGACCATCGAGATCTCACAGGAGGCCTTCCGTTTCGACACCTCCTCCCAGTCGCTTTCGTTCGGGGCACTCGACGAGGGCTCCCAGCAGGTTTCGGTATCGTGCATGGGCGGGTGGAGCGTCGAGGAGAGCCTCGACGACTGGATCATCGTCGTTCCGACTTCGGGATCGGACAACGGTTCAGTAAGCGTCCGTGTGGAACCGAATACCCAGACGTCATCACGCAGCAGCAGCTTCGTGATCGTGAGCAGGAAGAACTCGGCTCTTCGGAAAGAGATCACAGTTACCCAGGAGGCCTATTCGTTCGAGGTTTCGCCGTCGACACTCTCTCTCCCGGGCGAACCGGCTGCGGCGGAGACCGTCCAGGTCTCCTGCCCGGGCGGGTCGTGGCGAGTCGAATGCGAGGCCGTCTGGTTGACGGTTTCCACAAAGTCGGGATCCGGAGCGGGCACCTTCACGGTGAATGCCGCCTCGGCGAACGAGACAGGGACTGAACGAACGGCCGAAATCCGGGTCATCAGCGATTTGAATGGCTCACTGACCCGAAGTATCACGGTTAAGCAAGCCGTCAAAGCTACCGATCAAACCAATCAAAACCAATAACATCACATCATGAAAACATTCCGTATCGGGCGTGTCCCCGACAACAATGACCTGGTACTGCCCAATCCGGTGATCAGCAGCAACCACGCCGAGATCGTCATCGACGACTATAACCGCATGACATTCACCGACCACAGCACCAACGGTACTTATATCAACAACCGGATGGTGAATCACAGCAGTTGCGAAGTGACCGTCAACGACAGAATCGTCTTCCCGGACGGCAGCGTGCTGGACTGGAATCTCGTACTGGGGACTGCCGCAGCATCGTACCATCCGACCGGTATGGGCGCACCCGCAATGGGAATGCCGTCGCAGGGTATGGGTTATCCCACCCCGGGCGGTCCGGGATTCGGAGCTCCCGGCATGGGGGCCCCGGGATACGCCATACCCGAAACGGGCGGGAACGAACCGGCCGGTTCATTCCGACTGCTGAGTTTCTCGCAGACCTTCGGGGAGGCCTTCAAATTCGGAATGAAGAATATCCTGTCGGTGATCGGCATCTATCTGCTGTGGATCCTGACCTGCTGGATTCCCTACATCAATGTAGGTACAACGATTGCTATCACCATGCTGCCGCTAAAAATGTCCGAAGGAACGGTCATCAATCCGCTCTACATCTTCGAATCGAAATACCGCAAATGCATGGGAGAGTTCCTGTTGACACGGGTGCTGACGATCATAACGATCTACGCAGCCTGCCTTTTCCTGGTCTTCCCGGCCATCGTACTGTCGCTCTCGTGGTCGTTGACCTTCTACTACCTGTTGGACGCCAAAATGAACCCCACAGAGGCCCTGCACGCCAGCAACGAAGCGACTTACGGCAGCAAATGGACCCTGTTCTTCGTCCGGTTGGTATTCTGGCTGATTTTCGGATTCGTGGGTGGTCTCTTAGGTGTTCTGCTGGGAATACTGATGGTTTCCTCCGTTGCCGGGGCCATTATCGGGATATTGCTGATCCTCGTAATGGCAGCCTGCATTGCAGCCATTACGCATGGGATTTCGGCTTCGGTCTGGCTGCAATTGCGCGATAACGTTGCTCGCAAATAACGGCGTTCAACGCTCTCCTCTCTGATGAGGAAGAGGTGCGGAGTCGCTCCGCACCTCTTCTTTTTTATGCTGCGTTTTTGTGCCGCAGCACCCCCGGTCTCAGACAAAGTCCATGAGCCCCCCTCGCCGTTCCGCCACACGAGACACATCGGGAAACGGTGACACAGGCATAAAAAAGGAGAGGATCACCGTCACGGCTCCTCTCCGGATGAACATTTCAATTGATTTGGACTTTTTATTTTATCGCTTACGATAAGATAGGATAGGAAATGTCCACCATTTTTTCAAACTGGCATTGCTGATTACTCCCCGTCTCCGCTGACAGCAGACAACGTAAAGGTATCGTCAATCCAGTCTGTCAACTGTCCGGCCGAAACTAATCCAGCATAGTTGAAAGTAAAGGTTTTCGTATCGGCATCATATCCCGTATATTCGGGTGCCGAATCGATATACAGCGAAACCATGCCGTAAGAGGGGTGCTCAAATCCCGAATCAATCATTACACAGCCATATTCATCTGCCGGTGCCGAGAAAACAACTGCGGCGCCTCCGTCCCAGGTGAATTGCAGATGATACCCGGCAGAAGTGTAGCTCGTCCCGGCATTATGGTACCAGTCAGGCAGCCGGAAAAGGCCGGGCTTCTCCTGAGCCTCTTCAAGATCCTGTTCCCACGAAACAGCTTGGCCAAAAAAGTTCGGAAGCAGCCCCGAATCATAGGTTCCCGTAGCGTATTTCACCCAGGTATAGTCCCGCATGACGGAGAGCGTACAGGTCGTAGCGTAAGGCAGTTCGGTCGGAGCCACATTAATATCGACAAGGACCTCTTTGCCGATTTCGAGTTTCGAGCGATCGAACGAAACCTTGAACATCGAAGAGATGTTGCCATCGGTAAACTCGACGGTTGCGGGAGCCGAGAAGACCGAAGCGAGGGTTTCATCCTCGACAGCGATCGAAACCGGCACAGATACATTTCCGGCCGGATTGGCCCGATATACCGTGACCGTATAGGCATCCTCCATATCACCGCTGACTGCATAACTGTATTGAGTCGCAGCAAAGAAAGCCTCGTCGCTGCGCGCAGGATAGGTATTCATCTCGGTGTCTTCACCGCAGGCGGCAGCCAGGAAGAGCACGGGAAGAAGCAGAAGTGTTGTTTTTATCTTTTTCATGGTCTTTTCGAATTGTTACGTAAAGAGATAAGGCGCTAATTCTGATCCTTGCCCAGATCGAGCGCCGGACTGCTGTTGAACTCCGAAAGCGGAATGGCCAGGATGAACGACGGATCGTTGGGCTCTTTCGACACCGCTTCTGGCTGCGTCTCCGTACGGGTATACCCGAGGTTCAGACGGCGCAGATCGGGGACACGCCCCATCCCCTCGCACCACAGCTCGATACGGCGCTGGAGCAGAATCTCGTCGAGGAGCGACTTCGGCAGGGTATGCGTATCGAGACTCAACGACGAAGAGTTCTCCAGTCCGGAGATGTCGCGCGGCTCGCTGTAACGCTCGGCATAAAGCTCTTCGAGCAGCTCCCGAGCACCCTCGTAGTCGTTGGCCCGGCACTTGCACTCGGCCAGCGTCAACAACATCTCCTCGGCTCGCAAGTTGATTATGTCGGCCATGCCCGTTGCAGCATTCTGGTAGGTGAACTTCTGCTGCCAGTAAATCGGTTTGTCCTTGAAATCCGAATCGTCAGATACGAGTTGACTCTCCGAAGGCCGCGTCGCCCATGCACGGCGCAGGTCGGTATCGGTCATACCTTCCTCATAGAGCCAGTCGTCGATACACTGCGGAGCCGAACTTCCATAGGTTCCGTCAATGGCCATGTGCGAGATGAAACCACCGAACAAGGCGACCTGATCGGCCGTAATTTCAAATGCCCACAGGACATCGGCCACACTGCGGCTGTTGAATCCCGACAATTCGGAGATCGTAGCCACACGCTTCAGTCCGCTCTTCTTCAAGGCCTGTTCGGCGCAGATCCCGGCCTGTTCGTAGTTCTGCTGTCCGAGCGAAGCCCGGGCCCAGAGACCGTAAGCCGTATAAAGGTCGATGTGCGAGCAGTGGCTCTGCGTCTGTCCCGACGAGGTGAAGTAGTCCACCGACTTCTGGAAATCGGTGTTGATCTGCGTAAAGAGCTGCTCGATGGTTCCGCGGCCCACGCCCTCGGTCTCCTTGTTCGTACCGGTCGTATAGATGGGTACGCCGGGTTTGTCCTTATTCTCGGTATAGTTGCCCTGGCAGAACGACTCGTAGAGGCAGTAGTAGGAGAAGGCTCGGACGGCGTATGCCTGACCGAGTACATTCTGTCCCGTGGCATCGGCCTTGAGCGACTCCTCGGCATCGATCACATAGTTGGCCTGAGAAATAAAGGTATAGAACATGTTCCACGTACCGTACTGACGCCCCGAGGTGTGACTCCAATCCGTTGCCACGTTGAATGCGTAGTCAAAATAGAACCAACCGTTGCCCTGATCATATTGATAATGGTCTTCGCCCATCAGCGAACGGACTATCGTAAAGCCCGCCAGTCCGGGGTGTTCCGACGGCCAGCCGGAGCTCCAGCCATTCGTATACATCAGACGATAGATACCATCCATGGCACTCTGCGCCTTGTTGGAGTCTCCGAAAATCTCTTCACCCGAGAGCGAACCTGAAGGAGCCGTATCCAGAACCTCTTTGGCACACGACACGGAGAGCAGTCCGGCACAGCCTGCAGCAAACAAAAGATAGAGTATTTTTTTCATGTTGATCCGAATTAATGGCAATTAGAACTTGAGATCGAGGTTGAACGATACGGTCCGGGTCGGAGCATAGTCGTAGCTCGTTCCGCCCGAGAGCGAATACTGCGGGTCCATACCCTTCAGGTGGGTGAAGATGCAGAGGTTGTCGACCGATGCCGAGATGCGGGCAGCCTTGAATCCGATCTTCGAGGTCCAACTCTTCGGGAGGGTATATCCCAGCGTAATGTTCTTGATCGAGAAATAGGAGGCGTCGACGAGTTTGTCATCCGTCACGATGGGGGTCTCACCGATCGTGTACTTCGGGACGTCGGTGATGTCGCCGGGCTTCTTCCAGGCACGCAACAGGTCCTTGTGCTTGGCCTGAGCGGTGTAGTAGCAACTCATGAACTCGTAATAGACACCATCGTAGTTCACGCCGCCGATCGAGTAGTTCGTCGAGATCGAGAAGTCGAGGTTCTTCCAGCGGAAGGCCGTGGAGATCGATCCGTAGAGGTCGGGAATGCGGCTTCCGGCGATCACGCGGTTGTTCTGCGCCACATCCGTATCCTTGGTGATGTAATCGTTGCCCGCCTCATCCGTTGCCCAGTACATCTTCTCACCGGTCATCGGATCGACGCCCGCCGAACGGGACACATAGTAGGAGTAGAGCGTCTCGCCCTCGCGGATAATCTGCGTACTGCCGGTGATGTCCTGACCGTCCTCGGTGAGTTTGAGCACCTTGTTGTTGACCGTCGAACCCATCCAGGTCACACTCCACTGCATATCCTGACGGTCGATGATGCGGCCCGTCACGGCGAATTCGATACCGCGGTTGCGCATCGAACCGGCATTGCGGTAGTAGCCCGAGAATCCCGACGAAACAGGCAGCGGATAGCTCAGCAGCATGTCAGTGGTCTTGCGGTTGTAGAACTCGAAACTCAGGTCGATGCGGTTGAGCAGCCGGGCCTCGATTCCGGCATTGAGGTTGTGATTCGACTCCCAGGTCAGATCCTCGTTGGCCACATCGTTGATTACGACACCCGAGATTGTAGCATTGGTATAAGAGGTATCGTAAAGAGCCTGGTAGGCGTAGTAGGAGCCCACGCTGTTGTTACCCTGCACACCGTAGGAGAATTTCAGCGTCAGGTTGTCCAGCCAGGAGATGTTCTGCATGAACTGCTCCTGCGAGATCCGCCACGAAGCACCGACCGACCAGAAGTTGCCCCAACGGGTATCGGGCGCAAAACGTGACGAACCGTCGGTACGCCAGCTTCCGGAGAGGTAATACTTGTCGTTGTAGCTGTAGCCGACCCGCGAGAGGAACGATTCGATGCGGTCTTCATCGGTCGAGCTTCCCGTGCCAACGATAATAGCGGCGGCATCGAGCTCATAGATTCCAGCACCGGGAAGTCCCGTCTTGTGCCCCGAGAGGGAGGAGTCGGTATAGGAATAATACTCGTGCCCGACGAGCAGGTCGATGTTGTGGAGCCCGAAGGTGCGGTTGTAGCTGAGCAACTGATTGAAGGTATATCCGAGCGATGTGGTGTTCGTCTTCTGGATACGACCGTTGACCGACTCGGCGTTGCCAAAGTAGGGGTTGTAGTAGACCATCGACTGCGAGTTGTAGTAGTCGGCGCCGAAGTTGAGCTGGAACTTCAGCCCCTGCGACCAATGGTCCTCGATCCCCATGAAATCCAGGTGCGTACGCGCCGACAGCGAATAGGAGGTCAACGCATACTTGTCGTCGTAAAGCGTGGCGATGCTGTTGAAGTTGGTCTGCTGGCCCGAAGGACGCGAAGCACCGTAGTCGAACTGCTTCTGTCCGTTGTCATCGAGCAGATAATCACCCGTTGCGGGATCGCGCTGATAGACCGGATAGATCGGAGCCATCAACTGTGCGGAATAGAAGACGTTGGAGGTAGCACCGGATTCCGTCTGCGAAGAGTTCGTCGTGCTGCGTGCGAAGTTGGCACCCATCCCGGCTGCAAACCAGGGTTTAGCCTGCGTTTCGACACTCATACGTCCGGAGTAACGTTCGAAGTTGGTGGTTTCCAGTACACCGTCCTCGTTGAGATAGCCCAGCGAGAACATATATTGCGTCTTCTCGTTTCCGCCCGAGACGCTGGCACCGTACTCCTGCCGCAGCGCGGCATTGTCGGTCACGGCATCGAGCCAGTCCTCGTCCCAAAGCAACACGGCATCTTCGCGCACCTTGCCGTCAGCAGTAAAGAGTTGTGTTGCGGGAACGTTGTAGGGATTGTACATCTCGTTGCTTCCGAGAATGCTGGTCGAACCCGAAGCCATCCGAGCAGCAGCGCTATCGCCATATGCATTGTAGAAGGCCGAGTACATGATCTCCATGAAATCCTTGGCACCGACCGTCTCGTAGCGGGGAATGGCACGCGAGGAGACGCCGATATTGATCTTCAGATCGACATTGGTCTCGCCGCTGCTTCCCTTTTTGGTGTTGATAAGCACGACGCCGTTGGCACCGCGGGCACCGTAGAGCACCGAAGCCGAAGCGTCCTTCAGGATGCTGATACTGGCAATATCGTCGGGGTTGATGGCCGAGATGGCACCGTCATAAGGAATTCCGTCCACGACATAGAGCGGAGTCGACGAGGCGTTGATGGATCCGAAGCCGCGGATGGCGACCGTCGAACCCGAACCGGGCTGCCCCGAGCCGGAAGTTACCTGCACACCGGGAGCCAGACCGTCGAGGGCTTTGGTGACGTTCGAGACCTTGCGGTGTTCGAGTTCCTCGCTCTTCACGACGGCCACGGAACCGGTAAAGGACTCCTTCTTGGCCGTACCGTATGCGACGACAATCACATCATCGATGGCATGTGTATCCTCGCGCAACGAGACATTGACCTGGGTCTTTCCGGCAATAGCGACCTTGACGGTTTCATATCCGATGAACGAAACGGCGAGGGTTCCGTTTGCGGGAGCCGAGACGGAGAATTTACCATCGGTATTGGTGGTTGTTCCGGTCGAGGTTCCCTCAACGAGTACGGTAGCACCGGCAATAGGCTTGCCATCGGCATTTGTCACCGTACCGGAGATCTGCCTATTCTGCGCCAACGCCCATGCGCTGACACTCAAAACAGCCATAATGAGTAGTACAAATTTTCTCATAGAACCAAATTTGAGTTAATAATTGTTAATATCTCCTTTTAAGAGATATGCTTACAATTTGTAACTACTGGCTGTTAGGGATTTAAATGGGTAAAAGCGGTGTTTTTCACATAACAGACCGGGATTTTGGCTGCGATTCAGGGCCCGGGAAATGAAAATTGTAACATGAAATGAGCCTGATTCCGATTTTTTACCTATCTTTGCCTCGGAAAGTCTATCTCTTAAAAGGAGATATGATTCCCATTACAAATCAAAATTTCAGTAGTGGTTTGTAATCGGAAGCCATATCTGCGGAGCATTCGAGGAATCACAATCGGGGGGGG
>ENA-OURU01004163-OURU01004163.1-human-gut-metagenome-genome-assembly--contig:-NODE-4163-length-10963-cov-3.964246_pt1 | contig 10963 bp, 9 predicted proteins | sample MGYA00242137_ERZ509064 | MGnify/ENA primary metagenome ERZ509064 (study PRJEB26280, sample SAMEA2338777) | human gut metagenome | biome: human gut; feature: human-associated habitat; material: faeces...
GGGTGCGGGTAAGCATATCCCGGCCCATCCAGTCCGTACCGAACAGATATTCGGCACAGGGCGCCAGATTCTTGCGAGTGAAATCTGTGGCAAGGGCCTGCTCCCGGCATGCCATGCCAGCGATCATAACCGCCAGCAGAATTGCCGCCGCCAGGAGCAGCCGGATCAGAGCCGCGGTGCGCGGTTGACGAAGATGATTCAACAACTGCTTCATGTCCGGCCCGCCCCCTTTCGGATCCGGGGGTCCACCAGACCGTACAGGCAGTCCGCCGCGAAGTTTGCGCCGAAGACCATGGCGCTGCAGATTACCGTGATTCCCAGCAGCAGCGGAAGATCTCCGCCAAGGCCTGCCGTCACTGTAGCCTGACCAAGGCCCGGATAGGAGAACACCTCTTCCACCAGTACCGAGCTGCCCAGCAGCTCACCCAGGCTGGCAAACTGCAGGGTGATAGCAGGCAGCAGCACATGCCGCAGCACATGGCGCAGCAGGATGCCCTTTCCGCTCTCTCCCCTGGCCCGGGCAAACAGAACAAAATCCGACTCCAGCGCCTGAATGGTCTTCTGCCGGGTGTGCAGGCAGACCGATGCGGTGCCGGTGATGCTGAGAGCCAGCGCCGGAAGGATTGCATGCCGCAGCCTGTCCGCCAGGGTAACGGCGGTGGCTTCCAGTCCGATGGGTACACTGAGGCCCACCGGCAAAAGTTTGAGCCAGACGCCGAAAATCATCAACAAGAGCAGTGCCACCCAGAAGGCAGGCGTGCTGGCAATGATCATGGACCAGCCCCGAATCAGTTTGTCCGGCCAACGGCCCTGCGTCGCTCCGGCCAGTACGCCCAGGCCGAAGCCCAGCAGACCGGAAATCACCCAGGCCAACACCAGCAGCCAGAGGGAATTTGCCAGCTTTGCGCCAATCACCGTAAGCACTGGCTGACGGTAAAGCAGCGAGACACCGAAATCCCCCTGCAGCATTCCGCTTACCCAGGCTGCGAACCGTTCCAGGGGCGGGGTATCCACACCCCAGTACGCCTGAAGGCGCTCGATTTGCTCCGCGCTCATGCTGCCCATCGCCGCCTGGCCCACATTCTGCTGCAGCGGGTCGATGGGAGACAGGCTCAGCAGCACAAAGGCTGCCAGACTGGCGCAGAAGATCAGCAGCAGCATCCGGATCAGCTGCCTGACCGCCATGCGGGCCATTCGTTTTGCCATAAAAACTTCTTCTCCTTTTTCCTAACGGGCAGCCGCACTGCTCCGTTCAAAGCAATGCGGCCGCTTTGTCTTCGGTCAGGCCTGGTTCCAGGTCCACTGGTCCACGTTGTTCACCAGCGACCAGCCGTGGCCATGGGGATGCAGCTTCTGCTGCGCCACTTCCAGATTCTGATTCACCCAGTACAGATGATCCACATTCACCATCCAGACCCAGGGCACGTCGTTCACGATCTCCTCCGACTGGGCCTGCTGCCACAGCGCGTAGGACTCTTCCAGATCGCTGCAGGCCAATGCCTGGTCCATCAGCTCATCCACCCGAGCATTGGCATAGGGAGAATACCGGGCCAGATCGCCCACCGTGTGGTAGATATTGTACATCTCCATGGGGCTGTGAGTTCCCCAGCCCCAGACCAGCGGAGTGTTCTGGGCCCGGTCATAGGCGGTATCCCAGCCCACACCCTCGGTGCTGGTCTGGATGCCCAGCTCAGCCAGCTGGTTGGCCATGTCGGCCGCAAGAGCCTGGCGGGTGGAATCGCCCATGGGGTACAGCAGGTTCAGACTGGCCGTCTGGCCGTCCTTCTCCCGCACGCCGTCACTGTTCAAGGTCCAGCCCGCTTCCTCCAGCAGGGCGGCGGCCTTCTGAGGATCGTAGGTCACCTCATCCGCCTCAGAATACCAGGGCATGCCGTCGCACACACTGTAGGCCGGGGTACCGTAGCCGTTGAGCACGTTATCAATCATTTCCTGCCGGTCAAAGCCGATGTTGATGGCCTGACGCACCCGTACATCCGCGGTGAAATCGTTGCCGATGCCGTTTTCCTCCTCCACTGCAGGCAGGTTAATGCCCCGGTTGTCCACGGTCTTCACGGCCATCAATTCAAAGCCGTCAATGATCTGGTCCGTATAGGAAGCGGCGGTGTAGGCCACATCCACCTGACCGGCCTTGGCAGCAGCAAAGGCAGCATCCTCGCTCATGAAGAGGATGACAACCTTTTTCATCTTTACTTCCTCACCGTAATAATCCGGGTTGGCTTCCAGGATCACCTGCTGGCCCTTGTCCCATTGCTTGAGGATATAGCGGCCGGAACCAATGGGGTTCTGGCCATAATCCGGGCCATAAGCGTGCTCAGGAACAATGCCTACCACCGCCATAGAATAGGGCCAGGTGGAATAGGGCCGGTTCATGTGAAACACCACTGTGGTGTCATCCACTGCCTCAGCGCTGTCCAGCATGGTGAAATCGTTCACCGTGCTCTCTGCCTTTACTGTATTATAAGTAAAGGCCACATCCGACGCGGTGAGGGGCTCGCCGTCGGTGAACTTCACGTCATCCCGGATGGTGACCGTCCAGGTCAGGCCATCCTCGCTGACCTGCATGTCAGTGGCCAGGTCATAGCCAATGCTCATATCCGCATTGGTGACCACCAGCGTGCTCTGGATCAGCGGCTCATGCACATGCTCGCCCGCACCCCAGCCATACGCCGGGTCAAAGCCGGATGCCGGTTCGGATTCCACATTCATTGCCACCACCACAGTGTCGGTCTGCTGCTGGCTGGCGGTGCTGGCCGCAGCTGTGGACTGGCTGGCCGGCTGGCCGCAGCCCGCGGCACCAATCGCCAGGCACAGGGCCATGACCGCTGCAAGGATTTTCGTTTTTTTCATGCTCGTCTTTCCTTTCCTTCGCTGAACTTGCCGCGCAGGCGCACCCCGGATGGGCACAAAAAAACCACGCAGGCAAAGAGCCCCGGCCATAACGTGCCGAAGCATCATGCCTTCGTGGCATTCAATTCGCTGTTGCAGAATTTCTCGCCTCTCCTTCATGAAGAAGCAACAAAAATATATTAACATAAATCCGTGTGTATGTAAAGATGCACCAAACAAAAAATCGACGGGCACCCGTTTCATTCCGGTATGCCCGTCGATTTTATATCCTATGCGGCCGTATAGCCTTTCGATTATCCGTTGTCTGCCTGATCAAACTGCAGATTATCAAAGCTGGTCAGCTCCTGAGCCTGGCTGGTGCGGGGATAGTACTCCACCTTTACCTGGTCTCCCGGCTGGGTAATGGCCAGCTCAGCGGACAAACTGCCCTGCACGCTGAACAGCAGTTCGGGATGCTCGTTCAGCACCAGATAATAGGTGGAGCCGCTGCTGTTGTACTCGCTGCCGATGCGCTGCACGGTACCGGTCAGGCTGGTAAGCTCGCTGTTCACGTTGCCCACCATGGTGCTGCCGCCTGCACGCAGAGCCTTTTCATAGCTCAGGCGTGCCTCGTCGATGGTGTCGCCCACGCCCACGGTCTGATAGTCCTCCACCGATACATAAGCGTATTTCTTGATCAGACCTTCGTTGTCCTTCAGGGTCATGAAGTAGGTGGGCCGGCTGTTCAGATTGACAATCAGCGGGAAGGCCGCCTGGTAGCCGTACTGCTGCACCTCGCCCTGAGCCGACTGCTGAGCCGCCGTCTCGGTGGCGCCGCTGATGCGGTACAGATGCGGCTCCTTGGTGACCATGTCCACCATTACAAAACCGATGGCGCTCTCGTCGCCGCCCACACTGGTCAGGCCGGTGAACAGATAGCAGCTGCCGTCGTTGTAAATCAGGGTTTCGCCGGGGCTGGTACGGTACTTGTCCTTATCACTGAAGTTCAGGTAGCCATGCACGTACTCGCCCTTGTTGTTCAGCTGGGTTACAATGAAATCCTCCGGCTGAACGCGATCTACCCAGTCGGGAAGCTCGTCAATGCTGTAACGCTGGCTTTCGCCGGTGGAGCAGTTGAGTACCACCGCGCCGGTGGCCTCCGGCAGCGAGAAGCCCCGCAGATACTTATAGGTAGTGATGACCCAGTAGGGCTGGCCGGAATCGTCCAGCTCAAAGCTGTAATCGGTCAGGCCGGTGAAGGGTGCGGCCGTGAAGCGTGCATAGAACATCAGGTTCTGCCACAGATAGGCGCACGGCTGGTATTTGATGGTGTAGCCGTCCACATACTGCACGTCCTGAGGATTGATGGCGGATACCACCACATAACCGGGAGTGCCTTCCAGATTGGTAAGCCATTTGAATACACCGGAATGGTAGGTGGGTACCGCCCAGACCAGCTTTCCGTTCACCTGCTGCAGGGTGGGCTCGCCCAGCACCACCTGGCTGCCCAGGCTGGGACGCTCGCCCAGTTTTTTGTCCGCCAGCTTCTGAGCCATAGCCTTATCTACGATTGGCAGCTGGCTGGTATCGGTGGTGTCGAAGTCCTCAGCAAAGTCCATCTGAATCAGCTCCGGCATCTGATCCCGGAAAGCATTCACCTGAAACAGAACGCTGGATCCGGCCCATACAATAAAGTACGCGCCCCAGAGCACTGCCACCAGAATCAGCGGCCAGCGGCTGCCGTTCTGGAAGCGTTCAAAACGTACACTGCCCGGCACGCCCTGTACCGGCCCCGGCTGTGCCACCACCCGGCCAATGCGGTCCAGAGTAAAGACGGCCACCAGCACCGTGATCAGCACACAATACATAAATGCCGATTCCGGATAAAGAGGATTCAGGTTAGGGTGCTGAAACACCACATACAGTGCGAATACCAGCAACGTGGCCAGCACTGCCTTCAATTTCCAATGTTTCATGGTTTCGGTTCCTTTCTCTCCTGTGCGGCTGCATGCCGCTGTTTACTGGTATTCTATCACTGATCCTGCCTGCTGCCAAGAAAGAAACGGTTAAAATTCCCCTGCACGTAAAAACAGCCGGGAGAATCTCTTCGCCCGGCTGTTTTCACACCTTATTATTCACAGGGTTCCGGCTCGCAGCCGCCGCCCCGCTGATCCGGTGCGGGCTGTATCGCCTGCACCGAACCATCCTGAATCTTCTGTACCCCGCCGGGCAGGAGCATGGGATCCACCCAGGGCAGATACGCCCCAAACCCTTCGTCCGGGTCGGTCTGATGCTTTTTCCCGCCTTGTTTGCCGGGCTCGTTGCCCTGATCCACCTGCCCCACTGCGTTTTGTCCCTGATGATGAAAATTCATACCGCTTTCCATAGTTGATTTTATATCCTCCTTTTCAAGATTTGGCGCACGGAATGATCTTTGAATCCTGTTTTTTCTCTCCGCTTTTCGCCTTTTGCAGATAGTATGACCAATCAACTGTAAAATATTTGGAAAACTTTTATAAAAAGGAGAAAACTGAAAATTCTCCGTTGACAAAACCGGTTGCATGGGCTATAATAAACAACGTCGCCGGTGAGAACACCGGGCCAGACGTCCGGGTGTAGCGCAGTTTGGTAGCGCGCTTGAATGGGGTTCAAGAGGCCGTGAGTTCGACTCTCGCCACTCGGACCAAAGCCATCAGCTGAAAAGCTGGTGGCTTTTTTGTTGCTGTAATGCGGGTTTGCGGGCGGTTCCGAAGTTCGGAACCGCCCACAAGCCCTTTCTTTTTTCCTGGCCGTTTTGCTCCTGTCCTGGGGGACATAATGAATGGATTCATTGCGCTGTGCTGGTCTTGCGATCAAAAATCCATAAAATGCGCCGCATCGCCAATACCACTGCCGATAGCACACACTTACATCGTAAAAGATGTCGCTGTCATGCTCAACACTATGCGTACACCGGCATACGTGCTGGTAAAGGAAGGTCCTCCAAAACCTCATGTACTGATACGCCAATTCATATTTTTCAAAAGTCGTTTGATGACTGGCTGGAGAAGTTGCAGTTGTAGCGTAGGGCGTTAAATATTCAAAGAGCCGCCGTAGGCTCAAAGCTACGACGGCCTTCTCATATCGGTTACTTTCCAAACAAATCACTATGAGTCCCTGTACGGGTCAAAGTCAATACCAGAACATCGTCCTCAACTCGGTAGACCAAGAGCTAATCAGGCAGAATGTGACATTCTCGATGGCCGACCCAGTTGCCGGTAAGTGCGTGATCTTTATTCTTTTCTGGTAGAGATTGTCCTGCAGCCAAAAGAGCAACGATCTGTTCCAGCAATTCGATTTTCAAGCCACGCTTGATTGCCAGCTTGTAGTCCTTTCGGAATTGCGTGGTGAACTTGACCATATATTTTGTCTGGCTCATTTTTTCAAATCCGCAAACAACTCATCCATATCGGTGTATCCCTTTACAGACGGATCCTTTGCGATCCTTTCCGCCTCCAGCATGGCTGCAATCGTTTCCTTGTTGGGCTGATTTAAACTAATCTCAAAAGGAATCCCGCCCTCTCGAAGAGACTGCCGGACAAAAATGTTGAATGCGGTGGACAGGTTCATGCCGAGTTCAGCAAACAGCGCATCAGCCTGTGCTTTCAGTTCGGAATCCATACGAATACTAATATTGGTGGTAGAACCGGCCATAGAATCATCTCCTTCCTATTGGCACTTTTATTATATGCCATTTGCACGAAGAAAGCAATGCAATGCACGAAAATCTACAAACATTCCATACCGTTGCAGGAGATGCAGAAAAAGCCCTCACATCACACCTTGCGGCAAGGCAAGCAGACATTGCATCAGCACAAACAGCAGACCAAAACACAGCGTCTCCTGCGCAAAAGGTCAAAAGCAAGGACCGGAAAATGGCGCGGTGACAGAAACTCTGAATAAGCAGCTCTTCCTCAATCTCCCGTATGTGCTGAACAACTCAGAAAACACACCTGAACTTTCTATGAACAGCAAGGGAACGCAACGAAGTCAGGCGTTTGTGCTTCACTCAATCTTCTGCACTCCTCGACATATCTCACCTGCTGAAAGCACCGATAGGCGCATAAGATAAGGGACAGGCAATCTTGATGCCTGTCCCTTCCTTTTACTTGATGCCGATATACCGATTTTGCCGGACTTTACGCAAACAGCTTCTTCTTTTCTCGAATTGTATAGACCGATGGATCTGCCAGCAGTGCATACCCATCGGATCTGCATCGAATATCTTCCTGCCACTTTTGGCTCACACTCACATTATCACCTCGACAGCTGGTATGGGCCATGGGCTCTGTTTCGGCAACGATTAACTGCCATTTGCTGTTAGCCGGCAAAGTCAGTTCGATGGCACACGCCGGCACCTCCGTCTCGCTGAACTCTTCGCCAGCCTGATACCGCAGCGGATGTGGATCATGATACAGCGTACGGCTGACATGCTTCTGGAGACACATGTGATAGATTTCGCCGGGTGTGGCACCAATGGCCCCCGACCGCCGCATCTCCGACTTCTTCGCATGGCCCATCTGCTGATACGCCTGTTTGGTATCCATGCCGCTCTCACAATATATCCAGGTACAGAAATTACGACGCAATGCATGACATGTAAGCATACTCAGCAAATAATTATCCTGGCACACCTCATCAAAACGATAAGGTCGGCTCTTCTTCAAGGCCTCCAAAATCCGCGGATCACGCAGAAGCTCAGGAATTTGCTCCGTAATATTGTTCATCGTACCGGACACCGTTTTTGCGTCCGTACAGTACTCCCCCGCCTGCACACTTCCACACATGAGCATCAAGGGAACGTTGCCATAATCCCTTTCCAGCTCCTGCTGACGCTGCATCAGGATTTCTCCCAGTTCAACCGACAGCGGCACCACTCGATAGGACGACGTCGTTTTGGGAATTTCTGTTCGTGTGTTCGAACTGACGCCGAGCTGACCTGTAACACGCAAGTAATACATGGCGCCCTGCGAACCCTCCAGCCTGGCAATCGAACAAAACAGCAAACCTCCATATTCACTGATCCGCAGCCCCGTGTCCGCCAATATACCGACCTGTCCCGACAGGATAGTCTCATCGCACACCTGCTTCAGTAAATTTCGCGGAATACTGCGGGCACTGTCAATATAAGACAGCAGCAGATCCTGCCGGGAAGGCTTACCCGCATAGCGCGTGGGCACGAGCGGTATATTATAGCCTTCCGTCTTCTTCAAATCCCAGATCAGCAGATACAAGAGATTCAGCCGTTTGGCACCCGATGGGGGCGCTTCTGTACCCGCCACCCAGTCAGATTTTTTGCGCGCAGTCCCCGCTGCGTTGCGGCAGATACGCTCCTGCAATGCACGATAAATTTCCGGCGTAAGAGATTCTGCCGTCGTTCCGCGCAATTCAGTGACCAAAATATCATACTGGCGCCGATAGTCATCGATTGTACGTTCGGCCCACTGCTGTTGATGAATCGAGAAGAACATCTCTTTAAAGGACTCCGCCGCGTCTCCCAGGTCATGGGTAGGCTCATAACGATTGCTTGCCGCCAACAATCCGGCTTGATACATCGCTTGAATCAACTCATTGGCGATGGTCGGAAAATGGTGCTCCTCAATGTCTGCCGGGTTCGCTCCGTAAACAGGTTTATCCACCGGACAATCGCTCTCGACCCCGAAAAGCTGGCGCTTGGTAATCACATCACCGGTTTCGGGATTGATGGGGCTGATCAAGGCGCGGCACGGCGCCTTGGATGCTTTGCGACCCCTGGGGTAGGCCGTCCGTGCACGGAAGCTGACCCCGCCATAATCAACTGTTTTTGTCATTTGATTTCCCTCCATTCCGCCTTTACGGCATAATCCGATATGATTTTCACCGTCTGTGGTCCTCCTGTGTCATTCTTAACCGCAAAGATATAGCGATTTGCTTTGCCGACCGCATCTTCAAAAGATGGACACCGCCGCAGCCGCAGATAACGCGCCACAGCATACTCATCACTGAGGATATCCAGATAGGCTTCTTCATCCGTTTCACTTCGAGCGAGGCCGAACATGGCATGCAGCATCGGAAGGTCAGCACCACAGATCTGAGCAAGGTACTGTGCATCCCGATAGAGCAGCTTGACACCAGCAGCCTCTGCCTGCAGGTATACTGCTCCATTCTTCCGGGTACGCGGAATCGGACTTTCGGAAATTCCCGCCTTCATCAGAAGATCACCGATCATCTCATCCAGGTCTGCGGGGCCTACAATCGCACCATCCGGCGCCGGATCAGACAACCTCATCTGGGCAATCTGATGATCGCTATAACCTTGATTCCGCAGGTAATCGATGTACTCCAGCAAAATGGTTGCCGCCCACGGGTAGAGAACCACCTTGCGCAGCCGCCGCAGCGGAAACTCCTTATTTGTGGGCCCGATCTGAGAATACCGTTTGTTCAGCCTGCGCATAACGCTGGTGATTGTGATGATATAGCAGCTTTCTCCCCCATCCAGATTCAGCTGCACGATGTCACCAAAACGCTGGGCGCTGATTTCACAGGTTTCCATGCCACAATAGATCATCGCCAGCACAAACATCAGATACTCGCGCCGCTCCACATTCTCAACTGCAAACAGTGCCGCCCTCTGATCATCGTCCAGATGTGCACTGCGTACGCTGTTTACCAATGCACTATTTTTGCCTTTGATCTTGGCAATCATATCCGCCAACTGAATGCCAGTCGCGCAATCACCGTATCCGCTGCTCTCGATTGCAGCAAACAGCCCTTTATAGGCCCGTTTTGCATATCCGCGGTAGGATGCACTGGCCTTCTTCCGGGACAGAAGGTGGTTGACTTTGCAAATGAGCTGCGTCTGTGTGGTGCTATCCATATCACGCAAACGCATCTCCCCGATCACCGGCAGTACAAACGTACGGAGCGCCGACATCATATGATTCCGGGCATCCGCCGTTTCGCCCGAAAACAATGCGTCTCCCGCATAATGTACATACTGCTCAATTGTCACATTGCCATACTCGATGTTGGCCTTCCAATAATGTGCAAACAGCAGCGCCGCCATGCGTTCGATCCGCGGCAGCAATTCCTTCTTCGCCCGCCTGGTTGCCTCCTGTGCAGTTTTGCCGCGGCAGCGCATCTCGTACTTGGCGTCGGGGTTTTCTTTTGCTTTCCGTTCGATTGCAGCAATGTCTGCCGCAATCATCTCTGCCAGGGCCGGCTGTTCCGCCGCGCGCTCTTTAAGCGCTGCCACAATCGTCGCATTTGTGTACGGGGCTCCCGTCTTCGGGTCGATCAACTGATAGATCGCATCCTGCTGCCCCTTCTGGTCGCGCGCCGGGCGGACATAAAACCGCTTTGTCCCGCCCATGCAATCCGTGTCATTTTTTGATTTGGACATCCTCTCATCCCTTCTTTCGTTTTGTCTGTTGTGTGTAATTTAAGGTAGTAGTGATTAACGTCCCTCTTCAAGGACTATGCAGACCGCACCTGCATCCGCCTGTATTCTGTAAAAAACAAACAGCCATCCTGTATACACCTTCCCGGTATTATACCGGGAAGATCACAAGATGACTGTTTATCTCACAATATTTATATTGATAGCGCCAAAAGATCCCACTTCGAGTGGGCAATTACGATTCGCCAAATTAGCACTCAGGTTGTGCTTTCTATGTCCCTATATTAACACACAGCATTTATTTTTGCAATACTTTTTATCAAATTTTTTATTTATTTTGCATTAAAAAAGCTCTTAGGTTTAAATTAAAAAACACAGAAACTTTCATTTTACAACATTCTTAGATTCAAACAAAAAAGAAACAATTCATTTAATAAACCTTCAAATCAATACATCACAAAGAGAAAACCGCATGCTTCGATCTATAAAATTTTATAACAGAAAATTGTGAGTTATTTCTCACATTGAACAAAAAGCCATCCCGCAACAGTCCGGCAATGCCGGCGCAATCACAGAATGGCTTTTTATCAGAAATAATCTTGTAAGCTCCAGAGGACGCACTTAGAGTGGGTAATTTCGTTGCTCAAAATTCGCGTTGGATTCCTGCTTACCTGTATTATACGAATTACATCTGCTGAT
>ENA-OURU01004173-OURU01004173.1-human-gut-metagenome-genome-assembly--contig:-NODE-4173-length-10933-cov-2.517926_pt1 | contig 10933 bp, 10 predicted proteins | sample MGYA00242137_ERZ509064 | MGnify/ENA primary metagenome ERZ509064 (study PRJEB26280, sample SAMEA2338777) | human gut metagenome | biome: human gut; feature: human-associated habitat; material: faeces...
TTCCTTAATAGAATTATACTTATTTACAATATGAACTGCTTGTAAGCTTTTTACACTATTTATATTAGAAGTCATTACCACAGTTTTATTATCACCAGATAATACAACAAAAGCTAAAGCAAAAATAATAATCACAAAACAAAAATATCTTAAATATTTTTTACCCATCTTTTTACCTCATTTTCTAATTAAGTTAATACTAACATTATTATCTATTAAAGTCAAATATACTTAAAGCATTTTCACTAGTAATTTCTGCTAATTCTTCTACACTAATATTCTTAATATCAGCAATAAAGTTAGCAATAAATTTTAAATATTTAGAAGAGTTAATTTTACCTCTATATGGAACGGGCGCAAGATAAGGACTATCAGTTTCAAGCACAATAGAGTTCATACTTATTTCTTTAACTACATCCTTAAGTTTAGAATTTTTAAATGTTACAACTCCACCTATCCCCAACAGAAATCCCATTTTTATATAAATATTAGCAATTTCTAAACTACCACTAAAGCAATGAATTATTCCCTTTACATCATATTTTTTTAAAGTATTAATAGTATCCATAGTAGCATCTCTAGAATGTATAACTACAGGCAAATTTAAGTACTCAGCTATCTTTAATTGTTCTTCAAATAACCATAATTGTTTATCTTTATTATCTTTAGTATAGTGATAATCTAGCCCTATTTCTCCAATACCAATTATCTTTTTCTCACCTAATAAACTTTTTAAATAATCTATATCTTTCAAAGTAACACTATCCGCACATTCAGGATGATACCCAATCGTAACATAAACAATATCATATGTATCTTTTAAATTCATTGCTTCCTCTATACTTTCCCTACTAAAACCAGATACAACTATTCTAGCAACACCTGCTTTTTTATCTTCCTCAATTACTTTATCTATATCATCATAGTCTTCCCTACTCAAATGACAATGTGTATCTATAAACATAAAATCACCACTTTTCTAAGAACATTATATCAAAAAAAGAATCTTGTAAACAGTATTTTACTATTTGCAAGATTTATTCTTTCTTCGACATAAAAACAATCTTATTAAATAAATTGTTAGGACAACTAAATAACCAATGTCTAATACATTATGTCCCAAAATAACCATTACAATCAAAACTACATAAAGAATCATACCTGCTACTGTCTCAATTTCTAACTTTCGTTTTTTAGTCATAACTCTATCCTTTCTTACAACTTCAAATACTACTTGTTTCTACAGCCACTACCCCTCAACTATAGCATAAAAAACAGGATAATTATCAAAATCATCCCATTTATTTTTCAGTTTACACTAAAATTTTACAAATCATAATCATCAAAGAACTTTTCTTTATCTATTCTTTGAAATAATACTTTAGGAGTTCCTACTTCATATCTATTATCTTCCAAATAATGATTTTCATTTTTAGTATTATTAATCTGTTTTAATATTTCTAAACTAGTAGAAGGTATTGCAAAAGAAAGATTAATAGAAGAGATTCTGATAGACTCAAGTAAATTATATAAAACAGTCTCCAATCTATCTTTATTAGAATCATCTTTTGCAAGAATCCAAGGAGTAGTTTCATCTATATACTTATTACTTGCTCTTAACACTTCTAAAATTGAATCAATAGATTCAGATACTGCTAACTTATCCATTGACCTATCAATATTATCACTTAAATTATTAATCTTACTAATAAATTTACTATCTAAATCTTCATAAAACTTCTTATTAGTAACAACGCCATCAAAATACTTATTAGCCATACTTATAGTACGTTGTACTAAATTACCTAAAGTATTAGCAAGATCACTATTAATCACATCAATAAGTAATTCATAAGTTAAATTACCATCATTAGCATAGGGAATCTCTTTGAGTAAATAATATCTAACTGCATCTACCCCAAATAACTTTACTAAATCATCCGCATAAATAACATTTCCTTTACTTTTACTCATCTTATCATTATCAGTAAGTAACCAAGGATGACCAAATATTTTCTTAGGAAGAGGTAAATCTAAAGCCATCAATATAATAGGCCAGTAAATAGTATGGAAACGTAAAATATCTTTTCCAATTAAATGCAAGTCAGCTGGCCAAAGCTTTTTAAACAAATCACTACTACCAAAAGGATCATATCCTATAAAAGTAATATAGTTTGTTAAAGCATCTATCCACACATAAATAACATGTTTAGGATCAAAAGTAACAGGGATACTCCATTTAAAAGTAGTTCTTGTAACACATAAATCTTGTAAACCAGGTTTTAAGAAATTATTTATCATCTCATTCTTACGAGATTCTGGCTCTATAAAATCATCATGCTCTTCTATATATTTTAATAATCTATCCTGATATTTACTCATTCTAAAGAAATAAGCCTCTTCCTTTTGTTTTTGTACTTCTCTTCCACAATCAGGACATTTACCATCAACTAATTGACTATCAGTAAAAAAAGATTCACAAGGAGTACAGTACCATCCTTCATATTCACCTTTATAAATATCCCCTTGTTCATATAGTTTATTAAATATTTTTTGAACAACTTCTTCATGATGTTTATCAGTAGTTCTAACAAAATTATCATAACTAGTATCCATTAGATCCCAAATTCTCTTAATCTCCGTTGCAATAGAGTCAACAAATTCTTGAGGTTCAACCCCTGCTTCTTTCGCTTTAGTCTCTATTTTTAATCCATGTTCATCAGTACCAGTTTGAAAATAAACATCATAGCCTTTACTTCTTTTATATCTTGCAATAGCATCTGCTAAAACAACTTCATATGTATTACCAATATGAGGCTTCCCTGATGTATAACTTATAGCAGTTGTAATATAATATTTATCCATTAAAATCTCCTCCTTCAAAATAAAAAGATTTATCATATCAAAAGGACGAGTTAACCCCGTGGTACCACCTTTCTTTACAATAAACCTTGTATCTCATTCTAATTAACGCTTAGCACGTTCATACTTACATATCAATATGAAAGTTCAGAAGCCATATCTTATAAAATCATTCGTTTCTTTTCCACCAACCAAGAACTCTCTATAACTAGAATTTATAAGACTCTTCTTCACAACTTTTAATAACGCTATTTTAACACAAGAGAAATTAATCTTCAAGATATTTTGATAAGAAATTAGCAATATTTTGATAAGAAATTAGCAATTATTTGTATTATATGTTCATCCTCTTCAGTAAAACTCTTACCATCTTCATTAAGCATTAAAGCAAGTCCAATAGTTTCCCCATCTGATAGTATAGGGCTAATAATATACTTATACTCTTCACCTGCATTTTTACTATCTACTATCTCTTCTATCTGACAAGTTCCTTTAACTAGACTCTCTGTTTCAAATAAACACTCTTCTAATTTAGTAGAAATATTACAACCACAAAACTCTTTTTTATACTTACCAGTACCTGCTACAAACTTATCTCTATCTGTAATAAAGATATTCTTACTGATAGTCATATAAATAGTATCAAGTAAAGACTGTGCAATATCGCTTAAAACATCACTAGTAGAAAACTTCTTTAAGCTTATTGTCTCTTTATCTACAAAAAATTCTAAACTCTCACCATCTCTAATTCTAAGAGATTTTCTAATATCTTTAGGAATTACAATTCTTCCCAAGTCATCAACTCTTCTAACTACACCTGTTGTCTTCATAAGCTCTCCTTCCTTTTCAGTAGTATTATTCCAATATCAGCCCATTTTATACCATCAAAATTATGCTATCTATTGATATTATATACGTAAGAAGGACTTTTTTTCTCTGGTAATTATTTCCAGTTGTTAAAAGTTACAAAAAAAATACTCATCTAATCAAATAAATGAGAATTTTCTTTAGTAAAAACAAACCTTTCTACCTGTTCTTTAAGACTATTTAGAAGTATCGTATCTTTAACTAAAATTTTCATATCAACAGTCTCTAATATTTGTTTAACATAAGTTGTTTGTAAAAACTTAATAGCATCTTTTTTAAAGTTAGGATTACTATCTTTAACTATCAAATCCAAATTACTTACAAGCTTCTCTTTAACAAGACTAGTAAGAACCTGTTTCTCTTCTTTTTTAGCATCTTTATTAAATTTAACTAATTCTTTCTTCAAGTTCTTAACCAACTCTAATGGTTTATCATCATCCATCTTAGAATAATTATCTTTAATTATATCTATCCGTCTTTTAAAAATATTTCTAAACTCTTTCTTTAAGTCATCTTTATAACTAGTTAAAACTTCATTAAATTTATCACTATTTAAGATTAAATTATTATGTTTAGCGATATTAAGAACTCTTTGTTTAACAGTATCCATCGCTTCAAGTGGTACTTCAATAACTCCATTAATAATATCATCTTCTATTAAAGAATTAGTATTATTAGTAGCAAGTTCAACCCCTGCTGTCATTAAAATCTCTTTATGTTGCTTTAAAATATCCTCTTTAACCACAGTTTTCATAGCCTCCAATTCTACTAATAAGTATAAGAAGATAAACGGTTTTAGTCAAGATACAAAAAAACTCAAGTCATTAAAAACTTGAGCTATATATACTATTATAATTAATATCTATTTATCTATAGTTTTATATAGTATCTATTTTATCAATAGCATAAATTAAAAATTGTATTTTGTTTTAGTAAATCGTTATAAAGAATATGTTTTATTTTTACGTCTTTTTGCTCTTGTTGATGTTTCTACAATTTCAAAAGCAGGAATATTACATAATGCAATTTGTAACGCTTCAAAAATTTCCTGTTTTGATTTTTTTAACTCTCTTAAAGAAGAATATAATGTATATAATTCATCAATAACTTTAAAGTTAGAACTCTGTAAAAAGTGTTCACTTACATTATTAAGATTAATAATAAATCCTTCATAATGTTTATCATAAAGTGGACCATAAGTATTTATAAAAGCAATTAACTCTGCTAACTTGTTTAAAGTTTCAACAATCTTATCATATTGGCTATCTCTATAATCATCCATTACATCCTCATATATTTTTTTTGCAGAATTGGAATATTCTTTTATTCCTAAAATTGACTTATTATCATTAAGATAACCCTTTTCTTTTAAAATATCTATAATTTTTTTATGACTTCATCTTCTTTCACAAAACCTCTCTCCCTTCATTTTCCACATATAATACACTATTTTCTTCTTATTGTAAAGAACAACTTAACTTACCATACTAGATAACAAAGCAACTAAATAATAGATAGGATGCTTCTCTAATTTAACAATATCTAAGATAATAGTTAAATCACTCTCTCTACTCTTAAATCTAAACATAGGTGTAATTTGATAAGCATTCATAAATAAGTCTTCTGTATTTAACTTACTAGTAGACTCTTTATCAAAGTAAAGTTCAATAGTATTTTTAGTCTCACTAACTTTAGTAACACCTACTTGTTTAACAAGCTTCTCAAACCACTCTTCATACATATAAACAATGATATCTTCACTAAGTTTACCAAATCTATCCTCTAAGTCACTTCTAACTTCTTCAAGTTTATCTTTACTATCTATCTCATTAATCATTCTATGAATCATAATCTTCAAATCATCATCAGTTACATAATCATCACTAATATGAGTAGATACATTAAGTAATGTCTTATTAGACTCTTCTTCACTTTCTTCTTCCACAACATTACCTTTAAGACGTTCTACTTCTTCATTAAGCATCTTTAAATAAAGGTCAATACCAACACTATCAATAAAGCCTGCTTGTTTACTGCCTAAAATATCTCCTGCTCCTCTAATAGATAAATCACGAGTTGCAATAGAAAAGCCACTACCTAACTCCGTAAACTCTTTAATAACTTTTAAACGTTTTTCAGCAGTCTCAGTTAATACTTTATGTTCTTGATACATTAAGTAACAATAAGCAATTTTATTACTACGACCAACTCTACCTCTAATCTGGTATAACTGAGCAAGACCAAATCTATCAGCATCTAAAATAATTAAAGTATTAACATTAGGGATATCAATACCTGTCTCTATTATCGTTGTACATACTAAAACATCTGCCTCATGGTCAATAAATGACTGCATAACATCTTCTATCTTAGTCTTATCCATCCTACCATGGGCATAAATAACTCTAGCACTTGGGACAAGATTTTCTATCTCCATTACTTCCTGTTCAATATTTTCTACATTATTAAATAACAAAAATACTTGCCCATCCCTAGACATCTCTTTCATTATCGCTTCCCTAACAAGTTGTTTATTATAAGCGATAACATAAGTCTGTATTGGATATCTATCTCTTGGAGGAGTCTCTATTAAAGATAGACTTCTAATACCTGCAATAGACATTTGTAAAGTTCTAGGAATAGGTGTTGCAGTTAAAGTTAAAACATCAACAGTACTCTTATATTGTTTTAATTTTTCTTTATGTTTAACTCCAAATCTCTGCTCTTCATCAATAATTATTAGTCCTAAATCCTTAGGTCTAATATCATCACTAAGTATTCTATGAGTACCAATAACAAAGTCAATTGTTCCTTCCCTTAACTCTTCTAGTATCCTATTACGTTCTCTTGTACTAGTAAATCTATTTAAAAGGCCAATATTAACAGGAAAATCTTTAAATCTCTCTAATGCATTCTTATAATGTTGACTAGAAAGAATAGTTGTTGGACATAAAAGTAATACTTGCTTATTATCCATAATCGCTTTAAAGGTTGCTCTAAAAGCTACTTCTGTCTTACCAAAACCAACATCTCCCACTAATAGTCTATCCATAGGAGAGACCTTCTCCATATCTTCTTTTATCTGTTTAGTAGCAAGTAACTGGTCATTAGTAGCAACATAAGGGAAAGCATCTTCAAACTCTTTTTGTAACTCATTATCAGGAGAAAAAGCAAAACCTTTTTGTCTTTCACGTTCCGCTTGCACTCTTAACAAGTCATTAGCCATATCTTGAACTTTACTTTTAACTCTTGCTTTAACCTTTTCCCATTCTTTACCACCAAGTTTATAAATAGTAGGTCTAACTCCTTCTTTACCAGTATATTTATAAAGCATATCAATCTTTTCAACAGGAATATAAAGTTTATCATTACCTTCATATAAAACTTCTATATAATCCTTTAAAACTCCTTGTTGACTCAAAGTCTTTAAACCATTATAAATACCAATACCATGAACTTGATGAACAACATAATCACCTATCTCTAATTTATTTAAATCAGTTACCTTGGTATTATATTTAAACTTAGTCTTATACTTCTTAACTTTCTCATTATTTCTAAATAATTCTCTACCTGTTAAAAAGATATAAGTCTTATACTGAAAACCACTATCTAAACTAAAGTTAACTAAATTAAGCTTATTAGGATAAATTTCATCCATAGTAGTATCCATTATAGGTAAAGATATCTTACTTCTAAAACTATGTAACTGATAATCTTTTAAACAAACAATAACTGTATAATTAGCATATAACTTTTCTCTAATATACTTAGTAATACCTTCAATATCATCATTAAATAAAGGTAATTCCTTACTCTTAAAATCTATTATCTTTAAAGACCTATCTAAATTATCAACAGTTAAATAATGTAAGGCATTATTCTCATAGATATCATCAAATGAGGCCATATAACTACCTTTAAAGTCGCTATCTTTCTCTTCTCTATACTCTAAGATATCTGTACATATCTGCTTATAATTAATCAATATTGCACTTTTATTTTTATAAATAGTTACATGATTATCCAAATAACCACCAATATTAGTTACATCAGAATATTCACTTAAATACTTAGTATTTCTTTTTTCTTCATCAATAAAAGTATCATTAGAAAATATTTCTGTATAAGGGTATATTTCAATACTTTTAATTTCATTTAAAGACTTTTGACTCTTACCATCAAAATATCTAATAGAATCTATTGTATCACCAAAAAACTCTAATCTAACAGGATTAGATTCACCTAATGGAAAAATATCTATAACAAAACCTCTAACACCAATTTCCCCAGTCTTTGTAACTAAAGTAGTTCTAAGATAACCTATATTAGTAAGTCTTTCTACTAACTCTTTAGGACTAATCTCATCATTTACCTTTAAAGATAAAACACTCTTTAAATATTCTTTTTTTGTAGGTAAATATCTTAAATAACCCATTAAATTAGTAATAACTATAGAAGGACTACCATTACTAATCGCTCCCATTGTTTCAAGTCTTGTAACCATTAAATCAGGACTAATAGCCATTGCTTCACTAGTTAAAAAATCATCCATTGGAAACAAATAAACATTATCTGTATAATTACTAATACTTCTATATAAACTATTAGACTCTACTAAATTAGAAGTAACTATTAAAATGTTTTTCTTATTATCATAAAGCTTATTTACATAAACTGCAAAAAGCTCTTCAGTCATCCCTGTAAGAGCGATATCTTTATCATAAATTTTCTCAAAGAATTTATCAAATATTTTCATAACTACCCCTTTCTATTATATTTACTCATCAAAGAGGTAAAATCCATTACAAAATAATCGTCTAAAACATTAACTAAGGTATCAAACATTGTATCTATCTCATTAAGTTCCCTCTTACTAAATTTAGATAAGACATAATTAATAACATCATCTTTATCATTAGAAATACCTACTCTAAGCCTTTTAAAACCATCAGTTCCAAGATGAGAAATGATACTCTTTAACCCATTATGTCCCCCACTACTACCATTTCTTCTTAATCTAAACTTACCTAAATCTAAATCAAGATCATCACTAATAACTAAAATATCTTCGCTACTTAATTTATAAAAGTCTAGAAAAGCACGAACAGCAATACCAGAATTATTCATATAAGTAGTAGGTTTAATAAAGATAACTTTCTCATTATTAATGGTAGTCTCTACATACATAGCATTAAACTTTTCTTTAAATTTTAAAGGAATATTTTTATGTTCTAAATACCTATCTACTAACATAAATCCCATATTATGTCTTGTATTTTCATATTCTTTTCCAACATTACCTAGTCCAACAATTAATTTCATAATTAAAACCACCTCTAAAATTATTTCCTGGGAAATAATTTATTTATTATTATCAAGATATTCTTTATAGACAATAGACTTAGGAATACCTCTTTCTTTTGCCACTAACTTAATAGATTCATTTTTAGTATTACCATCTTTTATGTAATAATTAACATGTTCTACAATACTCATACTATTAAAGTCAAATTCTAACTTAGCTCCTTCCACTACAATAACAAATTCTCCTTTAATAGAAAAATCACTTGTCAATACTTCACTTACTTTACCTCTAATTGCTTGTTCATACTTTTTAGATATTTCTCTAACTACACAAATATTTCTATCACCAAAGACATCTTTAATATTATTTAAAGTATCTATTAATCTGTGAGGAGCCTCATAAAATATTAATGTGTAAGGATGGTTCCTTAAAGTCTCTAATTCTTTTATCTGTTTACTCTTCTTAGCATTAAGAAAGCCATAAAAAGTAAAAGGTTGTGGTGCTAGAGCAGAAATAGTTAAAGCAGGGACAAAGGCTGTCGCCCCCGGTAAACTCACTATATTATAATTGTGTGAAGAAATATAGTCAACTATTCTGTATCCAGGATCACTAATTAAAGGAGTACCCTGATCAGTAACTAAACCTACATTTAAACCTGATTCTAAAAAGCCAAGTACTTTATCTTTCATTTTATCTTCATTAAATTCATGACAACTAACTAACTTATTTTTTATATTATATTTACTAAGTAATTTAGAAGTCTCTCTAGTATCTTCACAAAGTATAACATCAACAAGTTCTAAAGTCTTTAATCCTCTAATAGTAATATCATCTAAATTACCTATTGGAGTTGGTATTAAATATAAACTAGGTTTATCCATCAGTAACACTTTCTCCCTTCACAATTATATTATCTTATATAAATTCTAATAACTCTTTAAATTCTGTATATCCAGACTCTGAATTAAGATGTCCACCATCATCAATAACAATTTGTTTAGTAGCAATTAAATCTGCAAACTCTTTTTCTACTTCATATTTAACATATGGGTCATTTTTAGTATAAAAACAAATTATATCACCACAATATTTTTTAATATCTTCTAAATTATCTAAATACATAGTTTTATTTACAGTATCATAATCTTCATCAATACCAAGATAATTATTAAAGCCACAAACAAAAACTAATCTTTTTACTTTAACTTTATTTTCTATTAAAAACTTGCAAATAAATACTGGTGCAATAGAATGAGCAAAAATAGTTGTATTTTCATTTAATATTCCTGCATCTAAATAACATTTGAGTAATCTAGACCAATTTGCATAATTTTGATAACCTACACCAGTAGGAAAATCTGGAGTATATACTTCTAAATTTCTCTTTTCTATCTCCCCTCTCAAATATGGAATAAAATTAACAAAAGGACTTCCAAAACTCCCATGTACCAAAATATAATTATTCATTATCTTTCTCCTCCTCTAAAATAATAGGTTTTAACACCTTTAATCCATGTTCCTTACCACTTCTCCTCGCTTCCACTAACACTAACTTTCCACATTTCTCTAAATCATGATAAATAAACTGAATCTCTTTAATCGCCAATTTATTCTTAATTAAAACATCTCTAATTTCAAACAATCTATCCGCTCTTTGTATCAAAAATAGACTTCCTCCATCTTTTAAATAAATTTTTGATAATCTTGCTATCATCTCTATAGTCATATTTCCTTCATGTCTAGCCATCTTTAAATAGTCTTTATTACTAACACTAGATTCATTCTCTAAAAGAAAATATGGAGGATTACAAACTATAACATCAATAGAGTTAATAGGAAAATATTTATCTAAATTATTAATATCATCATTATCTTTCAAGAAGTTCTCATTCGAAA
>ENA-OURU01004187-OURU01004187.1-human-gut-metagenome-genome-assembly--contig:-NODE-4187-length-10892-cov-3.263172_pt1 | contig 10892 bp, 8 predicted proteins | sample MGYA00242137_ERZ509064 | MGnify/ENA primary metagenome ERZ509064 (study PRJEB26280, sample SAMEA2338777) | human gut metagenome | biome: human gut; feature: human-associated habitat; material: faeces...
ATTTACAAAGAGAGAGTCTTGGGTTACAAATGGGATTCTCGGGTTACTATTTACCATACAGAATTTTTTTACAGATGCAAGTATGGAAATTTCATATTATTTGACTGAAATTAGTAACAAAGAATCCGGCAAAGAAATGGATCGTGAAAGCAAAATTTCATTAAAAATGTTATGTGTAGAAGAATATGGTAAAATTGATGCCTTATATTATGCTCTGCCACTTGGTCTTGAAAACCATGAAAGTAATTTTGCTGCCCATATATACATAAAAGGAGTAGAGCCAATTCAAAGCATTTCGCCTAAAACGTACCAAGATATTATTGAAACAATGTATTACGAGTATTGGTACACTTGGTATGAGCCATTTTTATCTCCTGCGGAATTGGGTGTATATAAAGGTTTGATTGACAAAAACTTTGAGTTAATAAAAAAAGCATTGATGAGTTTTTCATCATCAATGCCAGTTTTGCACAGTAGCTGCAGTTATTCAAACGAAAGTGCAGATATTTCGAGGCTGCCCATACCGACAAAAAAACAATTGAATTATCCACATTTTTTGCTCCTTGTTCCAATTGTTATTTTGTTACCACTAGTTATTATATGGGGGTATAGTAAAATACTAGTTTTATTCGGCATGCCATTATCTTCGATCAGTACTATAGCTGGTTCTATTATTAGTGCAATTATAACTTCTTTAACCACGTTGTATATAGCTAGAAAGAAATTATAATTATTTTTTTATACAATGAAGAATAATATTATTTCCATGTTGCTTAAAAAAAGGGCACTTGTGTAAAAGGTTATCTATTTTGGTCAGACGAATTGCAGAACTATCACTCATAATTTTAGAAAAAAGACCGTCTGTGATATGGAACGGATAAAATTCCAAAATATTAAATTTGTATGTTTTTAAGATTGTGTTTATGTATTTTGGTGAATACAACCATTGGGTATGTTTTTTTTCAATGTATTCGGTAGTTATAATGCAGGCATCACTTTTATAACATTTTTTCCCAATATATTCAAATCCCCAACTACTCTCGTATTCTAGAATTAAGTGCCCATTATACTTTAAAACTCTGTTAAATTCAGAAATAGCAGCAATTGCATCGCAATAATTTAGAACGCTACCAACGCACAATATATTGTCAATCGAATTTTCAGCAAATGGCAAATTTTCGATACTAGCAACAACAGCATTTTCTATATTTTTGATTTTTTCATCTGCTATATCAACATGATACATTAGTTTACACATGATTCCATATGTATTTCCAGCAGAACCAGCATTTAAAACAATAGAGTTTTTAAAACAATTTTGCTTATTAATATAATTAGAAAGAAATTCTTTTGAATAGTCGTGCCATGGATCGTGATTTCCCCAAACATCATCTACATTATTATAAAATATCTTTATTTTTTCTTGATCTAATTTTGGCATACAATCAGCTCCTTATCTGCGATTAGTCTGTTAAAAAAGATTTAACAGATAATTTCTTATTATCCATTAAAAAAACAATCCATCAAAAACGATGGATTGTAAAGAAATCTATATATGAAAATCCTTCCTAGGATGTTTTGATATTAGAATATCCCGCTGTTTAGCAGTGGTTACATGTGTGTATATCTCAGTGACATTGATGGAGCTATGTCCTAGCATTTCCTGAATATACCGGATATCGACATCGGCCTCTAATAAGCTGGTAGCGAATGTATGCCTGAACATGTGCGGGGTGATATGTAAATCTATATCGGCGAGAGAGCAATACTTATTTATCATCCTGCGAACAGCTTGGTCAGATAGAGGTTTGCTATTCTGGTTAGCAAAAAAATGATTGCAGCTTTTGATTTCAGCTTGGAATTCAGCCTTATATTCTTCCATTATTTGAGAAACAGAATCATTGCCAATATGAATACGTCGCTCTTTATCGCCTTTACCATATATGAGGATGCTCCCATCATGTAAATTTATATCTTCGTTTTTTAATGAGCAAAGCTCAGAAATTCTCATACCGGTAGCAAATAACAGTTCGGATACGGCTGCATCGCGCAATGCATTCCTTCTCTGATAATTGGTTTTAGCGTTGTCACGCTGTGTATAAATCATAGTAAGAAATTTTTCTACTGTATGTAGTGGGATAATTTTGGGCAATATGGTAGGTTCACGAAAGTGCACCTGTATTTTGGTGAAGGGATTTATTGCGAGTAGTTCTTTGTATTCCAGATAATGGAAGAATGCTTTTATTGAGGCTATTTTTCTTTTTACGGTTTTGGGTTTATATTGTTGGTGGAGCCTGGCAATATAATCCTCTAGATCGTTTGTTGTGATTTCAATTATTTTTTCAAGAGATGGTTCCTCAGAGAATTGTCGCAAGTCAATTCGATATGCTTTTAAAGTCTTTTCATCCAGACATTTTTGTGTCCTGCAGTATTCCAAATAGTTTTCAGTAAGTGTTTGTAAGTTTTCCATGATGTTCTCCTTTGTTTGGCGTTTTTAAAATAAATTGATAAAATTATATCGGAAAAAGTGGTAAAATATAAATTGTTTTTTAAATACAAATCCGCTATACTATAAGCATGGTATAGCGGTTTTTTACTGTAATCGGAAGAGTTATTGTGAGGTAGGGATATGAAGCTTAATTCGATAATATTACAAAATTTTAAGGGAATAGACAATCTGGAAATAAAGCTTGATAATAAGACAACGGTTATTTTTGGCGTGAATGGCGTTGGCAAGTCAACAATCCTTCAGGCTATAGATTTATTATATGCTGATATCATTGCAAAGCTGATGGGAACGGTAAGAAGTAAGACAGCCAGATTCAATGAAGATTTTATTAGCTATGGAAAGTCTGCGGCCGGCATAAAGGCAGATTTCGATTTTGGGGATGGCGAAAGCATATATTATGAGCGTACAATTGACAGGGCTAAAGGTGAAAAAAGAAATACAAGTGCTCTTAAAAAACTTACAGATAAGTTTCAATCGTTATATATACAAATGGGTTATGATGATGGCAATGGCAATTGGATAGAAGAGTCGGATAATAAGAGCATGCCCATTTTTGTTAATTATGGAGTAAATAGAATTGTGCTTGATGTGCCGGTCAGGGCTCCCAAAGAGCAGTTTGTAAAACTGGATGCATTTGACAAAGCTATAGAAAGTACGATAGATTTTAGAAATTTATTTAAATGGTTTAGAAATCAGGAAGATATAGAGAACCAGATAAAGGTTAGAGATGATTCGAAATATGAAGATAAAAGCCTTGCAGCTGTTAAAAAAGCAATGTTAGCTATGCTTGATGGATTTGAGGACATTCGGATAGAGAGAAGACCTTTGGCAATGAAGGTCAATAAAAACGGCAAGTCTTTAAAGATAGATCAGTTATCAGATGGAGAAAAATGCACGATAGCTCTATTTGGAGATTTGGCAAGAAGAATGGCATTGGCAAATCCGGGTAAAGATGTGAATCCTTTGGAAGGCTCAGGTGTTGTGCTCATTGATGAATTGGATTTGCATATGCATACATCGTGGCAACGAAAGGTATTGAATGTTTTAAGAGACACATTCCCTAATATCCAGTTTATTATTACTACACATTCTCCGCAGATTTTGGGTGAGATGGATGATTCTGTCAATTTATTGTATCTGTATAATGAAGATAATGAGATTCTATTTAAGACCTATGAATCCTTTGTGGGATGGGATGCAAATGTTATTTTAGAGGAAGTAATGAATACGTCTTCAGTTAATCAGGACATCAAGAGAATGATTGATGAGATGTATAAGTGTATTGAAGATAAGAAGTATGATGAAGCAGAGAAAATAGTGGATATATTGGATAAGAAAACAAATGGTTATGCTGATGGTATTTCTAAGGCAAGGATACTGATATCAAGGGGTAAAAGACGTGAAGCAAATTAATAAAAGCAGTGCGCCGCAATGGTTTGAACAATGGAAATCTGATTTTGTAGAAGTTAATAATAGGCAACCTCATTATAAAGTTGATTTTGCAGGCAATGATAGCGAAGGAATTGAAAGAAGAAGAATGCTGCGCGAGGCTCTTATCAAGGAGCAGGGCAAAATATGCTGCTATTGTATGAGAAGAATTTACAACAATTCAGCTCATATTGAGCATTTCTTTCCACAGGAGTCCTTTAGAGATATGGATTTAACATATGAAAACATGTTTGCATCATGCAATGGAGAGGCGACAATTATCTTAGATGATGAACATTGTGGGCACAGGAAGAATAACTGGTTTAGAGATGATATGCTCTCACCAACGGATGCTGAAGTAGAAAAGGTATTTAAATATTCAGCAAACGGCAAAATTAGTGCTGTTAGGAATCGTCCATCTTCTAATGTTGCTCAGGATATGATACATAATCTGGGACTTGACAGTTTTCATCTCGAAAGGGACCGTAAGCAGGCTATTCAGGCATCAGAGGTGTTTGATGATGAGGACTATACGGATGATGAGATTCGTAGTTTTATAGAATATTATTCAAATAAGAATAATGGTGAATATGAGCCTTATTGCAAAGCAATTGTTGATTGTTTGGAGGAGATGCTTTGATGGTTTTAAAGTGGTAGTGATAAAAACCAATATTGTGCTAATTTATACAAATATTGTCGATTACATTTTTAGATACGTCTGTTTAAAATATTATCGTATTTTAAACAGACGTATTTTTATCTATTTTAAGGAGATTTCAAATGAAAAAAGTACTTATAACAGGAATTACAGGACAGGATGGTTCTTATTTAGCTGAGTTCTTATTAGAGAATAACCGTTGACAGGTGCAATTTATCATAATAAAAATAGGGCTGATAAAACAGCATATGCGAAAGTGGTTTTATAGGATAACGAAGTTCTACAGAGAAATGTTGTTACTTTAAAGGAGGGCAGGAATGATTGGAAGACAGTAAATTGCGGTAAGGGTGTGGAAAAATGGCGCGAGATTTGTAAATCATCTGATGAGGCAAATGAGGAACGTAATCAGTGGATATGGTAAAAATCCTAAGCGTAGCTCGCTATGCCTACGCTTTTTTCCGTGCACTCCCCCGCCTAATATGGTGGTGGCAATGCCATTAAGCTAGGTGTTCGAGGTTTTGTTCGAATGAAAAAGTAAATACATTGAATTAGGACGAATGGATATTTCGCCATATGAGTTATTGTCAGGAGCAGAACATATTGGAACCAGAAGCAGGGATAATCAGACATATGTTTTTGCAAAAGATACTGAACTTGGAATGGTAGTTGAGACATACCAGCAGTTGGATTATGAGCGGCAAAAGAGACTTTTGGGCTATATGGATGCTTTGAAGATGAGCAACTAGAAAATTGTGATTTTGTACCACATGATACGTAAAAACGAAAAAATTCGTACAAGAGAGGACGAAGATTATATATTCAAATGAAGAGTACTGGGTATGGTTGTCCAGATGCAAAAAGAATAATTCATTCTTTATGATTATTTTATTTGATTGAAATACCGATACGTGGTAATATGAATTTGAAAGAGAGGATATAATGGCTAAGGAAAATGTTAATGAACTGGTGGATAAACTTACTCTATTTGATGATGATTTAATGAGTAGAGTTTTCGACAATAATATCGAAGCAACAGAGCTTATGCTTAGAATCATATTGGGAAGGAACATTAATGTAATTAGTGTTATTGGACAAGATGAGATAAAAAGTCATGAAGTAGGTGGAAGAAATATAACATTGGATGTTCATGCGATTGATGTGAACGGCGATGAAATTGATATTGAAGTACAAGGAAATTCGGCAGGGGCACATATCAGACGAGCAAGATATCATAGCAGTATGGTAGATTCTAAAATGTTAGACGAAGGACAGGAATTCAGGCAACTTAAGGATTCGTATATCATATTTATATATAAACATGATAAATTTAGAAAGGGTTTACCAGTATATCACATAGACCGATATATAAGGGAAACAGAAGAATTATTTGATGATGGTTCCCATATTATATATGTAAATGGTAACTATAAAGGTAATGATGAAATTGGACAGCTAATGAATGATTTTCGTCAGACAGATTCAGATAAGATTCATTATGCTGCATTAGCAAAAGGTGTAAAGCATTTTAAGGATACTGAAAAGGGGCGTGAGCAAATGTGTGAAGCAGTTGAAAAATATGCAAAAGAATATGCAAAGGAATATGCAAAGGAATATGCGGTAAAGGAAAAGATGATTTCTGTGAAAAATCTTATGGAGAATATGGAACTTACAGTGGATCAGGCACTAAATGCTTTGGGAATTCAAGGGGATGAAAGAAAAACCATAATAAATCAATTACAAAACCGAAATTAGGATATTTAAGTAGAGATATATTAAAAAATTTTTAGAACACAAATATAAGATGTTCTGGATTGAAATGCTAAAGAGTGTCATGGCACACCCAAATAGAAGCCCCAGTAGCTGGAACTACTGGGGCTTCTATTTAATTGAGCTGCTACAATTAACAGTGGGGTTAGGCATCATTATATTTCTTACAAAAATACAGAGTTTTATATATAACCTATCTGCCTAAATACATTGAATTAGGATGAAAGACGATATTAAAAAAGAGTGCAAACTGCTTGCAATTAGCAATCAAACGAAATATAATGAAGAAAAAAGAGGAGGCGATATCTATGGCAAGAACAGCAAATGTATTTGCACGTGTTGAGCCTGAAGTGAAAGAACAGGCAGAGCAGGTGCTTGATAGACTTGGAATTCCAATGTCCAATGCGGTAGGAATGTTTCTGAGACAGATTGTACTCCAGAGAGGAATTCCTTTTGAAATGAAACTTCCAGCTTATGAGGAGCCTGTTGCATATGGCTCTCTGACAAAGGAACAGTTCAATACAGAAATAGAAAAGGCATGGAAGATATTAAAGCTGGCAGAGTATATTCAGCAGATGAAGATGAAGTTGAAACAGAAATGAAACGGGAATTTGGTATATGAAATATAAAGTGATGTATACAGCAGGAGCCAAAAGAGATCTGAGAAATATTTTCAGATATATTTCAGAGGAACTGTTAGCTCCAGAGAATGCTGCAGGACAGACAGAGCGGATTATGACCGCAATTCGGAAGCTGGATACTATGCCGAACAGAAACCGGCTTTATGAGGAAGAACCATGGCACAGCAGAGGACTTCGGTTCTTTCCGGTGGACAATTATTTGGTATTTTATAAGACAAATGATGAAAATGAAATAGTGTATATAGTTCGAATTATGTATCGAGGACGTGATGTTCGCAAGCAGTTAAGCCGGACAGAAGACATTTCAGAAAATTAAAATTTAAGATGGAACCAGAGGTTTGAGCAGTTAGTCTATGAAAAATAGGGGAGCTGCTTTTTTCATACAAAGTCCATCTGAAGATGTGTGATTTAATGAGTGGTGGGGGCAGGCACCAATGTGGTCAAAAAGCATCAACTTAAGGAAAATGTCTTAAGTTGATGCAAGATAAAATTATCGAGCTGTTATCTGGGCGGAACATATTGGTGTTTATGATTCCTTATCTTGTCCAAAATCGGTTCTCATTTTTGTCAGGCATCAGCTCATTTCATTGCCGCAACTTTGCAATTTATAATAGTTATCAATTGAATATTAACCTAAAATTCGCTATACTGAATAATATAATTTGTCGAAAATATGTTTGCCGAAAGGACGGATTGCAACAAGTTAATTATTTACTCATAATAAGTATCAGAAAATGCTAGTGTTTTACTATACTTATATTTCAGTCGACTTTTTAAGACGGTGGAGGGCATGAGTCCGAGTTGGCATAGGAAAAAGTGGTAAAGTATAAATTGTTTTTACTGCAATCTGAAGAGTTATTGTGAAGGAGAGGTAAAGAATGGATGAGCATGATGTAGTGGAAGCTGGAACTGATTTACTTTTGGGGGATCCTAAGTCAGCCTTAAAAAAAATAGGTTTATCAGTTTTTGATAAGAAACAGTTTGAGGCTATATTCGTATCAGCTGGGAAAACGGTTGCTGAATATGAAAAAGATAACACAGAGCAGAATGACATTAGGAAGATTTTGTTCTGTGAGGAAACTATGAGACTTTTAGCTAATGAAATAAGAAAGAGTAATAGTTTTGATTGGCTAAATGATTTGGATAGATGTGTTAATGATTTACTTTCTTTAAGTGAACTTGATAGCATCAATAAAGCTAGATGCAAGAAACATTTTGAGGATATAGTAATTTATCAAATTAAAAAGTTATTTCCGCAAAGGTATGGTTCTTATTGCCTGGGAGATATCCATGACAATGTTAATAGTTTGATGGCTTCAACGCAATCTAGTAACGAGACGCTCAATAAGATTCTTGAATTGATGAGTCAAAATGATGGTGAATACAATCAAAAGAGTCCAACGACACATGAAGACTGGCAGGATAAGAGTTCATATACATTACTTGAATGGCATTTGGAGAGGGTGGAAGTTGATGGTATATTTGCGCACAAAGATAGCTATACGGATGATATTATTAAACTAACAGAAACGTGGCAAAAGGAACGTGATGAATATCCGGGTTGGTATATTATTCCATATAATACGGCTGTAGAGTTAAGTATGTATACTGACGAGAATGGATTGTTACAAAAGCATGAGACGGAAGATATTGACGTAATGTTGGATTTTGCTTATGAATTGTGCTGGAGACGTATAAAAACAATGCTACCATATAGCGAGTATGAAGTATTTCACTTAAGGCAGATATGGGACAAGTATTATATAAAAATTAAGGAAAATGCCGGTGGTTCAGACAAAATACGAAAGTGGTTCTATATAGGACAGATACTGCTTTCTTGTTATAGGGAGTCTATGAATTGGAACGAATGGCAGCGTCTTATGGACATTTTGATTGTCTATCAGGATAGTGGAAATAATGGTAAAGTCGACTTAATGATAGAAAGAGCTAAGGCATGTTATTTTCAGTTAGACATACCGAGTTTGAGAAAGGAGTTGGATCAGTGCGATATTCCTAAGGAGTGTTATGAACAGAGACTGTTGGTAATAGGGCTCGATTTGGAATGTGGAAAATTGGAAGAATCACTTGAAAAGTTAAAGCAGCTCAGACAAGATTTAATTTGTAAAGTAGATGAGAATAATGAAAATTATTATCTAAAGAGTTTAGAGGCATCGGTATTACAATTACTTTCTATTTGTCAGCAGGCATATTCTTTGCATAAAGAAATATACGAATTTGAGCAAATGGGAATCGATGAGATATTAGAAGAGATTGAGCGAAAAAAAGAATTTTTTGACTGGGAATCATGGAAAAATAATGTTGCTAAAGAACTTTTTAACCATTGTGTTGATAATCAATTTGAAAAGGAAACATTTGAACTAAACAGGAGCACAATGACCATATGCTCATATAGTCGTTCGGGTCATGCGGAAGGCTACCAGCTTTATAAAGTGTTAGAGAAACTTGGAATCCCATTTAAATGTGGATGCGTTACTGTTATTTCAGATATGGAATTGTCTTTGATATCTTCTATTTGCGATATTAATAATAGACTGGGTTTGTTACTGTTAGTTCGTTGTTCCAGTACAGGGACAATAGAAAAACTTGTTAATAGAAAATTTGTAATGGATTTAGAGAGTGGGTATATTGACGATGTTATAGATATTTTAATAAATGCTATTGAGGTTAATATCGGTGAAATAATTGCAATGGGAAATGGTTTCCCGGAATATTTAGCTGGGCATATAAGGGAAAATGTTCCTATATTATTGCAAAGATTTTCAAGCCGGGCATCTGAAAGGATGCAAAAAAAGGAATTACAGTTTATTCAGAAAATTATGAGTTATAGGAACATTCCACCTCGATTTGAAGTAACTCAATTAATGGATAAGCTATTACGGCAAATATCCGAACGTATGAAGGTAAAGCTACTTCCTCTAATGATGGAAACTGAGATTGTAGAGCAAGTAACAATGCATTCGAGAGTTGACGGTTCAAATGGAATAGATATTTTTGACTGTTATTTTAACAAGCAAGGATTGGATACTTTGTTTGAAGAATATCATGTGTTGATAGATGAAGATGTGATAAATTGGCTATTAAAAGATGATTGGAAGTCTGATTACGAATGGAAGACAAAAGTCGTAAGATTAAAGATTTTAGATGAATATCATCTTTTAAACACTAAACAGCATGATGAATATGTGAAGTTACTTTGGTCAAATATTGAAGAGAAAACTCAATTGCCAAAATTGGCCGGTTATTACTTATGGGTATATGAAACGCTACCATACATTGATGAATCAATTCCCAAATTGTCGGTTAAGAATTATTTTATTACAAATGATATTGCTAAGGATAGCAATGATTTGTATTTAAAACAATTGACACTTTTATGTGCAAATACGGAGCTGGGCTATTGGAATGAAAAAGAGGTGCTTATTATTCTAAATAAGATAAGTAAATACTGGTACAAAATTGCAGAGAATACAGCGAATATTATGTTTGAGGATAATTCTAGAAAGGCCGTATATGCAATAGCAGCTATGCTGGAAAATTGCAATGGTATGATTTCCGATGAAGCACGAGAGATTCTTATTAAATTGGCACATGAAATGAATGAAAAGGGGATTTATACAAAGTGTTTTGATATATTTATTTTGCGGGATGAACAATGGGAGCGTGATGTACAAGAGAATATTTTTTCAATGAATGCATCTCAATCAATAGATTCACTTAGAGCTATGGAAAAGTATATTATACGTTATCCTGATAGTATTACTACCAGTGAAATGCTTGGAAAGATAGTCGAATTAATTGAGCTTAGAAAAGAACCGGGATTGCTTTCAGCTATATGGATATTACATAATCTGGTATATGCGAAGAATAC
>ENA-OURU01004194-OURU01004194.1-human-gut-metagenome-genome-assembly--contig:-NODE-4194-length-10875-cov-2.169778_pt1 | contig 10875 bp, 8 predicted proteins | sample MGYA00242137_ERZ509064 | MGnify/ENA primary metagenome ERZ509064 (study PRJEB26280, sample SAMEA2338777) | human gut metagenome | biome: human gut; feature: human-associated habitat; material: faeces...
AGCCGTTTTCGTTTGCTGCAAGTCCTGTATAGTCAAAGTCTACTTTTCCGTTCGTCACCTTGAACCAGCCGTTTTCGTTTGCTGCAAGTCCTGTATAGTCAAAGTCTACTTTTCCGTTCGTCACCTTGAACCAGCCGTTTTCGTTTGCTGCAAGTCCTGTATAGTCAAAGTCTACTTTTCCGTTCGTCACCTTGAACCAGCCGTTTTCGTTTGCTGCAAGTCCTGTATAGTCAAAGTCTACTTTTCCGTTCGTTACTTTGAACCAGCCATATTCATTTGCCGCAAGTCCGCTGATCTCGGTTGCAATCTGACCATCTTTATAGTAATACCAGTTTCCATCCTCTGCCGGTGCAAGTCCATCCGGAATAATAACCGGAGTCTCTGCATCCTGTGCCACTGCTTTTGTAACAATGTCCTGATAATTATCACTGACAATTGTGATCGTATATTCGGTTCCAATGGTCGGTGCTTTCTCCAGTGTAAAATTCAGTGCTTCCAGCGTTCCTTCTGCAAATACGGCAGAACCTCTTCCCTGACGATAGCTGATGGTATAAGTCGGATTCTCCAGATCTGCCAGTGTTTTTCCATCTAATGTTACAGATACATCCGTTCCTTTAATGGCTGCTGTCGCAGATATGCTCTCATAAGTAGCTTTTACTTTTGAAATCAGCTCCTCGATCAGCTCTGCTGCCTCCGCTGAAGAAGCAGTTTTATTTGCGATCATTTCCTCAGCTTCACCGACATGCTCTTTCAGATCAGCATTGCTGTCATATCCGTTTGCTGCTTTTGCTTTATCCACCCATTTCTGAAGCTCTGTGATCTGCTCTTTAATGACCGGTGTGGACATGGTTCTTGTGATATCCGGATAGTTGGAACTGCTGATGGTCAGTGTATAAGTCGTTCCGGCTGTCGGTGCTGTCTTCAATGCAACCTTTCCCTCTTTGATCTCTGCATTCTCTGCCAGTCCGCCGGATACGGAAATTCTTACGTTTTCCAGATCAGATGGAACACCGCTGATACTCAGTTCTGTGGAATCATCTTCAATGCCATACTGCAGACTGCTGAGATCTCCCTCATAGTATTTTGTCAGTTCCAGACCATTCTCTCCGCAAGGCACTTCGATAATACCGAGGTCTGTGAGCAATGTTACACTCTTTAATGTCTTTCCGTTCATATCACTGAACTGATAGAATGCATCCCCTTTTCCGTGTGCCCGTTTCAATCCCTGACCTTCTTTGATGGACCATGCGATTTCAACGTTTGGTGTCTTTGTTCCAACCCAGGTATTCTCCAAGCAGGTCATACCATAGGATTTACCCTCCGTTGTATTCAGGATTGCACCGTACAGGGTATACGGAACGGTCTCATCCTCACCCACTTTCAGGTTATTGCTTGTTCCAACACCTTCCAGCGTGATCTGATAATCACCATATCCGCCATTGAGATCCAGATCTGTAACAGACAGATATTTATTCGTTACGGCTGCTTCCTGCAACTTGCTAAAACTATATGTACCATCCGTATTTACAGTCAGTGTGCTGTATGCTGCCGGTGTGCTGTCCAGATCTGTCATGTAATAATTGTCATTCTCTGTCAGATTTTTTGCTTTTAATGTTTCATAAGTGCCTTCCGGAACTGCCACTGCCATAGTCACACCCATAATGAATTTGCCATTGTTATAAGTGCCCTTTGCCAGTCCTGTTGTTCCTTTGAATTTATTGGTTGTAGCTGTGGAAACCGCATCCAGACCTTCTTCCACCTGCCATACTGCTTTATCGGTCAGGTCATATGCAGCGTACAGATCTGTATACGGCACATTCATGGTCACATATCTGACCTCTTCATCCTGATCCCCGTCTGCTTCCGGAGCTTCTGCAATCGCCTCTGTAATAGCTTTTTTGATTGCTGCAGATGTTACCGTTGCACCGGAAGTGGTATCAATCGCTGCTACGGTATCCGCAGTTGCCGGCTGACCAAGTAATTTTGCTACAACACTGTTCTTTTTGCTGCTGTCTGCCGCTTTTTTGAAATAAGAGCTGTTTCCATCGTCATATCCATTTCCAGGTGTTACAGTCACAGACTCAAATTTTCCGTCCTTTACTTCAAAACCAACGCTGATGGAATAGCTCTGCCATTCTCCAACTTCATCATTTTCCGCTACCACAGGATCAGAAGCATCTACATAGGCCTCTTTCGTGTATGTTCCATCTTTCACGGCATTCGCTCCTGTTGCCGCAAATGCACTCACCGGCATAGTTCCGGCTGTCATAGCTACTACCATGGCTCCTGCAAGCATTTTTGTCAGAAATTCCCGTCTCTTTTTCATTGTGATTCTCCTTTCCCATAAGCCATTGCCTAACTTCCTTCATTCCTGTACCTGTCACATCCAGAAACCGTTTTTTCCGTCAGACAAAAAGAGAGACTTCACCTGCATATGCGTCCTGTGCCGCATGCGGGAGAAGTCTCTACCAAGTCCACAGACAGTTTATCTCCGTCTGAAAACTCAGACTTAACAGCAACTGACCTGTGAATTTCAATGTTCAATTTTGATGGCATTTTTATTAGTGTTTCCTAACGACGGTTACTTTAACATTACAACATCCCATTTGTCAACCGTTTTTTTTCCATTTTCTTTTAACTGAAACTTTTTCTCAACTTTCACATTCTACTGAGATTGTTAGCCTCCAAGACAATTTTTTCTGATGTCGCATATAAAAACTCTCCGTTCCCACAAAAGAATTTAAATCAATCCCTTTTAAAGCCCAATAAATTTGAACAGCACCAGCAGCAGCACTGCCCGCAGCACGGTAAACCAGATCTCATTTCCTTTCAGGCTGCGAATACCGGTATGTATATTCCCTTTCGGGCAGGTATCAATACACTTCTGACACTGGAAGCAGTCCCCGGAAAGTTCCGGAGCCGTATCCGGCGCAAGTTCAATATCAGACGGGCATTTCATGGTACATGCACGACAGCCTCTGATACACTCGGAACGGTCTCTGCGCAGGGTAAACAGCGGCAGTACCGGAAGTATAGAAAATACTGCTCCCATCGGGCACAACACGCGGCAGAAAAAGCGTTCCTGGAATGCCATACCGACCAGGATCAGCACCAGGATCACCAGACCCACGATATAGCCGCCCAGCTTGAAGTTACCGGCATGCAGCATGGAAAATACATCCCATGGGCTCATGCCCTGTGCCTTGCTGTACACTCCGGTGTAACAGCTTACTACCAGAAGCACCAGAACGACATATTTCACTGCCTGCAAATATTTTACCACCGATGCTTTCATCGTCACCGGTTTCTTTTTCCGTTTCTTGCAGATAAACACATAAAATGCGCGCACTGCATCCCCGAGACTTCCGAAGGCACAGGCAAACCCGCAGAAAAATCTGCCGAACACAACCGTAAACAGGCAGAGAGCGATCAGTGTGACCACAAAGGAAGTCAGCTCCAGATGGCTTTTTGCCCCCATCTGGGTAAAAATGTATTTGACGCCGTTAAACGCCGCTGTATAGGCAGACGGAATAAACAGAAAATACAATAACTGTATCACTGCCCGCACCCACACATGAATTTTTTTCATGGTCTTTTTATTTGGTTGTTTCACTAGTTGGCACCGCCTTTCTCAAGAGCCTGCGCCGTTGCATTTTTGATACCGGTGGAGCTGAACGTTGCGCCACTGATCGTGTCTACATCCGCGCTCTGTGCATCCATAATCTCCGGAATGATATCTTTTGCCATCGTCAGATAGGCACTGTCTTCTTTTTCTGCGGACAGAATATCCACAGAGGCAATCCTGCCATCTGTAATGGTCACTTCCACTGTGATATCACCGCCAAAACCGGTGGCTGTGCCCTGATAGGTTCCGTCTGTATAGGAACCGCCTGGCTCTCCGGCCTCCGCTGCAATTTCCGCATTTTTACGGTCTGCCTCGGCTTTGGCCGCGGCATCCGTCTGTTCATGAGCCAGTGTCACTTTACTATATCCGATCAATGCTGCCACAATGACGCATACATTGATCGTCCGTATCCAAAATTTTTTCATTCTGCGCTGTCCTCTCCGTCTTCGTTCCGGACAGACTCAGTCTCTGCCAGGAATTTTTCTCTCGCCTGACGCAATGCTTCACGGCAGGCTTCTTTGATGGATTTCGACGTACAGGTAGCACGGGAAACAGTATCCATCTGTGCCAGGTTCTGATCCACCTGCGCCCCCGCATTTTCTCCGGTCATATCTACCACTGCCATACCGATGATACGGGATACCATACCGGTCATGCTAGAAGTACCGTTCACTGCACGTTTGATATAGGAATTGTTACCACTGTCTCCGTCTCCGGTTACATTGTTGATTTCTGCAACACGGTCGTTTTTGATCACAATGTTTGCAGACAGATGGTACGGCTCAAAGTCCTCATCCTCATCCGGCTCACACAGAACCGTTACCGGATAGGTTCCGTCTGCATAATATACGGATTTTTTATCTGTATCAGATCCATTGTTTCCGTTATCGGTATTTCCATTATTTCCGTTGTTATTTCCATTGTCACCATTGCCATTATTTCCGTTATCGTCGGCATTTCCATGATCCGGGTTCACCGGCTGGGATGGATTTGCAGCTGTTTTTGCAGCATCCAGTGCCGCCTGGATTGCATTGATGATACCTCTGGAACTGTATGTCGCTCCGGACACCGTATCTACTCCGGTGGTCTGCTGATTTACGACGCGGTTTGCCACTACTTTTGCACGGTCAAAATATGCCGCATCATCCTCATTGGACAGAATCTCCACGGACTGAATGGTCTGATTCTGGATCACAACCGCTACGGTGATATCGCCCAGATAACCTTCCGCTGTTCCATAGTAAGTGCCATCCGGATACGGGAAATTGCCGCTGACCGTCGGAACTGCCGGGACATCCTCTACTTTCTGCTCCGGCAATTCAGGCACGATCAGATCCTGCTGTCCGCCCTCACCCGGATTCACGGCAGCCTGTGCCAGTGCATTTCGTACCGCATTGATAATTCCCACGGAACTGTAGGTCGCTCCGGACACCGTGTCTACATTGGTACTCTGGGAAGCCACGATCTTTCCGGTAATGGAAGATGCTTTACTGATATAACTGCTTCCGTCGGAAGTCTCCACAATCTCAACAGACGCAATTTTCCCATCTGTGATCACGACTTTGACCTTGATCGGTCCCGCAAATCCGGTAGCGCTTCCGTAATACACACCGTCTTTGTATGCACCTGCGTCCATGGATGCTGCCAGCGTGGTGGATCCCTGTCCCTGACCCGGATTTTCTGCGGTCTTTCCGCTGTCCTTTTCACCGGTCAGCGCATTTTTGACCGCACTGATGATACCTCTCGAACTGTAAGTCGCTCCGGAGACTACATCCACATCCAGATTCTGTGACTGGATGATCCGGTCAATCACCCCTTTGGCACGGTTGAAAAATGCCGCGTCATCTGCTTCTACATTTAAAATTGTAATCGCTACGATTTTTTTATCTTTGATTTCAACAGCTACTGTGATCTTTCCTGCAAATCCGGTACCTGTTCCTTCATAAATACCATCCGGCAGATCAAATACCTGACCTTCCAGATTCATCTCCTCTGCGGTAGTATCTTCCACCGTATCGGACTCCGTGGCTTTTGGCGCTGCTTTCTGTACGGCATATACCTTTGGTGTATACGCTGCCACGGATGCTCCTGCGCAGGCAACTACCAGAATGGCAGATAATGCCGGAGCCATTGAAGCAAGCTTTACGGATTTTTTTTCTTTCTGCCGGTCATTGTTTTTCACATCTGGCTCTGTCTTTTTATTTTCTTTCTTCATCATCGCTCTCCCGACCTTTCTAAAAAATATGCTGCCACACATTTTTTAATTTCCTCTCACAAAAAATGCCATCATAATATACATTAGGCTTTTCTAACGCACGTTATGATAGCATTACTTTTTTTCACAAGTCAAATATTTTTTTCTCATTTTCTCAATAAAGCGTCTTCTTGAGAAATAATGTTCAATATCTTTTCTTTTTTCTCAACTGAGCGCATGAAATAAGCCTTGCTTCGTGAAAATCCATAAAAAAAATTTCACGCCTCGTTCTTTTTATGATATTGCAGATTTTTCCACGAATGGCTGTTTTACCCTCTAATGGGTGCTGTCAGCTGCATAAGCCCGTCTGACTGCCGGCAGAATGACTCTGGATACGATGCCGATCAGCAGACCGGTAACAAATCCGGAGATCAGCAGCACCGGAACATAAAAGATCAGTTTCAGATTTTCCACCACAAGGATCGCCACGATCAGCTGTCCGATATTGTGGCAGATTCCGCCAAGTACGCTGACTGCCAGAATGGACAGTTTATCTGTTTTTTTCAGAATAAGCATCACTGCCAGGCTCAACAGACCGCCTGCCAGACTGTACATGATAGAAGCCAGATTTCCAAACATAAATCCACTCAAAAAAATACGCACAACAGAAACCAGAAATGCCTCTTTGCCGCCGATCAGATAAAGTGCAGCCACAATCACCAGGTTTGCCAGGCCAAGCTTCACACCCGGAATCCCGAAATTGATCGGAATCAGTGTTTCCACATAACTGAACACCAGTGCCAGCGCAATCATCATCGCCAGAAGTGCCACTGTTTTTGCAGATATCTTTTGTTTTTTCATACTTCCTTACCGCCCTATGTTTACCTTGTCTTGATTTCCTGAATATTTGCCGTATTGTTCATATTGATAAAATCATCCATGATGCCATCGGTAATATACAGTTTTCCGTCCTCATCCTCCATAATTGCGTCAAATCCGTCTTCTGCACAATGTTCCTCGCAGTATGCAATGGCATCCTCCGTGCCCAGTACAAACAGAGACGTGGACAGTCCGTCCGCCAGTGTACTGTCAGCACTGACAATGGTGACTGAAATCAGTCCGTTATTGGCTGAATATCCGGTCTTCGGATCGATGATATGATGATATTTCACACCGGTTGCCTCATCTACAAAATAGCGCTCATAACCACCGGAAGTGATGATAGCTTTATCTCTGACACTGACGCCTCCCAGATAACCGTTCGTATCATTCGGATCCTGAATACCGACTTTCCATGCAGAACCATCTGTCTTGGAACCCAGCACATGCGCATTGCCCCCCAGATTGATCACGGCACTCTCAATACCATAACGTTTCATGACTTCCATAACTCTTCCGGATGTGTAGCCTTTGGCGATTCCACCCAGGTCAATTTCCATCCCTTCCGGAAGGGTAATGGATGATACACCGTTGTCCTCCGTCAGACTGATCCTGCCGGCATTCACCAGTGCAAGTTTTGCAGCCAGATCTTCCTTCGAAGGAACGGCAAAATCACCGGTAGTAAATCCCCAGAGCTGCATCACCGGATAAATACTGATATCAAAAGCACCCTGTGTACTCTGATAAATAGCGAGGGCACGTTTTACCAGATAGTCCGTATCCTCAGACAGTGTACCGCCCCCATTTTGATTGATCTGCGCCACTTCACTGTTCGCATCTCCAGTAGACAGCAGTGCATCCAGTCTCTGGATCTCCGCTATCCCGGCTTCCACCGCCTCTTTTGCATTCTCACCGTAAGCAGTCAATGTCATATAAGTATCCATGGCAAATACTTCACTGGTGTACTCCGCATTGCTGTTTTTTGTTGTTTTATGATCTGACGCCGCTTCACTCTGTACCGATCCTGTGTCCGCATCGGCCCGGTTTATACCGCAGCCTCCCAGCGGGAAACAGACCAGTGCACCGCACAGCAGCATCATCCAGATTTTTTTCTTCATCTGTGATTATCCTCCGTACTTTCAGATCTTTTATATTCTCCTTACCCACCGCTTAGTACTCTATGCACTTGATGCGGAGAGATGCTTATTCTGTGTTCGAATTAGCACAGGCTAACGTATATTCTATTACATCCACATTTGTTATGCAAGAACTTTTATTGAATATTTTTTATCATCAGCTGCATACTGTAACAAAATATTATGCTCTCTCGCGCAATTTCGCAAGCAGTTTTTTCTCCCTTCTGGAAATCTGTACCTGCGTGGTACCCATGATTTTTGCCACCTCGGACTGCGTTTTTTCCTCCACATAACGCAGATAGATCAGCTGTTGCTCTTTCGCTTCCAGTGTATCCAGCAGCTGTTCCAGAAACAGATGGTCGGTACGTTCTTCAATCTCGTTATGCCGGTCACAGATCTGTTCTCCCAATGTGATTTCTTTCCCCTGATTGCCCGGAATCGACCGGTGCAGAGAGTCCACTTCTGTATTTGCTGCCAATGACTGCACAATTTCTTCCTTCCGGATGCCTGTCTTTTCTGAGAGTTCTTCCAGTGTTGGCTCCCGCCCCACCGTATTCTGCCAGTCTGCTTCTGCCTTTCGAACTTTCCACGCAGTCTCCTTCAGAGAACGACTGACTTTCAGCATGCCATCATCCCGCAAATAACGACGGATCTCACCGATGATGAGTGGTACGGCATAAGTGGAAAACTTCACTTCATATGCAGTATCGAACCGGTCAATGGCTTTCAGTAAGCCGATGCTTCCAATCTGAAACAGATCCTCCGGCTCATACCCCCGGTTGGAAAACCGACGCACAATGCTCCATACCAGTGGCATATTTTCCTGTACCAGCCTGTCTCTGGCTGCTTTATCTCCCTGGTGTGCCCGTTTAATTGTTTCCAACACCTGATCCATATGTAACTATCTGATCTCCTTTTTCATGACAACCCGTGTCCCTTTTCCCGGAGAAGATTCCACTTCCACAACATCCATAAAGGCTTCCATAAAAGAAAATCCCATGCCGGAACGCTCCAGATCCGGTCGTGTCGTAAACAATGGTTCCAGCGCCTGTTTGATGTCTCTGATTCCGCGTCCCTCGTCCGTAACCGCCACATACAACGTCCGTCCTGACAGGCTTGCCTCCAGCCAGATCGTGCCGCCTTTCAGATTGTAACCATGAATAATACAATTCGTCACTGCCTCAGACACAGCGGTTTTGATATCCGCCAGTTCATCGATGGTCGGATCCAGACAGCTGACAAATGCCGCCACTGCCGTGCGGGCAAATCCTTCATTTTCTGATTGTGCTGCAAACGCAATCTGCATCCAGTTTTCTCCCTGTTCCTGCGTTTCTGCCTGTGACTGTTTTTCTTTTTCCTGTATCATGCGCTTTATTCCTCCTCCATCAAGTGTTCCATGCCGGACATCGCAAATATTTTTTTCATCCGCTCATTTAAATGTACGGCATATACATGGCCACCGGACAGTTTCATGTTTTTATACCGCCCAAGAATGACACCGATGCCGGAACTGTCCATCCAGTCAGTGCCGGAAAAGTCAAATATAATCGTTCTGATAAAATGTGTCTCCACCATAAGATCTGCTTCTTCCCGCAGTCTGGCAGATACATGATGATCCAGCTCCTGCGGCAGAAAAATGCGCAGCGTGGTTCCTTTGATCTGATATTCACACTCCATGTTTTTGTCTCCTTTTTAGGTTTTATGTCTTCATATTTTTAGATACAAAAAAAGACAGTATCGGAAAGATATAAGTATACCGAATTTCGGCATATTTATTTTATCTTTCGTATACTGTCTTCTACTTTCTAAAAATGCCTGCGGCATAATTCATTACTCGTTATCAGTATTGTTATCCGAGTTGTCCGCAGTTGTATTATCTGCCGCAGATCCGTCGGGAGTTCCGCCTGCCTGTGTACCGGTACTGCCGCTTGCATCCGGTACGGTAATACCGCGGGATTGCATATCATCGATCATTTCCTTACAGGTATTGCGCACGCTGGAGGAATTCGTGTGATTTTTTGCGATCTGGAACCATTTCAATGCATTGCTCTCATCTTTCTGATAGTTATAGGCAAAGGCCAGATAGTAGGCTGCTTTTCCTTCCTGATAACCTTCGTCAGTCTGTACGATGGATTCAAATTTTGTAATAGCTTCACTGTAATTGTTCTTTTCATACAGATCCAGTGCTTCATTCATATCCGCTTCCAACATGGCACTTTTTACATCTGTCAGCATGTTATCATAAATCTGCTGTGCATTTTCACTGAGCAGATCACGGTTGACGTTTGCAAGGCTCTCGCCGGCTTTTACATTTTCTTTTGCCGCATAGGCCACGTAGGCGTTCAGCAGAGCTTCATAAGATGTGTTTTTCTCCCCGGCAGAACTTGTCTCTGTCTGTGCGTCCGCTACGGTCTGCTGCAGGCTGGAAATTTCGTCCTCAAGGCTCTTTATGCTCTGCTCTCTGGTTGCAATGGTTTCATTTGCTTTGACCAGCTGGGATGCCGCATTTGTATTGGCATTTTTCCGGATACCGGGTACGATCAGGAAACACACTACTGCGATTCCGATGGCGGCACCCACCAGCAGATTGACCACTGTCAGAACAGCGGTATTATCGGTAAACTTCGCCGGACGGATGATCAGATCATTGCCGCTCTGATAACTTACCGTATCTTTTTCCTTTGTTTTAACTTTTCCATTGGCTTTCAGATGTTCATGGCATTCCTTTTTGTAACGCATGGTATTCGCATCACCGACATCTATTTTTTCTGCATTTTTTAATGCACGCAGTGCAAGATCATAGCGTTCTTCTTTCATGTATAACAGTGCCAGCAGCTGATGACCTTTCACCAGCTTTGGATTCAATGCCAGTACTTTTTTCAGCTGGATCAGTGCCAGATCCGTATTGCCGTCTTTGCAGTAAGTCAATGACTGGTTAAATTTTTTGATGGTCTGGTTCAGGTTGTCCAGACGGGCAGAACTTTTCTGGATATCTGCCAGATAAGCGGTTGCCGGATTATCCTCTCCCTGCAGACTTTTAC
>ENA-OURU01004202-OURU01004202.1-human-gut-metagenome-genome-assembly--contig:-NODE-4202-length-10862-cov-6.472379_pt1 | contig 10862 bp, 10 predicted proteins | sample MGYA00242137_ERZ509064 | MGnify/ENA primary metagenome ERZ509064 (study PRJEB26280, sample SAMEA2338777) | human gut metagenome | biome: human gut; feature: human-associated habitat; material: faeces...
CGTCCCGATCCGTCCAGTCGCGCAGCTGAAGCCGGCCCTCCACCACGGCCATACGGCCCTTGGTGAAGTACTTGCAGACGAACTCCGCCGTCTGCCGCCAGGCCACCACATCGATGAAATCGGTGCTCTTCTCGCCGGAATCACGGCTCTTGAAGTCGCGGTCCACGGCCAGGGTAAAGGACGTCACCGGAGTACCGGACTGGGTTGTCCGCAGTTCGGGATCACGGACGAGACGTCCCATGATGATGATGCGGTTCAACATCGCGCTTCCCCCTTAATTACTCGCCCTTGCAGACGATCATGGAGCGCATGATGCCGTCGGTAATGCCCAGGATACGATCCAGCTCCTTGGGGAACGCGGGATCGCTGGTGAAGGACATCAGGACATAGTAGCCTTCGGTCTTGTAGTCGATGGCGTAGGCCAGCTTGCGCTTGCCCCACTCCTCGACTTCCACTGCGGAACAGCCGTGCTGATCAGCCAGCGCCTTGAACTTCTCGACGGTGGCAGCGATAGCCTCCTCGCCCAGGGCGGGATCGACGATATACACGACCTCGTAGTTACCAGAAATCTTAGCCATGGTATTGCACCTCCTTTTGGACTGATGGCCCCCGTCCTCTGACGGGAGCAAGGATATACCTGCAAATCGCAGGCCATATCATTATACTTTATTTTTTCTATAAGTCAAGAGAAATTTCAAAATTTTTGAAAAAACCGTAGCAAATCGGAAAAAAGGAAGGGCAAAAGGGATATGTCCAGCAAATTCGCTGTTTATGGGGAGGACATTTTTTAGGGGAACTGGTATACTGCGTACAGAAAACAGGGACAGGAGGCCAAAGAGATGGATCTTATCAAGACCGGAAAATTTCTGGCTCAGCTGCGGCGGGAGGCGGGAGATACCCAGGAGCAGCTGGGGGAGAAACTGGGGGTATCCAACAAGACCGTTTCCCGCTGGGAGACGGGAGCCTATCTGCCTCCTGTGGAGATGCTCCAGGCTATCAGCGGTTTATACGGCGTGAGCATCAACGAACTGCTGGCCGGAGGGCGGCTGGAAGGAGCAGATTACCAGGCAGCGGCTGAGGAGAACCTCCGGCAGGTAATGGAGCAAAGCGCTTTTTCCCTGGAAGAGCGCAAGACATATTATAAAAAGAAGTGGCGGCGGGACCATGCCCCGGCTCTGGTCCTGGGAGGATTCCTTCCGTTAGCTGTTTTTCTGGCGGCATTTTTTACGGACAACGCTTTGCTGTGGGCGGCGGCTCCCCTCTTAGCCCTGGCTGCCTATTTGATTGCTTATAACCAGATGATGAGCTATGTGGAGAGCAGGGCCTTTTATCCCCCTGAGGGCGGGGCAGGAAAGCAGTGACCCAGTTCCCGGAACAGAGGAAGCGCCCGGCAGTAAAATGCCGGGCGCTTCCTCTGTATATGTAAGGCTCACTGAGGCAGATAGGTTTTCTCCATGTGACGCACCATCTCCACATATTTGTCACGGCAGCCTTCCTCGTCCCCCTTCTCCAAAAGCCTCAGGCAGGGGAGAAGATAATCCCGGTACACGGCATCATAGACGGCAGGGGGGTCCTGGCACAGCTGGATAGTGGTGACGATGGCAGGGGCCAGGCGGTAGTATTCCTCTACCATGCGGCGACCCTCCTCACTGGTGAGCATCACTTGATCCCGGAAACGGCGGAAGGCGGTGAGCTCGTAGCAGTCGTCGGCCTTTCCCTGGGTGCGGCAGACCGCGCTGGTAATGTAGCACAGCCGTTTGCGGAATCCCTCGGTGATCTCCTGGTAGCTGCCAAGGCCGATGGGGGTCTTGGGCCAGCGGGCCACCCACTGGGCCTGTACCGCTTTGGCCAGTTCCTCGCCGCAGGGCTGCGGCAGATCCCGCAGGGCAGGGATGGTAAAGACTGCCATCAGGTGCTGATCCTCATAGTGAGGGGAATTTTTCCGGCTGCCCTTGGTCCAGAGTTGAGCCAGAGCGTCCAGCCAGGCGGCAGCTACCTCCTCCAGAGCGGCGGTGCGGTCCCTTCTGTCCGCCAGGGCGGATTCCAGACGAATAACAAGCGGGGAGAGCTCCGCCTGATAGGCGCGGAATTGAGGCTCATAGGTGTTGCGTTCAAATTGATGGGCCAGGGCCCGGCGATGGACCATCAGCTCCGCCAGCTCTTGGGCCAGAGCAGCGGCGTCAAGAGGGGAAGCCTCCCCGGCGCTCGGCGCGGGAGAGGCGGGTCGTGCCACCTTGGTGCCGCAGAAGGTGCAGAAGCAGGCGTCCATCCCGTCAGGGATGTCCACCGCCCGGCCGCAGCCGGGACAGGAGATGGTGTGGTTCATGGTGTTCCTCCTTGGACATGGCCCGGTGGCCCGGCGCCGGATTTTGGGCCATTGTACCACAAAATCAGCTTCCATACCAGCCCCGGCAGGAAAAAGGAGAGAAAAACTTCTTCCCTTTACCCTAGGGAATGTGGTATAATAAAATGTATATACAGCAAATCTACGAATATCGCCTTTACGGCGGAGAGGAGCAGGATACCTATGGACCTTGAAAAGATTTTGTCCGCGGTGGACCACACCCTGCTGACCCAGGGGGCTACCTGGGAGGAGATCAAAGGGATCTGCGACGACGGGATGAAGTATCACACCGCTTCTGTGTGCATTCCCCCCAGCTATGTCAGACAGGCCAAGGAGTACGTGAAGGACGCTTTGGCGGTGTGTACGGTCATCGGCTTCCCCAACGGCTATTCCACCACAGCGGTGAAGTGCTTTGAGACGGAGGACGCGGTGAAAAATGGCGCCGATGAGATCGACATGGTCATCAACATCGGCTGGGTAAAGGACAAGAAATGGGATGATCTGCTGTCGGAAATCAAAGCGATCAAAGCCAGCTGCGGCGGAAAGCTGCTGAAAGTGATCATCGAGACATGCCTTCTGACAGAGGAGGAGAAGATCAAGATGTGCGAGATCGTCTCCCAGTCCGGGGCGGAGTACATCAAGACCTCTACCGGCTTTGCCGGCGGCGGCGCTACCCGGGAGGATGTGGCTCTGTTTGCCCAGCACGTAGCGCCCCATGTGAAGATCAAGGCTGCCGGCGGTATCGCCAGCCTCCAGGATGCCCAGGACTTTTTGGATCTGGGGGCCTCCCGGCTGGGTACCAGCCGCATCGTCAAGGCCGTCAAAGGCCTGCCCGGCAGCGGCTATTGATCGGCTGTCTACTTTATTTTATAGATATACGAAAGGAGCACACGCACCTATGGCAACACCTCACAACAGCGCGGCTATGGGGGATTTCGCAAAGACCGTGCTGATGCCCGGCGATCCCCTGCGTGCCAAGTTCATTGCAGAGACCTTCCTGGAGGATGCAAAGCTGGTCAACAACGTCCGGGGCATCCACGGCTATACCGGCACCTATAAGGGAGTCCCTGTATCCGTGATGGCCTCCGGTATGGGTATGCCCTCCATCGGCATCTACGCCTATGAGCTCTACAGCCAGTACGGCGTGGAGAACATCATGCGCATCGGCTCCGCCGGCGCCATCAGCCCCAAGCTGAAGCTGCGGGATGTGGTGGCAGGACAGGGCGCCTGCACCAACTCCAACTTTGCCCATCAATACCAGCTCCCCGGCACCTTTGCCCCCATTGCGGATTTTACCCTGCTGGAGACCGCTGTGTCTGTAGCCCGGGGGCTGGGCGTGGAGATGCCGGTAGGCAACCTCCTCAGCTCCGACACCTTCTACGATGCCTCCGGCTCCACCATGAAGTGGGGAGAGATGGGAGTGCTGGCAGTGGAGATGGAGTCTGCCGCCCTGTACATGACGGCTGCCAAGCTGGGCAAGCGGGCCCTGGCCATCTGCTCTATTTCTGACAGCCTCGTTACCGGGGAGGAGCTGTCCGCCGAGGAGCGGCAGACCACCTTCACCACCATGATGCGCATCGCCTTGGAGACTGCGGTGGCCATGGAGAGCAAGTAACAAGTTGTTTACAAAAAATTTTCAAAAACCTGTAATTTCGTTCAAGTTCACAGAAAATTTTCAAAAATTCAACAAGTATCCGTAAGGATTCTCAAGTTTTTCGGTTGCTTTCTTTTACGGGGTGTCGTATAATACAGCTACGCAGAAGCCCGGAAACGTAGGGCGGGTGGAATCCGTCCGGCCAGGGAGGGCCCTCCCTGGGACGTCTCTTTGCAACCGGGCCAAGCGGCAAAATTTTACAGAAAGGCAGATTGATTTATGAAGAAGTTACTGGCTTTGCTGCTGGCGATGACGATGGCTCTGGCCCTGGTCGCCTGCGGCGGCAACGGCGGCAACAATACCGCCAACAACACCGGCAACAACACTACCAACAATACCACCAACGACACGGCGGATGATACCACCGATGATACCGGTGATACTACCGCTGTCACCAATCCTGACGACATCCCCGACAGCATGACCAGCGAGGATGGCAAGTATCAGGTGGCTTTCATCACCGACGTGGGCCAGCTGAAGGACAAGTCCTTCAACCAGGGCACCTATGACGGCGTGAAGCTCTACGCTTACAACAACGGCCTGAGCTACAAGTACTATCAGCCCGCCAACGGCAACGAGGCTACTGATGATGACCGTTATGACGCCATGAAGGCCGCTGTGGACGGCGGCGCTGAGGTGGTCGTGTGCGCCGGCTTCATGCAGGAAGCTGCTCTCAAGCGCGCTGCTGCCGACTATCCCGATGTCCCCTTCATCTTCATCGATGGTTACCCTGTCGCTGACGAGGCCGGCAACACCCTGACCAACGTGGCTGGTATCTCCTTCCAGGAGGAGCAGGCCGGTTACTTCGCTGGTTACGCTGTGGTTATGGACGGCTTCACCAAGCTGGGCTTCTCCGGCGGTGGCGGCGGTGACAACCCTGCCTGCTGCCGTTTCGGTTACGGCTTTGTCCAGGGCGCCAACGCTGCTGCTGCTGAGCTGGGCGTGAACGTCGAGATGAACTACTCCTGGGAGTACGGCGCCAGCTTCTCCGCTTCCCCCGAGCTGCAGACTATGGCCAGCGGCTGGTATCAGAACGGTACTGAGATCATCTTCGCCTGCGGCGGTTCCATGTTCCAGTCCATCTCCGCTGCTGCTTCCGCTAACGACGGTTATGTGGTAGGCGTTGACGTGGACCAGTCCTCTGAGTCCGATGCCGTCATCACCTCCGCTATGAAGGGCCTGGCCAACGCCGTGCAGTGGGCTGTGGGTCACGTCTATGATGATACTTTTGATACCATCGGCGGCGTGGGCACCTCTCTGGGTGTTGCCGATAACGCCGTGGGTCTGCCCACCGCTGAGGAGTCCTGGCGTTTCGAGACCTTCACCGTGGATCAGTACAACGAGCTGTATCAGAAGGTCCTCAACGGCGATCTGGTCATCGATGCCGACTATGCGGCCAACCTGGAGCAGAGCTACTCCAACCTGACCCTGAACATCATCTGATAGACAGGATACATATCCCTGAGGAGGGAAGGCAAGTGCCTTCCCTCCTCTTTTTGTTGGTATAAAACGACAATTTCCTTGCTATCTGCCGCCAAGTAAGATATACTATTGAATATGCAGTATATATTCACGAGGAGGAATGGGCGGTGAACTATGCAAGCTGAGAATATCATCGAGATGCTCCATATCACCAAGGAATTTCCCGGCATCATAGCCAACGACGATATCACCCTGCAGCTGCGGCGGGGAGAGATCCATGCCCTGTTGGGAGAGAACGGCGCCGGAAAATCCACACTGATGAGCGTCCTTTTCGGCCTGTATCAGCCGGAAAAAGGGGAGATCAGAAAAAATGGTCAAGTGGTGAAGATCAATGACCCCAATGACGCCACGGCTCTGGGCATCGGCATGGTCCATCAGCACTTCAAGCTGATCGACGTGTTTACGGTGCTGGATAACATTATCCTGGGCGCCGAGACCACCAAGCTGGGCTTCCTGCAGAAGAAGGAAGCAAGAAAAAAAGTGCAGGCCCTTTCCGAACGGTATGGCCTGAAGGTAGACCTGGATGCCAAGGTGGAGGATATCACCGTAGGCATGCAGCAGCGGGTGGAAATCCTGAAAATGCTCTACCGGGACAATGAGATCCTGATCTTTGACGAGCCTACGGCGGTGCTGACGCCCCAGGAGATCGAAGAGCTGATGGACATCATGCGGGAGTTTGCCAAAGAGGGTAAGAGCATCCTCTTCATCTCCCACAAGCTCAACGAGATCATGGAGGTGTCCGACCGGGTCACGGTCCTCCGCAAGGGCAAGTACATCGGTACCGTGGATACCAAAGACACGGATAAGCAGTCCCTGTCCAATATGATGGTGGGCCGCCCGGTACAGCTGGAAGTGGTCAAAGACCCTGCCAAGCCGGGAGATGTGGTGCTGCAGGTGGAGGACCTGACGGTGCCCTCCCACCTCCACAAGCGCAACGCGGTGAACCATGTCAGCTTTGAGGCCCGGGCCGGGGAGATCCTCTGTATCGCCGGTATCGACGGCAATGGCCAGTCGGAGCTGATCTATGGCCTGACAGGTCTGGAAAAAGCTTCTCACGGCAAGGTGACCCTCTGCGGTAAGGATATCTCCCATGCCTCCATCCGCCGCAGGGGAGAGCACATGAGCCATATCCCTGAGGACCGGCATAAGCACGGCCTGGTGCTGGACTTCACGCTGGAGCAGAACATGGTGCTGCAGAAGTACCGGGAGCCCCGGTTCCAGCATATGGGCATCATTGATAAGGGCGCTGTCCGGCAGTACGCCGAGCAGCTCATTGAGCAGTATGACGTCCGCAGCGGACAGGGCCCTGTGACCATTGCCCGCAGTATGTCCGGCGGCAATCAGCAGAAGGCGATCATTGCCCGCGAGGTAGACCGGGATCTGCCTTTGATCGTGGCGGTGCAGCCTACCCGCGGACTGGACGTGGGCGCTATCGAGTATATCCATAGCCAGCTGGTGGCGGAACGGGACAAGGGAAAGGCTGTTCTGCTGGTCTCCCTGGAGCTGGATGAGGTCATGAGCCTCAGCGACAGGATCCTGGTCATGTACGAGGGTGAGATCGTGGGAGAGCTGGACCCCAAAGCCACTACGGTTCAGGAGCTGGGCCTCTATATGGCCGGCGCAAAGCGCATGGGAAAGGAGGCTGAACGCTCATGAAGCAGCGCAGATCCAACCTGATGGAGCGGGAAGGGACTCGGTCCGTTCTGGCATCTGTTATTTCTATTGTGATCGGTATGCTGGTGGGAAGCCTTCTGATCCTTATCATGGGCCTTTTCAACAGCGAACTGGGATTGTCCAGTGTATGGGATGGCATCCGGCTGGTGTTCGGTGGTATTTTCAGTACCGGACGCAGCTCCTCCGGAGCACTGACCTGGGGCTTTAATCCCACTTCCATCGGTAATATGCTCTTCCGGGCGACCCCGCTGATCATGACCGGACTTTCTGTGGCAGTGGCCTTCAAGACCGGCCTTTTCAACATCGGTGCCCCCGGCCAGTATCTGATGGGTACGGCGGCCTCCCTGATCATCGCTCTGAGCATCCCCACAGAGACGGTGCCGGCAGGCCTGGTATGGCTGCTGGCCTTCCTGGGCGGCGCCCTGGCGGGCGCTATCTGGGGTGCTATCCCCGGACTCCTCAAGGCCTTTCTCAATATCAATGAGGTGCTGGCCTGCATCATGACCAACTGGATCGCCGCCAACCTGGTCACCTGGGTGTTTGACGGCAGCCAATACCGCAATATGGTGGAGAACACCAAGAGTGCCTATATTTACAAGACCTCCTATAACGGTGTGGCCACCTCCAAGCTGGGCCTTGACGCCATCTTCCCCAATTCCCAGGTCAACGGCGGTATTCTGATCGCCATTGTCATGGCCATATTGGTGTATGTCCTGATGACCAAGACCACTTTGGGTTATGAGCTCAAGGCCTGCGGCAGCAATCGCCATGCCGCACGGTATGCGGGTATCAATGATAAGCGCAATATCGTCCTCTCCATGGCCATTGCCGGCTGCCTCTCCGGAATGGCGGCGGCCCTGTATTACCTCTCCGGCAATACGGAGTTCTTCTGGGCCACCTACCAGTCTCTGCCCGCCACCGGCTTCAATGGTATCCCTGTGGCGCTGCTGGCAGTGAACCATCCCATCGGCGTGATCTTTACCGGGTGCTTCATGTCCATGCTGGATATCGTGGGCCTGCAGCTGACCAACCTGACGGCCTACAACGAGTACATCACGGATGTTATTATCTCTGTGATCGTCTACCTCAGCGCCTTCTCTCTGGTGATCAAGATGATGCTTACCAAGCGGGGAAAGCGGAATAAGGCACCCAAGACGTCTGACGGAAAGCGGTCTGCCGGTACGACCGATGCCGCACCGGCGGAGAAAGGAGGCGAGAGCGCATGACGTTCCTGATTCAGCAGACTTTGATTTACGCCATCCCCCTGATGATCGTGGCCCTTGCCGGTGTTTACGCGGAGCGCAGCGGTATCATCAACCTGGCTCTGGAAGGTATTATGATCTTCGGCGCTTTCGTGGGCGTGCTGTTCGTGAACCTGACCCAGCAGGCGGGTACCTTTGACGCCGCCAAAGCGGCTGGCGACTGGGTGGCACTCCAGGGCTTTGAGCTGCTGGCCATGCTGGTGGCGGCTATTATGGGCGCCATCTTCTCCCTGCTGCTCTCCTTTGCGTCTGTGAACCTGAAAGCGGACCAGACCATCGGCGGTACTGCCCTGAACCTGATGGCTCCCGCCCTGGTCCTCTTCCTCATCCGGATCATTGCCAACCAGAACACCCTGCAGATGTACACCGGTGACGCTGCCAGCTGGTTCATGATCAAGAAGAGCCTCTTCGGTTACGGGCGCAATGACGAGATGGGCTTTCTGGGCTCCACCTTCATCGACAAGGTGTATCTCGCCACCTACATCTGCATCCTGCTCTTTGTGATTTTGTCCATCATCCTCTATAAGACCCGTTTCGGTCTGCGGCTGCGCTCCTGCGGTGAGAATCCTCAGGCGGCGGATTCCTTGGGTATCAACGTGTACAAAATGCGCTACATTGGTACCACGATTTCCGGTGCCCTGGCAGGTATGGGCGGTTTTGTGTACGCCCTGACTACCGCTAACTGCGCTGCTACCGGCGACGTGGCGGGCTTTGGCTTCCTGGCTCTGGCCGTTATGATCTTCGGTAACTGGAAGCCTTTGAATATTGCCGGTGCCTCCCTGCTCTTCGGCCTGTTCAAGTGTATCGCTGCTGCCTACTCCAGCATCGACATCAACGGCGACGGCGTGTTTATGCTGGCACAGATCGGCGTCAGCCCCCACTTCTACCGTATGCTGCCTTACCTCATCACTCTGATCGTTCTGGCCTTCACCTCCAAGAAGTCCAGAGCGCCCAAGGCGGAAGGTATTCCTTACGACAAGGGCCAGCGGTAAGGTCTTGCCGCAGCTGCATCACACACATAAAAAGTCCGTCCGGCTATTTGCCGGACGGACTTTTTATGCGGGGAAAAGTACCCCTTTGTCAGGTCAGAAACAGGGAGATGGCACAGTAGACCAGAAGCAGTGCCATAATGGTATTGACGATACGGCCGTGGTGAGAGAATACACGCCGGAACACTGAGCCGAAGGCGGCCCAGCACAGTGTGAAGATAAAACCGATCAGCGCCAGGAGCAAAGCAAAGCCCAGCAGCGTGAGAGGCTGATTTTGATAGTAGGGCAGAATATATACCTCCATGGACAGAATCCCGTAGAGGTAAATTTTAGGGTTGACAAATTGCAAGGCCAGTCCCCCCAGAAAACCGGACTGGTTCCCCTGTGCCTCCATAGAACCGGACCTGCGAAAGATGTTCCATGCCAGATACAGCATATAGAGGGCACCGGCTATTGTCATAGGTAGCCTGATCCGGGGAATGAGGGCGGAGAGCGTACCGCAGAAAACAGCACACAGGATCATGACCACGGAGAAGCCTGTCCAGATCCCAAAGTTGAAGGGAAGTGCCCGGCGGAACCCTTTGCGTCCGGCATTGGACATGGACATCAGTGTGTTGGGACCCGGCGTGGCTGTGGTGATCACAGCGTAGGTGAGGAAAGATACCCAGGGAAACATGGTTGACAGCCCCTTTCACATGGGATAAAACATTGGAAATCCAGGCAATATATCGAATTTTATATATTGTACTATTGCCTCCGATATATTGTCAACAGGAGGGCGTATGGACGTTACCAACCTTTTGGCGGAGAATACCCGGCATCTCTGCTGGCGGAAAACCGGCGATCCGGAGGAGAAAGAGACCCAGCTGAGTATGCTGATCTATTACGGGAAATAAGACCATGACGGCCTGCCGGTATTCCGGCAGGCCGTCATGGTTTGAGCAGAACATCAGAAAATTCCATACAGAAGGCAGGATGCCGCCAGTGCCAAAAGCAGAGAGAAGAGCGCCTGCAGCGCCTTCCCTGCCCAGTGCCAGCGGGAGGAGAGATCCCCGATGACCGACAGCGTCTGACAGTGGACGCACAGCCCGCCCCAGGCGGTGATCACCGCAGCAGAAATAAATCCTGCTGCTCCCGGCTTTAAAGCCGAGGCCCCGGATACCAGCTCCAGCGCGCCCAGTGTCCAGGCGGGCAGCCCCACCGGCAGCAGGTCGGCTCCTGTACGGAACAGCACCACGAAGGCGCAGATGTTGGCCATGGCGCCAGCAGAGCTGCGGACAGAGGCGGAGAGCGCAGAGGACAGCGTGAGCGGCTGGCTGGGCATGGAACAGGGCAGGGACGGGTGGCCCCGATCCCTCCCCAGCCGGCAGAGGACAGTGCCGGTAAGCAGGGCGGAGAGAGCGTGGATCAGGATCAGCCACAGTCCCGCCCGGGGGTCCCCCAGCATCCCCGCACCG
>ENA-OURU01004211-OURU01004211.1-human-gut-metagenome-genome-assembly--contig:-NODE-4211-length-10847-cov-15.437176_pt1 | contig 10847 bp, 9 predicted proteins | sample MGYA00242137_ERZ509064 | MGnify/ENA primary metagenome ERZ509064 (study PRJEB26280, sample SAMEA2338777) | human gut metagenome | biome: human gut; feature: human-associated habitat; material: faeces...
AGATCGCCGCAGATGAATATACAAAGCGTGGCAATCGTTTCGGGGACAGAGGCCGGTCCGGCAGAGGCGATGGTGAAGGTCGCAGCTTCGGCAGAGGAGACGGAAGACGGAAGCTTGGCCGTGAAGACGGGGAACGCAGAAGATTCGGCCGCAGTGACAGAGATCGCAGAGACGATGGCAGCACCGGTTTCGGTGAGGACAGAAGACGCCGCAGAGATGAAAACCGTGAGGATGGAAGAAAATGGGGCGGCTGTGACAAAAAGACGGCTGACCGCAAATACTCTGGGGACAGAGCGGAGAGAGAAGCGAAAAAGAGAAAGAAACGGGAAGAGCCGGGCATCGGTAACAGCTTCCCCAAGAGAAAACGATCTTAATTTAATGAGAAAACTTGTAGATTTGCCGCAAAAGCCGCAGTTGTGCTTTTGCGGCAAATCGTGTATAGTTAGGGAAGAATGCATAGGCAATAACAGAAAGGTCTGCGGTATGAAAACACTGAAAAAACAGATACCATATATTTTGCTGGGAGCGACGCTTCTGCTCCTGCTTGGCTTGAATATCATCAGTCAGGATCACTGGCTGGATTCAGATATGGCGGCGGAGATGATCTTTTCCCGGATCCTTTCCGAAGAACACCACATTTTTTCCACGACAAACTGGTATTATTCCACGGAATTCCGCGTGTTGTATACACAGCTGATCATGGGACCGCTGTTTCGCATCTGCAGCAACTGGCATGTGATCCGCACGATCACGAACCTGGTATTTTATGGATTGATGCTGGCTTCCTATTATTATTTTATGAAGCCGTTAAAAGTATCCCGCGGACTTACAGTGTTAAGCTCCTGTCTGCTGCTGTTGCCTTTTTCCGAGACTATGATGACGCATATGCAGATGGGTAATACCTACATGTCCCACGTGATCCTGGTGCTGTGGTTCTTCGGTATGTATCTGCGGTTGTGTAGCGGAGAATATCATGCAAAACGCAAGGTCAGCCTGTGGATATTCTATGTGCTGCTTGCTATCGTCTGTGGAATGTCCGGCGTGCGTTACCTGCTGGCATTGCAGTGTCCTCTGGTACTGACTTCCTTTTTCTATCTGCTGGGCGGTGAGGAATTTCAGAGTTTCCGAGGAGAGATGACAAAGGAGCATTTCCAAACTCTATTTTCTACGGACAGGATGCGGTATTTTCTCTATAGTCTGGCAGGGGCATTTTTCGCAGTCGTGGGATATGGCATCAATGTAGTGTTCATCAGTCACAAATACGTATTCCAGACCTATGGCGCCACGAACTTCATCGCATTGTATCACGGTGTGTTATTTGACCGGATCCAAAATGCGGTGGGGTGTCTGCTGATGCTTTTTGGCTATATTCCGGATAAGGGATTTTTATCCCTGCGGGGTGTTGTGACGATGGCAGCCTTCGTGCTGCTTGGCATCTACGGATACGTTACGGTCAAAAGCGGGAAAATGCAGCGTGTCACGGGATTTCGCAGTCTGATCACACTGTTTTTGAAAGTCAGTTTTGTACTGAATCTGTTTGTGTTTATTTTTACCACCAGTACCATGGTGCCGCGGTATTATATCACGATCTTCATTTTCGCCCTGCCGGTATTGTGTTTTTATCTGGAAGAGGAAAAAATGCCCTTTGACAGATTTGCGGTGGCGGCACTGCTTACTATCTGTCTGATCCTCGGAACGGGGAAAACGGTGATGTCTTTCCTGACGGTGGACAAGAACGAGACGAAGCGTCCAGTGGCGGAATTCCTTGCGGGGAACGGATATGATTTCGGCTTCGCTACTTATAATAATGCCAATATCATCACGGAGCTTACGAATGGTGAAGTGGAGATCGGCAACATCGGAGATCCCGAGCACCTGGAGTATTTCAAGTGGTCTTCGCCTATGAAATATTATGAGGAAGGGTATCATGCCGGGGAGACATTCCTGCTCCTGACGGCGGAGGAGTGTGCGGAATATGCAGAGGCTCCGGCATTAAATCAGGGCGAAAAGGTATATGAGGACGGCAGTTATACCGTCTATGTATTCGACAGCACGGAGGATCTGATGGATTGTGCTGTGGCGAGACAATAATGACAGAGATTTGGCATATTGCAGACGATATTGGCGCCCGGCACTGGCCGCAATGGGACAGAACGGTTTGGGGACTGGCTGGTTGGAGAAGCCGGTGAGACACAGGGATGCCGGTATTTTTTTAAAAATAGCGTCTGCGGAAAGGTTGTAAGTATGAGAATCGGAATGGGATATGACGTACACCGTCTGGTGGAGGGAAGAGACCTCATCATCGGCGGCGTGAAAATACCTTATGAAAAGGGACTTTTGGGACATTCGGATGCGGATGTCCTGCTCCATGCGATCATGGATGCGCTGTTGGGAGCAGCGGCGCTGGGGGACATCGGGAAACATTTCCCGGATACAGATCCCGCGTACAAGGGTATTTCTTCCATAAAATTGCTGGAAAAAGTGGGCGAGCTGCTGGAAGAAAATCATGTGTTTATCGAAAATATCGATGCGACGATCATTGCACAGGCACCGAAGATGCGCCCGCATATCGATACCATGCGGGAAAATATCGCGAAAGCCCTGCTGATCGATGTGGGACAGGTCAATGTGAAGGCTACCACGGAGGAAGGACTGGGATTCACCGGCAGCGGAGAGGGAATCTCCTCTCAGGCAATCTGTCTGGTGACTACGCCGTTTGATCTTACGGCACAGGCGATGCAGGGCGGCTGCGGAAGCTGCAGCGGATGCCCGAAGAGCTGATAATTTCGGAAAATAAGAACTTGACAAATGGGTCGATAGGATATAGACTTTAATTAGAACAAGGTCTGTATACCATCGACCTTTTATAATGTTATGAGTGCAAAAAAGCCAATAGGATTGCATAATTGGCAAGTGCTGGATTAAGAAGGATACAAGGAGGAATGGGAATGTATCAGATGACGGAGACAGAATACAAATTTGCTGAGCTGATCTGGGAGGAGGAACCCATCGGTTCCGGAGAACTGGTAAAACAGTGTGCGGAGAAGTTCGGCTGGAAGAAATCCACTACCTATACGTTCATTAAAAAGCTGTGTGAGAACGGTATTTTCAAAAATGAGAATGCCATCGTATCTTCCGTATTGAATAAGGAGGAATACCACAGAGCACAGGGGGAGGCTTTCGTGGAGAAGGCTTACGGCGGTTCGCTGCCGAAGATGATCGCCGCATTTATCCAGAGCAAGAAACTCAGCGCAGCGCAGATCGCTGAGATCGAAGCTATGATCGAGGATTATAAGGGCTGACGGAGGAGATTGGATGAGGGAGATTTTAGAGAAGGTATTTGGGATCGTTTGCAACTTGAGCCTGGTGGGAAGCTATTGCATTTTGCTGGTGCTGGTGGCGAGACTGGTACTGCGCAGGGCTCCCAGATGGTGTTCTTATCTGTTGTGGGGAATCGTGTTTCTGCGTCTGTGTTGTCCGATATTTCCACAGACACAGATCAGCCTGATTCCACAGCGGCTGGTAATGGGACAGACGGTGAGCGTGCCGCTGAAGGTGCCCGGAGATATCATGCAGAATGAGTGAAATGCCGGAGAAAAAGCAGCCATGGAACATTCAACCGCGGAAGCAATACAGATTTCAGGCATGACGGAGCAGACCGATAGTGACGATGGCGGTCAGCCGGAGACACTTTCGCAGGAGCCCTCTATGGTAACCGGACAGACAGGAATGTCTGCAACGAGCGATCCAACCACGGAAATGTTTGCAACGCACAGCACACAGATGCTGAAAACACTGGCGGGAATCGTGTTACCGTACTTGTGGCTGATCGGGTTTGTTGGGTTTGCCGGTTATCATCTGTTTTCCTATCTGCGGATGTATTACCGTCTGCGTCAGCCGGAAAATGGCATTCATAAAGTAGAAGAAGGAATTTGTGAGATTAAGGGGGGACACCTTTCTTTTGTTATGGGGATCCTGCATCCGACCATTTATCTGTCATCGGAGCTTGCCGGGGAGAGCAGAGAGGTAGTGTTGTGCCATGAGAGGGTGCATTTGCAGAGAAGAGACTATCTGATCAAGCCGGCAGTGCTTTTTATCTGCTGTGTGCATTGGTTCAATCCCCTGGTGTGGCTGGCCTTTTACCTGATGAATATGGACTGTGAGATGTCCTGCGACGAAAAAGTGGTAAAGCTTTTGGGAGAGGAAAGCAAGAAGGTCTATTCTTATACACTGTTGGAGGAAGCCAGCGACGGCAGGTGGAGAAAATACCGTGGTGGTACGATCTGCGCGCTGTTATCCTTCGGAGAGGATCATGTGAAGAACCGGATCCGTCATGTGCTGGATTATCGTAAGCCTCCGTTCTGGATCCTCATCGGTGCGGTGGCGGTGATCGTAGCACTCATCATCTGCCTGTGCAGTAATCCGGGAGGAAACCGCAGTGAGGAAAAACTTCCTACGGAAACTGCACCGTCTGCACAGAACGAGCCGGTAGATATCAGTGATACGGAGTATTCCGATGAGGCTGTCTGGACACAGGAAGAATGGGATATTTATGCGGAAAAGCTGTCGTATGTAACGTTTGAGACGCGCTCCGATTTCGCGGAATTTTATTCCCCCGAGAGGATCGAGAGTACCCATTCCTTTGCACAGGAGAAGGGATGGTATGTTAATCACAGAAGGTATGCCGGGGATCCTGCGAACTGGGAGATGTTCGAAAACAGCCGTTTCGAGGAGCAGTACGGCACCGGTGATCACAGATCCTACGAGGATTATAAGGACCCTGTGACGGCGGCAAAGCAGCTTCTGTCACTGGGGAAGGGTACCGGTGAGGTGACGGAAGTCCTCTACGAGGCGGTAAGACAGTACCAGCTCTATGGCGATGACCGTATGGGAGAAGGATCGGTGGTCAATGTGGAGTATACTTTTGAGAAGGATGGTTCTGTGATCGAGATTCCCATGGTGCTGGCGGAGGAGGAACAGAAAATCTGGCTGTTGTCTACCGGAGATGTGAGTGCGGCAGCAAAGCAGAAGATCGGACCGCTCCCGGGAGAGCAGTCTGCACGGAAAGTCTATGTGGAATATGAAGCGTATTCCCCGGGAAATATGCCGGCAGGACAGTATACAGAGTATCTGGAGACGAAGATCGGAAGCTATTCCGGTTCCGGTATTCATATTCAGGTATCCAGCTGCGGAATCTACGTGATGTATAATCATACCTTCCGGTGTGTGTCCGCGGATGGCATCCCGGAAAATATGGCATCGGCTGCGATCTGTGACCGGACCTACTACAATACTTCCAACGCTTATAACGAGAAGCTGCAGGAGGACAGCAGTGTCGGCTGGATGGGCAGCAGGGTATTCTATATGACAGAAGCAGCGGAGCATTTACAGGAGGACGGGAAACCTACACTGTATACGGTGAAGAACTGCAGCCTGGCAGGTGATACCGGATGGGAATTGACCGGGGAAGAAACGGCAGAACCTGTGCTTCCGTTTTCCATGAAAGTACAGAATGGTTTCGTGACGGTCTATAACGGCAACGGAGAACTCTATCAGCAGTATTCCATCAGTGGTCTGGACGCCGGAGCTGACAGGCTGGATCAGGTGTCAAGGGACCGGTATGCTGTGGAATGGCGGGAAGATATTTTATCTCATCCCGGTATGGTATGCGATGTGTCCCAGAGAACTTTTTCTGAGACCTATGCACTGATTGATCTGGATGGAGATGCGACAGCGGAGCGGATTACACTACAAACAGACGCCTGGAAGGACGTGGAAGGAAACAGCCCGGTGAATTACACCTTCGGAGTGGAAGGTAACAATGTAGACCGCCATGCAAGACTGTTGGACAACAGCATTCTCGCTTACAGTCCGGATGGGGAGCAGATCGTGATCGCACTGTATGAGACCGGAGATGATGCAAAAGCGAGAACCATATTCTTCACCTACGATGGGGAAAAATTACAGGAGACCGGAAGTCTGGAGGCGGACATCCGACGGTGCCAGTACTGGATCCTGGATGCGGCACCGGAGGGACAGTGGATACTTCTGGAAGAATAAAAAATATGGAAAAAAGAGTATGACAGGATGGTTTCTGCTGACGAATGCATTATTGTGTGGGGTTATAGGTGCAGCACTTTGGGGAGTTGTCAGTCTGGTGGTGTTAAAAGGAATATCCTGGCTGATCATATTTGCAGGATATGCGATTGTTTTCCCGGGATTCCTCGGAGGTGTACTTTTTGCAATGAATGCGGAAACAACGATGGATGAATTAGAGATAAAATAAACAGACAAAGAAGCGGAAATATCAGAAATGGTATTTCCGCTTTTTTCGATACAAATGATGAGGATTGCGAGAGTGCAAAGACAAATTTACAATTTTTACAGATTGTATAGAAAGAAAATACGGAAAAGACTGGTTATTATAGAGCTGATTTGGTAAAATAAAGACAATAATAAGAAGCAGGTGATGAAATATGGACAGTCAGAAGAAAGATCCGCTCTATAAGAGTTTTGGATACGCATTTGAAGGAATTGGTACCTGTATCAAAAAAGAGCGGAATATGAAGATTCACTGTGCGGCAGCGGTGTTGGTAGTGATTGCCGGAGTGATATTGAAGATCTCATTGCTGGAATGGTGCATCTGCCTGACGCTTTTTGGGCTTATCATGGCGCTGGAGCTGGTCAATACCGCAGTAGAAGCGGTGGTCGATCTGGTGACGGAAGAGCGGAAGCCACTTGCAAAGATTGCAAAAGATACAGCAGCAGGTGCGGTTCTGATTGCAGCAATTATGGCAGCGATCGCCGGGATTATTATTTTTCTACCAAAGGGGCTTACATTCCTTGGACTTTAAAGCAGATTGAAATTGTGAAAGGAGATAGACGTTATGGGAAGCTTAGGAGATGGAGTTAAGAAAGTATTACTTGCAGGGATTGGTACAGTAGCAGTAACTGCAGAAAAGTCAAAAGAAGTTCTGGATAAGATGGCAGAACGTGGAGAAGCAGCTGTAGAACAGGGAAAAGTTCTGAATCAGGAACTTCGCCACAATATCAAGAAGACCGTAAAAGAAAATGTTAATGTTTCTGTCAGGACATCTTCACCGGAAGAACTGGATGAGCTGCTTGACAAGATGACACCGGAGCAGATTGAACAGCTCAAAGAAAGAATTTATGAACGTGAAGCAGCAGTTTCAGAAGAAGAAACAAAAGAAGTAGAGGAAGTTGTAGAACAGACAGGAGAGACGGCTGAAACTGTTGAAACAGAGACGGAAGAGGAAGCAGCAAAAGAAGTCGAAGCAATTGAATCTGGCAACGAGGACATGAATGAGTAACAAAAACCAGCCAAAAGAGTCAAATAAATACGGTTCCAGACTGCGGGAGATGACAGCAGTCCTCAGAAAACATGGGATTACCGGTGGACTTACCCCGGAAAAGCTCCGGCTGATCCTGGAGGATCTGGGGCCGACTTATATTAAGCTTGGTCAGATCATGTCACTGCATTCCGACATTCTTCCGAAAAGCTATTGTGAAGAACTGATGCGGCTTCATTCCGAGGTGACACCGATGCCATTTGAACAGGTAGCAGAAGTGATCCGCAAGTCCTACGGTTATGAGTGGAACGAAGTGTTCCAGAGCATTGATGTGCATCCACTGGGATCGGCATCGATCGCACAGGTCCACCGGGCGGTTCTGAAGACTGGGGAAGATGTTGTCGTCAAAGTTCAGAGGCAGGGCATCTATAAGGTAATGTCCAGAGATATCAGTCTGCTCCACAAAGCGGCAAAGCTGGTCCCGCCAGGTACGATCAAGGACATGGTGGATATTAACATGGTTCTGGACGAGCTCTGGACTGTCACCCAGCAGGAGATGAATTTCCTTCTGGAGGCAGCCAGTATGGAAGAATTTGCCCAGCGCAATCAGGATGTGGCTTTTGTTACAACGCCTCGGCTCTATCGCGAATATACGACCAACCATGTGCTAGTGATGGAATATATTGATGGATTTGCAATCAACGATAAAGAAAATCTGCTGGCAAATGGCTATGATCTGAATGAGATTGGAACAAAGCTTGTAGATAATTACATTCGCCAGGTTATGGAGGACGGTTTTTTTCATGCTGATCCGCATCCAGGCAATGTGCGTATCCGTGATGGAAAGATTGTCTGGATCGATATGGGAATGATGGGAAGACTTACCGAGCGTGACCGGGAACAGATCAGCAATGCAGTCAAAGGTGTGGCAGAGAATGACATCGGTCTGATCCAGGAAGCGGTGATGGCACTTGGCGAGTTCCGTGGAAAGCCGGATCAGAGCAAGCTGTATGAAGATATCAATAATCTGATGGCAAAATATGGAACGATTGATATGGGTGATATCGATATTGCGGAAGTTATGCAGGATCTGATGGAAGTGATGAAGGAAAATAAAATTTCTATGCCTCATGGACTTACTATGCTTGCAAGAGGACTCGCCAATATGGAAGGTGTGCTTGCCGAGATCAGTCCGCAGATCAACATGGTTGAGATTGCGGCGGCACGGATGAAGGAGAGCTTTCTGACGAAGGAACAGTGGAAAAAAGAGATAAAGAATGATGCAAAAAGACTGTATCGTTCTCTTCACAAGGCAATGGATATTCCTTCCCTTGCAGCAGACATCCTGCAGGGTCACATGAAAGGACAGACCAGAGTCAATCTGGATCTTCATACTTCGGATGAGCTTTCCGGGTTGCTCAGGAGGTTGGTGCGGAATATTGTAATGGGGCTGTGGGTGATGGCACTTCTGATCAGTTCCAGCATTATCTGTACAACCAATATGCAGCCAAGGTTGTGGGGGATTCCGGCAATCGGTGCGTTTGGATATCTGATGGCATTTGCTATTGTAATGTATGTTTTTATCAAACATATCTTTTCAAAAAAATAAATAAACAGGGGGAAAAGAGATGCGGAAGGAGTTTTATACAGGGCATCTTTTTGATGTATATCGTTATTTTGGAGCGCATAAAGAGGGTGAAAATTTTATTTTCCGTGTGTTTGCGCCATCGGCAAAAGGAGTGTGCGTATTTGGAGAATTCAGTAACTGGACAGAGATCCCGATGTATCAGGAGGAACAGAGCGGTGTATATGTGTCAGAGCCGATTCCGGCGAAGACTGGTCAGCTGTATAAGTACTGCATTTACACAGCAAATGGCGGAAGGGTAGAGCACTGTGATCCATATGGCTTCCAGATGGAATTAAGACCAGGAGATTGCTCAATCTTAACGGATCTTTATAGTTATAAATTTAAGGATGAAAAATGGATGAAGAACCGGACAGTCGGATTTGACAGTCCGGTCAATATCTATGAGATCCATGCAGGATCCTGGAGAAAAAAAGGAGAAGGGCAGACCGACTGGTATACTTATATTGAGCTTGCAAAGCTTCTGATTCCTTATGTAAAAAAGAATCATTATACTCATATTGAGATGATGCCGCTTTCCGAGCATCCTTTCGACGGATCCTGGGGATATCAGAATACCGGATTTTTTGCGCCGACCGCACGTTATGGAACACCGGATGAGCTGAAAAAATTTGTGGATGAGTGTCACCAGGCAGGAATTGGTGTGATCATGGATTTTGTTCCGGTACATTTTGCAGTCGATTATTATGGCTTGAAAGAATTTGACGGGACCTGTCTGTATGAATATCCAAATGCGGCAGTAGGTGAAAGCGAATGGGGAAGCTGTAATTTCATGCATTCCAGAGGGGAAGTACGATGTTTCTTACAGTCGGCAGCAAATTACTGGCTGAGTGAGTTCCATTTTGACGGAATCCGTATGGATGCAGTCAGCCGTCTGATCTACTGGCAGGGTGACGAGGCCAGAGGTGTTAACGGAACGACACTGGATTTTCTGAAGGTGATGAACCAGGGACTAAAGTCCCTTCATCCGACAGCCATGCTGATCGCAGAAGATTCCACCAATTTTCCAGGTGTTACCAAACCGGTTGACCAGGGAGGAGTTGGTTTTGATTACAAGTGGGATCTTGGCTTCATGCACGATACACTGGAATATTTCCAGAGTGCACCAGAATACAGAAGCAGAGATTATCATAAGCTGACATTCTCGATGATGTATTATTATAATGAGCGTTTTTTGCTGGAATACTGTCATGACGAAGTGGTACATGGAAAGGCAACGATTCTCCAGAAGATGAACGGAGAATATGAGGATAAGTTCCCGCAGGCAAGAGCTATGTATCTGTATATGATGGCGCATCCTGGTAAGAAGCTGAATTTCATGGGAAATGAATTCGGTCAGCTTCGCGAGTGGGATGAAAGCCGCGAGCAGGACTGGGATATCCTAAAATATCCGCTCCATGATGCATTTCACCGTTATATGATCGAACTGAACCGCATCGGTCAGGAAAATGATGCATTCTGGCATGATTATGATCCGGAGAATTTCAAATGGCTGGACTGCCATCAGGAAGAACGCTGTATCTATGCGATCAAAAGAAAAGGAAAAAATAAGAACTTTATCGCGATATTCAACTTCTCAGACGAAGAACAGGAAGATTACGAACTGGATACCGAAGAAGAAGGAAAACTCAGTGTGATACTGGATACGGACTGGGATGAATATGGAGGAAATACAAAAAAGAAAAAGACATTGCCGGCAAAAGCAAAAAAAGGGACGCATGTGACGCTGGACCTGCCGCCGTTTTCGGGGATTTTGCTGATGAGTTAGGTGATGGGAAAGGGACGCCCGGGGCAGAACGATATTTCTGCTTTCGGGCGCGCTTTCGCTCCGCAAAAAACGCAGCGGTACTAAGTTCGGTGATACCGCAAGCGTTATTCCCTCACTAAGTGCC
>ENA-OURU01004213-OURU01004213.1-human-gut-metagenome-genome-assembly--contig:-NODE-4213-length-10842-cov-1.816075_pt1 | contig 10842 bp, 11 predicted proteins | sample MGYA00242137_ERZ509064 | MGnify/ENA primary metagenome ERZ509064 (study PRJEB26280, sample SAMEA2338777) | human gut metagenome | biome: human gut; feature: human-associated habitat; material: faeces...
CATATACATTCATATCACTGACGATCACACCGATATCTCTGTATCTGTACTGATCTTTACGTACCAGTCTGCGGATTCCCTCTGCCACTGCATCTGCTTCCTGTCTTGGGTTCCCTGCTGCATGGATTTCCAGATTCTCCACAGCTTTATCATACCTTCCAGACCCGTACCGGAAGATATTTCTCTCCAAAAATGCAAGTTCCTGGTTCTTTTCAAATCGTTTCACCGGATATCCATACAGGCAGACCGGTTCTTCTACCTCTATATGATCTTCCCCCGCCATTCTGACCAGTGTCGTTACCATCTGCTTACTCAGTCCAAACAGCTGATATGGATGTTTATAAGCATACGGATTCTCCCGTTCATCCATCGTAACTGTCACCCAGACTTCCTTGCAGCACCGCATAAGTTCCAGTATCAGCCGGTTCTGCACCGGTGTAAATCCGGTAAATCCGTCAAGAACTACAACACTGTTTTTCAAAAGTTCTGATTCTTTTACCTGACTGTTCAATACATCCAGCAATTCTTCCTTCGTGATATACCGCTCTCTTAAGTAATCCTGAAAACCTTCATACAAAAGCCTGATATCTTTTAACTTGTAATACAATCTGGAGTCTTCATCCAGATGATCCAGCATCTCATCCATCTCTTCTTCCCCGATATCATACTGTGTAAATTCGGATATCACGGATTTTACCTCACTGATATAGCCAAGTTTCTTAATATTCCCTTTCAATACCGTCAGTTTGTTCTCATAATCCCCTGCAATCTTTCTGAGGATCAGGTTTTTTCCCTCATCATCCAGAACCTGCATCTGCTTTGTACCGGTCTCTTCAAATACCCGGTAAGCAAGTCTTGCAAAACTCAGTACATCGATATTCATGATACCGTGTCTCGGATGCATACTGACCAGATCCTTCTGCGTCTGCATTGTGAACTGTTCCGGTACGAGCACTATGAAATTCTTCAGTGGGTATTTTTCTGATTCTTCTATGACATGCTGATATAAATAAGTTGATTTTCCTGAGCCGGATGGCCCGAATACAAATTTTAAAGGCATAAGGTTTCCTCCTTATGCCCTAGTATAACACGAATATATGTTTGTGTATAGCTGTAAAACCTGCTTTTATACTGTCATTCACGACAGCTTTTGCAAGATTTCCCCGATATCTTATAATGCACGCAGTCTCTCTGCAAATTCATTACTAAGTGTCATCTTCGCAACGTAGAACACATCTCCTGTCATGTATACATTCCAGTCATCTTCTACTTCTACCTGGAGTTCTCCTCCCGGCATATGAACGATCACTTTACTGTTCGTAAGTCCCAGTTTGTACGCTACACCTGCTGCCGCACATGCTCCGGTTCCGGATGCTCTGGTGTATCCTGCACCACGCTCAAAGATCTCGATCGCAATATTCTCTTTATCCATCACCTGCATGATCTGTGTATTGATTCTGTTCGGGAAATATCTTGCGATCTCGGAATAATCACCGATCTTGCATACCAACGGTTTGGAAATCTCACGCATAGGGATCACGCAGTGTGGATTACCGATGGATACACAGGTAACCGGATACAACGTCCTTCCGAATACCATGTCCTCGTTGATCACTTCACGCCTCTCGCCGATGACCGGGATCTCATCACTCCAAAATGATAATTTTCCCATAGATACACGCAGCCGGCTTCCATCTTCATTTAAGAATGTCACTTCTACCGGACCGTTTCCTGTATATAATTTGAAATTCTTTTTCTGTACGTAACCGGCATCTTTCAGATATTTTGCAAAAATACGGACACCGTTTCCACTGGTCTCTGATTCACTTCCGTCCGGATTCCATACTTTTACATGCATACCGTCTTCTTTCAGGATCGGTCCTTCCAGAACTCCGTCAGCGCCAAGCCCCTCATTACGATCACAGATCATTTTTACATTTGCTTGATCCAGTTCTAATTCATTGTGATTCGGATCAAATACAAGATAATCATTCCCCAATCCATGATAACGTTCCAATACTACTTTCATCTTTCTTCCTCCTGATTTTTAATCCCCGTCTTTAATTACATTCAAAAATTTCTTCTGTTGTATTTTTATTTCTTTTGACTGTATATAGTTTACACAGAGTATTCGCCGCTTACTGCATCTGTTAGCTGCATCTTTCTCTTTATCCATATCATAACAGGCATTATTTCCATAATCTACACAAATAATGCCATGTTTCTTGCAAATAATGCCATTTTCCTATAAACTGATTACAGATACTATTTTCAGCTTTTTATCTGTCTCGAATCACTCTGATTTTGATATTGTATTTTTAATAATATATGGAGGATATATATGGAACAATACGAGAAAAAAGGATATCTGAACAGTGAATTCAGACTTTTTCACCTGACTGATCAGGATACCAAAGAAATAGATTACCATTATCACGATTTTGATAAGATTACAATCTTTATTCGGGGAAAGGTCAATTATATGATCGAAGGCCTCTTACGACTTAAAGCCTTATGATATCGTTCTGGTAAAACAGGGAGATATTCATAAGCTGACAGTAGACAATTCCTGTCCTTATGAGAGAATTATTGTCTACATCTCTCCGAATTTTATGAACGCATATCAGACCGAAAGCTACGATCTGAGTTATTGTTTCCAAAAAGCTGATCAAGAGCACTCCAATGTTCTGCGCATCCCCTCACCGGAAAAGAGTTCCCTGTTCCGTTCTATCTCTAATCTGGAACATTCTTTCACTGACGGCGGCTATGCCTCCGAACTCTACCGGCAGGTAATGTTCCTGGAATTCATGATCCATCTGAACCGTGCGGTAAGAAAAAACCGGCTGGAATACATTGACACGGATAATTGTAACGAAAAGGTGCTCGACATCCTTGATTACGTCGGCGAGCACCTCTGTGAGAACTTATCGATCGACCTGATCGCCGGACAGTTCTATATCAGCAAATATTATATGATGAGATTATTTAAGCAGGAAACTGGTTATACACTGGGACAGTACATCTCCCAGAAGCGGCTCCTGCTTGCAAAAGAACTATTATCTTCCGGTGTGCCGGGCACACAGGTCTGTTATGATTGTGGATTTAAAGATTATTCTACGTTTTCCAGAGCTTATAAGCAATTGTTCGGTGTGACGCCTTCCGGACGTACCTGCCCATAAAGTTCTGCCGGAACGAATGCCCTCACGAAGATACCATCCTCCCGGTATTCTTCCTCCTGAAGTTCTCCGTACTTCCGGATCTTTTGGATCTTTCCGGCTTCTTTATATGGATACAATGCCTCAATCTCCACTTTCCGCTCCCTCAATACAGCTTCTATGGACTGAAGGAATCCTGTAATTCCTTCTCCCGTCTTTGCCGAGATTTTTACATGATAATCTGCACGCAGGTCTCTCGGAACCCAGATATCTTCCATGCAATCAATCTTATTAAATACCGTGATCACCGGCTTATCTTTCACTCCGAGATTCTGCAGTGTCTCATATACGGTATACATCTGTTCATCCATCTGTGGATTCGAAGCATCCACTACATGCAGGATGATGTCTGCGTATTTTGCTTCTTCCAGTGTACTCCGAAAAGCCTCTATCAGATGATGTGGAAGCTTTCTGATAAATCCTACCGTATCTGTCATCAGCACTTTCTGATTGTTGGTCAGTTCTAAAATCCTCGTTGTCGGATCTAAGGTCGCAAACAGCTTATCCTCTTCTAAAACTTCTGCATTCGTTAAATGATTTAACAGTGTGGATTTTCCTGCATTGGTATAACCAACGATAGCTGCCACTTTTGTGTGACTCTTCATCCTCTGGCTCCTGGTCAATTCCCTGTGCCGCACTACTTCCTTTAATTCCCGGTTGAGCTGTGCCGTCCGGTGACCGATGAGACGCCGGTCGATCTCCAGCTTTTTCTCACCCGGTCCTCGGGTTCCGATACCGCCGCCCAGACGGGACATGGATCGTCCGAAGCCCGCCAGTCTGCTGGCACGATACTTCAGCTGCGCCAGCTCTACCTGGATCTTTCCTTCACTGGTCCGTGCCCGTGCCGCAAATATATCAAGGATCAGCAATGTACGATCCATGACCTTGCTGTCCAGTACCTGCTCCATATTTCTCATCTGGATCGGGGAAAGTTCATCATCACAGATGATTCCGGTTGCCTCCTTTTCCCAGATCATATCCCGGATTTCTTCCAGTTTACCGGTTCCTACATAAGTTCCCGGATGCATGTGTTCCAGATTCTGGATCACCGTGCCTACTACTTCAGCTCCTGCCGTGGCTGCCAGTTCTGCCAGCTCCGCCAGGGAACTCTCTGTATCATCACCGTTTCGCTCACTGATCCCCACCAGGATCACGCGCTCCACCGGCTGTTCATTTTCGTATACGATTCCCACTTACTGTCCGTTTCCTTCCGTTGTTGTATCTGCCGCTGTATCATCCGCCTGCTGTGTATTGTCAGTTCCGGTATTCTCCAGTCCGGTAAGTACCCTGGTCTGCAGAAATTCATACTCTTTCTGCATCGTCTCATCTTCCGGATAATCTGCCACATAGTCTTTTGCCTCTTCCAGTGCAGATGCAAAATCACCGTTTTTCTCATATACAGCCACCAGAGCTTTCTGCAGCTCTTTCACCTGGTCTCCGCTGGCTGCTTCCATGGCATCTTTATAATACGTTGCCGCATCCGCATAATCCCCTGCATCTGCAGCAATGGATGCCAGCTGTTCCAGCGCATCCGCATCTTTTGGATGTTTTTCCATATATTTCTGGAATGCAGCCTTTGCATCCTCCGTCTTTTTCTCTGAAGTATACAGTTTGCCAAGCGCCAGATATGCTCTGTCCGCACCCTTATCTGCCGCCTGTGTCAGCATTTTGACCGCATTTTCCGTATCACCTTTGATGACATACAGTTTCCCGATATTTTCATAATCAGATGCAGAAGATGGTTTCAGTTTCAACCCCTGCTCCAGATATTTCTGTGCTTCCTGCGTCCTGCCTGCATTCTGCAGATTCTCGCTGATATGTCCATACAGTTCCGCATCCGAATCATTCAGGGACACTGCCTTATCATAATCCTTCAGGCAGGCATCCGGCTGTCCGTCTGCCAGCAATACACTTCCTCTGAGATAGTATACTTCCCAGTTTTTCTTATCATAATCCACCAGTCCGTCATAAGTCTTGATGGCTGCCTTGGTATCTCCGGATTTGTACTGTGCCAGTGCCTTGTAGTAGCACACATCCAATTCCTGTGCACGGATCCTTCCCAGAGACTGATCCAGAGCCTTCTGAAAACTGCTGACCGCATCCTCATATTTAGCTTCTTTCATCTGACTGATACCAAGCTGCTTATATTCCAGTGCCTTCTTCTCTGATTTGCTGGTACAGCCGCCCAGGAAAAGGGACATGCCCAGCAGACCGGTCAGAAAAAGCACCATTCCTTTTTTCTTCATATCGCTTCTCATTCCTCCATATTCCACCCATGTACCCCCGGAATCTGACCTCTTTGTTTCAGAAACCACGGTACACTGCACTTCCTTATAGTATGCCATGAATAAAGACGCACTGCAAGGAAATTTATCTCAGTCAAAAAGACTCCCACTTTCACATATTTCCCACAAAAGGCCTGCCACATGTTTTCCTGCATGTAACAGACCTTTCTTGCATCCTGCTCTATCCTATAAGTCAATATTGGAAGAATTCAGATATTTCTCCTGCTCCGGTGTCAATGTATCAATGGATTTGCCAAGGAAACGAAGTTTTCTGTTGGCAACTTCCAGATCTACGTTACGCGGAACACTGATCAGTTTCTCTGTCAGATTGTTCGCATTTTCTACCAGATATTTTGCACTCAGTGCCTGAATTGCGAAACTCATATCCATGATTTCTGCCGGATGACCATCACCTGCTGCCAGATTGACCAGACGGCCTTCTGCCAGTACATAGATCCATTTATCCTCTGAAATCTGATAACCTACGATATTTTTACGCTGATCAATGGTATCCAGTGCGATTTCACGAAGACGTTTCATGTCGATCTCTACATCAAAATGTCCTGCGTTGCACAGGATTGCGCCATTTTTCATCACTTTGAAATCGTCCTCGCTGATGACGCCGGCACAACCGGTTACTGTGATAAAGAAATCACCGATCTTTGCTGCCTCGTTCATCGGCATTACATCAAATCCGTCCATCACTGCCTCAATCGCCTTGATCGGGTCTACTTCAGTCACAATAACTTTTGCGCCCAGACCTTTGGCACGCATAGCCACGCCTTTTCCACACCAGCCATATCCTGCAACAACCACATATTTGCCTGCCACGATCAGGTTTGTGGTACGGTTGATACCGTCAAATACAGACTGTCCGGTTCCGTAACGGTTGTCAAACAGATGCTTGCAGTCTGCATTATTTACCAGTACCATCGGGAATTTCAGTTCATCATTTTTTGCCATGGCGATCAGGCGGATGATACCGGTTGTTGTCTCCTCACAACCTCCGATGACATACTGCAGTTTATCCTGCATCTTTGTATGAAGCATATGCACCAGATCACCGCCGTCATCAATGATGATATTGCAGTTGTTCTCCAGAACACTTGTGATATGCTGATCATATTCTTCCGGTGTACAGTCATACCATGCATATACATTTAAACCGTCAGCCACCAGTGCTGCCGCCACATCATCCTGCGTGGAAAGCGGGTTACTTCCTGTGATATACATTTCCGCACCGCCTGCTGCCAGTACCTTGCACAGATATGCGGTCTTTGCCTCCAGATGAATGGAAAGAGCAATACGGATGCCCTCAAAAGGTCTTTCTTTGGAAAAATCATCTTCCAGACTGCGAAGCAGCGGACAGTTTTTCCGAACCCAGTCTATTTTGTGTGCTCCGGATGGAGCAAGATTGATATCTTTGATCGCGCTCATTCATTTCCTCCTGTATCTTGTAAACTATACTCTCATTTATCGAAGTTACCTGTGTAATTATCGTAGTTACCTGTGTGCTGTGATGTGAGTATCAAAAATAGCTTTTATCACTCACGATTGTTTTTCTTCACTCTGCTGCCGTTCCTTTTCCGCAATGATTGCTTCATTCAGTGACAGCATTTTCGCATCCAGCTTGGACGTGATTGCCGCACAATCCCGCAGTTCCCGGCTGATATACTCCGGAGCATTTCCCTCAAATTTGTAATAGATCTTATGCTCCAGGCTTGCCCAGAAATCCATGGCAATGGTCCTGATCTGAATCTCTACTTTCGTCGGATTGATCCCATTGGTGGTCTGTATCGGAACCGTGATCAGCATGTGATAGCTGCGGTATCCGCTCTCCTTTGGATGCTTCATATAATCTTTGATATAAAGAATCGTAAATTCTTTCTGCTTTCCAATCATCTCTGCCAGACGATAGATATCGGATGTAAAGGAGCACACGATACGCACACCCGCAATATCATTGATATGCTCCACCATGTTTTCCATGGTATTTTCCAGCCCGTGCCGGCTTAATTTTTTTGCAATGCTGTTCGGCGTTTTTATGCGGGATTTGATATATTCAATTGGATTGTACTGGTGAATGTATTGAAATTCATCATTCATGATATCCAGCTTTGTCCGGACTTCCTTGATCGCCGCATTATATAAAAACATCAAACTTTGCCAGTCATAGGCATTTTCCCCTCGTTCCGCTGTCTCTTCTGCCATCTATCCTAAAAAACCTCCTGAATTTCACTTGGCAGACCTTCTTTCTGTCCCTCATATAAAGTACATCGGTTGGCCGTCTTATTCATTGTATCATATTTTTCTATGATTTTTGTCTGTTTGCGCGCTTTCTTTATTTATTTTTAAGAAATCCTTTTTCTGCCAGCCGGGTCTCGATCTCATCCAGTATTTTTTCAGAATCAGCTTCCACTGTATGGAGATGACTGTTGCCGGTGAGGACCTTTAATGGCAGATCCGCTGTCTCACCAATTTTCCGGATAAACTCATCCACATCCCGGCGGTTTTTCAGAATCAGATCCGCACTGAGCTGTCCGTAGATCTCATGCTCTACGATCACGTCACAGACATAACCGCCGCAATCAACCATCAGATACAGTTCCTCCTGCATCTGTGCGTCGGTATGGTTCACTGCAAAAATTCTCCGGCACAGACTCTGACCGTGCTCCGGATCATACAGCACATATCCTTTATTTGTGCTCAGAATATTGCGGTTGGTCGCACGCAACAGTGCGATGTCCTGCACGATCACCTGGCGGCTCACGCCAAACTCCTTTGCCAGTTCCGCACCGGACAATGGACGGTTTTCCTGTTTTAAACGATTCATCAGTTCTATTCTGCGTGTTGCTCCATCCGTCATATCAATCCTCCTCAATCACCTGAATCTCCAGAAAATCAAAATCAATCTGTTCAATAAAACTATCCTGGTAAAAACGAGCTTTTGCATGACGTTTAAACTCAGCAATATTGTGTTCCAGCCAGATCGGTTTTCCCAGATCAAACACGTAACATACTTCTTCCAGTGCATGAAATACTTTGTGCGTGCGGGTCTCATCGCTGTCATCACAGATCGTCGTATCCCGCAGCATCCGGTTGTCTTTAAATTCTTTTGCCCATAAACGAAACATATTCTTACCCTCTTCTCTGTCTGCTGGCTTCATACATCAGAATACCTGCTGCCATGGCTGCATTCAGTGACTCCAGCTGTCCACCCATCGGAATCCGGATATAGGTATCCGCCAGTTTTGCAGTCTCCGCTGTCAGCCCGTTTCCTTCATTTCCGATCAGGAATGCGGTTCCTCCCGTGTAATCCGGTTCATCATAGCATACACTGCCCTCCAGATGTGCCGCATAGACACGGATGCCCTTTTCCTGCAGCTGACCAAGCGTCCCATGCAGATCCTCAGTAATATAAAACGGTACCCGGAAAATGCTCCCCATGGTGGAACGGATCGTCTTAGGATTGTAAATATCCACGGTACACTTGTCCATGATCACACCGGAAATTCCGGCACCTTCCCCGGTCCGGAACATCGTTCCGAGATTGCCCGGATCCTGGACATTTTCCAGCACCAGCCAGACACCGTCTGTATCCTCCAGCATATCTTCCAGCCGGTTTTCTTTCATTTTCACAAGACAGAGCACTCCCTGAGGCGTTTTTGTATCAGACACCGCAGCAAATACGGAATCTGACAACATCTCCCAGTCGGTTCCTTCAAAAACACCTTCATGTGCCGGATCTTTTGCAAAAGATTCGGAAACGTACACTTTCCCGATCCGCTCTTTCGGTGTCTCCCGGAACATCCGGATTCCTTCCACCACATACAGTTGCTGCTGCCGTCTTGCTCTTGCATTTTTTATCAGTTTGCTCAGGGCTTTCACCTGTGCATTTGCTGTACTTGTTATCATATGAAGTTCCTTTTCTTAAATGATATCTTTTATTTTTTAGAATTGTGGGAGTACGAAGTACGGAACAATTCGTATGTCATCTTTTTACCCCAACATCTTTTTTATTATACTTGCTATGCACAAAAAAAGCAATTTACACCTTTCCGTGCAAACTGCTTTTTTCTGTTCTTATTTACCGTTCAACCCTGCTATTCACAAGCGAACCTTAGATTGACAGGTTCTTTCCTACGTTAAACTGATAATCAGAGATATGTTTCTCCATAGCCAGTGCTTCATCCACATCAAAATCTACGAATTTACCATCTTTGTAGGCAACGATACGGTTGCTTTTGCCTTCGCAGAGCAGATCTACGGCATAAGCGCCCATAGTAGATGCATAGACACGGTCTTTACATGTCGGGCTTCCGCCACGCTGCATGTGACCAAGGATGGTTGCTCTTGTCTCCATTCCGGTTGCAGCCTCAATACGTCTTGCCAGAGATGTGGAATGTCCGATACCCTCAGCATTAATGATGATATAATGTCTCTTGCCACGTTTCCGGTTTGCAATGATATTGTTTACGATCTTCTGCTCGTCGAAATCATATTTCTCCGGAATCAGTACCTGCTCAGCACCGTTTGCAAGACCACACCATAATGCGATATATCCTGCATCACGTCCCATTACCTCGATAATACTGCAGCGCTCATGGGAAGATGCTGTATCACGGATTTTGTCAATGGCTTCCATTGCTGTATTAACAGCTGTATCAAAACCAATGGTATAATCAGTACAGGAAATATCCAGATCGATCGTTCCCGGAATACCAATCGTGTTGATTCCCTGTGCAGCCAGTTTCTGAGCTCCACGGAAAGAACCGTCACCACCGATTACGATGATTCCTTCGATCCCGTGCTTTCTGCACATTTCAGCACCAAGCTTCTGTCCTTCTTCTGTACGGAATTCCGGACATCTTGCTGTCTGAAGTATCGTACCACCTCTCTGAATGATATCGGATACATCTTTTGCTTCCATATCTACGATATCTTCAGCAATTAATCCTGTATACCCTCTTCTTATACCCTTTACTTTTTTTCCCTTTGAGATTGCCTGACGCACTACCGCACGGATAGCTGCATTCATACCCGGTGCATCTCCACCGCTTGTTAACACACCAATTGTCTGTATTTCCTTAGCCATGACAAAACCTCCTATACCTGTATCATTTTCATTTTTCCTCATGTTGCTACTATTCTAATCTTTTTTTTACATTTTTTCAATGGACTTTTCCAAAACTTTGATATTTTTTTCACCAAGTTTTGCAGAAAGGTTTCTGAGCAGGGTTTCGTCGGCGCCCACATTCCAGTTGGCCGGAAGCACCTTTTTCGCCCGCTCTGCCTCGAGATAAATCACAACCTGGTCATGACCCTCGCTGAGCCGGAGCATT
>ENA-OURU01004217-OURU01004217.1-human-gut-metagenome-genome-assembly--contig:-NODE-4217-length-10833-cov-3.974671_pt1 | contig 10833 bp, 9 predicted proteins | sample MGYA00242137_ERZ509064 | MGnify/ENA primary metagenome ERZ509064 (study PRJEB26280, sample SAMEA2338777) | human gut metagenome | biome: human gut; feature: human-associated habitat; material: faeces...
AGAAGAATTGTTGATGACGTAATAGATAAGAGAACGGAGGCATTTAATGCAGTTAGTATAACTGGTCCAAAGGGGTGTGGGAAAACAAGGACAGCGAAAGAGCGTTGCAAAACGGTTATCGAATTTCAAGATGAGGATAAAAGAGATGGTTATATTGCTGTAGCAGAAACCGCTCCCAAACTATTTCTTAAAAACCCCAAACCGATTTTATTTGATGAGTGGCAAGATGCAGTTAAAATCTGGGGCACCATAAGGAAAGCATGTGATGATAGTCCGGAGAAAGTTGGCGAGTATTATTTGACGGGCTCTGCAAGTAAAAAAATCAGTACACCGCATACGGGGACAGGAAGAATAACAGAAGTAACAATGTATCCTATGACTTTGTTTGAGACAGGTGAATCCAATGGGGAAATATCTTTGTCTAAAATTTTAAATGAGAAAAATTATGATATTGATGGCATCGTGTCTGATTTGAAATTGGAAAATTTATTTTTTGCCGCTTGCAGAGGTGGTTGGCCAAGGTGTATGGCATTAACAAAGGATACTGCTAAATTAGAAATTGCAAAAGATTATTATAGGCAAATCTATCAAAAGGATATATCAGCGATAGATGGCATAAATAGAAACCCAGAATGGGCGAGAAGTTTGTTGTGGTCCTATGCAAGAAATATGGCTACAAGTGCAAAACGAAAAAATATTTTTGCAGATGTAAAAGCAACACAGAATGTTACAGATATAACTCTTGCATCGTATGTTGATGCATTGGAAGCTTTGTTTGTAGTCAAAGATATTGATGCATGGACGCCACATCTTCGTTCGAAAACAGCAATTAGATCTGCCAAAAAGCATATATTTATTGACCCTTCAATCGGTCTTGCAGCATTAGGAATCAATCCGAATTATTTTATAAATGATTTGGATTTGTTTGGACACGTATTTGAAAATATGGTGCTTAGAGATTTATTGGTCTATGCTGAAAAACACAATGCACGTCTTTTACATTATACGGATGATACAGGTCTGGAAGCAGATGCAGTATATCAGATGGCTGATGGAAAATATGCACTTGTTGAGATAAAAATAGGGGCAAATAAAATACCGGAAGCTGAGAAATCGCTATTGAAATTCAAGGATGTTATTCAAAAATACAATCAAAAGGCTTTGGCAAGTGAAAAACATCCACGAGATGTATATAGAGAACCTTCAGCGTTAATTGTAATTTGTGCAAATGCGAATATGGCGTATACAACAGATTCAGGGGTAAAGATTATACCTGTTGGTTGTTTAAAAGACTAAAAAACAGTCGCTTTGATTTTAAGCAAGGCGACTGTTTTTTAACATGGTGATATTTTTGACCTGTGTATAAATTTATTTGCATGGGAAAGCCCGTTTCATTAAATTATACAATCCGTGCAGATAAACGACATTTTGGTGGCCGCCACCTCCGCGGTTTACAGCATCTCCGCCCATGGTTTCATAATAAATGTGCGGAACATTATTTTTTTCCAAGGCCTTATGGTAAAGGATAGGATTGTTACCTACCGTTGTGTCATTTTTCCCTTTTACAATCATAACTAACGTGTTTTCTTTATAAGCATCCGGCAGTGTGAAAGTATCTTCGGTAAAAATCCCTTTTTCTGCACTATATGGGAGAACGCCAGGAGCGGGACAAAAGGCACCGATATAACCAAATTTATCCGGATGTTTAAATCCTGCATTCAAAGCTTCTCTGCCACCCATTGAGAATCCCCAGACGGCTGTATTGAGACGTCCGGTTTTGACACTGTAATGTTTGTTAATAGCAGGCATTAAGCATTTTACGATATCATTGACACAGTTATCATAGGCGTCATAGGTTTCTTGGCTGTAACCGTTTCCCTGACCGGATTCATTTGCACAAATATTAGGAAATACCATAATGACTTCATCCATTACATCATTGGCATAGCCGTTCCAAACAACATCTGTGGCACCATCTTGAGCAAGATTATAGATGCCCCAGCCATAACCGTGTAAACCGTAGACAACCGGATATTTTTTCTTTGGATTGTATCCATCCGGAAGTCCAACTAAGGCTTTTCTGGTCACTGTTTTTCCTTCTGCTACAGCAGTGGACTCGTATTCGAATTCTTCCGTTGTTCCTTTTACTCCATCTTTTCTTAATGCACCTGCCGGAACAGTTACATTTGGTTTGAAAATATTTTTCATAAAATTGTAGAAACCATGCTGGTAAACTGCTTTTTCATGGTTGCCACTGCCGCTGCCGCTTGGATCACCACCCATCGTTTCGTAGTAAACATGAGGTGTGTTTGTTTTTTGCAGAGCCTGATGATACAAAAGTGGGTGCTGTTTTACAACATCATCTTTAAATCCTTTTGTTATCTGTACATAAGTGTCATTTAAATATTCGCTTGGCAGCGTAAATGTGGAATCCGTATAAAATCCGGGTTCAGTAACTCCATTCATCGTGTAAGGCAAAAGACCCGGAGCCGGACAAAAAGCACCAATGTAACCAAATAAATCCGGTCGCTCAAATCCAATTTGCAAACTCACACGTCCGCCCATGGAAAATCCGCATACAGCAGTATTTTCACGACCTGTCAGTGTGGAATATTTTTTGTTGATAGCAGGCATAAGGCACTTTGTTAAGTCGTTGATGAAGTTGTCATAGGCTTTATAGTGTTCCAAACTGAAGCCGGTTCCTTTTCCTTCTTTGTTTGCACAAACATTAGCAAAAACAACAATGGAATCTTTCATATCATCATTTGCCATAGCGTTCCAGGCAACATATTGTGTATTATCTCCGGTAAGAGAATATTCGTTACCGAAAATACCGTGCTGCATATAGATGACCGGATATTTTTTTGACTCGGTATATCCTTTTGGCAGTGCAACGCGTGCATGACGTTTTACGGTTTCGCCCTCTGACACTTCTGTAGAATCGTAGTAGAATTCTTCCAGAGTGCCACTGTTAGCCTCGTTTTTATTCATGAATCCGGATGGCAGATCAGAATAATCCGGATTTTCTTTTGGACGCGGGGTGGCAGTAGGCTTCGGAGAGCCGGTTGGAGTAGGGGGCAGTGTTGGTGTGGCTGATGCTGTTGGTGCAGTCGTTGGTTTTTCACCGGTATTTCCGGAATTTGTGGCTGCCGGCTGCGCACTTGCAATCGACTTTTTATTTGATACTTTGCTCTTTATTATAATTGTAACGACCCCAATCTTCTTAGTTTTTTTCTTAAGTTTTTCCTTTACGGTAATTTTTGTTTTTCCGGCTTTTTTTGCGGTAACAACTCCTTTTTTGTTTACCGAAACTTTTTTGTTAGAAGCCTTAAATGTGTACTTCGCTTTTTTCTTTTTTCCCTTTATTGTAATCTTTTTCTTTTGTCCTACGGTTAATGTGATTTTTGTTTTTGCTAACTTTGCCTTTGCAAAAACATCTGCCGAGAACAACGGGTTCAGGGCAGATGCTAAAAGTGCAAAGGACAAACTGAAGCAGAGAAATGTTTTTTTCATGTTTCAGAATCCCCTTTCTTTTTTACTTGAAAATACGTTTTAAGAAATTATACAAACCATGATGATAAACGGTTGCCCAGTGGCCACCGTTTCCTTTGCCTGCAGGGTCGCCGCCCATTGTTTCATAGTAGGAACATGGGATGCCGGCAGCCTTTAGTGCATTGTAATAATTGGTTGGATTACTGCCAACAACTGTGTCAGTAGCACCTTTTGTAATCTGAATATAAGTGCTGTTTATGTACTCATCGGCAAGTTTTAAATCCGCTTTTGTAAGCATGTCACCGCCATCTAAAGCACCCGGTGCCGGGTTAAATAATCCGATACCGCTAAATAAATCAGGACGTCTTATACCAATGTTCAATGTCTCGCGTCCGCCCATAGAAACAAACCGCCCTGTTTTCTCGTCCGGTCAGTGTGGAATATTCTTTATTAATGGCAGGCATTAATACTTTTGTTAAGTCATTAATGATGTAGTCATAATAAGAGGCTGTTTTTGCATCTGTGTTAAAACTGCTTTTTCCTTCTTCGTTACAGCATACACATGGGTAAACGACGATACATTCTTTGACATCACCATTGGCAATGGCATTCCATACCACATACTGTGTACCTGCACCATCGTTAAGAATTCCGTTTCCGACCATGGATTCCGGCGTGTCACTTAATCCGTGGAGCATATAAACAACCGGATATTTTTTCGTTTTTGAATAGTCTTTTGGAAGAACAACCATAGCATAGCGGTCAATTGGTGTCTTTTTTGCAGATTCATCGTCACTGATGTATTCTGTTGATTCATATTCAAAGCGTTCTACTTCTCCTTTGTTAGCCTGATTTTTTGCGGTATAACCTTTTGGAATATTCGAAAATTCAGGGTTCTCAGGAAATGGAGTAGGGGTGACTTTTGGAGTCGGTGTTGCAGTTGCAGTAGCGGTAGCGGTCGGTTCGGTAGTTGGTTCATTGCTCGGAGACGCCGCCGGGGTAGCTGTAACGACAGGTGTTGGCGTATTAAGTGCCGGAACCGTCGTGTTTTGTGCTATTTTCTTTTTGATAGTAACCGTAATGGTTCCCACCTTTCTTGTTTTTTTCTTCAACTTCTCTTTTACGGTAATTTTAACTTTGCCGGCTTTTTTTGCCGTGATAACGCCGGATTTACTTACGGAAGCTTTTTTGTTGGAAGCTTTGAAAGAATATTTTGCTTTTTTCTTTTTTGATTTTATCGAAATCTTTTTCTTTTGTCCAACGGTTAATGTAAGTTTCTTTTTGACCAGTTTTGCTTTTGCAGCCGCTGTTGCCGGAGTAAAGGCACTAAGTGTCGATACGGCAAGCGCAAAGCATAAACCGATGCTGATGGTTTGTTTTTTTAATATGTTCATGATAAATCCTCCTCATATAATTTTATGGTTATACTTTAGCATAGTGTGATTAGCATGAACATGATTTATCATGTCCAAAATATGAATTATTCACGCTTTTTGTAGAGGATGATTTGACTACTGTTCACTATTATGCAACAAATACGGAATTAACTCCGATTGATAAATGGATTGTAAAGATTCAATTGGAAGATTTATAAAAACTTTGAGCGTAGAACGCCCCTTCTATTGGGGGTGTCGTTTTACGCTCTTTTTATATGCCGAAATTTGGCGTGTTTTGCATAATTTATGACTCTTTTTGAGGGGCGTAAGTCGCTTGACAATTGTAAGCAAATATATTGACTTTGTACTTTGATTGTGCTAGTATATATACAAACAAGGGTGGGGCGCAGATGTTCTCCTTGTAGTGATAGAAATAAAAGAATTTAGGTAATTAAGGAGGATACTGTTTGGGAGCAAAAGATTTAGCAGAGAAAAATTTACTACAATACAAAGATGTATTTTCAGACATTGTAAACGTAAACTTATTTGGTGGCAGATGTTATGTGTCGGCGGAAGAGTTGTCGAGAGAACCCGGCGAGTTGATTACGAAAGCCGTATCGGATGATAAACTTCGGCAGTTACAGATGGATGTGCCGATGAAGTGTAAGAAGCACAATAGAAGTTTTTTCTTATGTCTGGAAAATCAGAGTGACAAAAACAACGTTATGCCGGTGCGCGATATGGGATACCAGCACGCCAAATATATGGAGCAGATCAAGGAAGCGAAAGAAAGTAATCGAAAAACCGGCAATTATCCAACCCCGATGACAAAGGAACTTAACGATTCACAGAAGTTAAGCCCGGTCATCACTCTGGTTTTGAATTACAGTCAGAAAGAATGGAAAAAGCCAAGATGTTTGAATGATATGCTGGAATTTCCGGAGGATATTGGTGAGGAACTTACAAAATGGATTCCAGAGCATCCGATTTGTATTATTAACCTAGCCAGCTAGAAACGACAATCCGCCAGTATCAATCAGATTTTAAATACATAGTCCGTTATCTGTCTTGTGGAAATGACAGAAAGAAACTGGATGGATATTTTCAAACAACAGAATTTGAATTAGACCATCCGGAGGCGTTTTTAGACTGGTTGTCTGCGGTGACAAACGACACGAGATATCGGAAAGCAAAGGAATTAATAGAAGAAACTGAAGGAAAAGGAGGAAAAATCAATATGTGTGTATTGTTAGATATGTATGAGGAACGAGGAGTAGAGAAAGGAATTTCACAAGGAATTGAGGAAATCAACACATTATATCATTGTTTGTTAGCAGATAATCGAATGGAAGATATACAAAAAGCAATCATGGATACAGACTATCAGAAGGAATTGTTGCGGGAGTATGGGATAGGAGAGTAAGAGGAGGATATTATTTGGGAGCAAAAGATTTAGCAGAGAAAAATTTACTACAATACAAAGATGTATTTTCAGACATTGTAAACGTAAACTTATTTGGTGGCAGATGTTATGTGTCGGCGGAAGAGTTGTCGAGAGAACCCGGCGAGTTGATTACGAAAGCCGTATCGGATGATAAACTTCGGCAGTTACAGATGGATGTGCCGATGAAGTGTAAGAAGCACAATAGAAGTTTTTTCTTATGTCTGGAAAATCAGAGTGACAAAAACAACGTTATGCCGGTGCGAGATATGGGATACCAGCATGCCAAATATATGGAGCAGATAAAGGAAGTGAAGGAAAGTAATCGGAAAACTGGAAATTATCCAAACCCGATGACAAAGGAACTTAACGATTCCCAGAAGTTAAGCCCGGTCATTACTTTGGTTTTGAATTACAGTCAGAATGAATGGGGAAAGCCAAGATGTCTGAATGATATGCTGGAATTTCCGGAAGACATTGGTGAGAAACTTACAAAATGGATACCCTCGTATTCGGTTTGTGTGATTAACCTTGCCAGTCAGCCGGAAACGACAATTCGCCAGTATCAATCGGATTTTAAATACATAGTCCGTTACCTGTCCTGTGGAAATGACAGAAGAAAACTGGATGAATATTTCCAAACAACGGAGTTTCAATTAGACCACCCGGAAGCATTTTTAGATTGGCTGTCTGCGGTGACAAATGACAGGAGATATCGGAAAGCAAAAGAATTAATTGAGACAACAGAAGGAAAAGGAGGAAAAATCGATATGTGTGTATTGTTAGATATGTATGAAGAACGTGGAGAAGCGCGAGGAATAGAGAAAGGGATTGCTCAAGGAGAGGCACGAGGAATAGAGAAAGGGATTGCTCAAGGAGAGGCGCGTGGAATGGCAAAGGGGATTTCGCAAGGGATTTTACAAGGAATTTCACAGGGAATCGAGGAAATTAACGCATTATACCAATGCTTGTTGGCGGATAACCGAATGGAAGATATACAAAAAGCAATCATGGATACAGACTACCAAAAAGAATTGTTACAGGAGTATAGGATTGGAGAGTAAGAGGAGGAAACAGCCATAGAACAAAAACCTTCTTCATTTTTCCTTGCCAAATTTTTTGTTCCGTCATATAATGGAGAAAAGAAAGGCCGGAGGATAGAGAATGACACCACAAGAAATTTTTGCAAAGAGTTTGGTTACTTACGATAAAACCAGTCGCTCGAATGATTCTTTTTATTATCATTTGCCATATCACAAGGATTATGATTTGTGCAACTGGAATCCGATGCGTATGTATAGTGGTAATGTAATTAAATATTATCAATATCATTTGTCCAAACCGGTAATCCTTTTTACGGATACTGATGAATGAGATAGTTTATGGCATCCTGTCTTCCTGAGGGGGTGCCATTTTGTTGCATAGAAAAAGGTGAAAGGGTAATATTATATTTATGAACGCACAGAAGTTATTTTCAAAAAAATGGATTGTGTTTGCAACGGCGGTGTTGTGTACCCTGCTTTGGGGAAGTGCATTTCCCGGTATAAAAACCGGATACCGTATGTTTCGGATTGCTAGTCAGGACACCGCAGACCAGCTTATGTTTGCCGGTGCGAGATTTTTGATTGCAGGTATTTTGACTCTTTTGATTTCTTTTTTTGTGGAGAAAAAGGAGCATAAAAAGGAACGGAGAAAGCAGTGGCCGAAAGGACAGATTGTACTTGTGGCATTTGTCCAGACTGCTTTGCAGTACGTTTTTTATTATATTGGTATGGCGCACGTGACAGGAGTAAAAGGTGCAATTTTGAATGGGAGTACAGCGTTTTTTTGTGTGGTGACGGCATGCATTTTTTATCATGAATCAATTAATGGAAGAAAAATTGCGGGGTGTCTTTTGGGTCTTCTTGGCGTGTTTGTGGTAAATCTCGGAAAAGGGAGTATTGGCGGTTCGTTTTCCTTTTTAGGAGAAGGTTTTATGCTTTGTTCTGCTGTGTCATCGGCACTTGGCTCGCTGTGTAACAAAGAGGCGGCAAAGAAAATGGGACCGGTTACTCTTTGTGGGTGGCAGCTTATTCTGGGTGCGGTTTTGTTGATTGGTGTGGGTTTTTTATTTGGAGGGAGAATTTCGATTTTGGAAGTACCTGCCACCGGCTGGCTGCTGCTTTTGTATTTAGCGTTCTTATCGGCAGCAGCCTTTTCCCTATGGACTGTTTTGTTAAAATATAATCCGATGGGTAGAGTGACAGTTTTTAATTTCTTAATTCCGGTATTTGGAAGCCTCTTATCAGTTATTTTTCTGAAAGACAGCCTATGGAATGTAAATACGCTTTTTGCACTTTTGCTTGTATGTGCAGGAATTTATTTAGTCAACCGTGAACCAAAAAATATTTCTAAATAAGAATATCGCCGCCACATGCATCCAGTGTAATTTCAATTGAACCATTCTGCACCATATAATCTTTGCCAGATAGTGCACCTTTAAACTGTGTTTTTGGTCCCTGATACGGAATATGGAGAGTTGTCGACTGCTCATCGTTATTGACGGCTGTAATCACGTCTTCATTTTCATAACAGCGTGCAAAAGCATATTGGCGGTTCGTAAGAAGAAGTTCTTTGTATTCACCATAACACAATGCTTTTTGCGCTTGATGGATAGAACCGAGTTTGGCAATCAGCGCAGTCAGCGGATTGTCAGTCATTGCATCGGCATAGTCACTAAGTTCTAAGTGTGGTCGGAGTGAAGCATCGGAACCTTGTTCTTTTTTTCCTTCGATACCGAATTCGGAGCCGTAGTAAATAGACGGAATCCCCGGAAGTGTGTACATCAAAGTGTAGATTACGCCGAGATGGTCTTTGTTTATTATCTTACTTGCAATTCGCTCAACATCATGGTTGTCGGCGAAACTGTACAATTCCAAGTTCCGGTAATGGCATCCACCCATGTCATAAAGACGCTTTACTGTGTGTGCAATTTCAAAAAAGTTATGCTCGTTGCAGCCGGACCAAAGAGCTTTATTCAGGTTATAATTGGTTACAGAATGCAAAGTTTCCGAATTAACCCAGCGTGTATATTCGCCATGAATGACTTCGCCCATCAGCCAGAAATCCGGTTTTACTTCATTGGCAACCTGACGCATTCCCTTCATAAAATCAAAATCAAGAACATCTGCTGCGTCAAGCCGGATGCCATCAATGTCAAATTCAGAAACCCAGAAGCGGATTACATCGTAAATATAATCTTTTACCTGTGGATTCCACTGGTTCAGTTTTACTAACAGATTATAACCGCCCCAGTTATCATAGGAAAATCCATCGTTGTATTCATTATTTCCACCAAAATTCACATTACAGTACCAGTCTTTGTATTGTGAATTCTCACGGTTTTTCTGCAGGTCTTTGAAAGCAAAAAAATCTCTTCCTGTGTGATTGAAAACACCGTCAAAGATAACCCGCACTCCTTTTTCGTGACATGTGCGGACAAATTCTTTTAAATCGTCATTGTCGCCGAGACGTCTGTCGAGTGTTCGGTAATCCGTTGTTTCATAGCCATGTCCTACGGATTCAAAAAGCGGTCCGATGTAAATTGCATTGCATCCGATTTCTTTTATATGGTCAATCCATGGGAGCAGCTTAGGAAGCCTGTGGACAACCTCGCCATAATCATTCTGCGCCGGTGCGCCCGTTAATCCCAAAGGGTAAATATGATAAAATACTGATTCGTCATACCAAGCCATGTTTATTCCTCTTTTCTTTGTGAAGTATTTTTACTAAATTATTATAACATAAAATGCTACTGTAAAGAAGTCGTTTCGCGACTTTTTGTGGCGCGAAACGATGCTTGACATGACACATGCAACAATATATAATGTAAATATCTAGAAAAGCAATGGTTCAGACTTAGTATCCAGATTCTATGATTATTTTATAAAAGACTCTTGCTTTATTCCGGAAAAAAAGAATAGGGCAGGATTGTATATAGATGTTCCTGCCTTTTGTGGAAATACCACAGGAAAGGAGGAAATGATTTTATGAATCAGACAATATTTGAAAACCTGCCTCAGAAGATGAATCTTATCAGTGATTTGTTTTCAAGAGTAGTGTTCCGTGACAAGGAGGCCTGCCAAGACTTAGTGAAGATTATTCTGGGAGAGGGGTATGAGGTTACAGGGGTGACGTCGCAGTATGATATTACCAATCTGCAATTTCGCAGTGTGGTACTGGATATTCTAGCAGAGACGGCGGGAGAGGAGCCGATTCATGTAGAGTTTCAGATATCCGATGACGACGACCATATGCGGCGTGTGAGGTACTGCAACGGAAGTATTGATACACACCTTTTACAGAAAGGGAAAGCGTATAAGGAACTGCCTGATGTGTACCATATTTATATTACAATGAACGATTTTATTGGAGGCGGTCAGACAGTGTATGAAATTTTTCGTGCAGTGCGTGACAGGGAAGGAACATACAGCACGCAGTATCCGGTGGAAAACGGAGTGCATGAGTTGTATATCAATTTGGAAA
>ENA-OURU01004218-OURU01004218.1-human-gut-metagenome-genome-assembly--contig:-NODE-4218-length-10832-cov-9.771736_pt1 | contig 10832 bp, 10 predicted proteins | sample MGYA00242137_ERZ509064 | MGnify/ENA primary metagenome ERZ509064 (study PRJEB26280, sample SAMEA2338777) | human gut metagenome | biome: human gut; feature: human-associated habitat; material: faeces...
TACAGACAGCAACGTATCCGTTTGCCCTATGATGCACCGCCATTGTCCTGCGGGCTTTCTTTGTCAAAGAACTAGAAAAGGCACCGTATGGAAAGGGGAACAGCACACGATGCCTACGTTGAATCAGGTCAAGTCAAAATCAAGGATAGCAATTATCAGTTTTGCTTCCAGACGATTGCGCAGTTCTTCATCAACTTGCAGACGAGGATAGCCGTCAGAGCCATAGCTCGTCCGAGTTGACAGTGCAGCAATGTAGCTAGAATAATGCCGGACTACCCGGCTCACTGCTTCGGCGTCTCCTGCAACAGCGGCAGCGATTATCGGGTAAGGAAGCAGCGATGCCCGTGTGTGCGCAGATTTAGTCATCCGCTTCACCTCCCATCAGCTTTTTCAGCAGCCGATAGGCTTTATACCTGCGAGTATTGACCGTTCTTCTGGCCATGCCCATGCACTTTGCTATCTGTTCGTCTGTCATCCATAGAAACCAGTGCATCATAAAAATTTCCCGGTCTTTTGGTGACAGCCGTAGAAGTGCTGTGGCCAATCGGTCGTTCTCGATTAGCACAACAGCATTTCCCACGGGAAAAGCCGTATACTCCCATGAGTAACGATCGTAAACTGCAAGCTGGGCCACATCTGCCTCGGACAGTTCTTCCAAAGATGCAAAACGTTTTTGATGACGGCTGATCTGCCGATAGCCGTTACATGCCTCGCATTTCAACACCTTTTTGCAGTAGCTGTCAAAGGCGTGCTGCTTGTGTTCGTAGTAGCGGTTTGGTTTCAAGTTTTCACCTCCCCTCGTGCTGGGAGGCAGCTCTTTTCTTCCCCTTTCGCTCACTACTCGTTCACCAACGGGTTCATTTGGCTGATTTTTAAGATTGGTATGAAAATTTTTCCTGCCGTTCATAGAATTGTTCCTTTCGTTCTGTTCGGGTTTATAGGCCGGAGCAAAACGAGGCGGAGAACGGCATCCGATACCCAATCGTAGGTTGTCAAAATGCGGGGCTTTATCGGATGTGAATTGAAGTATATAAAAAGCGAGCCACAACTCACTTCTATGAGTATGGCTCGCCCCTACGTTATTTGAATATTTTTTTAATTGGTGTTAGGGCTTTTCGAGTGGGCGGTAAGCCCCATTTTATTTTGAACTCCTTTATTTTGATACTCTTATCCATATAGCTCTTTGCTTCAAATTATGAGCTATAACTCACATAATGTGAGTTGCATGGCTATTTATATGAGCGATAGCACACCCTACAATGAGGTAGAGGTGATGTATAGTGAACAATCCTCTTGACTTGTTTGCATGGAAAGTGCGGTCAGAACGCAAGCGACAGCATTTGACACAGAGAAAATTGGCTGAACGGCTCAATATGAACGCCCGTACAATCATAGATTTGGAAACCTGCCAGAGTAACCCCAAATTTGAAACGGTGGCTCTTGTCGCCAAAGAGTTAAATATCAGCGTGGATGCTGCCATTTTTCCAGACATGGTAAATCAGACGGTTTCAAAAACAGTTGTAGACTTCTTTGCCGGGAAAAGTGAGGCGGAAATTGAAAAATATATTGCGCTTTGCAAACAGGCGGAAGCATTTCAAAAAGACGAATAACGCGGCCGGATATATCAATCCCGGCCGCGTTATTTTTTACCTATTTGTTTCTATGCGGACGGATTATGATATACGCACAATGGAACCTCCGCATCGCATACGCTGAATTTTGTTAAGCAAGGCTCCATCCAGCCGCATTCTTTCGGATGTTGACAAACTCCTGATAAATGCCGGGCTGCTTCAAAAGTTCTTCGTGCGTGCCCTGCTGTGCAATCTGGCCGTTGTCAATGACCAAAATCTGATCGGCATTCTGGATGGTATTCAGACGGTGGGCGATTACGAGAAGTGTCTTTCCCTTTACCAGCTCCGAGATGGCCTCCTGAATATAGCTTTCGTTATCAGTATCTACGCTTGCGGTAGCTTCATCCAAAATGATGATAGGGGCATCTTTCAAGATGCAGCGTGCAATCGAGATGCGCTGCTTTTCACCGCCGGAGAGTGTAGCACCGCCTTCACCAACTACGGTCTGGAATCCATCAGGCAACGCCATGATGAAATCATAGCAGCGGGCCTTCTTAGCAGCTGCATAGACTTCTTCCTCTGTGGCGTCCGGTTTGCCTATGCTGATATTGTTGTAAATGGTATCTTGGAATAAGTACACTCGCTGGAATACCATGCTGATCTGCTCCATCAGCTCTGCCAAAGGCACGTTCCGAATGTCCATACCTCTTATTATTATGCTGCCAGATTTTACATCCCAAAGCCGAGCCAGCAAATTGGCAATAGTAGACTTTCCGCTGCCAGAAGGTCCGACTAAAGCAGTCATAGAATCTTTCTTCATGGCAAAGCTGATATGATGCAGAACTTCTTTGTCCTGATAAGCAAATACAACATCGTTAAACTGAACTTCTGGCTGTCCCGGCTGTGCCTGTGCAGGAAGATGCTGCTTGCCCGTGTCGGGAAGTTCAGGCTCATTTAGGACTGCTTCAATGCGGTCAAGAGCTGCATTCATAACGGTAAGGCGAGATGCTTCCCCATAAAGAGCTTTCAGCGGTCCAAAGAGGTCAAACACAAACAGCAGAACACCAAGCACATAGGCCAGCGGAAGTGCGCCGCGCTGTTCCAATACAATCGACAAGCCGAAAATCGCCGCAATACCAATGCCGTAAAGGATATTCAGACTCATTGTCCATGGTGTCATTTTCTGCTCAAAAGCAAGGGAGGTGTTTCTGGAACGCTGGAAATTGTCAGTCAGTTCTTCTGATTTTTCGCCCAGCAGGTTGTAGCTCTTGATGACGCCAATGCCCTCCACAAAGGATAGCACCGCATCGGTCAGCCGTTCGCTCTGCTCCTGCCGCTCTGCGGCTTCCCGCAGGGAAACCTTGTTCATTCCTTTTGACACCAGCCATGCCAGAACCGTGACGGCGGCAGCAATCAAACCAAGCTGTACGTTCAAATAAAACATGAATACCAGCAGAATCAAGGAGGACAGCAGATAGCCCATCATGTTGCCCAGCGTACTCATAGCGACTTCTTCAATGAATACCATATCCGTGCTAAGAACAGAGCTGATTTTGCCAATGTTGCCGGAAGTAAAATAGCCCATCGGAAGTTTCCGCAGATGGCTGCCCAGTTCCATGCGTTTATCCGCAAACATCAAATATCCTGCGGCACTTTGCAGGCTGTCGCTGAGGTAATGAACAAGCATTTGCACCAACACTGCTGCGGCAAGTCCAAGGCCGATATAAAGGCAAGTCTGGCTGGTCAGTGTGTCAGCTGCAAAGCGGCTTAAAACTACAAAGGCAAGAACGATTGGCATTTTTGACAAAATGGATTCCCAAAACGCACAAACGAATGCACCTTGAATACGGCCTTTATAACGGCCGGAGAGTTTCAAAATTCTTGAAAACATCGCAAACATTTAGGCTCCCTCCTTTGCAGTGTGTACTTTCCATTCGGCACTGTCCTGTGCGGCTTTCCACAATTTCTGATATTCAGGGCAGGAGCGAATCAAATCCTGATGCTTACCCGCTGCTACCAATTTTCCGTGGTCGATGACACAAATTTGATCGGCATTCATAATGGCGGGCAGTTTGTGAGCAATCACCACGAGGGTCTTGCCTTTTACAAGTTCTGCAATGGCTGCTTCCATCTTTTCTTCATTTTCGGGGTCAGCATAGGCTGTTGCTTCATCAAGAACTACAATAGGGGCATCCTTTAAGATTGCTCGCGCCAGAGAAATACGCTGACGCTGACCGCCGGAGAGCATTTTTCCGGCATCGCCTGCCATGGAGTGAATGCCCTGCGGAAGTTTTTCAATGAACTCCATGCACTGAGCTTTCTTTGCGGCCTCTATTACTTCTTCATCCGTTGCAGTCAACCGACCGAGCCGGATGTTTTCCAGCAGAGAAGTATTAAACAAATACTGATCCTGCGCCACATAGGAGATACGACTGTTCAATGCTTCAAGGCTCATATCGCAAAGTTTCTGTCCGCCGATGGAAATGCTGCCCTTTTGCGGGTCATAATAGTGAATCAGCAGTTTTGCCAAGGTACTCTTGCCGGAGCCAGATTCACCGACAAGAGCAGTTTTTTGTCCAGCCTTTGCCGTAAAGGAAATATCATGGAGAACTTCATCCTCAACCACCGCGGGCTTTCCATCCGGGCCGGGCTGTGTTGTCTGGTAAGCGAAAGAAACATGGTCGTAAGTAACGGTGTCATCTATTCCATGGAATCTATCATTCGTCTGCTGAAGTTCCGGCGCATCCAACACCTGCTCCAATGCGGAGATTTTATAGTTGAGCTGGGGCATGGTTGGCAGAAAGCCAAGAGATTTCAGCAGCGGCATACCGATACTCAAAGAAAGACACAGCACCAAAATCAAATTGGGCAGAGCCGACCAGCCGCAGAGGACAAACCATGCACCCACAGGCAGGGTCAGGATGATGGTACAAGGAAGCAGGCTGCTGTAAATCGCCATCCACGGCCATGCCGCCCTATACCATGCCAGTGTATAGTTCCGATAATCTGATATATCTTTGCGGAACCGTTCGTAAGAATCTGCGTCTTTATTGAAAACCTTGACGACTTCCATACCGTTGATGTACTCAATAATGGTATTGTTCATCTTTTGCCCGGCCATATAGTAAGGTCCCATTTTCTTCATACCAACGGAATACATCGTCATCATGGCAACTAAGCTAAGCGGAATGGACGCCAAAGATAACAGTGCCAGCTTCCAGTCTACAAAGAACATTGCCACATAAACTGCAATGGGAACCATCAGGTTGGCGATGCCCTCCGGCATAGAGTGTGCCAGCAGAACTTCCAGACTGTCTACATCGTCCACGAACAGCTTTTTTACGGTGCCAGTGCCTTTGTCCTGAATAACACCCAGCGGCAGTTTTTCAAACCGTTTTTGCAGAGCCGTCCGCAGGCAGAGCAGCGTGTCATAAGCTGCTTTATGAGAGAGATTCAGGCCCCAGCCATAGAAAAGAGCTTGCAGCACCAGACATACCAAGACCAGTATGACATGCTGGATGATAAAGGAAGCAGTGATTGCCTCCCCCACGACCAGCGGTGCAATTACCTGATATGCCAGCACAAAGGGAAAAACACCCAGCAGAACACTGACCAGCACGATGGCTGTTGCAGCATAGAGGCCTTTTTTATGAGGTCCGGCATATTCAAATACTTTTTGGAACATAAGTCCAACCTCCTATCATGTGAAATATTTTTCAGAAAAAGATTTCAAAACCGTTGGCGATAACTGCTGATTTTGAATTGTTCCATCATCATCCAGCTGCACAACCTCTGTGCAGGTACGGACAATAAATTCAAAATCATGAGAAACCACGAACACGATTACCCCGGAATCGGAAAGTTGTTCAATCAGCTTGCTGACACGCACCATAGAATCATAATCCAAGCCGCTGGTGGGCTCGTCGAAGTAGATTACGGGGCTGTCCTTTACGATTGCCACTCCAATGGTAACCCGTTGTTTTTGACCGCCTGAAAGCGACGCTGGGTGTCTTTCCCGATAGTCCGACAGTTCCAATGCGTTCAATACTGCATCTATTTTTTCTTTGCAATCTTCCTGCATTCCAAGGGAAAGCTCTTCTTCCACGCTGCTGGCAAAGAGTTGATAGTCTGTATCCTGCATAACAAGATAGGAAAGTGACCGCCGCTGCCGGGGTGTGAGCTTTTTTCCATCAAGACGAACTTCTCCATGCCGCTGTTTCAACAGGCCAGTCAGAATAGACAGGAGCGTTGTTTTTCCGGCACCATTATGGCCTAAAATGCCTATCACGTCCCCTGAATGAGCTTCAAAGCTGACATTTCGGAATACATCCGGTCCTTTCTTGTAGGCAAAGCCTAAATCGTGGACTTCTAGTAAGTGCGTTGTATTTTGAGAATGCGACTTTTCCTGATAATGCTCTGCATCACGTTCCGGGTATGCGGTCCGCAGACCATAAGAAATTCGTGTTTCTTCGGGCAAAGAGCAAAACTGTTCCCTTGTGAACTCATGCTCAATTTTTCCATTCTGTATCAGAAAAGCTCTGTCAATCAAATCTCGCAGATAGTAAAAGCGGTGTTCTACTACAAAAATGGTATAGCCGGCACTCTTGAGCTTTTCCATGATTTCAGCAAGCCGTTTGGTGGCGGCATAGTCCAGATTGGCCGATGGTTCATCAAAGATGTAGACCTTTGGGGCAAGCGCATAAACAGAGCCAATCGCAATCTGCTGTTTTTCTCCGCTGGATAACGCAAAAATACTTCGATTCAGGTATTCGACCAACTCCAATTCTTTGACTGCTCGTGCAATCCGGTCAATGGTTTCCTCACGGGCCAGTCCGAGATTTTCACAGCCGAACGCCAATTCTCGTGTGGTATCGGTCATAAAAAACTGTGAGCGTGGGTCTTGAAAGACAGTTCCTACCTGTCCGGCCAGTTCGGAGGGCTTCATTTCCAAAAGCGAATGTCCATCCATAAGCAGATCGCCTTTAATTTCACCGGGGTAAAAATGTGGAATAAGTCCATTGAGGGAACGAATCAACGTTGTCTTGCCGCAGCCACTTCGCCCGGTCAGAAGAATAAACTCGCCGGTCCGTACAGTCATGTCAATGCCGCGGAGGGTAAAATTTTTGCTTTCTTCATAACGAAAGCTGAAATTCTGGAATGAGATCATCGTCATACCCTCCACAAAATGATTTTGCCGATTTGGGTCTGGTCAATAAAAAGCAGTCCGACCAAAAAGAGGATACCAAGCAGTGATACCACAATTTCCGGCCATGCAAAACGAATCGGGCGCAGTGCATACCGCTTACATTCCAATTCCAGACCACGCGTTGTGCCGGAGGCCGCCAGTTCATCGGTAACTTTCAAGCAGCGCATCAGCAACGGTATCAAAATGTACTCTATGGTTGCTAATGGGTGACATACCCGCTTCCACACTGTATCGCTGATACCGCGAATATCCATTGTGCTTCGGATTTGCCGATATTCAATCCGTAGGGTAGGAATATAACGGAACATGACCACAAGCGGAATCGTAACTGCCTGCGGCAGCCGCATTCTTTGGAGGGCTACCATCAAGTCATCCATATAAGTGGTCCGCAATATCCAGAGTCCCATCATTACAATGGGAATCAGTTTCAGAACGGTCACGCCAAATACGCTCATAATCACGCTCAAAACTGGAACTTGCACATAGCGGAGCAAGGCATTAAGATAAGCCACAACGATATAAGTTATTATCATTTTTGCGGCCCATTTTCCGCCATTACCTAAGGCAATGAACAGCCCATAAACCAGCATGAGCGCAAGGCTGACCACTTCTCCGGCCAGAAAATAACTGACAAAACCGATACAGACTAAGAGAAGAATTTTGCAGCGCGGGTCCAGAAGCGCAGTTCCATGAAGGGGCTGTCGCTCAATAATTTGTTTGATTTGTGTTTCATCCATTCTGATGCCTCCTTATCAACAGCAGAGCGCGGGACTACTTCCAGCCCCGCGCTCTGAAATCAGGCAGCCCGTTTGCCTGCGTTTGTATGATGGATTTTCAGGGGGCTGTTCTTGTTATTTTACAGAAACGAGTCCAGCCTTGATGAAATGCTTTTTCAATGCTTTCTGGCCGATAAATCCGCCAATCAGGCCGCCCACCAGTCCAGCAGCAACAATGACTACCAGCATGGGAACAGAAGTGATATTGAGCATTCCCTGAATGTACTCCGGGGCAATATTGTTTTTCTCCATTGCGCCAACAAACGCACTTTGAAGAAATTTGATGGGGCAGATAGCACTAAAAGCAAAAATAGCACTGAACAGCGCATAGGCCGCCATCATGGACTTCATTGTGATTTCATTTCGGCCCATGATCAGAAAATCGCAGATGACACCGCCAATTACCAAGCCGATGGGAATGAACCAGAAAGCACCTACCAGCAGGAACAGGATAGCCTGAATTGCGGCACAAATGGTAAACACGCCTTTCTTCGGAACTTTGGCCAGCAGAAGCATCATAACGATGCCATTCGGAATAGCCACAACGGACGGATAAAACACGTTGGTCACTGGGCCAGCCACGCTCATAATAGTGCTGATAATCATGCAGATAATCCACATGAGCGCTGTCAGGATGCCAATGAGAATAAAGTCTTTCGCATTCAACTTTTGTTTCATTTTTATGCCTCCTCGCTTTTATCGGAAAATAAAAAATGCGATGTGGTTATTTGAAACTAACCACATCGCAAATTGTACCAATTTAGATTATCAAATCCAACCCAAAACCTACCCGTTTTGACCCAAAAACAGTCAGAAGCTACTTTTTATGGGTATCAAATCGGCTTTCACGGTAGTTCTTTGGTGCCACACCATATCGCTTTTTGAAAGCGGCGGCAAGATTGCTGGGCTTTCCGTAGCCAACGATTGCTGCAATCTCGCTTACATTTCGGTCCCCCTCCAATAGCAGCTGTGCTGCCTGTGTCAAACGCTGTTCAATTATGTATTGATGAATAGGCATACCATAAAATGATGAAAAACCGCGTGTCAATTTTGTTGTGCTTAAATGCACCAGATGGGAAAGTTCTTCACAGGATGGGGCAAACGCAAGCTGACTGTCTATAATCCGTTTAGCTTCCATAATGGCAGTCCGTTCCGTTCTGGACATGGAAACATTTTTTCCCATTAGAATATCCAATTCAAGGACTTCGCCTAAATAAATAGACAATAGCTCCAGAAGTTTTCCGTCAAGATATAAGTAACCCAATCCTCCACGGTATTGTGTAAATTGGCTTGTTTCCGCTAGAATTTGTTCCATGATGGGGGTCACAGGAACTTTTGAAATGCCATCAAGAAGTTTCTTTTCGTAAGCCGTTGCTTCCTGCCCATCAAAATAATCTGTGAGCAGCTGCGAGAAATAGGCAATCGGAATTTTTATACTCTTAAATGAAAAATTGCTATCCTTTTTATAGCAGGCATATTCGGTTCCACCATGTCCCGCATAGATGCAGGATTCATTTTTTTGAATCGTAATGGAACGCTTTTCATCCATGATGCCCCAAGAGATTGCATCATTCAGGCAGAAGATAATCTGCATATAATCTTTACTGACGGTTCCCTGTACATTCATATCCGACTGGTAACACATTTGCCAATCCGAAAAGATGATGCCGTGCTTGATTTGGGTTTGTGCAATTCGTCCTTTCCCCATATCAGACGGAATATCTATTGAAATTGTTTGGGGCGAATTGGCTATCAGGTCGTTGTATAGCTTACCAAGATAGTGACTTCCATGCGTCATAGGATGAGGTTCACCTCCCATTTTGGTTAGTCTGTGCTAATTATGATACTTTATTTTTGCATCACAGTCAAGATGTAGCCAAAAGACAGGGTTTGAATTGTAGTATTAGTAGAGGGGACGGTTTAGGGGAGAACTTACAGAGCAAGCATAGGAAGTGTGTACCCACTTCCGTATTTTGCCCTGCAAAACAGCTTGTTGGGAAGTGTCCCAAACCCTCAAAATGGAAAGGAGAGTAAAAACGTATGGAGGGCAGAAAGCGAACCGTGCAGGTCAAATTTTATGTGACGGAAGAAGAACGGAGGTTGATTCGAGAAAAAATGAAATTGATACCAACCCGGAATATGGCTGCCTATCTGCGAAAGATGGCGATAGATGGTTATGTTGTCCACATCGACACCACCGACATCCGGGCGCAGACCGCCGAACTGCAAAAGATTGGTGTCAACGTCAATCAGATCGCGCGGCGGCTGAACAGCATGGGGCCGCTGTACACACAAGACGTTGCGGACATCAAGGGAGCATTGGCGCAGATATGGCAGTTACAAAGATACATCCTATCAAGTCAACGCTGAAAAAGGCACTGGACTACATCGAGAATCCGGTCAAGACGGATGAAAAAATACTGGTGTCCTCCTTTGCCTGCTCCTACGAAACCGCCGACATCGAATTTGAACTGCTGTTGTCACAGGCCATGCAGAAAGGCAACAATCTGGCCCACCACCTGATACAGTCTTTTGCGCCGGGCGAAACCACGCCGGAGCAGGCCCACGAAATTGGCCGGCAGCTTGCAGATGAAGTCCTGCAAGGCAAATACCCGTATGTGCTGACCACCCACATTGACAAAGGGCACGTCCACAACCACATTATCTTTTGTGCAGTGGACATGGTGAACCAGCGCAAGTATGTTTCCAACCGACAGAGTTATGCCTACATCCGGCGCACCAGTGACCGTCTGTGCAAAGAACACGGCCTGTCCGTGGTGATGCCCGGTCAAGACCGGGGCAAGAGCTATGCCGAGTGGGACGCACACCGCAAGGGCACAAGCTGGAAGGCAAAGCTGAAAGCTGCCATAGATGCAGCCATCCCGCAGGCCAAGGATTTTGACGATTTTCTGCGGCTCCTGCAGGAGCAGGGCTACGAGGCCAAGCGTGGCAAGTATGTTTCGTTCCGTGCGCCCGGACAGGAACGGTTCACCCGCTGCAAAACGCTGGGCGAAGCCTACACCGAGGAAGCCATCATCGAGCGCATTAAAGGACGGTCCGTGGAACGGAAGCCCAAAGAAAACCATAAAATTTCGCTGCGGATTGATTTGGAGAACAGCATCAAGGCCCAGCAGTCCGCAGGGTATGAGAAGTGGGCAAAACTCCACAATCTGAAACAGGCTGCCCGGACGCTGAACTTTCTGACGGAGCATGAAATTGATAGTTACCCGGATTTGGAAAGCCGGGTGGCCGAGATCACCGCCGCCAGCACCGAAGCTG
>ENA-OURU01004231-OURU01004231.1-human-gut-metagenome-genome-assembly--contig:-NODE-4231-length-10808-cov-3.831861_pt1 | contig 10808 bp, 7 predicted proteins | sample MGYA00242137_ERZ509064 | MGnify/ENA primary metagenome ERZ509064 (study PRJEB26280, sample SAMEA2338777) | human gut metagenome | biome: human gut; feature: human-associated habitat; material: faeces...
TGGAAGATGCCGGGAATGGACGGCATCGAGACAGCCAGACAGCTGCGGAAAACCGTGGGAGAGGATATCCCCCTGCTGCTGATTTCGGCGTATGACTGGAGCGAGATTGAGGATGAGGCCCGCCGGGCGGGGATTAATGGGTTCATAGCCAAACCGCTGTTCAAGTCCACGCTGTTTTATGGGCTGAATCATTTTGCCCACCCGGGCGCGGCATGCGGTCCGGAGGAGGAAGAGCAGGCGCCGGATTACACCGGAAAACGGATTCTGCTGGCAGAGGACAATGAGCTCAATTGGGAGATTGCCAGTGAACTGCTCTCTTCTGTGGGATTTACACTGGAATGGGCGGAAAACGGACGAATTTGCGTGGAAAAGTTTATGGCGTCCGAGCCGGGATTTTATCATGCGGTGCTGATGGATCTGCGCATGCCGGTCATGAACGGCTATGAGGCCACCCGGGCCATCCGTACCTGCGGGAGGGCGGACGCTGATGTCCCTATTATTGCCATGACAGCGGATGCCTTCTCCGAGGACATTCAAAAGTGCCTGGAGTGCGGGATGAACGCCCATGTGTCCAAGCCCATCGACATGGACCGGCTGCTGAAGGCGCTGGCCCTGTGCTGGGCAGGCAGAACCCCGCCGGCAGCTTCGCCCGGCGAATGACCGGATACGCCAGCTGAAAAGAATAAAGCCCCGGGTTCCGACCGCACTGAAGCGGAGCCCCGGGGCTTTGCCCCACAAAATCCGGCCAGAGCGGAAAACGCAGAAAAAGGCGGCTGCCTTTCCCGAATTGGGAAGGCAGCCGCCTTCTGGTTTTGCCAGTCAAGCTGAATCGGTTTTGGCGAAAAACGCCGGAAGGTCAGCGGCTTACAGGTCGCTGAACAGATCTTCCTTGTAAACGCCCGCCTCGATCAGCGCACGGAAGCTGGCCACAACGAAGTCCTTGTCCTCCTTGTAGGTCACGCCGAACCACTTGTCGTCGGTTTTCAGCACCTTCACCGACACCGCGCTGCGCTTGAGCAGCTGGTCGATGTAGATGGGCAGCAGGTACTCGGCCTTCAGGATTTTGTCGTCCGGAGTGTTGGCGAAGAACTCCACAAAGCCCTTGTCCAGCAGATCCATAAAGGCGGGGGTCAGGCCCCACATGTTCATGGAAACCAGAGAGTCCGCGTCCACGGGCTTGCCCTCAACCTCGGCGCCGGTGGCGGTCTTTACGATATTGGAGGTCTCCTCCACGTCGGTCAGGTAGCCGGTCTCGTTCATGTGGCAGATGCCGCGGGTCACGCCGCCATTCTCAGACAGGGTGTTCTTCAACACGAAGCCCGCCATGCACAGCTCGCTGTCGCCGTGGTCCTGAATCAGGAAGTCGTGGATCTTCACGAAGGCTTCCTTGCCGTAGTAGTCGTCGGCGTTGATCACCACGAAGGGCTCGTTCAGAAGACCCTTGCAGGCCAGAACCGCCTGGCCGGTGCCCCAGGGCTTGGTGCGGCCTTCGGGCAGGGATACGCCCTCAGGCAGGTTTTCCTTCTCCTGATAGGCGTAGGCAATCTCCACGCCCAGGCGGGCGCAGGTGGCGGCGATCCGGTCGCCAATGGCCTCGCGGAAGGCCTCGGCAATGTCGTGCCGGATGATAAAGACCACCTTGTTGAAGCCCGCTTCAATGGCGTCGTGAATGGAATAGTCCATGATGATTTCGCCGTGCAGGCCCACGGGCTCCAGCTGCTTGATTCCGCCGCCGAAACGGCTTCCGATGCCCGCTGCCATAATAACCAGGGCGGTCTGTTTGGATTGGCTCATGATGTTCTCCTTTTGCATTCCGTTTACTTATTTTAATAGGAAGATGCGTTGCCGGGTTATCTAGTTGAAATGGTACACAAGTTTGACACATTTGTCAATAAAATGCGCGATTTTTCCATGGAATGACCAAGGAAAATTTTCCAGTTTGAAGCGGGTGAAACGGGGCAAAAGCCGATGGAGCAAATCCGGTGGAATATCCTGCAAAAAAGCATGGGGGTACAGGGATATGTCCATCCAGGGAAAAAGAGGAAAAGAAGGGGGATTTCCAGCAGAAAAATCAATATTATTCGCTTTTCACTCAGCTTTTTTACCAATTAGCCGAATCTGCACTTAATTCCACCGTTTTCATTGAAAAAAGATGCAAATTGCGTTATGATTAAAATACTGACATATAACCATCAGTACCTTCGCTTTCCTTTTACGGTAAAGCGAAAAGGACACGGCAATTTTCAGCGCAGCACCCGCAAAACAGGGGGAGAGGCAGCGGCTGTGTTTGCCAGGGCGAACTGCAGGCAAAACGGCAAACGCCGGCTCGGCGCCGCCCGGCAGACGCAAACGGAAAACCGCCAACGCAGAATCCCCCTGGGCAGCCCGGCCGCCCGGGGTATTTTGCGTTAAAAATGTTGATGAGTTATCGCGTATGGTTAAAATAATCAGCGGGAACAGATTGCGGGGAATAACAGCACCCCGCTCATGCTGAGCAATTATGGATATAAGGAGAGGGAATGATGAATCGTTTACGGCATAACACAATGTTGCGGGTGGTCAAGCTGCTGGATGCGGTTTTGCTCACCATTCCGTTCGGGGTGTGCTGGTATCTGGCGTATGCGGATAATCTGGCTGAGCCCTATTTTCAGAAGGGGAACTGGCTGGTGATCGCCCTGTTCTTTGGGCTGTATGTTACATACGGGCGCATCTACGAGGGGTTCCGCATCACGCTGAGCCGCATTTCCGAGATGCTCATGTCGCAGGCGCTGTCCGCCCTGATTGCGGACGGCATCATGTATCTGGTCACCTGGCTGCTGACCAAACATTTCCCGCCGGTGCTGCCCATGCTGGGCGTGTTCGCGGTGCAGGTGGCGCTGGCCGGGCTGTGGTGCACGCTGGCTCATCAGTGGTATTTCGGCCGGTATAAGGCCCAGAAAACCGCAGTAATCTACGACATGCGCGAGGGTATGGAGCAGCTGATTCAGGAGTACGGCCTGGAAAAGCGCTTTCATGTGACCGCCACTGCCGATGTGAACACCGCATTGCAGGAAGAGCTGCGCGTTCTGGATGGCGTGGAGGTGGTGTTCCTGTGCGACATTCATTCCCACGAGCGGAATATCATCCTGAAGCAGTGTGTGTCAAAGGGCGTGCAGGTTTATGTGATTCCCCGCATTGGCGACGTGATCATGAGCGGCGCCGAGCGGATGCACATATTCCACCTGCCCATGCTGCGGGTGGGCCGGTACGACCCCAACCCGGAGTATCTGTTCATCAAGCGGGCGTTCGATCTGTTTGTGTCCGGCTTTGCGCTGGTGGTTCTGTCGCCCATTATGCTGGCGGTGGGCATCGCCATCAAGGCCACCGACGGCGGCCCGGCCTTCTATAAACAGTGCCGCCTGACCCGGGATGGCACGACCTTTAATGTATTAAAATTCCGAAGCATGCGAGTAGATGCGGAGAAGGACGGCGTGGCCCGGCTTTCCACCGGCGAGAACGACGACCGCATTACCCCGATTGGCAAATTCATTCGGAAATGCCGGTTGGATGAACTGCCGCAGCTGATCAATATTTTCAAGGGCGAAATGAGCCTGGTAGGCCCCCGCCCGGAGCGGCCGGAGATTGCGGCCCAGTACGAAGAGGAGCTGCCGGAGTTTGCGCTGCGCCTGCAGGCGAAAGCGGGCCTGACGGGCTACGCCCAGGTATACGGCAAATACAACACCACCCCCTACGACAAGCTGCAGATGGATCTGATGTACATTTCCAACCCCAGCTTTGTGGAGGATCTGAAGATCATGTTCGCCACGGTGCGCATCCTGTTCGAAGCGGAAAGCACCGAAGGCGTGGCCCAAGGCCAGACGACGGCGACACAAAAGAAAGAAAACGCAGGCACTACTGCGGCGTGAGGAATGTGAAATTATGTTAGTCAGTGTGATAATGCCAGCGTATAACGCAGAAAAGTATATCAGCCAGGCAATTGATTCGGTTCGCGCACAGACCTATTCAGACTGGGAGCTAATTGTGGTCGATGACTGTTCTAATGATGAATCAGCAAAAATTGCAAAGTCATATGAGATGATTGATTCCCGAATTCATGTATATGAGCTTGAACAAAATAGCGGTGTCGCTATTGCTCGAAATTATGGAATAGAAAAGGCAAATGGACAATATATTGCATTACTTGATAGTGATGATGTTTGGGTTTGTAACAAATTAGAATGTCAATTACAGATTGTTCAAAATACGAAATCGAATATAATATATTGTTCATATGATTTTATTGATCAAAATGGAATTGAAATAAAAAAGCCATTTATAGTACCAGAAACGACTGATTACAATAAAATGCTTGTGAGCAGTGTGATCAGTTGTTCTACAGCTTTGATTGAATCTGGATTATTAAAAAAACACATATTCAAGTCTGATTTTTATCATGAAGATTATGTGCTTTGGATGGAATTGCTTTCTATTCCGGGCGTAAAAGCTTCTGGAGATTCCAAAGTATTAGCACATTATAGACAAATAGTCGGATCAAGATCAAGCGGTAAATATAATGCAGCAAAAGAACGGTGGAAGATTTATAGAGATGTGCTAAATTTGAGTTTTTCAGAAAGTATTATTGCATTCTTAAAGTACGCAGTTAAGGGAGTGTTAAAATATTATTTATAACGAAGGATAGATGTTGATGTTATTTTTAGAATATAAGGTGTTTATAATAAGAAAACCGCTAAATTGTGAAAGAGCAGAGATGATTAAATTGAAGGTGTAATGTTCTCAATATAGTTGTTGATAACTGTTGCTTTTTGAAATTAGTTGGGATGAGAATGGTTGAATATGAAATTAGCTTTTCGTAAGGAAGTTCAAAAATATATCTTTATAATGTTGATGGCAATAGCAATTTCAACATTTCTAAATATGGGCTCATATTCGTTCTGGGCAATTAATGTTATAGCATACTTTCTATTATTTGGTAAATATTATGTGATCCAAAAAGTTCGAATGTGGTGGTGCTTTTTTGCATATCTGTTTTTGGGTGTTACAACAATTTTACTTAATACAATATATTTAACTTTTGATTTAAAATCGATAGGAACGCAAGTAAACCTTGTTTTTACACCACTTTTTCTCATGTTGTTTGATAAAGTGGAACACGAAAAACCGTTTGATTACTCGGCTGTAGAAAAGCTATTTCAATTCCTGAGCCTCCTTGGCACATGTTCAGCTATCATTGCGATTGTGACAGGATTCTCAGATTTGTTAGCGGTTTTTTCAGGAAAATTAGGTGCTTATAGTGCAAATGCAGCAGGTTTTTTTTATAGTAAAAATATTTATGGTGCATTTGTAGGGTTGACACTTTGTGCAGATGTATATTTGTATCAAGAAAGTAAATCTGTAAAAAGAGCTGTTATATGTGCGTTTAAGTATTTATGCGTTATAATTTCATTTAGTAGGGCGGCACTGCTTCAAGTCTCGGTTGCCATTTTCTTGTTCTTTTGGTTTTCTATAAAAAGATCAAAAAAAGAATGGGTAATATTGATATTAGCTGTACTTGTGTCTGTTGTTGTAATATATCGAAGTCCAGATTTGCAACGTATCCTATTTGATCAGGTGTTGAGATTGGATACGGGTGATGCTGGAAGAGCTCGATTAAGGCAAAATGCACTCGAAGTAGTAGATGTAGGAACACTTAAAAGTTTCATTGGAATAGGATATGCTGGAATAAACTTCTTTAATGTTGATATAGATAATACATATTACTATACGTTTTTTGCCGGTGGAATAGTTAAAATTGCCTTTTTTATGTGCGTATCAATAATTTCGCTTATTAGTATTTTGAAGTTAAAGAAAAGAGATCGCTTAATAAGCGAAATATGCCTGGCGGTTTGGTGCTCCTATTTTGTTTTTGCGTTTTATGAGTCTGTGGCAATTTTGGAGATTGGTTTATTGAATTTTTGCTATATGATCTATATGTTTTTAATACCGATGGGATATAGAAACAAATGAATGGATTTTAAGCTTTGATAAGTAAACTTTGATAATCTTAGTAAAATTGAATTGAAATGTGAAGTAAATATAAGAGGTTATAGAAGGATTAAAATGCGAGTTGGAATTATTACGTTATATAGAGGCTATAACTACGGAACAAGTTTACAGGCATATGCGTTAAAAAAGTATATCGCTTCACTCGGATATGATGCAAAAATTATTTGGACTAAAGAAAACACAACGGCTGGAAGAGATATCCGAATTGGAAAAATAATTCGGATTGTGCGACGTAGCTGTTTCCGACCCAAATTGTTTAAACATACATTTTTGGGATATAAAAATAGCATCGCCGCAGAAATACCGACTTCGATTAAAAGAAGATTTTTAGAATTTACTCAGCGAGAGCTTCAAGTAGAAGGAATGTCGATGAGAAACTTGAAAAAGTTTGCATCCAGTGAAAAAACAGTAGCTGTAGTTTGTGGTAGTGATCAAATATGGAGCGCGGCGGGAGCAAATGTTGAACCGCTGTATTTTTTGCGTTTTGTCCCGAGGGAAAAACGTGTAGCATATGCACCTAGTTTTGGTAGTAGTACAGTTCCGTCATATAATCGGAATTTACTTAAAAAGTATTTGGAAGATATTCCGAAAATATCGATTCGTGAAGAACAAGGAGCAAAAATAATAGAGGATTTAATAGGGCGTACTGTACCTGTTGTATTAGATCCAACATTGTTGGAAAAGTGGGATGACATGGATGAGCCGGTGTTATGGAAAGATTATGTTGTAGCATATTTTTTGAGTGAACCGTCTGAAAATGTGATAAAAAGTCTAAAGATTGCTGAGGAACAATACCGTTGTAAAATTATATCGTTTCCATATAAGCATTCTGCATACGATGGACTTAAAAATATTGAGTATCCTGATGTGGGACCAAAAGAGTTTGTTAGCATAATCAAAAAAGCTAAATGTGTATATACAGATTCCTTTCATGGAACTGCTTTTTCAATCAACCTGCATGTACCGTTTTGGACATTTTCACGAAACTATAAAGGCGTTGTTGAACAATCATCCAGAATTACATCATTGCTTAAAATGATGAGGTTAGAAAATCAATATATTTCTGATCGAGATATTATATGTAAGGATATTCCTCAAATAGACTTTTTGTTTGCAGAAAAGCAACTGTGCTATCAGCGAGATATATCGAGACAGTATTTACTAAATGCATTGAGTGTACGATAACTTGAATTTGACTCAACTTCAATAACTTAGAAAAGGGAACAGTAGTATGAATAATATAGAAGCAATAAATAATTTAAAAGTATCTATAATAATTCCGGCATATAATGTTGAAAAGTATATAGAAAAATGTGTTGAGTCAGTTGTGAATCAAACATATCAAAATATTGAGATTTTAGCAATAGACGATGGGTCTAAAGATAATACAGGGAAAATTTTGGATGAACTTCAATTAGGAGATGAGAGAATTCGTGTAATTCATAAAGAAAATGGAGGCGTGAGTTCTGCACGCAATATTGGCCTTGATATGGCAACAGGTGATTACATAGCTTTTTTGGATGCAGATGATTATTTATCTGAGGACTTCGTAGAATATATGCTTAATATTGTAAAAATGACAGGAGCGGACTTTTGCATATCTAGGTATTTCATTACAAAGGAGGGTGAAGCACAATTTCCAAAACAAACCATTCAAACACTTACAGATGTGCAGGGTACAGCACTTTTGCTCTCGCCAGATATGATTGTAGGATGCCATAATAAAATGTATAGACGGAAGTTAATAGAGCAGAATCATCTTCGATTTTCAACAGATCTCTTTTATGGGGAAGGGTTATTTTTTATTACAACTATTTCTCAATTTGCAAAATGTATCGCGGTAGGAAATCGGAAAGTGTATTTTTATAGAAAAGATAATCAGGATTCAGCGACAACAAAATTTTCTATCGACAATTTGCGCAATGGATGGAAATCTCTGAACTATATTCAAAAGAAAATGAGCTTAAAAGATAGACAAATTGACATAATGCTTATGCTACATAAATGTAATTTTTCTGTTGGTGCAATAACGAGAATTAAAGCATCTGGATTAAAAAGAAAATATAGCGAAGATTATAAATATTGGCTGAGTTATGTACGTGAAAACACACCGAAACTTATTTTCGAAAAAAATATTAGTGCTTATAGAAAATTGCTACTTATATGCGGATGCTTAAGTCCCTCTTTGTTGACAGAGCTTGATGTGCTGCGTAGAAATTATATTATAAAGCGAAGCGTAAAAGGGTGAGTTTGCTGTTATTGCATGCGCACGATTGAAAAGTAAGATGTGCTGGCAATAAGAATTAGCAGATCTAGAGTTTCAAAGTGAGTAGTGGATTCACAATATGATAAAGAAGTATAAAAATCTTTCGGTACAAGCAAAAGCGGCAATATGGTATACAATTTGCAATTTGCTTCAAAAAGGGATATTGCTTATTGCTGTTCCAATATACACGCGCATATTGACGACAGAGCAATATGGTGCCTATAGCGTCTTTTTGTCTTGGCTTGAAATTTTTGAAATTGTGGCAACTTTCCGCCTTTCTTGGGAAGGGTATATGGTAGGCTTGACAAAGTATAGTGACGATCGTGACCGTTATACCTCGTCAATACAAGGATTAGGCTTTACAATTACTAGTATTGCATTGATAATTTATTTGGCAATACCAGATTTGATAAACAGTATAACTGGCATGCCTTTTGGGCTTACGTTAATGATTTTTGCTTTGCTGTATACTATGCCATCAATTTATTTCTGGTCTGGACGTCAAAGAGTAGAATATCATTATCAGGCTGCGGTTGCAGTTACCATGACAAGCAGCGTTCTAATTCCCATTTTAGGCGTTGTTACGGCACTGACGATAGAACATAAAGAGTATGCCATAATTGGTGCACGAGTGGTGGTTCAAGGCATAATTGGTTTGTGTCTGATGTTCGTCAATTGTCGAAAAAAATTCTGCTTTTTTAACAAAGAATACTGGAAGCGAAGCTTAAAGTTTAATGCACCATTAGTGCCATACTATCTTTCTGCAACGGTACTCAATAGTTCAGATAGAATTATTATCCAGAATTTAATTGGAAAGGCACAGGCAGGCATTTATAGTGTTGCGTATAGTGCATCTATGGTGATGACACTATTTAATTATTCTCTTAATGCAACTGTACAGCCATGGTTCTTTGCACAACTGAAAGAGAAGAATTACAAGGAGATCCCCGGCGTGATTAACAGCCTGTTGGTGCTGGTGGCCGGGCTGAACCTGATGCTGATCGCCTTCGCGCCGGAGGCTATTGCCATTCTGGCCCCGCCCCAATACCGGGAGGCCATCTGGGTGGTACCGCCGCTGGCGGCAAGCGTGTTTGTGATGTTCTTCTACCAGCATTTCGTGAACGTGGAGTTCTATTTTGAGGACAGCAAGATCATTGCGGTTGCGTCCATCGGCTCCGCTGTGCTGAATGTCGTGCTGAACTTCCTGCTGATTCCGGTGGCCGGTTATCTGGTTGCGGGCTATACCACGCTGGCAAGCTATCTTGTGTTCTGCTTTGCACACTACATGTTCATGCGCCGTATCTGCAAAAAGAACGGCTGCCCCACGAGCATTGTGAATATCCGGCAGATGTGTCTGATCATGCTGGTATTCTTTGTGCTCATGGCGATTCTGGCGTTTGGCTATACGGCCGCACCCATTCGCTATGCGTTCATCCTGATTGTTCTCGTGATTGCGGCAGTCAAACGAAATCTGATTATTCAAAAAATCAAAGAACTCAAGAAATAACCAAAAAAGGAGCACCCGCCCGGGGTGCTCCTTTTTTCTATCAAAATCCCTCACATCTTCGCCAAAAACGCTTCCAGCTGCTGCAGCTGGGCGGTCACCGAGGCCGGGCCGGTGCCGCCTTCGCTGGTGCGCCGGGCCACGCAGGCCGCAAGATCGATGGCTTCGTATACATCCTCATCAAACAGCTCGCTCAGCGCCTTGTATTCCGTCAGCGTCACATCCTCCAGCACCTTGCCCTCCGCGATGCACTTCGCCACCAGCTGGCCCGTCAGCTTGTAGGCGCTGCGGAACGGCATGCCCTTGCAGGTCAGGTAATCCGCCAGATCGGTGGCGTTGATGAACCCCTTCTGCGCCGCCGCGTACATGTTCGCCTTCAGCGGCTTCATGGTGCGCACCATGGGCGCGAACACCCCAAGGCACTGGCTCACCGTGTCGATGGCGTCGAAGATGGCCTCCTTGTCCTCCTGCATGTCCTTGTTGTAGGCCAGCGGCAGGCCCTTCAGCATGGTCAGCGTGCCCATTAAATCGCCGTACACCCGGCCCGTCTTGCCCCGCACCAGCTCTGCCATGTCCGGGTTTTTCTTCTGGGGCATGATGCTGGACCCGGTGGTGAAGCCGTCGTCCAGCTCCACGAACTTGAACTCCCAGCTGGACCAGAGGATGATCTCCTCCGAAAAGCGGGAAAGGTGCATCATCACAAGGGCCAGCGCGCTCAGAATCTCCACGCAGAAGTCCCGGTCAGACACGCCGTCCATGCTGTTTAAAGTCGGTCCGTAAAAACCGAGCAGCTCTGCAGTATATTCACGATCCAACGGATAGGTCGTGCCAGCAAGTGCACCAGAACCGAGCGGACAGTAATTCATGCGCTCATAAATATCATGCAGACGCAGACGGTCACGCTTAAACATCTCAAAGTAAGCACCCATATGATGTGCCAATGTGATCGGCTGTGCTTTCTGCAGATGGGTGAATCCCGGCATATAGGTGTGAATG
>ENA-OURU01004232-OURU01004232.1-human-gut-metagenome-genome-assembly--contig:-NODE-4232-length-10803-cov-2.448642_pt1 | contig 10803 bp, 6 predicted proteins | sample MGYA00242137_ERZ509064 | MGnify/ENA primary metagenome ERZ509064 (study PRJEB26280, sample SAMEA2338777) | human gut metagenome | biome: human gut; feature: human-associated habitat; material: faeces...
CCGGCCCGCAAGGCCACCCAGGTGGAGCTGTCCAAGAGCGACTGCATGGAGCTGGGGGTCAAGGCCCCCGTCCGGGAGTCCGGCGACGTGGCCGGCTCCGGGGCCATCACCATTGAGGGCCCCTGCGGCACGCTGGAGCTGAAGGAGGGCGTGATCATCGCCCACAACCACATCCACGTCACCGCGCCGGACTCCAAGCTGCTGGATCTGAAAGACAAGCAGCGGGTGTCCGTGGCCGTGATGAGCGAGCGGCCCGTGATTTTCCAGGATGTCATCATCCGGGTGAGCACGGAATTTAGCTGCAAGATGCACATTGACGTGGACGAGGCCAACGCGGCTCTGGTGAGCGGCTTTACCCTCGGCAAGATCATCCGATAATCAACAGAAGGAGCGCCAGCGACATGATGGACTTGGACCGCGTAAACAACTACCTCGCCCGTGTGGAGGAATCCGAAAAAACCACCTTCAAGCCGGTGGGAAGCCGGCTCAAGGTGGGCGTGGATCTGGGCACCGCCTACATTGTGCTGGTGGTGCTGGACGAGGAAAACAACCCCGTGGCCTGCGAGAAGCAGGCGGCCCAGGTTCTGCGGGACGGCGTGGTGGTGGACTACACCGGCGCGCTGCGCATTGTACGGTCGCTCAAGGAAAAGCTGGAGGCCCGCCTGGGCACGGAGCTGGTCAACTGCGCCATCGCCATGCCCGCGGGCACCGAATCCAGTGTCAAGACCCACCAGTATGTGGCGGAGGGCGCCGGCCTGGAGGTGACCAACATCCTGGACGAGCCCAGCGCCGCCAACGCCATCTATCAGATTGAGGACGGCGTGGTGGTGGACATCGGCGGCGGCACCACCGGCCTTGCTATATTAAAGGAGGGCAAGGTGGTGCAGATCGAGGATGAGCCCACCGGCGGCACCCATCTGACCCTGGTTCTGTCGGGCAACTATCACGTCTCCTTCGAGGAGGCGGAGGCCATCAAGCAGGACTACAAGCGCCACCGGGAGATCCTCCCCGTGGTGCGCCCCGTGGTGGAAAAGATGGCCACGATCGTGAGCCGCTATGTGGATAAGGCCCACACGGACACCATTTACCTCTGCGGCGGCACCTGCTGTCTGACGGGCATCGAGGACATCTTCCAGAAGGTGACGGGAATCCGGACCATTAAGCCGGCCAACCCCTTCCTCGTGACCCCCACAGGCATTGCCATGAACTGTACCCTGGAATAAACCCCTTAAATTCACGAACAGAAAGGAGGGGAAGCCATGGAACAAACGCTGCTCAATGAAATTGTAGCCCGCGTGGCCGCCAAGCTGGCGGAGGCGGAAGGGGGCGAGGCCGCTTCGGCCGCCGCGTCCCGGGATGACCGGGAGGGCCTGCTGCTGCTCAGCCAGGAGATGAACGACACCTGCCGGGCCATGCTGAAGTGCGAGAAGCTGAAGGCGCGGTTCCGTGTGGACTGCGCTTCCCTCCAGAGTGAGCCGGCCGAGTTGGATTCCTATGGCGTGGTCGTGCTCACCGGGCTCACCAACGAGGCCCTTGCCAAGCTGGCCCTGTTCCTTGTGGCCTGCGCCCTCATGTACACGGCGCTCCTGTTTGTCCTGTCCCTGGAGCAGGTAGCCGAAACCTTCCGCCAGGAGGCCCCCTGGATGCTGGCAGTAGGCCTCGCCTTGGGAATTTTGACGTTCTTCCTGACAGATTTTCTGCTGACCCGGCTGGAAGCAATGTGGCGACGGAGAACAGGGAAGAGATCGGAATAGAGCTGGGGCGTGCTGTCTGGCGTATTTGGGTTCGAGTTTTGAGGAAAGTGTGTAACGGTACTCGAATGTTACCAAAATGAAATTATTTTTACGGAAATGTAGCTGTATTGTAGATTTTTGTAATTGACAGATGGCCTCCTGCGTGTTACAATATGTAGCATGGGCCGGAATAGGTTCAGCAGGTTGGCGTTTTATTTCGTTAGCGCTATACCAGAAAGGCAGGAGGAGGGCTAACGGTGGCAATATCTATCCACAATTATACAATTCTGGACCATCTCGCGGATTATTTGCTCCGTATTCGGGAAGCTGTGCAGGGGGATGGTAGCTATCAGTATGTCTGTGTGATGGAACGCCGCTGCTTTAATCTTGTAGCACGTTTTTCGCCGGAGCTGCTAGATCGGGTTGTCACATCCAATGGACTGCTCTGTATGGGCAAGGAAATTGCCAGGTATTACGAGGAAAACTATGACTTTCCTCGCATGTTAGTCTGTGATGACATTGTGATTCACGGACGAAATCTTGCGCGTTTTTTCTATACACTGGAAGAAGAAGTAGTGGGAATCCTGGAAGCGGAAGGGTTTACGTTCACCTTTGAGCAAAGACAGGGGCTGCACCGGAGATTGATTGATGCGGTTGACATATATGCGTATGTCAGGAGCAAGCATCCACTTTTGCTAGAGTATGGCTATATTCAAAAAATAGAGTATGATCATGCTTGCTCGGATATGGAAATTCATGATATTTCCCTGCAGATTACTGATTTTTTGAACCGCTCTGGGGCAACCAGCACCAGCTTTGTGATTTCTTTCCCCAAGACCGTGTTGACCAGACAGGTTGAGACCGACGTGGGAGACTGGAAGCGAGGCGAACGAAATCTGTATGGGTGTGTCAACGAAAATGAGAGCGCGCCGAACCGAAGGATGATTTCCTATATTCGGACAGTTTGTGAAGGCAGGCCGCAAAGCTGGATTTCAACTGTGCGTTATTATCCGGGTGAAGAGAAAAATCAATGGATTACCAGCGCGCCTATTTTTGAAGACTGTTCTTTGGAGAGATTGCAGAGCATTTGCCGACAGATTGATTCGCACCTGGAAGAAGAACAGGCCAGAGGAAAGCAATATCAGAAGCTCCGAAGTATTTTAAGAGAAGAAAAAACGCCGCAATTGCAGGAAGTCCGGTGGCAGTTGGTGAGCTTTTTCGCTTCTGTCGCCGATTTTTTTGACTTTTATGAGGCTTATGAGGGACAGCCAATTCAGGATGAGGCGGCCCAAAAGGAATTGGTTGACGGGAGCAATTGGAGGAAGATTTCTGCCAACTTCCGGGGAATTGAGGAGCGGGGAAGGAATGACCAGCGTACCGATGAGGAGTTGTACCGCTTCTGCTGCGACCGGGTGCTGCAGCGGGCTGTGCAAGGCATTTTAAATGTGGAAATGAAGCCCTTCGTGCTGCAGCCCGTTGGACACATATTAGATGGACCAAAACACTTCATCGATGCAGCTGCCAGTCAGGTTGCCTCTGAGGAGGGAATGCGGCAGGAGGCGGATGCCTATGCGCTGGAAGAGCGGCCCTATAGCTTTCAGCCGGAACGCCACAACGGCGGGATCATTTCCTTTTCCAGCTTTTTTAAGAAGATGTCAGGGCTGGTAGAGGCGTCCATCTCTGTAGTGGAGGGGACGACAACGATTCTGAAGCTGATGGACGATGGCATCGTAGGCTTGCGGCTCCATCAGGATTCAGAAACGAAGGAGCTGCAGACAGTGCTCAAAGTGGGAGAGCTGGCAACCTTTTACTGGCCGATGCAATTGTCTGTGTATGTCCCCGCTTTGGCCTTGGTGGAGCGCTCCTGCTGGAGACAGAACATGGAGCAGAAGGAGGCAGTTCTTCGATTTTTAAAGGAGCAGGCCTTTGAGCCAGGAGATAGACTCCCAAAGCATTTGAGGGAGTTTGAAGTGGCAGATGTGCAGAGATGTCTCTTAGCGTGGACGGAGAAGCTATACCATGCCGGGCAGAGCTACCGAGGTTGGGATTTCGACAATTTGGAGCAACGGCGTGAGCAAGAGGTACAGGAAGAAGGAATGCGGGCAACCATGCTGAACCGGGCAAAGGAATTTCTGTACCTGCAGTAAAAATAAGTGTTATATTATCTGTAAATAGTCTCCCAAAATGGTAGTTTTGTATTTCCCTGTGGGGGTATTTTGGCGTTTTAGATTCTGGAAAGAAGCTTTCCCATAGCATCTCAAACCCTGAAATCCTGGAGAATGCAAAACGACGTTTTGGGAGCTTTTTTAGAAAAAGAGAGGGGAACGATACGATGTACATTGACGTCATTAAAGGCCAGGAGTTGAATGTTTATATATCCGAAAGCCTGGAAAACCCGGAAAATATGATGTTTCCGGTGTTCAAGCAGGCGTCGCAGGCTCTGGCTGGCATTGTCCGGCAGGCCCGGGAGTTTGATATGTATGGTCAACGGGACGGAGACTTCTGTAAGCAGGAGAGGCTGTTTCGGTATAGCAGCAACATCATTGCCTTTTCCGGTCAGCGAGGCGGCGGCAAAACCAGCACCATGCTATCCTTTTCCAAGATTATGCAACGAATCGGAGAGGAGAGGAAGTGGGACTATGACCAGGAACTCCAGAGCGCATGGAAGGAGCTCCAAAACGTTTCGTTCATCGTGCTGTCGCCCCTGGAGCCCTCTGTCCTGGAGGGGCAGCAGAGCATCCTCTCTGTGGTGCTCTCTCGCCTGTACGCATATGGGGAGCGGCTCATGTGGGAGGCGAACCAGAGAGGCGGTGACGCGGAATGGCTGGAATGCGTGCAGCGTAACTTGACGCGGGACTTTCAGAATTGCCTGTCTGGCATCCGGGGCGTCAAATACCAAAGGGACGCAGCGCCCCAGGACCTGCGTGACCTGCAAGACATCAACGATGGCGCACGTCTGCGGCAGTATTTTTCTGATCTTGTAGAGCATTTGCTGCAGTTGGCGTCTCATGGGGGTCAGAGAGATCAGGAGATTTATTACCGGGGCCAGAAGGAGATCTGCTACCGGAACGCCACAGACAGAGAGGCCTATTTGGTTTTACAGCTGGATGATGCGGACTCCCAGATTGACCACTCCTATCAGGTGCTGGAGGATGTGCGCAAGTACCTGGTTGTGCCCAAGATGGTCATCCTGATGTCTGCAGATGTGAGCATCTTCCGGCAGCTGGTCCTGGAAAAGTATGCGGAGGAGTTTCCGGCTCTCGGAAGCAAGGAGGAAGAGCGCCAGCCTCTCTGGGCGGACCTCCGGCGAATGGGAAGTAAATACCTGGACAAGCTGATTCCCTCCATTCAATTGGTGACCCTGCCCCTGCTGGACCAACTGGTGGTGCAGCAAGGGAACAATCTGGAGCTGCGGTATTTGAAATCAAGGCCGGTGGGCAAAAACGAATCAAGACAACCCGAGTATGTGTTTCCCTGGTCTCAAAATGCCGGATTGGGCCTTCAGGATTTCCTCTTGACAGCCATTTATCAGAAGACCGGCATCATCTTTGTCACCCATACGGCTTACGCGAACAACATTATCCCCACTACCATGCGGGGGACTATGCACTTACTGTACCTCTTATCCACTATGGAAAGTATCCCCAGCCATCCAAGAGATGGGGAGCTTACGCCAGAGAGCTTGAAAAAACTTGTGGAGCGCCAGCTTCCCATTGCGGAGGAGAACCTCTCCCGGTTTAGCAGGTACTTCCGGGAGGATTGGCTCAATGCCAAGGTGACCAGGCTGGATGATTTGGCCTTTTTGCGCCATCTTAGTAGTTCCGCCCGGTCCGTGCAGGTGCAGCTGACGATAGACTACCTGCTGAAGCGGTATGAGGGGTCACTGCCGGAAAATTTCGATGCTAAAAGTATGGCTAAGTTGGACAAGAGCAGCCAAATCCTGCTGGAGGAATTCATGGCGGCCCTCCATCTGAAGCACCGCACCCAGGAGGACTTCAGCCTCTCCTTCGCCATTCATACGGTGTTTACCCTGGGGAACCACCGCGCCATTTGGCAGCAGAAGAGGAAAGCTGTCCAGGAAAGGGAGAAAGCAATTCAGAACGAGAAGGCGACGCCCGATGAATTGCTGGTATTTGACTATGCGCCTGAGCGTACTTACCTGCCGGATACATATCGGGTTCCAGAGGTGATTCAATCAATTCAGACAGACTTAGGGATAGAATGTTTTGTATCTGAGATAAATGAGTTAATTCAAAATGAAGACAAGAAAGGACACGATAGAGAGCCTATATCTAACGAAGAGAAAGAGAGATCAAAGTTAGAGGAATTTCTAGCAAGGTGCATGTTGCGGCCTTTTTGGCGGGAGGAAAAAACCACAAGGTTTAATTTTATGAATTTTATTTCTGTTTTACTGCAGCTATGGGAAGTGAGGAAGGCAGTGGGAACAAAGATCCCTGCTGAGACAGATAAAATAGGATATGGACACACGCAACAATACCGAATCTATGAAATGCAGGAAAATGCACTGAGTGTTGCAGCGAACTGGGATGTACAGGACTATATTTTTAAGTTTATACAAAATAGACTTAAAGACAAGATAAAAGATAATGTGCAGGATAACTGCATATTTGCCGGAAAGCTGCTCGGCGATATGTATGGATGGATAGATAAAGAGTTAGGAAAGATTAACTCTGGTATGCTTACAAAAAAATTGAATTCGGAGAAGTTAGAATTATTTGATGCTAGTAAATTGAATGGAATTGCAGCATCGTTCCGGTATACTGGCATTAAAAAGGCGGTAATAGGAGATATCGATGTTGCTCAATGTATGCTGAGCATGCTGAAAAAAAACCGTCGCAACCAGGAGGCGAATCTCCAATGGGAGGCGGAGAAACCCAAAGGGACGACAACGCAAGCCGATGCAGCGAACCCGGACGCTCAAGCACAGCAAGCCATGGCTGCTATGGAGGGTGGAGAAGGAGCGCCTTCCAATAGCACTCCAACATAAGCCTCAGGGGGGATGTACATGACAGAGATTGACACCAAAGCCCTGGAAGTACTCCTCCGCCGGATTCCCTCGGAGCGGGTGTTGCAATGGATTCGCTCAGGCGCTTGGGCTCCGGCTGCCCGATTGGAAGAGGAGGAGGCATTTCTCCAATTTGCCGTCGGGAACCTGCCGGAGTACTCCCAGGATGAACACAGATTGATTTTCAGCCGCCTCAGGGAGGAGGCGGCTGGATTGATTGGCGGTGGGGCGGAGCGGAAGGACCTGGATCTGCCCACCATGACCATTGGCCTGCTGCTGAGCGCGGCCCGGCGGCTCCTGACCCAGGCTGGGGAGGAGCCTCAGTGCAAGGTGGAGCGGGTGCTGGAGTGGCGAAAAGCGTTCCACAACCTGGGCCAGGACGTATTTGTGTGCGCCTATTTGGCTTCTGAAGACCTGAAGCACCGGGTGACACGGAGGGATTTCACCTGGCGTGCGGTCATCCGGACCAATTATGCCGCCCTGAATTTGCAGCTTCAGCAGGGGATAGCGGAAAACCACTGCCACCTCTTTGGCTCCACCCAGACCTTCGCCCTGTCCTGGTGCAGCCTGATGAATGATCCGCAGGCCCTGAGGGAGCTGGTGAAGGCCTTTCCCCATTTCCTCCGCCCAGCCATGGTCCGGGGACCGGAGGACAGTCTCCTGACCATGCAAGACCGGGTTCGCTATGCGGCCTTTTGCCGCAGCTACCTCTTCCGGCGGTTTTGCATCCGGAATGGGAGACGGAAGGATTTGTGCGAGCAAGATGGCACAAGGCAAGACTGCAGACGAGATGACGGGAAGGGGGACCAGTGGACCAATTTCTCCGGCCTTGCGCCAGAGTTGCGGGCCTATAAGGATATTGCCATTCTGCGGGCTGTCTATGGCGCCCAGGTACCCCAGCCGGAAGGTGGGACCGCCTGCCTGGATTATGCCCTGGACCACAGCACCTTCCACGCCGCGCCCAATGCACCCTACCGCAGCCTGGCAGGGGAGCGGCGCCTTCTGTACTGCTGCTTCCGGGCCTGTTTGGAGGGCCAATTCACCCAGAAGGACAGGCTGGTCTTCTTCCTCTATCTGCAGCTGAAGCTTCAGTTCCGCAGCGAAATGATACAGGTGAACGGCCAGGTGGGCTTCGCAAACTTTGCCGATTATGAAGTCCGCAAGGGTGAGCTGCTGGGCCGTAACTGCTATTGGGTGGAGGCTACCCGGATGGGGCTGAACGGCCCACTGTCCATGGGCTCTGTGACCTCCCTGGAGGCCCGGATCGGGCCGAAGGCCACGCCCCGGGAGCTCAAAAGAAGGATACAGGAGCAGGATTGGTACAAGGAATTTGCCGACCAGGAGAACGCACGCGCTAGGAGCAGAATCCGGCAGGAGTTTGGCAGCCCTGGGATAGAGCCTCCCTTGCAGGAAAGATCTTATTTTTATGTTCTGCACTTTATCAAGCGCCCCGATATCGATCCCAAAGACCTGCCCCTTGTGTCGCGCTGCCGTCACGAGGGCCTGCGGCGAGATGTCCGGCGTCAGGCTTTGGCGTTGGCCCGGGCGTTGAGCACTTCCCCATATTTGCGCAGCCGAATTCGAGGCGTGGATGCGGCAAACAACGAGGTTCACTGCCCGCCAGAGGTGTTTGCCCCTGCCTTCCGGTTTTTGCGGAATTTCAAGAGCCAGGAGTTTGCCAAGGAGAGCATGTTTCTCCCACCGGTCTCCCCCAGACTGTCCGCCACCTACCATGTGGGGGAGGACTTTCTGGACATTGCCAGTGCGTTGCGGGCCATAGATGAGACCATAGAATTTTTGAATTACCGTCGTGGCGACCGGCTGGGCCACGCTTTGGGCTTGGGCATTGCGCCGGAGGTGCACTATGCCAAGAAGGGCAGCCGCATTTTCATGCCAAAGCAGCAGCGCCTGGACGATCTGGTCTGGCTGCTGTATCGGGGCCGGGAGCTTGGAACCCACATTGACCCGCACATGTATGGACTGCTGAAGAAGGAAGCGGAAATTTTACTGCTGGAGATTTACGGCGATGTGATCCGGAACAACCGGTGGATGATCACCCTGACGGAGTACCACTGCTGTATGCAGCTCCGGGGGGACGACCCCTCTTTGTACCGGGATACCAAATTTTCCCGTTCGGGATTGGGATACGGGCCCTATGATCGGTATTTCCTTGGCCGGGATGAATGGGACACCTACCGCAAGAATCCGGCAATGGCCGGCATGTATTACTACTATCATTATGGTAGCGAGGTAAAAAGACGAGGGGCGGAGGTATGCGAGGTGACCATTTCACCGGAGTATATCCGACTGATGCGCCAGGTCCAGGACGTTATGCAGGAGCATATTGAGCGCCGGGGCATTGTTGTGGAGTGCAACCCCACCTCCAATGTGCTGATTGGCACCTTCGAAACCTATGAGAAGCACCCCATTTTCCGCTTTTATGACAGCGGTCTTGGAGTTGCTGCAGACCGGCAGCTTTGCCGCCAGATGGAGGTGTGCGTCAACACAGATGACTTGGGCATCTTTGACACCTCCCTGGAATTTGAATACGCATTGTTATTCCGGACGCTGGACGCGCAGCTGGATGCCGACGGGAAAAAGCGATATCAGACCTGTGACATTCTGCGCTATCTGAAAAACCTGCAGGACCTGGGCATGCGGGCAGTGTTTCCTTGCTGTGACCCTGGCACGCCCGTGGAAATGAGGAGGGAACGTTCATATGGGGGATTTTATCAAGGACCTGAATATCATTGATTTCTTGGGGATGCTGCTGCCTGGGGCCTTTGTGGCTTTGTGCCTCAGCATCCAGCACCCCGGAGCCTGGCAGATTTTGGAAACTGCAATTGGCTGTGAGCTCAGCCTTTCCCTGCGAATTACGGTGGTTTTAGTGGTGGGGTATGTGATAGGAATGCTGCTGCATGAGTTGGGGGACAGATTGGAAAAGTGCCTGTGGCTTGTTCCTGTCCTGAACCCCCGCCTTTATGCGGCTCGTACGACGAAGCTCTGGAAGCAAGAAGCAGAGCAAGTCAACGCAACAGTCAAATGGGATCAAGCCGGCTCCCACAAATTTCGTGACACAGTGGAATTGGCCTGGAAGGAGTGGAAGATGTGCGTGTTTTCTCCGCTTCTGGCAGCCGCTGTGATCGCTGTACTACTTATGGCGGCGCACATGCTGCCACTTGGATGGGGCGCGATATTGGCAATTGCCTTAGGGGCTGTGCTCTGTGCAGCCAATGTGTATATGCTGCGGGACCGCTTCCAGGTTGACGCCGGCGGAGAAGGCTATACAATCAAGGCAATGAGGCGGGTGCTTGGGGGGGACGCGGAGTATTACTCCCACGCCAAACAGGACAAGGAATCCCAGCGAAAGCGGAATTTGTTTGACGGCTTCCGGTCATCGGCCCGGAATCTGTTCTTGGCTTTCATTTTTTTGCATGCATATACATCTGCTGGAGAGGGGGAGCTGGGAAGCCTCATACAGACCCAAATGGCGAAACTCCCTGTTCGATGTGTGGTCTACGGCGCTATGCTTCTGATGTTGATCCGATATTGGCATTATTCCTATCTGAAGTTCAAATACTGCTATGAGGACAATGTATTTGAACGAAATAGAACACAAGATGCGGTGACTGAGTCTGCAGCATCGAAGTAGTTTGCTGGTACCCTTAAGTCTCCGGGGAAGCAGAGTCTCCCAGATACCGGGCGGCCAGGTGGGCGGCGGTGGCGCCGTCGGAGGCGGCGGTGACGATTTGACGCAGGGGCTTGGTGCGGATGTCTCCTGCGGCGTAGACGCCGGGGAGGTTCGTTTGGGTGGATTCTCCGGCCAGGACATAGCCCTGGGAGTCCAATTTTACCTGCCCCTGGAGAAGGGCTGTCTCCGGAATGCGGCCGATGGCGGCGAAGAGCCCCTGGCATGGCAGCTTTTGCCACCTGCCGGTGGCCCGGTCCTCCAGGGCCAGGGCTTCCAGCTGTTCGTCCAGGTGGGCAGCCAGGTGCGCCGGGGGGACAAGCTCCTCTCTTTTGACACCCAGGTCATGGCGGAAC
>ENA-OURU01004235-OURU01004235.1-human-gut-metagenome-genome-assembly--contig:-NODE-4235-length-10801-cov-2.263819_pt1 | contig 10801 bp, 9 predicted proteins | sample MGYA00242137_ERZ509064 | MGnify/ENA primary metagenome ERZ509064 (study PRJEB26280, sample SAMEA2338777) | human gut metagenome | biome: human gut; feature: human-associated habitat; material: faeces...
ATCGGGAGCCTGTCTTTTTTATCTTTTTGCACCCTGTTTTAGGGGTGAAAATAAAACGAATGTTACATCAAAATGAGATTGTAACAAAAGAATTACAAAAAAATATGAGGTAAAAGCTACTGGCTAAAACATGTTTAGAAACCGCATAAATAAAGGAAAAATTGTCTATTAATCATCAATAAAAATGACAGTGTTGTTACCAATTCGGGATAAAAATTACATTTTTTTTACGAAAAGGGGTTGCAATTTGGTTTTGGTTGTGATATATTAATGGCAGACCGAGGGAGATTGTGGAGAATCTTCCAAGGCAGTTATACGACGTATCGTTACTCAATGTTGTAAACAACATTTTGCACGATAGTGTGTCGCATAACAAACAAATTAAATGTCCAAGGTTTTATTACAACCGGACAAAGAAAATTTTTAGGAGGAAGAAAGACTATGAAAAAAGTACTTTCCGTAGCTATGGCTTCTGCTATGGTACTTGGCATGGGCGCTAACGCTTTCGCTATTACCTACAGCACAGGATCCAATGAAAAGGCTGATTGGCCAAAAAATTTCCGTTTTGAAGGCGATCTGTTTGTAACAGACAAAAACGGTGATATCATTGAAGAATCTACAACAAGACTCAATGATAGCGAATCCGTTAACTTTGAGCCAGGTGATGTTATCTGGATGCCTCTGTATGCTGATAACCAGATCGTATGGGATTCCACAGTTGTTGATGGAACAGACGATAAAGAAGCTGCAACCAATGTTAAACTGGATGCTACTATTACAGTTGCTCACAACGATACTTGGACAGAAGATGTTTATGCTGCAAAGAAAGACACTCTTGCTAGCAACCAGTATGCTGTAAAATCTGGTAATCAGTATATCATCAGAGCTGTAGATATTACTAACAAAACTCTTCCAACAGCATATGCAGGCAGAGAAGCAGATATCGTTTCTGGTAGCGAAAGATACTACATCGGTGCTACAGAGTATAGAAATGAAAAAGCATTTGGTCAGGCTCTTGCTGAACAGGGTAACAATGCTGGTGCATTTGTAACTGTTAACCTGAAAGAAGTTGAAGGTACTGATACTTCTGTAGGTAAACCAGTTGATACTGGTAAGAGAGTAAACGGTCTCTATACTGGCAACATCGACAAGAACTGGTCCATCAACCTGATCGAAAAATCCACTGGCGTTGCTGAACTGATCGAAAAAGCTGAGCTGTACAAAGCTACCGCTGTTGATTACACTTCTTACCACAAATACACCGATGAAATTGCTCCAAACGCAGTATACCTCAAGATCACTCTTGAAGACGAGTGGAAGACAACTTCTTCTGAAACTCTGAAATACTACGTATACGTAGCTAACAACAAATCCAACACCCAGAAAACAAACGAAGTTTGGGTTTCCGGTAAATATGCTAACACAGACGTTCGTGAAGTTTCCTTCGATTGGACAAACGACGCTTCCAAAGCTGGTCTGTGGAAAGTAAAAGAAGGCAACGGCATTGCAGTATTTGACTTTGCTGATAAAGCATTCTTCTCCGTTAAAATGTACGAAGGCGAAACAATGTACCTCGACCTCGGCACAGCTTACGACAAAGCTATCGCTGGCGAAATGGATGCAGAAGCTGATTCCTTCTACAAATTCGACAACACAAATGCTAACTTCGCAAGAACTGGCGAACTGATCATCGTTTCTGACGATTCTTCCCTGGTTCCATACGAAATCGACGCTGACGGCAACTTCGTAAAAGTTGATGCTGAATACGTTGAAAACTACGCAGTAGCTCACACCAACCAGAAAGTAAACGGTTTTGTATTCAATACAAAACAGCTCGGCAACTACGTTCTCTCCACTGAAGAACTCGGTGAAGAAGAAGAACCAGCTGAACCAGCTGAACCAGTTGAAGAACCAACTCCATCTGAACCAGTTGAAGAAACTCCAGCTCCAGAAACCAACAAACCAAACCCAAACACTGGTGCTGAAGACTTCGTAGGTCTGGCAGTATCCCTGGCAGTAGTTTCCGTAGCAGCTGCTGGCGCTCTGGCTCTCAAAAAATAAGTTCTAAATGAACTTTATTAACTTGGGAAATCCTGAGTAACAATAATACCGTCGGGTGGAAACCCGACGGTATTTATATATCGGCGAACAGGGGGAGTACCCTTGTTGCCGTCCTAACAATTTTCTTTGTCCGCACACTTGAGGTCCGCACGCTTTAAGTCAGGGCGGGCAGAAATCCTCCGCGCTCCACCGCGGGGGATTTTTTTGTTGCTTTAAAGCTTGTGGGGGTAAAACAAAAGCTCCCTTGACGCAAGGGAGCTTTCATTGTATAATAAATACCAGAAGGACGGCTTCCGTGGGCTAGACGGCGGTCATTCCGAAATAAAAGTTTTCTTGAGAAAGACCGCTCTGGCTTATGGGGCGGTTATTTCTTTATGTACATTAAAATACCAAAGATAACCGTTGCGAGCAAGTTTAAAAGTGCAATGACTTCTAAAATCGTCATAACAGTCACCCCCTTTTGGGGAATAACCGTGCCGCCCTTCCAGCGTCAAAATTATATCATATTAGTCGAATTTTGTAAACCAAAAGCCCCTTTGAAGAAAAGGGGCTTTTTTATTGGAATTTCTTTTAGGAATGCGAAATCTCTCTTGACCTGTACCCAGTGAACAGGTAAAATAAATGTAATAGATGTTGCAAAGGAGGTCGAGGTTATGGCAGACCCGATCCGCTGGCTGGCTCTGGGTTACAGTGTTCCGGTCAATCCGTCCAAAAACCGTGTGTATGTCTGGCGTAAACTCAAGGAATATGGCGCAGAATATTTTAAGCAGGGCGTTGCGCTGCTCCCATATAATCGTCAGAGCTACACCAAGTTTAAGTATCTTTCTGCGAAAATTCTGGAGATGGGAGGAGAGGCTTCGATTGTTGAAATGAAGTTTTTGGACCCCAAGGACGAAAGAGAGGTCGTTTCGCGTTTTCGCACGCAGGCGCTGGAGGAATTGTCTCAGCTCAAGCAGGACTGTGCACAGGTGCTGTCCGAGCTAAAAAATGGTGGGGCAATCTTTACCGAGGATCAGTCCGAACAGGTGAAAAAGATGATCCGGCGCTATTCCAAGGCGCGCAGCCGCAACCATTTTGGGCTGAGTACAGCGCAGGATGTGGAGAAGGGTTTGTATGCGATCATCTCGACTGCGCGGCAGGCTTCCAGTGAGCTTTCTGCCCAGCTTGCCAAGGCGATGGACAAGGCGGTCAAATAGGTCTTTTTTCGCGGGCGCGCTCATAAAGATTGTGTAAGGTTACGGAGGTAATCCATGTACGAAAATAAGGAAAAACAACAGACCGCACTGTTGGCGGCGGTCGACACCGGAGAGTTTGATGCGCAGCGTTCGGTGGATGAGCTGGAGGAGCTGGCAAAGTCCGCAGGAGCTGTCGTCAAAGGCAGAGTGATCCAGCGAAAGGAGCGTCCGGACCCGGCTACTCTGATGGGCGCAGGACGTCTGGAAGAGGTCGCTGAATTTGTGCGGGCGAATGAAATTGATCTGGTGATCTTTGACCATGAGCTGGCACCGGCGCAGCAGAAGAATCTGGAAAACACACTGGATGTTGCGGTCATCGACCGAACCACGCTGATTCTGGATATCTTTGCTCAGCGCGCAAAAACAAGTGAGGGACGCTTGCAGGTCGAACTTGCACAGCTTAAATATCGTCTGCCGCGTTTAAGCGGTCTTGGTACTAGCCTTTCCCGTCTGGGCGGCGGTATCGGTACCAGAGGACCTGGTGAGAGCAAACTGGAAAGCGACCGCAGACATATCCGCAGAAGGATTCATTCCCTCGAGGAGGAGCTCAAGGAGCTGGAAAAACGCCGCGGACTTCTGCGCCAGCGCAGAAAGAAAGATGATGTCATCAGCGTAGCGATCGTAGGATATACCAACGTGGGAAAATCCACCCTGCTCAATACCCTGACTGATGCAGGGGTGCTGGCAAAGGATATGCTGTTTGCAACGCTGGACCCGACTTCCCGCGCACTCACCTTGCCAGATGGACGCAAGGTCATGCTGATTGATACGGTAGGTTTGGTTAGCAGGCTTCCACATCAGCTGGTACAGGCGTTCCACTCCACTCTGGAAGAAGCGGTGGATGCTGATTTGATTCTCAACGTGTGTGATGTTTCGTCGCCAGAGTTTGATCAGCAGCTGGAAGTAACCACAGGACTGCTCAGAGAGTTGGGCGCAGAGAATGTTCCGGTTCTGACAGTGCTCAACAAGTGTGATAAACTGCCGGAGCTGCCGATGACCCTCAACAAGAGCACAGCTGCGATTTCGGCAAAGACTGGAATGGGCCTGGAAAAGCTGTTGGAGAAGATTGTGCTGAATCTGCCGGAAACACACCGACATCTGCATCTGCTGATCCCATACGACAAGAGCGGCTTGATCGGGGAGATTCGCCAAAGCGGTAAGGTGTATACCGAAGAATATCGCGAGGATGGAACCTTCCTGGATGCAAATGTTGATTTGAAAATCTGTCACAGGATACAGGATTATATTCTGTTAAACGAGGAATAGAATCGGAGGAATGCCGATGGAGTTTGAGCGTAAAAGAGCAAAAACGCGAGAGGAACGGCTGAGAGAACGAAGATTAAGCAAGCTGGAGAGAAAAGAAGAGCGTCTTTTGGAAGAAAAACAGCCGTCTTTTCTTTCACGCAAGGCAGCTGAAATGGCATCTCCGGTGATTCATAAAGTAAAGGAAAAACTCCCTTCAAAAGCAGAGCAAACCGCACAAAAGTCAGCAGAGCTTCTGCAAAAAGCCTTTGAAAAAAGTTTTGACGTTGTTCTGGAAAAGGGAAGCAGCTGGATTGGGAAAATATGCGGAGAAGAGAAAAAATTGCAGCGGTATGAGGTGTTTTCGCAAAAACCGCTTTCCGGCTGGGAACTTTCCAAGCTAGGATGTGAGGTTGCAGCAAGAGCATCGGCAAACATGGTGTTCTCCTCGGTACAGGGCGGCATGATGGGAGCTTTAGGGATAGGACTGCCGGATGTTCCAATCTTTTTAGCAGCAGTATTTAAGACTCTGTTTGAGATTTCGCTCAGCTTTGGCTATCCCTATGACACCAAGCAGGAACAGACCTATCAGATGCTGTTGATTTGTGCAGCAGTGGGGGAGGAAGCAGAACGAAAACAGGCGGCTGTGGATGCAAATATTGTGGCACAGCAAATCCGAATGGGTACAGGAATTTGTTCTGTGAGCTTTGAAGAAGCGAAACAGCGGGCCTCCACGGCACTTTGCAGTGCCGCTTTGATGGGAAAGATGGTGCAGGGAGCACCGATTATCGGAGTGTATGGCGGTTTTCGGAACGGTGTTTTGCTCAAACAAATTGGCACTGTTGCAGCAGTTAAGTATCAGCAGAGAATGCTGAGAGAACGATAAACAATACAAAATGGATAAAAGAGATGGATTATGACAAAATCCATCTCTTTTTTTAACCTTTGCAGCAATATGCTGAAAAAAGAAGAGATATATTTAGATACAATATATGTTGTATTATAGAATAACAAGTGATATGATATATACAACAACAAAAGATAAGGAGGTCAGACAGAATGAACACACAGTTTAAAAAAGGCGCGCTGGAACTGTGCGTACTATCTCAATTAAAAAACGCGGATAAATATGGTTACGAGCTGACAGAAACTATTTCCCAGGAAATGGAGCTTGCCACTGGAACCTTATATTTGATCCTGAAAAGGCTGAAAGACGAAGATTATGTTGATGTTTATTCGGTAGAGTCGGAAGGAAGGCCGGCAAGAAAGTATTATCATTTGACACAGAAAGGCTTGGAGTATCAACAGGCACTGTGCAAGGAATGGAAGGATTTTACCGCAGCGGTGGACAGATTGATTTGGTAAGGAGGAAAGAATCATGACAAAGGCAGAATATATGCAGCACTTAAAAGAAGCATTACAGGGATATGATCGCAGTTTTGCAGAAGAAATCCTAGAAAGTTATGAAGAGCATTTTGCAGATGGAATCAAAAACGGAAGAACAGAAGAAGAAATCTGTGATGAACTTGGCAAGATTGAAAACTTCATGAAGGATATTGAAGACATGATGGGTGACAAAGACATCCATACTCATGAAGTAGATCACTTTACTGCGATTGAAGAAGCGAAGGAACGCTATTCCGGCATCAACAAAATTGAGCTTGCATTGGTATCCATGAATGTAAAAGTTCGTCCATCTGAGGACAACGAACTGCATGTATATCTGGAAAATGGAAGAGAAAAAAGCAAATACTTGCAGGAGAGTATATCGGGAGACAGCTATTATGCAAGAGAAATTGTAGATAAGAACCATAAAAAAGGTTCTGCACTGAAAGGATTGGGATTTATTTTCCTGATGGGTATTTCCTGCGAAGAAGATCAGACCCTGGTTGTAGAAGTGCCAAGCAGACTGAATTCTCTGAAAATTAAGACCATGAGCGGTGACCTGAAGCTGCAGGAAGTTTGGAGTAAGGCTTTGACACTGGAAACCATGAGCGGCGATATTGAGCAGAATAAAATCTACGCAGAAGAAGCAATCCTGAAAACAGCCAGTGGTGATATTCAGCTTAGAGATGGTAAAGGAAAAGATGCTGTTCTCCAGACCACAAGTGGAGATATCAGCTGGAGAGAAGGAAATGTAGAAGAAGCGCAGATCACAACAATCAGCGGTGACGTTGACTTTATGGGCAGCAAGGCAAGCAGATTAAAGATTAAAACAACCAGTGGAGAAGTGGAACTGCGCAACAGTGAGATAGCAGACCTGAATGCAGCTACCACCAGCGGTGATATTGAGGGAACTTTCTTTGCAGAAAAATTGTCGGTACAGAGCATCAGCGGTGATATTGATATGACATTGGACCGCAGAGGAAGAGAACTTATCGCTAAAACCAAGAGCGTTTCGGGCGATTGTGATGTTTACGGCAGAATCCATTATGATGGTACACCAGATCCAACTCGACATATTGTAGGCTATTTCTCGACAATCTCAGGGGATATTGAAATCCGATAATTAGGGGACGACGAGAAGAAAAAAGAGCGGTCAGATTGGCCGCTCTTTTTCTGTTATATGAAAAGATGTAGATTTTTGGGATTCAGCGAAATAGGCAATAACTTAGATGATAAAAATAAAAAAATTATATAATACATCAATCAATTGATTTTACAAAAATAAATAGAAGGAAATGAAGTTGTATAATATGAATATATATATCCTGCATAATTCTTTTAAAATAGGTAATATAGAATAGTTTTAAACAGGATAGTAGATATTAGAAAAAAGTTTCTTTTCCGAAAAGAAAGGGTTAAAATAAAAAACGGAAAAGTTTAAGATTTGGGAGGAATGAAAATGGCAGTGCCAAAGGTAGCAGCGATCAATGATCTTTCCGGTTTAGGAAAATGTTCGCTGACGGCGGCAATACCAATTTTATCGGTATGCGGAGTGCAGGCGGTTCCAATGCCTACCGCAGTTTTAAGCAATCAAACCGCTTTTGAAAGTTATACAGGGATTGACCTGTCGATGGATATGCCGATGATCGCGGCAGAATGGAAAAAGAGAAAGGTTTCTTTTGATGGAATCTACACAGGATATCTCAGCGGAGTCAGCCAGGTGGAATGGGTTGAACAGTTTATGCAGGAGTTTGCAAATCCGCAGACCAAGATTTTTGTTGACCCGGTGCTTGGCGATGAAGGGGTATATTACCGGGGATTTGGCGACGAGATGTGTCAGGCAATGAAAAAACTGTGTGGGAAAGCGGATGTGATTACGCCGAATCTCACAGAGGTTTTGTTCCTGCTTGGAAAAAAAGCAGATCTTAAGGCGGAAAGTCAGAACCTGGAACAAATCAGAAACTATGCAAAGCAGCTTTCTAAGCTTGGACCGAAAACGGTCATTATTACGGGAGTAAGCCAGGGAGAAAAAATCTGGAATATTGGATATTCTGCAAAGGAAGACAGCTTTTTTGAGGTGAGCACACAAAAAACGGGAGAAGGTTATTCCGGGACAGGAGATATTCTGACTTCGGTGATTTGCGGGTGTATGATAAAAGGAGAAAGCCCGCAAAAAGCATTGAAGAAAGCAGCAGCATTTTTGCAGGCATCGATTGAGGAAGCCGTAGAAGACAAAACAGATCCAAACGAGGGTGTTGCTTTTGAACATCATCTTTCGTTATTATTTGATTGATGGGGGAATGAGCAATGAGAGAACAGTCACATGAGAAGATGAAAAACCTGACCTTAAGCGCAATGTTCGCAGCCGTTATTATGCTGATGATCTTATACCTGTTTCACATTCCGGTAGGTTCGAACGGGGGATATATTCATTTTGGAGATGCCTTTATTTATCTGGCAGGATGTTTTTTGCCAATGCCGTATGCCTGTGCAGCAGCCGCAATCGGCGGTGGTCTGGCAGATATTATGTCCGGGTCAGCGATATGGGCAATTCCAACCATGATTATTAAGCCGCTCACCGTAATCTGGTTTACGAGCAAGGAAGATAAGCTGTTTAACAAAAGAAATATTGTTGCAGTTATACTTGCTGGAGTAGTGTCGATTGTTGGGTATTATCTGGCACAGGTGATTTTAACCGGAAATTGGGTTGCTTCTTTGTTGGGCATCTGGGGAAATATTGTGCAGGCGATTGGAAGCGGAGTTATCTTTTTGATTATGGCAGTGGCAATTGATAAGGTATCGCTCAAAAAAAGATTGAAAGAAATCTAGTGCTATATAATAGGAAAGAAGAAAGAAATATGTCGGATATTTTATATACCTATCATGGTCAGCTCTATGTTAATCTGACAAACCGTTGTCCTTGTGCCTGCACATTTTGTGTGCGTTCTCAGACTAGGTCGGTGGGTTCGGCAGAGGACTTATGGCTGGAGCACGAACCGAGTGTTGAAGAAGTAAAACAGGCATTGGAAAATTACTGTTTGGATGACTTTGATGAGATTGTTTTCTGTGGATATGGAGAACCAATTTGCGCCTTGGATCGTTTAATCGAAGTGGCGGATTATATCCATGGAATCAGAAAAATCTCCATTCGGGTGAATACCAACGGATTGGGTGATCTGATTTATCACAAGAGGGTTGCTCCTTTATTGAAAGGCCATGTGGATGTGGTTTCTATTAGTTTGAATGCACCGGATGCACAGGAATACTATAAAGTGACCCGTCCTAAATTTGGAATAGAGTCTTTTGATGCGATGCTCCAGTTTGCCACAGATTGTAAAGAACAGGGAATAGAGACCCGTTTTACCGTGGTGGATGTAATTGGAGAAGAGGCAATTGCTCGGTCAAAAGCGCTTGCAGAACAAGTTGGAATTCCTCTGAGAGTCAGAGAATATACAGAAGAATAAAAAAATCCCAGGCAGAAAATGCCTGGGATTTTTTATGTGGGTGAAAAGAATGGGTAAGAATAACAAAAGTAAAATCACATAAAATATTGTGAAATATGATAAAATCTAACCTTATAACAAATAAAAAATAGTAAAAATGTAAAATCCTTGAAACGGTTAAAAATTTAGGACAAAATAAACAGAAAAAATATAAAAATTAAGCGATAAAAAGAAATAGTGCACAATTTTTTACAAAAAGTTTTTAAATTCAATGAGGATTTGACAGGATTTTTACAGAGGGGATTTTCTTGACACCTTGCAGGGGGATGAATATAATGGCAAAAGAGTTGCTAAAATACAGAGTGTGGCAGCACATTCATGCAAAAGATTTTTGCAAATCAGAACAAAGGAGAACTTTATGCAAAACTTCAGAAAAAAAGTCCGCAGTTTGGTGGAGACAATTCCAGCAGTTAAAATTGCGGCCTGTATGCTTTCTGTTGCGATGGCAGCGGTAATCTTTTGGGGATTCACCCTCACAGGCAATACAGACACAACAGTACAGGAACTGACGGTAGCAGAATCCATCCGTGCAGCGGGGGATACTTTGACTGCATCGGCAGATCCAACTAAATTTACAGGTGTTAGCAAAAAGGCAGTGCTCAGCAACATTTTCCTGAGTGCATCCGGACAGTCTCCAATTATGAACGAGGCTGAAAATAAAATGGTGCCAGAAGAAGTTTTGGAGGAACCTCAGACAGAGGAAGAAGAACAGCCGCTGGAACAAAACAATGAGGAGCCATCTAGCCAGAGAAAATTTTTGGGATCGACAAAGGAATTTTTAGAGATAGAAAAAGAGACTGTCACAAAAGAAGAAGTGATTGCTCATTCGGTAGAGGAGAGAGAAACTTCTCTGTTAAAGCCGGGAAAGAAAAAGGTGATCCAAGCCGGAGCAGATGGCAAAAAAATGGTAACCTATGAGCAAAAATTTGTGAATGGACAGCTGGAGAGCGAAAAGATTGTCTCAGAGGAAATGACTCAGCAGCCAGTGACAGAGATTGTTCTGGTTGGTGTAAATGGAAAGTCGGCAGCAGTTTCTCCGCTGGATTTTGGCGTTGAGCTGGATGAACAGGGAGTTCCGGTATCATACAGTCAGGTGCTGACCAATCAGGTAGCAACAGGATATCATGTTGGAGATGGTGCGTGGGGAGCTTCCGGACAGAGCCTTTCGGCAGGATATGTCGCAGTACATCCGGGAGAAATTCCATATGGAACTAAGATGTATATTACCAGTCCAGACAATAGTTTTGTTTACGGATTTGCGATTGCAGCCGATACAGGATTGAGCCTGTTGGGAGATCAGATTGATGTGGATTTGTATTATGACACCTATCTGGAAAGCTGTCTGAATGGACGAAGAAATGTAAATATCTATAT
>ENA-OURU01004239-OURU01004239.1-human-gut-metagenome-genome-assembly--contig:-NODE-4239-length-10797-cov-2.929436_pt1 | contig 10797 bp, 9 predicted proteins | sample MGYA00242137_ERZ509064 | MGnify/ENA primary metagenome ERZ509064 (study PRJEB26280, sample SAMEA2338777) | human gut metagenome | biome: human gut; feature: human-associated habitat; material: faeces...
CCTCTCCGGCCAAGGCCTGGGAGGAAATTTCTATGGAAGAGGATAGGCGAAAAGTATATATGGCTTTTGTCTATCCTATGATTGGTTTATGCGGTCTGTCCGTATTCATCGGTTCGTTATTGACGAATGGATGGGGAGGTCCGCAAAGTTTCCAGATAGCTATGACCAATTGTTGCGCCGTAGCTGTAGCCTTGTTCGGTGGCTATTTTCTGGCAGCTTATGCCATCAATGAAATGGGAACAAGAATGTTTGGCATGCATAGCAATATGCCGTTGACACAACAGTTTGCAGGATATGCATTGGTTGTGTCTTTCCTGCTTCAGATAGTAACCGGACTATTACCTGATTTTAGAATTATTGCTTGGTTGCTGCAGTTCTACATCGTCTATGTGGTATGGGAGGGAGTTCCTATACTGATGGGAGTAGAAGAAAAACAACGATTAAAATACACCCTTTTGTCGTCTGTATTGTTAATACTATGTCCGGCGGTGATACAGATCGTGTTTAATAGACTGACGGCTATACTTAATTAATGAGTAAAGATGAAACAACCTCCTGTAAATATAAAGAATAAACGGGCTACGTTTGATTACGAGCTGATAGATACCTACACAGCAGGTATTGTATTGACCGGTACGGAAATAAAGTCCATTCGTTTGGGAAAAGCCAGTCTGGTAGATACGTTTTGCTATTTTACGAAAGGCGAATTGTGGGTGAAGAATATGCACATTGCCGAATATTTCTATGGATCGTACAATAACCATACGGCACGTAGAGAGAGGAAGTTGTTGCTTAGTAAAAAAGAATTGGAGAAACTTCAGCGGGAGATGAAAAATCCCGGCTTTACGATTGTTCCTGTACGCTTGTTTATCAATGAAAAAGGTTTGGCGAAACTGGTAGTCGCTTTGGCGAAAGGTAAGAAAGAATACGATAAACGAGAATCTATAAAGGAGAAAGACGACCGTAGAGATATGGCAAGAATGTTCAAGCGGTAAGTAAAACCGCTATAAGATAAACACCGGACTGCGAAGAGTCTGGCAGAAGATGGCAGAGTAGGTAATTAGGTATTAATGTGATAGGGTAATGAAAAAGACAATTTCTCAAGTCGTATCCGAGCGCATCCTTATTCTGGATGGGGCAATGGGTACAATGATTCAACAATATAACCTCAAGGAAGAAGATTTTCGTGGTGAACGGTTTGCGCATATCCCCGGACAGTTGAAAGGGAATAACGACTTATTGTGTCTTACACGTCCCGACGTGATTCAGGATATTCATCGTAAATACTTGGAAGCAGGTGCGGATATCATCGAAACCAATACATTCAGTTCGACTACAGTTTCTATGGCTGATTATCACGTAGAAGAATACGTGCGTGAGATGAATCTGGCAGCCGTAAAACTAGCCCGTGACCTTGCCGACGAGTACACTGCAAAGAATCCCGATAAACCGCGTTTTGTAGCCGGTTCTGTGGGACCAACCAATAAGACTTGCTCTATGAGCCCGGACGTGAACAACCCGGCTTATCGTGCTTTGAGTTACGACGAACTGGCTGCATCCTATCAGCAACAAATGGAAGCAATGCTCGAAGGTGGGGTAGACGCCATTCTGATTGAGACAATCTTTGATACCCTAAATGCCAAAGCTGCAATTTTTGCTGCCGAACAAGCCATGAAAATGACAGGCATAGAAGTGCCGATCATGTTATCTGTAACAGTGTCTGATATTGGCGGACGAACATTGTCCGGACAAACATTGGATGGATTTCTGGCTTCTGTGCAACATGCCAATATATTTTCAGTCGGTTTGAATTGCTCATTCGGTGCCCGTCAGTTGAAGCCGTTCCTGGAACAGCTGGCATCCCGTGCACCTTATTATATTAGTGCCTATCCGAATGCCGGGTTACCGAATAGTCTGGGTAAGTATGACCAGACACCTGCGGATATGGCTCATGAAGTGAGAGAATATATTGAAGAAGGATTAATCAATATTATTGGTGGCTGTTGTGGTACGACAGATGCTTATATTGCTGAATATCCCGCCCTTGTAGAAGGAGCTAAACCACACGTTCCTGCCTCTGCGCCGGATTGTATGTGGCTCTCCGGACTTGAACTGTTGGAGGTGAAGCCGGAAATAAACTTTGTGAATGTCGGCGAACGTTGCAACGTAGCCGGTTCGCGCAAGTTCCTTCGTCTCATCAATGAAAAGAAATATGATGAAGCCCTTTCTATCGCCCGCCAACAAGTGGAGGACGGTGCTTTAGTGATTGACGTCAATATGGACGATGGATTGTTGGAGGCAAAGACAGAGATGACTATTTTCCTGAATCTTATCATGTCCGAACCGGAAATAGCCCGTGTTCCGATTATGATCGATTCTTCCAAATGGGAAGTTATTGAAGCCGGACTGAAGTGTCTTCAGGGCAAATCAATCGTCAATTCTATTTCTTTGAAAGAGGGAGAGGAAGTTTTCCTTGAACATGCCCGAATCATCCGGCAATATGGAGCCGCTGCTGTGGTCATGGCGTTCGACGAGAAAGGACAGGCAGATACAGCCGCCCGTAAAATCGAAGTTTGCCAACGGGCTTACCTTCTTTTGGTTGACAAAATTGGTTTTAATCCTCACGATATTATTTTTGACCCCAATGTGCTTGCTGTAGCTACGGGGATTGAAGAACATAATAACTATGCTGTAGATTTTATTGAAGCTACCGCTTGGATAAAGAAAAATCTCCCTGGTGCACACATCAGCGGAGGAGTCAGCAACCTCTCTTTCTCTTTCCGTGGCAACAATTATATCCGTGAAGCCATGCATGCAGTGTTCCTTTATCACGCCATCCAACAAGGAATGGACATGGGGATTGTGAATCCGGGAACTTCCGTATTGTACACTGATATTCCGGCTGATGTCTTGGAAAAGATAGAAGATGTTGTCTTAAACCGTCGTCTGGATGCGGCGGAACGGCTTATCGAATTAGCGGAATCTCTGAAAGCAAACATGAGCGAAACTGCCGGACAACCGGCTGTCAAGCAAGATGCCTGGAGAGAAGGAACTGTTCAGGAACGTTTGAAGTATGCCTTGATGAAAGGAATTGGAGATTTTCTGGAACAGGACTTGGCAGAGGCATTGCCTCTTTATGATAAAGCTGTCGATGTAATTGAAGGACCGCTGATGGATGGAATGAACCATGTTGGTGAACTGTTTGGTGCCGGTAAGATGTTTCTTCCCCAGGTTGTGAAGACTGCCCGCACCATGAAGAAAGCCGTAGCTATCTTGCAACCGATCATTGAATCGGAAAAAGTGGAAGGAAGTGCTTCGGCAGGTAAAGTGCTACTGGCAACTGTAAAGGGGGATGTGCACGACATCGGAAAAAACATTGTAGCTGTAGTGATGGCCTGCAATGGTTATGATATTGTAGATTTAGGAGTAATGGTTCCTGCAGAAACCATCGTTCAGCGTGCTATTGAAGAAAAGGTAGATATGATCGGGTTGAGTGGACTGATTACTCCATCTTTGGAAGAAATGGCTCACGTGGCTGTTGAACTTGAAAAAGCAGGTTTGGATATTCCTCTTTTGATTGGTGGAGCCACTACATCGAAGATGCATACGGCATTAAAGATTGCTCCTGTTTATCATGCTCCGGTAGTACACCTGAAAGATGCTTCCCAAAATGCAAGTGTCGCTTCCAAATTGCTCAACCCGCAGGCAAAAGCCGAGCTGGTGAATGAATTGGAAACAGAATATGAAGCACTCCGTGAAAAGAGTGGGCTGATGAAGCGTGAAACTGTTTCGTTGGAAGAAGCACAGAAAAATAAGTTGAACCTGTTTTAAACATTGTCACAATGAAAAAGATTTTCTCTTTCTTATGTCTGATTGTAGCAGTCACTGCTATGACCTCCTGTTCTTCTGCAAAAGAAGAAAAAGGAACATCCGGAACCGGAAATGCTGTGTTGGATAATATTTTCGAGCGCAAAAGTGTGCGTGCTTATCTGAATAAAGGAGTAGAGAAAGAGAAAATCGACTTTATGCTTCGTGCCGGAATGGCTGCTCCTACGGGTAGGGATATCCGTCCATGGGAATTTGTGGTAGTATCTGATCGTGCCAAACTAGATTCAATGGCAGCAGCACTTCCTTATGCCAAAATGCTGACGCAGGCCCGTAACGCCATCATCGTCTGTGGAGATTCAGTACGCTCGTCATATTGGTATTTAGATTGTTCTGCAGCAGCACAGAATATTTTGTTGGCTGCTGAAAGTCTGGGATTGGGTGCTGTATGGACAGCGGCCTATCCTTATGAAGACCGTATGCAAGTAGTGCGTAAATATACTAACCTGCCCGATAATATTCTTCCGCTTTGTGTCATTCCTTTTGGCTATCCGGCTACAAAAGAGAACCCGAAACAGAAATTTGACGAGAAAAAGATACATTATAATCAGTATTAGTAAACAAAAGTTTTGTCTTTTCAATAAATTCCTTACATTTGCGGCTTAATTGATTAAAATCTGATACGCAAATGTTTGGAATAGATGACCCTTTTATAGTCTTGCCATATATCCTCTCAGTGATATGTGTGATTTTTGCTGCCTGGTTTGGGCTGAAATATTGGAATAAGGACGACGAAAAAGACGAAACCCGATGAATACATTTACTCTTGGACTAATTGTGGTAGCTTATCTGCTGTCACTGGCCTACCTCGGCTTTTTGGGATATAAGAAAACAACGAATACCAGTGATTATTTAGTAGGCGGACGTCAGATGAATCCTATCGTAATGGCACTTTCTTATGGTGCTACGTTTATTTCTGCATCTGCTATTGTAGGTTTTGGAGGAGTGGCGGCTGCTTTTGGAATGGGTATTCAGTGGCTCTGTTTCCTCAATATGTTTGTTGGGGTGGTTATAGCTTTTATCTTTTTCGGTTTGCGTACCCGGCGTATGGGGGCGAAGTTGAATGTGAGTACTTTCCCTCAATTATTAGGCCGTCATTTCCGTTCCCGTAATATACAGGTATTTATTGCTGCTGTTATTTTCATCGGAATGCCGCTTTATGCAGCGGTTGTAATGAAAGGTGGAGCCGTATTCATCGAACAAATCTTTCAGATTGATTTCAATGTTTCCTTATTGATATTTACCTTGGTTATTGCTGCTTATGTCATAGCAGGGGGAATGAAAGGAGTAATGTATACAGATGCTTTGCAAGGAGTTATCATGTTTGGCTGTATGTTATTTCTGTTGTTTTCTTTGTATCAGGTGCTTGATATGAACTTTATCGAAGCTAATAAAGAATTGACTGCCATTGCTCCGCTAGTTCCGGAAAAGTTTAAAGCGCTAGGACATCAAGGATGGACTGCAATGCCCATCACAGGTTCTCCACAATGGTATTCGCTGGTAACTTCTCTCATTTTAGGAGTAGGAATCGGCTGTCTTGCACAGCCGCAGTTAGTGGTTCGCTTTATGACCGTGGAGAGTAGCAAGCAGTTGAACCGCGGTGTATTTATCGGTTGTTTCTTTCTGATTATAACAGTAGGGGCTATCTATCATGCTGGAGCCTTGAGTAATCTTTTCTTCCTGAAAACAGAAGGAGCGGTTGCTACCGAAGTTGTGCAGGATATTGATAAGATAATTCCATATCTTATTAATAAAGCGATGCCCGACTGGTTTGCCGCACTCTTTATGTTGTGCATCCTTTCAGCCAGTATGTCTACGTTAAGTTCGCAGTTCCATACGATGGGTGCTTCGGTAGGCTCTGATATTTACGGAACTTATAAACCCCGTTCACGGAATAAACTTACCAATGTGATCCGTCTGGGCGTATTATTCTCTATCCTGGTCAGCTATATTATTTGTTATATGTTGCCTCATGATATTATAGCCCGCGGAACTTCTATCTTTATGGGAATTTGTGCAGCCGCTTTTCTTCCGGCCTATTTCTGTGCTTTATATTGGAAGAAAGCTACTAAACAAGGTGTCATGGCAAGTCTTTGGGTGGGAACAATCGGCAGTCTGTTTGCTCTTGTGTTTCTTCATCAGAAAGAATCTGAAGCATTAGGTATCTGTAAAGCGTTATTCGGACGGGATGTGTTGATTACCACTTATCCTTTCCCTGTGATTGACCCGATATTATTTGCCTTACCATTATCTGTATTGGCTATTGTCGTAATCAGTCTGATGACCTATAGGAAATAAGTATTAGGTATTACACCTAATACTTAATACTTTATCTCATGCTTTTATTTTCTTTTTGTAGGATTCGTAGCGCGACATAATATCTCGAACGAAATTGTAAGTCTCGATGCCACGGAAATATCCGTTTTTGCAGACAGGATCGTTGAAGTATTCTTGATTGCTTTTAAGCAAGATGAAGTTTTCTACATTATCTTTCCATACTAATTTGTTTTTCCCGTATTTTTCGGCTAGTGCCATTGCGTCATATATATGTCCCAAACCGGCATTGTAAGATGCCAGGATAAAATTGAGCCGTTCCTGCTTATCGGGAATCATGCTGAAACTCCGGTCGGTGGCAGTAATATATTTGATAGCCGCTTTCACACTTTCCTCCGGATTCTGCTCTTTGCCGGGAGGTACTCCCATTGCACGTGCTGTGGCAGGCATTAACTGCATGAGTCCTTTGGCACCTGCCCAAGATACAGCGGTAGTGTCAAAATTGGATTCTGTATACGCTAATGATGCAAGCATGCGCCAGTCCCAGCCGATGTCTTTGGAATACTTCTTGAATAAATGGTCATAATGAGATATCTTTCCTTCTTTTAAGGAGAGGATAGGAGAGTGCGGCATCATTTTACTATTCTCAAAATAACGTTTCATACTCGCTGTGTAAGCAGGAGAAGTCATGTTTTCCTGATGCCATTGGGTAGCAGCGGCTGCGAGCTCGGGGCTGTCTTTTCGTACCGCCCACGAAGAACGTTGATCGAAACTGATGGACAGGCCGATATTTAAATTGGGATAATAGGTCTTATTAAGTCTGGCTAAATCATTGTCGGCCACCGTATACAGAATTTTTCCTTGCGCTACTTGCGTAATCAAGTCCTCAATAGTGATACTGTCATTGGTGACTTCATGAATCCGGATACCTCCTCCTAATTCACTATTCAGATTGACGAGGCGGTCATAATATTTCCCTGGTTTTACGTATATATCTTTTCCGACCAGTTCGGTTACATCTTTCAACGGCTTCTGTTTTCCTCTTCCTTGCTGAACAATTACCTGGTGAGTAATTACATCTTCGCCACAATAAAGAAGACTGTCTTTCCACTCTTTGGTGATTGGCAGATTATAGGCAATCATGTCTCCTTCACCTGCCAATAATTTTTGGATCATTTCGTCGACGCTGTTGGCTACTTCAATCCTAAGTTTTAGTCCCAGGCTTTTGGCAAACTGTTCACTAAGTTCATATTGGAACCCCATTTCTTGTCCCCGGTAAATGAAATAGGAAGTAGAGCTATATAATGTCAATACAACGAGTTCGCCACTATCTTTTATTTGTGGAAGATCACGCGCTGTCTCATCCATCTTGTTATGATGCTTATTCCGGCATCCGAGCATACAACAAAATAGAATAAGAAATAAAGGAATACTCAGTGTCTTGACATTCATTTCTTAATTTTTAATTTTTAATTCTTAAGGTGCTTCTTGATGTACATAGTCAGTATATCAATAGCTACCCTATTACTGCCTCCTTCCGGTACAATAAGGTCGGCATATCGTTTGCAAGGTTCGATAAATTGCAGGTGCATAGGTTTTAAAACCCGTGTATAGCGTTCCATTACAGCTTCGGCAGTACGTCCGCGCTCAATGACATCTCTCTGAATGACACGAATCAGGCGTTCGTCGGGATCGGCATCAACAAATATTTTGAGGTCCATCATATTGCGCAGCTTTTTATCACATAAGGCAAGGATTCCTTCAATGATAACCACCTCACGAGGTTCGATATGAATGGTTTCGGGCTGGCGCGTGCATGTGAGATAAGAATAGGTGGGCTGTTCGATACTCTTCCCTTCTTTCAGCGTCATGACATGCTTGGATAGCAGACTCCATTCAAAAGCATCCGGATGGTCAAAATTGATATTCTGGCGTTCTTCAACCGGGACATGACTACTGTCTTTGTAGTATGAATCCTGTGGTAAGAGTACTACTTCTCCTGCGGGGAGGCTTTCTATAATTTTCCGTACGACGGTGGTCTTTCCGGAGCCCGTTCCGCCTGCTATTCCTATAATTAACATCTCTTTAAATGTATATTTGAACCAAATAGAGTATTTTTGCATTACTATTAATGTGGTAAACGCATTAACAAGACAAATATAGAAACAATTCATTAAAATAACAACGTAATGGTAAAACACATTGTATTATTTAAGTTAAAAGACGAAGTTCCTGCTGAAGGGAAACTGGAAGTCATGACTAAATTCAAGGAAGCGATAGAAGCTCTTCCTGCTAAAATTTCTGTAATTCGCAAAGTGGAGGTCGGATTGAATATGAATCCTGGTGAAACATGGAATATTGCGCTTTACAGTGAGTTTGATACACTAGAAGATGTTAGATTCTACGCAACACATCCCGATCACGTAGCTGCCGGAAAGATTCTGGCTGAAACGAAGGAGAGCCGTGCGTGCGTAGACTATGAATTATAAACCCCAAAAATAAAGATGAGAAAAATAATTTCTTTCCTGCTTTTAAGCTTTGTTGTATATGCATTGCAAGCGCAGATCAAAGATCCGGTAAAGTTTAAAACAGAGCTGACAGCTCTCTCCGATACGGAGGCAGAGGTGGTGTTTACAGCTACCATGGATAAAGGTTGGCATGTTTATTCTACCGATCTGGGAGATGGCGGCCCTATTTCCGCAACATTCAATGTTGATAATAAATCGGGTGTCGAGCTTGTAGGCAAACTGAAGCCTGTAGGCAAAGAAGTATCTACTTTCGATAAATTGTTCGAAATGAAGGTACGCTATTTCGAGAATACAGCAAAGTTTGTGCAGAAAGTAAAATTCACGGGTGGAGCTTACGCAATCGAAGGTTATCTGGAATATGGAGCTTGTGATGACGAGAGTTGTCTGCCTCCTACTCAGGTGCCGTTTAAGTATTCCGGAGTAGCAAAAGCCGGAAATGCCGCTGCAACAAAAACAGAGCAACCGGAGCAAAAGGTAGCGGATAAGCAAAAAGAAGAACCCGTTCCTGCTGCTACGAAAGATTCTTCTGCGATGATGGAACTGGTGCCTGCAACTACAACCGAAGCTGCTACGGATATTCAGCCTGCTGTTGCATCGGGTGATCTTTGGAAACCGGTAATCAGTGATTTACAAGCCTTAGGAGAAGAACATGGTCAGGAAGACATGTCCTGGATATATATATTCATAACAGGTTTTCTGGGTGGATTATTGGCATTGTTTACCCCTTGTGTATGGCCGATTATTCCGATGACAGTCAGTTTCTTCTTAAAACGTAGTAAAGACAAAAAGAAAGGAATTCGTGATGCGTGGACATACGGTGCATCTATCGTAGTGATTTATGTGGCATTGGGCTTGGCTATTACTTTGATTTTCGGAGCCAGTGCATTAAACGCTTTATCTACCAATGCTATTTTCAACATTCTCTTCTTCCTGATGCTGGTGATTTTTGCTGCTTCATTCTTTGGAGCGTTTGAAATCAGGCTGCCGTCGAAGTGGGGAAATGCAGTAGATAGCAAAGCTGAATCTACGACCGGATTGCTAAGTATTTTCCTGATGGCTTTCACGCTTTCATTGGTATCTTTCTCTTGTACAGGTCCGATTATCGGCTTCTTGCTGGTACAGGTATCTACAACAGGAAGCGTAGTTGCTCCGGCAATCGGTATGTTAGGATTTGCCATCGCTTTGGCATTGCCGTTTACACTCTTCGCCCTGTTCCCGTCTTGGCTGAAATCGATGCCAAAGTCCGGCGGATGGATGAATGTTATCAAGGTTACGCTGGGTTTCCTCGAATTAGCATTTGCACTTAAATTCTTGTCAGTTGCTGATTTGGCTTATGGTTGGAGATTGCTTGACCGCGAAACATTCCTGGCTTTATGGATTGTCATCTTTGCTTTGCTTGGATTCTACCTGTTGGGCAAGATCAAATTCCCGCACGATGACGATGATAATAAGGTGGGAGTAACCCGCTTCTTTATGGCGTTAATCTCTTTAGCATTTGCCGTATATATGGTTCCCGGTTTGTGGGGAGCACCATTGAAAGCCGTATCTGCATTTGCTCCGCCTATGCAGACGCAAGATTTCAATCTGCATAAGAATGATGTACACGCGAAATTCGATGACTATGATTTAGGAATGGAATATGCCCGTCTGAACGGAAAACCGGTTATGCTCGACTTTACCGGATATGGTTGCGTAAACTGCCGTAAGATGGAAGCAGCGGTATGGACTGACCCGAAAGTGAGTGATTTGATTAATAACGACTACGTATTGATTACACTTTATGTAGATAATAAAACTCCGTTGACTGAACCTGTGAAGATTATCGAAAACGGTACAGAACGTACTTTGCGTACTGTCGGCGATAAATGGAGCTATCTGCAACGTGTGAAATTCGGAGCTAATGCCCAGCCTTTCTATGTATTGCTGGACAATCAGGGTAAACCGTTGAATAAGTCGTATGCTTATAACGAAGATATTCCTAAGTATATTGAATTCTTACAGACCGGATTGGAGAATTATAAGAAAGGAAAATAATGATTTCTCCGATAATGACCAATCTTGGATAATGAATAAAAAGAAGGTGTGTCAAAATGCACACCTTCTGTTTTTT
>ENA-OURU01004240-OURU01004240.1-human-gut-metagenome-genome-assembly--contig:-NODE-4240-length-10796-cov-4.152965_pt1 | contig 10796 bp, 8 predicted proteins | sample MGYA00242137_ERZ509064 | MGnify/ENA primary metagenome ERZ509064 (study PRJEB26280, sample SAMEA2338777) | human gut metagenome | biome: human gut; feature: human-associated habitat; material: faeces...
GAACCCACCCAGAGCCTTGCCACCGATGGCACCGGTCTTTATTACAACGGAGCCTGGCTGGCCCAGCGGTACGAGCGGGCCCGCAGCCTGGTCTGCCGGGCTTATCTGCACAGCCTGCTGCACTGCATGCTGCGTCACCCGCCCAAAAAGGCCGGGCGGGACGGCGAACTGTGGGATCTTGCCTGCGACATCGCGGTGGAGTCCATTCTGGACTCCCTGCCCCAGCGCTGCCTGACCCCGGCCACACCCCGGCCCCGCCGGGCCCACTGGTACGGTCTTTTGCAGGCGGAGATGAAGGTGATCACCGCTGAGGCCGTCTACCGGTACTTCCGCCGCCATCCGCTGGACGAAATGGACAGAGCCACCCTTGCACGGGAGTTTCTGGAGGATGATCACCGGCTGTGGGAGCGGGCGCAGAACGACGAGCAGGAGCAGAACGCATCCAGCCAGTGGCAGAACATTGCCGAGCGCATCCAGACCCAGCTGGAAACCATGTACACCGAGGCGGGCGCAGGCGGCGACGCGGTATTGGAACTGCTGCGGGTGGAAAACCGCCCCACCGCCAACTATAAGGCCTTTCTGCACCGGTTCGCGGTGCTGGGCGAAGAGATGAGTGTGGATGTGGATTCCTTCGATTACGGTTACTACACCTACGGCCTGCGCCGCTACGGCAATATGCCGCTGATCGAGCCGCTGGAAACCCGGGAGGCACGGCGGATTGAGGATCTGGTGATCGCCATTGATACCTCCATGTCCACCTCCGGCGCGCTGGTGCGCAGCTTTCTTTCCTATACCTACGCTATTTTGAAAAATACTGAGAGCTTCTTCCGCCGCTTTCAGCTGCGCATTCTCCAATGCGACGACCAGCTGCGGGCAGACAAAATCATCACCAGCGCCGAGGAGCTGGCGGATTATATGGAGCATTTTGAGCTGATCGGCCAAAGCGCCACCGACTTCCGCCCGGTATTCGCGCATGTGAACAAGCTGCGGGAGGAGGGTGCCTTCCGCCACCTGAAAGGAATTTTGTATTTCACCGACGGTCTGGGCGTTTACCCCGCCAAACGTCCGCCCTACGACGCGGTGTTCGTGATGCTGGCAGGCCAGGGGAACCCGGAACGGGTGCCACCCTGGGGCATCCGCCTGCTGATCGACGAGGACGAGCTCACCGAAGCCACCATCCAGCCCACACAAGGAGCATAATGCTATGAACATCAAACGAGCCAAACAGGAAATCATCAACACGGTGCGCGCCTACCTGGCCAAGGACGAATTCGGCGCCTATCGCATTCCCGCCGTGCGCCAGCGGCCCATTCTGCTGATGGGCCCTCCGGGCATCGGCAAAACCCAGATCATGGAACAGATCGCGAATGAGCTGGACATTGATCTGGTGGCCTACACCATCACCCACCACACCCGCCAGAGCGCGCTGGGCCTGCCCTTCATCGAGCACCGCAACTTCGGCGGGAAGGAATACGCCGTAACCGAGTACACCATGAGCGAGATTCTGGCGGCGGTATGGCAGGCCATGGAGCGCAGCGGCCGCAAGGAGGGCATCCTCTTTCTGGACGAGGTGAACTGCATCTCGGAAACGCTGGCCCCCATGATGCTGCAGTTTCTGCAGTGCAAAACCTTCGGCAACCAGCGGCTGCCGGAGGGCTGGATCATCGCCGCCGCGGGCAACCCGCCGGAGTACAACAAATCCGTGCGGGAGTTCGACGTGGTGACGCTGGACCGGGTCAAGCGCATCGACGTGAAGGAGGACTACGCCGCCTGGAAGGAATACGCTTTGCGCCGGGGCATCCACGGAGCCATTCTCTCCTATCTGGACATCCGCAAGGACCACTTTTACAAGGTGGAAGCCGGGCCGGAGGGCATGCATTTCGTCACCGCCCGTGGCTGGGAGGATCTTTCCGAAATTCTGCATACTTATGAAGCCCTGGGTCTTACCGCTGACCGGGAGGTGGTTGGCCAGTATCTGCAGATGCCCGCCATCGCCAAGGACTTTGCCAACTATCTGGAGCTGTACGCCAAATACCGCCGGGTCTACCGGGTGGAGGAGATTCTGAACGGCAGCTGGGAGCCCCTGCGAGCCCGAGAGCTGGCCGCCGCGCCTTTTGACGAAAAACTCAGCGTGCTGGGGCTGGTACTCTCCCGCCTGAACGAAAGTGCCCGCACTGCCTGGCAGCTGGATCAGCTGGCGGGCCTGCTGCATGAAAGCCTGCTGCGGGTAAAAGCCGCGCTGGGTCAGACTCCCGCCGTCCAGATTCTGACCAACGAGCTGGCGGGGCTGGATCGGCAGATCGCCGCCAAAAAGGAAGCGGGAAGCGCCGACCGGCAGGGCATGCAGCTGCTGAATCAGGCAGCCCGCACACTGGAAGGCTACCTGCACACGCTGGAGCTGGAGGCCCCCGCCGAGCCCTTCGACCGGCTGAAAGAGCTGTTTGCCGAAACGCTGAACCAGCGGGCGGCAGCTGCCGACGAGACCGGCAATTATCTGTCCAACGCCTTCGCCTTTCTGGACGAGAGCCTGCCCGGCAGCCAGGAGCTGGTGATCTTCGCCACCGAGCTCACCGCGGGCTTCTACACCTCCTGGTACATCGAAACCTTTGGCTGCGAAGCCTACTTTGCCCACAACAAGGACCTGCTCTTCGCAGACACCGAGAATGCCCTGCTGGGCGAAATCGCCGCCGCCCGTGCCGCCCGGAACGATGTATCCGGTGAAGCACTGGAGCTTTAACCCAAACAAAAAAGGCCGCTGCCCTTCCTTTTTCGGAGGAAAGGCAGCGGCTTTTTTACTAATGCAGGGATCAGGAATTGCCCTGCGTCGCCTGCTGCTCCAGCTGGCGAATGTGGTTCATTTCCCGGCGAATCAGGATGGTGGTGGTCACAAAGGCCACACCATCCGCAATGGGGCCGGCAAACAGAATGCCGTCAATGCCCATGAACAGGGGCAGAATCAGCAGAAGAGGCACCAGGAAGAACACCTGCCGGGTAAGCGACAGGATCACACCCTTGATGGGCTTTCCAATGGCCGCAAAGAAGTTGGAGGAGATCAGCTGCACACCGTTTACCAGCACCATGAACAGGAAGATACGCATGAAACGAACGGCAAACTCAAAATACAATACGTCACCGGTACCAAAAATGGAGATGATCTGCCGCGGGAACACCTGAAACAGCACAAATCCGATGGCGGATACCACCAGATTGCAGCTGATGGCCAGCTTGTAAATACCACGTACCCGGGCATACTGTTTTGCGCCGTAGTTAAAGCCCACAATGGGCTGGGAGCCCTGGGAGATACCGATGATGATGGACAGCAGAATTGCGTTGGTCTTGATCACGATGCCGCAGGCCGCCAGCGGGATGGAGCTGCCGTATTCCGACTGTGCCCCGTAGAAGGTGAGCGAGTTGTTCAGCACAATCTGCACAAAGGTGATGGCCACCTGGTTCAGACTGTTGCTCATACCCAGACTGGCAATCTGACCCCACTCCCGCAAACGGTAGCCGAAGTGATGGGGCTGCAGATGGATGTGGCGGAAGCACCGGGCGTAATTGAGGGCCATCAGGAAGGAAAGGAGCTGGCCGATCACAGTAGCCCAGGCCGCGCCTGCCACACCCATCTGGAACACAAAGATGAAGATTGGATCCAGAATGGTGTTGGTAATGGCGCCCACCAGCATACAGGTCATGGAATATTTGGGGCTGCCGTCTGCCCGGGCCAGATTGCTCATGGCATTGGTCACAATCAACAGCGGCATGCCAAGAGCAGTAATGCGGGTGTAGCTTTCCGCATAGGGCATCACCTCTGTGGTGGCGCCAAAGGCCCGCAGCAGCGGATGCAGGAACAGCTGGATAATCACCACATATACGATACCCAGGGTGAACATCATGGTGATGGCGGTTCCCACTGCCTTTTCCGCGTTTTCCCTGTGCCCGGCTCCCAGCTCCAGCGAGAAACGGGAGGCACTGCCGATACCAATCAGAAGCGCGATGGACAGACAGATGGTGGTAAGCGGATAGGCCACATTGGTGGCTGCATTGCCCAGATAGCCCACACCCTGACCAATAAAGATCTGATCCACAATATTATAAAGCGAGCTCACCAACATGGCGATCACGCTGGGGATCGCATAACCCCGCAACAGCTTGGGCAGCGGTTCATAGCCCAGAGGATTTGCCCCCTGTTCCGGTTTTTGTGCCATTGCTTTATTCCTCCTTTGCACTGTTCAGCTCTTCCAGCTCCAGCCGGTTCTGCTCCACCGCAGCTTCACCCACCTTTTCCAGCAGACGCATAAACTGGGCGCGCTCCTCCTCGGTGAGCCCGCCGGTGATGCGTCGGTTCCAGTCCTCGCAGATCTGGCGCAGGGGCTGATAGGCCGCCTTCGCCTTTTCGGTGGGATACAGGCAGCAGGTTCGCTTATCCTTCTCGTTGGGCCGCCGCTCCAGATAGCCCATCTTTTCCAGCGCGGCCACCGAGCGGGTGATGTTGCTGGGATTGATGTAAAACAGGCTGTTGAACTGATCCTGGGTGATGCCCGGCACCTCGCAGATACGCAGCACATACATGTGCTGGCTGCTGTTCAGCCCGAAGGGGGCGAGCATCCGATCCAGATGGATCTTGTTGTACCGGTCGGTAACTGAGATCCATTTAATGAGCTTCATGGCGCTTTTTCGCTCCTTTTATCTGATTTTCTCAAATAATATTATACGTCGAACTGTTTGCGTGCGCAAGAATTTTAGCTGCCCGCCGGAAGATTCCACCGCTTTGCCTGTTTTTCCCACTGTGTGAGGATATTTTCCGTCGAATTTGCGCACATGGTTTTCACAAAACCCGCTGCTGTGCTGGATTCTGGCGCGCCAATATGATACAATAAAGCCCAGTATCCCCGGCCATCCGGCCGGAAAGTGAGGTCAATCATGCGTCAAAACAACTCCCCCCGCCATAAAAACGGGGGCTTCAGTTCTTCCATCGGCTTTGTGATCGCCTGCGTGGGCTCCGCAGTGGGCCTGGGCAACATCTGGATGTTTCCCTATCGGGTGGGCCAGTACGGCGGCGCCGCCTTTCTGATCCCCTACCTGCTGTTCACCTTCCTGTTCGGCTGGGTGGGTCTTTCCGCTGAGTTCGGCGTGGGCCGTCTGGCCCGCACCGGCACCATCGGCGCATACGAATACTGCTTCGGTTCCCGGGGCAAAAAGACGGTCGGCTCTGTCCTCAGCTGGATTCCCCTGCTGGGTTCGCTGGGCATTGCCATCGGCTACGCGGTTATTCTGGGCTGGGTGCTGCGCAGTCTGGCCGGTTCGGTTACCGACACTCTGCTTACCTGTGACCCGGAAACCTTTTTCCATCAGGCCACCGGCAGCTTCGGCAGCGTGGGCTGGCATGCAGCTATCGTGCTTCTCGTTTCGGTGGTAATGCTGCTGGGCGTGGCCCGGGGTATTGAAAAGGTGAGCAAGGTGCTCATGCCCCTGTTTTTCGTACTCTTCCTTGCACTGGCCATCTGGGTGGCCTTCCTGCCCGGCGCTGCCGAGGGCTACCGCTTTCTGTTTGTTCCCAAGTGGGAGGCCCTGCTGAACGTGGACACCTGGGTCATGGCCATGGGCCAGGCCTTCTTCTCGCTGTCCATCACCGGATCCGGTATGATCGTGTACGGCGCATATCTGGGCAAGGAGGCAGACATTCCCCAGGCTTCGCTGCGCACCGCTTTTTTTGATACCATTGCCGCCCTGCTCAGCGGTCTTGCCATCATGCCCACTGTGTTTGCTTTCGGGGTGGATGTGACCCGTGGTCCTTCGCTGATGTTCATTGCCCTGCCCACCGTGTTCCAGCGCATGCCGCTGGGCCGTGTTTTTGCCGTGTTCTTCTTCATTTCGGTGGCCTTCGCAGGCATCACCTCGCTAATCAACATGTTCGAAGCGGTGATTGAAAGCTGGCAGAACCGTTTTCAGCTGGATCGCCGCATCGCGGTGGCCCTGTGCGGGGGACTCACCTTCGGCGTAGGCGTTTTTCTGGAAGCCGAACCGGTGGTGGGCAGCTGGCTGGATTTCGTGACCATCGTGATCGTACCCATCGGCGCGGTGCTGGGCGCCATCTCCATCTACTATGTGCTGGGCTGGCCCCGCATCCGGCAGGAGCTGGAGACCGGCCGCGGCAAGCCCCTGCCCGAACTCTTCGGCAAGGTGGCAAAATACGTGTATGTTCCGCTCACCGTGCTGGTGCTGCTGCTGGGCTTTGCATACGGCGGCATCGGCTGATTCAAACACAAGAAGGAGGGATCGCCCGTTATGAAACTGCTTTTCAAACAGCGCCTGTTCTCCTGGCTGGACAGCTACGATATCTACAACGAATATGGCGAGACCGCCTTTACCGTGGAGGGCAAGCTGGCCTGGGGCCACAAACTGGAGGTCCTGGACCCTTCCGGCCGCCATCTGGGCACCGTAAAAGAGGAGGTGCTCACCTTCCTGCCCCGGTTCGCGCTGTATCTGGGTGAGGAGTACATCGGCCAGATCAAAAAGGAACTCACCTTTTTCAAACCCAGATTCACGCTGGACTGCCGGGACTGGCAGGTGAGCGGCGACTGGCTGGAATGGGACTATCAGGTAACCGACGGCCAGGGCCGCACCGTGATGACCGCCAGCAAGGAGCTGTTCCACTGGACCGATACCTATGTAATGGACATTGAGCGGGACGAGGACGCCCTGCTGTGCCTGATGATCGTGCTGGCCATTGATGCGGCCAAGTGCTCCGGAGGAGATTGAACATCATGAAAAACACCTGTTCCTGCCGCAAAAAGGGCTGTGGCGGCTGCCCGCTGCTTGGTTTGCCCTACGCGGAGCAGCTGGCCAAAAAGCAGAAGGATACGGAAAAACTGCTGGGCAAGTTCGGAACCGTCCGGCCCATTCTGGGCATGGAGGACCCCTGGCACTACCGGAACAAGGCGGTGTCCACCTTCTGCACCGGCCCGGGCCGCAGCCTGCAAAGCGGCATCTATGCCCAGGGCACCCACCGGGTGATTCCGGTGGAGGAATGCCTGCTGCACAATCCCGCACTGGACGAGGCCATTGCAGCGGTGCGTACCGCTGCTGCCGCCTGTCGTTACGAGCCCTTCAACGAGGATCGTCGTACCGGCCTGATCCGCCATGTACTGGTGCGCCACAGCCGCGCCACCGGTCAGGTGCTGGTCTGCCTGGTCACCGCTCAGGCGGCTCTGCCCGGTTCCAAAGCCTTTGTTTCCAAACTGCGCCAGCTGTGCCCGGCGGTGAGTACCGTAGTGCAGAACATCAACCCCCGCCATTCCAGCGCGGTACTGGGCAGCGCCGAAAAGCTGCTGTACGGCAAGGGGTACATTGAAGATACCCTGTGCGGGGTAACATTCCGGCTTTCCGCCGCCAGCTTCTATCAGGTAAACCCGGCACAGACCGAGCGGCTATACCAGACGGCCATCGAAGCCGCCGGATTAAACGGCAGTCAGACCGTGCTGGACGCCTACTGCGGCGTGGGCACCATCGGCCTTGCCTGCGCTGGTAAGGCAAAGTCGGTGCTGGGCGTGGAGCTGAACCGCAGCGCAGTGAACTGTGCCGTTCAGAACGCCAGGGCCAACGGCATTGCCAACGCCCGCTTCCTCTGCGCGGACGCCACCAGCGCCATCCAGCGCATGGCCCAGCAGGGCGAGCAAGTGGATGTGGTCATTCTTGACCCGCCCCGTGCAGGCAGTACCCCGGAGTTTTTGCAGGCGGTCTGTCAGCTGGCCCCCGATCGGGTGGTGTACATCTCCTGCAACCCGGAAACGCAGCGCCGGGATCTGGAATACCTGACCGCCCGCGGCTGGAAAGCAACCTTCATCCAGCCGGTGGACCTGTTCCCGCATACCGAACATGTGGAGACGGTAGTTCTTTTGTCCCAACAAAAGCCGGATGACACCATAGAGATCGACCTGGACCTGGATGAGCTGGACGCTACTGCTGCCGAGACCAAAGCTACCTATGAAGAAATCAAGGCATATGCCTGGGATAAGCACCATTTGAAAGTATCCAGCCTGTATATCTCACAGATTAAACGCAAGTGCGGATTAGAGGTTGGCCAGAATTATAACCTGTCCAAATCTGAAAATCCGAAAGTGCCAAAGTGTCCGCCAGAAAAGGAAGCGGCCATTATGGATGCACTGAAACATTTTCAAATGATTTGAGGGAGGTTGATGAATATGGCAAAGAATATGACAGAAGATGCTGTTCGTGACTTAGCTCGTGAAGCTCTTGGTTTGGTTGATAGTGAAATTGCGCGTGCTGGTGTGGGGCAGCTTACTACATTCAATCAGCTTGGGTTCCCGGGAGTAGCCGATAAACCAGATGGTTGGTATCTACCGAATAATAAAAATGAGGTTGCAGTTGTTCTGGAAACGAAAGCAACTCGTATTACTCTTGGGCAAGCGCAGGTTGAGGAAGTTCTGAAAAACGTGCGCATTATGCAAACACAATATAAGAAGGTTGTAGGAATTCTATATAACGGAGAAGATATTCGTGTTTTCAAAGGTGAAGAGGAAGTAAAGACACCCACCAAGTTGCAGAGTGTTAGCTATTATCTGTCGCTGTATACCGTGGATAGTATTGATAAAGAGCGAATCTATGAATTAACTGCAAAGATCAATAATGGACTGCATTTTGAATTCGGTATTAAAAACCTGTATCATCGCATGATTTTTACTGCATGCGCTTTAGTAGCTGAACGTTATGGTGCTGGATTGCGGCGTCTAAAAGATATGGGGTATGCGACATTCCATACAGCAATTCATTCGACGCTGTCCAAATCGCTCGAAGATAGCCGAAAGCAAAATGCTAAAATTGATATTCTGTTGGAAGAATATTCCGATATTAAAATGAATACAACGGACAATCAGCAGGCAATCAATGATTTTATCGACTGGGTTGTTGAGATCTCCGAGTGTGTCAACTCAAATGAATGGCGTGGTGAAGACGTAATGGGCATCTTCTTTAACGAATTCAATCGTTATAAGAAGAAGTCTGAGGCTGGTCAGGTATTTACGCCTGAGCATATCACCGACTTTATGTATAAGATTCTTGATGTGAATAAAGATGACTATATATTGGACGCGACTTGCGGTTCAGGTGGCTTCCTTGTAAAGGCTATGGCAAATATGATCCGAGAGGCCGGAGGCATGCAGGCAGATGCAGCTGCCGAAATTAAGTCAAACCATCTTTATGGAATTGAGTTTGACCGCGAAATTTATGCATTGGCGTGCGCAAACATGCTGATCCATAAAGACGGCAAAACCAACCTTGAGCAGATGGATGCCCGTACTGATCCTGCCTGCAAGTGGATGAAATCGAAGCCTATCACGAAAGTTTTGATGAACCCGCCGTACGAGAACAAATATGGGTGCATGAAAATTGTTGAAAATGTGCTGGATAACGTTCCTGCTCACACGCAATGTGCATTTATCTTGCCTGATAAGAAGCTGGAAAAGGCAAGCAAGGCCCAGATGAAGCGTATTCTGAAGAATCATCGTCTGCGAAAAGTCATTAAATTGCCTGAAGACTTGTTCTTTGGCGTTGGTATCACTACAAGTATTTTTGTATTTGAAGCTGGCGTTGGGCAAGATGGAAAGGAATTCTTTGCTTGCTATATGGAGTCTGATGGACTTGCAACAGTTAAAAACAAAGGGCGGCATGATATTTACGGAAAGTGGGCAGCTATCGAGGCACATTGGGTTGAAGTCATGGAAAAGCAGTCCGGTGATGATACGTGTCAATGGGTTAATCCTGCCGAGCATTTGTCATATCAGGTACCACAGAAGCCGTTCGAGATTTTCGAGGAGGACTTCCGCAAGACCGCAATGGATTATCTGATGTTCCAAAAGGGAATCGATGCGAAGGTATTTGGTGAGAAGCTGATGACTACAGCGATATATTCGAGCCATGTAAGCTCTAATGAAAATACTGTGACCATCTCGATGCAGAAAGGTGGTGGCAGTAATGAAGAAGATTGATACCAGCAAGTGGAAAGAGTTCCTTATTGGTGATTTATTCGATATTCATCCAACTAAAGCTTATAAAAAAATTAATATTGAACTTTTTGAAGAAGATGGTGCGAACCCAGTTATTGTAAACACTGGGTTTAATAATGGAGTTGGCGGATATGCAAATTTGGAGTGCACAGAGAAAGCCGGAACCATTACATTTACTGACACAGCAGCGAAAAGTACAGATTCTTTTTTCTATCAAGAGAGAGATTTCATCGGTTATCCACATGTGCAAGGAATGTACGCCAAAACACATGAGTGGACAAGAAATGAAGGCCTGTTCTTAAATTCGGTAATAAAGTCGATTCTAAGAGGTCGGTATGATTTTATTCGAAAAATGACACGGGCTGAAATGCTAAAATTAAAAGTCAAATTGCCAGCAGTGATTCAGGCCGATGGAACATATATACCTGATTGGGCATATATGGGTACATATATGTCTGAGGTCATGCAAAATGCGGAGACTTACTTTAAGATTCTGAGGAAAGCTGATGGCGATAGGCATGAAGTTGATACTGCTAATTGGCGAGAATTTCGTGTAGGTGATTTGTTTCAGAATATTGTCAAACCGGTGGTTTTGCATACCAGGCAAGTTGTGGAATCACCGGAAGGTATTCCGTACGTTGTAAGAACAAAGTTCAACAACGGAATCAAATGTAGAGTTCAACCTGTAACAGGAGTGACACCAAGCCCTGCTGGTGTTATTTGCGTACACCGGGCCAAAGCTACACCATGACCGTTGGTAGTCCTACACCCTGA
>ENA-OURU01004282-OURU01004282.1-human-gut-metagenome-genome-assembly--contig:-NODE-4282-length-10679-cov-2.363611_pt1 | contig 10679 bp, 9 predicted proteins | sample MGYA00242137_ERZ509064 | MGnify/ENA primary metagenome ERZ509064 (study PRJEB26280, sample SAMEA2338777) | human gut metagenome | biome: human gut; feature: human-associated habitat; material: faeces...
GACGGATATACAGTGCTGGCCATTGCCCGGGCCGTGTGCCGGAAGCCGGAAATCTACATCTTCGACGACAGCTTCTCCGCCCTGGACTATCGGACCGACCGGGCCCTCCGGCAGACGCTGAAGCGGGAAACCGCAGGCGTCACCAGCCTCATTGTGGCCCAGCGAATCGGCACCATCCGGGATGCGGATCTGATTCTGGTGCTGGACAACGGCAAGGTGGTGGGCCAGGGTACCCACCGGGAGCTGCTGGAATCCTGCGAGGTTTACCGGCAGATCGCCCTGTCTCAGCTGTCAAAGGAGGAATTGGAACATGCATAACCCCCATTTGAAGCCCCATCTCCCCTCCCAGCCGGTCAATTTGAAAAGTGCCTGGGGCAAGCTTTTGGCCTTCGCCCGCCCCTGGCTTCCCATTGGCATCACCGGCTTGGTGTTGGCCATGGTTGCCTCCATTTTCACCCTCATGGGTCCGGATAAAATGCGGAATATGACCAATCTCATCCAGGAAGGACTCCTGGGAGAAATTGACATGGACGCCATTTTCCGCACTGGTATAACCCTGGTGACTCTGTACGGTCTGGCTGCCATTGGACACTACATTCAGCATTACCTCATGGCCACCTTCACCCAGCGGGTCTCCCAGGCCCTGCGGCAGAGCATCTCCCGGAAAATCAACCGGGTCCCTCTGGGCTATTACAACCAGGTGAGCTTCGGCGACGTGCTCAGCCGGGTGACCAACGATGTGGACACCATCGGCCAGACCATGAACCAGTCTCTGGGCAACCTGGTGACCGCTGTGACCATGTTCTTAGGCTCTCTGCTCATGATGTTCCTCACCAACAGCGTCATGGCCTTGACCGCCATTGTCTCCACCATCCTGGGCTTTGGCCTCATGATACTGATCATCCGCAAATCCCAGAAGTACTTCGTCGGCCAGCAGCAATATTTGGGCCAGCTCAACGGACACATTGAGGAAATTTACACCGGTCACAACGTGGTCAAGGCCTATAACGGCGAGCAGGCAGCTCAAAACACCTTCGACCAGATCAATCAGAACCTCTACAACTGTGCTTGGAAATCTCAGTTCCTCTCCGGTCTCATGCAGCCCCTCATGGCCTTTATAGGCAATCTGGGCTATGTGGCGGTGTGTGTGGTGGGCGCTGTTCTGGTCAAGGGAGGCCACACAGACTTCGGTACCATCGTTGCCTTCATGATCTATGTGCGGCAATTCACCAATCCCCTGTCCCAAATTGCCCAGGCGGCCACCAGCCTCCAGTCCACCGCCGCCGCCTCCCAGCGGGTCTTTGACTTCCTGGAGCAGGAGGAGCTGGCGGATGAGTCCGGAAAAACCCAGGTTCTGCCGGTGGAGCAGGTGCGGGGCGATGTGGAATTCTCCCATGTCCGCTTTGGCTACACACCCGACAAAACCATCATCCAGGACTTCTCGGCCCATGCCAAGCCTGGCCAAAAGGTGGCCATTGTAGGTCCCACCGGCGCAGGCAAGACGACTCTGGTGAACCTGCTCATGCGGTTCTACGAGTTGAACAGTGGCGAAATTCGCATCGACGGCAAGAACATTGCCGACCTCACCCGGGAAAACGTCCATGACCTGTTTTGCATGGTTCTCCAGGACACCTGGCTCTTCGAAGGCACCATCCGGGAAAACATTGTCTACTCCAAGCAAGGCGTCAGCGATGCAGAGGTTCAGGCTGCCTGCGAAGCCGTGGGACTGGACCACTTCATCCGGCAGCTGCCTCAGGGCTATGACACCCCCCTCAACGACCGCGCCAACCTCTCCGCCGGTCAGAAGCAGCTGGTGACCATCGCCCGGGCCATGATTGAGAACGCGCCTCTGCTCATCTTGGATGAGGCCACCTCCTCTGTGGATACCCGGACCGAAGCCCTGGTTCAGGCGGCCATGGACCGGTTGACGGAAAACCGCACCTCCTTCGTCATTGCCCACCGGCTCAGCACCATTCGCAACGCAGACCTGATTCTGGTCCTCCGGGACGGCGACGTGGTGGAAAGCGGCAACCACCAGGAGCTTTTGGCCAAGGGCGGCTTCTATGCTAGCCTGTATAACAGCCAATTCGAAAACACCGTAGCGTAAGCACCCCCATCCCGCCAATATGCCCGCCATACAGTCCGGACGGCATTCCGGCATGTGTGGCGGGCTTGACATTTTTCTCTGGGGCGGTATAATAAAATGTGTGATTTTGTTATGTTGGGGCAAAATGCCCACATTTTTGAGGAAGAGGAGCAATCACTATGGTTTACCACATGACAATTGCAGGTCTGGAGCGGGATCTGCCGGTTTGCAAGGTGTCGGACAGTCTGTACATCGGTGCTTTTGTCATCTTTGGGGATCAGGAGCTCACGGTGGCAGCCGCCCGGGAGCTCCTGAAAAAGGCGCCTCCCTATGACTACCTCATCACAGCGGAGGCCAAGGGCATCCCCCTGGTCCACGAAATGGCCCGGCAGAACGGAGACAAAAAGTACATGCTGGCTCGGAAGGGGCCCAAGCTGTACATGACCGGGGTCTTTGACGTGGCCGTCCACTCCATCACCACCGCCAAGGAGCAGCACCTGTACCTGGACACCGCAGACGCCGCCCTCATGGCCGGTAAGCGCATCCTCATTGTGGACGATGTCATCTCCACAGGGGAGTCTTTGTCCGCCCTGGAGGCCCTGGTGGAAAAGGCCGGTGGCAACATCGTAGGCCGCATGGCCATCCTGGCCGAGGGTGACGCCCAAAACCGGGAGGACATCCTCTATCTGGAAAAGCTCCCCCTGTTCCACCCCGACGGCACAGTGATGGAATAAAGCTGGAGATTGGGCAGTCCCCTCATCCATTATGCAAAAACCGGTGAATCCAATGGTTCACCGGTTTTTGCATGCTTCGTAATATTTTGATATCCGTCATAGATTCCGCGCCTACCGCTTGGGCAAGCCGAAGGCCCTTGGGCCCCTGGCGTGTCTTCTGGCGGCGAAGAAGGCCACAACGGTACTGTAAGCCGTCACGGTCACCACAGGCAACACAAGATTCGTCACAGATTCGCCCAACCACAGGAGCATCCGGGTGCCGGATAACAGGCCGCCGTGGGTAAAGAGGGCTGCAGTTCCACCCCATAGTAGCGGCAGCGCCAGAATGCACAGGCCGGAAAAAATCAGGTTTGTGGTGCTCTTCAACCATACGGATAGGCCGAACAGCAGGGTCACTAGCAACAGCGTCGCCAGAAGCCGCACCCCGAGGCACAGAACATAGCCCTCCCCCAAGGACAGCTCCAGTGAGCACGCCGCCAGCCGCGTGATGGAATAAAGGGGTGCGGCAGCGTCGTTGCACCAGCCCCGCAGAGAAAACACCACCCATTCCAGGCCGCTACTTATGACGGCGGCAGAGAGTCCCACGGTGAGCAGAGCCAGCAACTTCCCACGAAACAGCTTCCGCCGTCCGTTCCGGGCCGCCAGCAGCACCGGCAGCATGCCACTGGAGACCTCCGCCGGAAAGCACTGGGCCGTCAAGACCAACAGGCCAAACAGAAGAAACACATCCGGGAATTGCAGCAGCGCAAAGACGGTCTGCCAGCCGTATTCATAGATGTAGTGCGCAGGCGGAATATCCTCTGGTTGCTTCAAAAACTGCTCCGCCTTCTCCGCGAAAATCTGGGCCGAGTTGATGTGCAAATCCGCCTGGGTCAGCGCCTGGGTGTAGGCCTCCCATTGTGCATCTGTGAGCTCGCCCCTGGCGTACTTCCCCTGCATAGCCTCCTGGCTGTCCTTGACCTCCTTGCAGGTTTTATATTCCGCCAAAATCCAATCGGACTTCTCCCTGGTGTTCTCCCCGTAAAGCTGGTCCAGGTATTTGTCATATTGCTTCTGAGACAGGACAATGCGGCGGTCCTTCTGCTCCGGAAAGGCACAGAGAAACGCCAGCTTCAAAACCAGGCATACCAGCAAAACCCAAATTCCCCTCTGGGTCATTAGGGTCTTCTTCATTTCCCCACGCCACAGCATCATAGGACCCTCCGTTTCCGGTGGTAGACCTTCTGGGCCAACCACACGCAAACCCCGCTCAGCGCGCACCAGAGAAGCGCCTGCACCACCGCCCACAGCACAGGGAAGCCGAAGAGGTTGGCAGTATCGTAGGAATCAAAGTACTTGAGCGGACTGGACAGGGCCAAAGGGCCCGCCAGCCATTCCGTCTTGGGTGGGATGTACACCAGCAGCAGGCATCCGCCCAGGACAATGGCACCGACGGCGTAGGAAATGACGCTGGATCGGCTGAGGGCCGAGATGGTGGTCAACAGAATGGAAAGGACCACTGCCGCAAAGACCTGGCAGGCCAGCGTCAGAAAGACATACTGCCCCACGGTCACGGTATAGGGAAACAGCCTGAGCTGCTCCAAAGCGGCTACCGGCTGATTGAACCCCAATAGCCCTCCCCGAAATAAGATGGCCCCCAGGGAAGCAACCTGGAACAGAATGGTCAGCCCCACCGCCGCAGCGGCTCCTGCCAAATATTTGGCAGTCAGGGTCTTGCCCTTGCCATTTTTCGCCGTGTGGAGCAAGAGCCAAGTCTGCCTGTCGCGCTCCCCTGAAACGTTTCCAGCGCAAGTCAAAAGGACCATGAGAAATACCAACAGCATGGCTGGGTTATCAAAGAGAAAATCGCTCCATCCCCGAACAGGACCGGTAATTTCTCCCCGGGGCTGAGAATAGAGACGGATGATTTGCAGGTTTCGCCGAATGCCGTAGTTGTCCCCCTCCTCCAGAGCCTCCCGGCCAAAGGCCTTTGCCGCCCGGAGTACGCTTTCATAGGATTCCCGATTCTCCTCATTCCACTGCAGCACATCTGAGTAGTTTAAAATCCAAGTGAAATCATTGGTTTCCCCGCCAAAGTATCCTGGGGATGACATCATCTCATCTGTGGGAATCGGAAATTCAAATACCTCCTCGCCGTACTTTTCCTTCATAGCAGCTTCAAAGGCGGTTCGTTCCTCCGGGGTCAGCTCCGCAAAAGTAGCGTATTGCTTCCTGATTCGTGCCGTTGTCCGGCGGATTTCCGCCTTGTTTCCCCAGAAATTCGTATTTTCCGCCGTAATCTCTCCTAGCGCAGTGCCATTCTCCACGGCATCCATCCAATTCAGGAAGTCCTGAATACCGCAGTTTAAAAGGACGTTTGCCAGCAGCAGCAGGGCAAAAATAATCAGGAAAAATTTGTTCCAGACGGATTTCTTCAGTTCATACCGGGTGAGTGTTCCAATCATCGCTCACCCTCCCTTGACACCTCTTGGAAATGGTACAGATACACATCCTCCAGGTCTGGCGCTGCCAGCAAGCCACCGGGACATTCGTCTGCCACAATCCGCAGAAGCACGTCTCCTTCCCGCCGCTGTACGTTGCCCACCAGAGCTTTGGCCTGCCATTGGGGCACCTCCCCAGGCTGCACCGGGAGCGTAAAGACCTTGCCCTGCATACCCTCCACCAGCTCCTGAGGCGTCCCCCGGGCGATGAGCTGTCCGGATTTCAACATCAGGATGTCCCGGGCGATGAACTCAATGTCGGAAACAATGTGGGTCGTCCAAATCACGACCTTATCCAGCGCCACGGTCGCAATGACATTCCGCAGCCGCACCCGCTCCTGGGGGTCCAGCCCAGCGGTAGGCTCATCCAGAAGTAGCAGCTTCGGGTCATTCAGCAGAGCCTGGGCGATGCCCAAACGCTGGCGCATACCGCCGGAAAACTCCCCAATTTTTCGCTTCCCCTCTTCCCGCAGGTTCACCGTGTCCAAAAGCCGGTCCACAGCATGGTCCAGCTCCTTCCTACTCAACTTCAGCCCTTTCACCGCAGCCATGTATCGGAGAAATTCATCTGCCCGGAAGGATTTGTACAAAGACGGGGTCTGGGGCTGGAATCCCAGCAGCTCCCGGTAGCGCCAGTCCAGATCGTCAATGTCCTTCCCATCCCAGAGGACCTTGCCAGAAGTAGGTCGCAGAATCCCAGCGATGATGTTGATTAAGGTGGTCTTGCCCGCGCCGTTAGGACCCAGAAGGCCATAAACGCCCTCTCTCAAGAGAAAGGAAACATCATCCAGAGCCCGTTTCTTTGGGTATTGCTTAACCAGGTTTTGTACCGTCAGTTCCATGGTTGCTCACTCCTCTTCTGCTTGGGAAACCACCACCTGTATTTTGGCCGAGGCCAAGCTAGATAGCGGCAATGACTCTGTGTCAATCGGGGTTGATACTGCAAAGAAACTGCCACTCTTTTCGCAATCTTCTGATAGCTTGATAGGAATTTGTAACATATCTGTACCGCTGGATCGCCAATCTAGCCAAGAATATAACTCTCCTTCTATTGTGAAAGAAAGAGGTTGACCGTCTAGGATCAAGACGGTGCGGTATAGCCCCGACCTAGACGCGATTGATTCAAATAAAAGCGTTTCCCCATCATAAATTGTAATATCTCTAGAACCAATATGGTCTAAAGTGGTGATCTGCATATCTTCATTCCACAGCCATGCTCCATAGGAACCGTTATCAAAACTGTCCTTTACGCCATCCCGTTGCAGCACCGTCTTTTGTACACTTTCTGGCAATCGCTCCACTCCAACCTGCCTAAGCTGTATCGTATAGGTTGTCATGTGATGATCTGACTTTGGATTTCCGTCAAAAAAGAGGAGGAAATCCAAGCGCCCAAGATTCAGAGAAAACTCCGGTTTGAATTTCACATCAAAAGTCACCTGTTCCGCAGTTAAATCCAGTGCATAGGACATGTAGCTACTTCCATTAATTTCAAATTCTACAGGAATTCCGTCTGCTAGTATCATAAAATAGTATGGCTGCACTTTTTCAAGTCCGTTTTGAAGCGTGACCGATGCTCGGACAAGATCATCTGTATTAAAATACGCTTCAACGCCTGGCGTAACATCAGCCTGCTTCACGCAATTGGAAAGTTCCACCCACATTCCAGCCATCCATTCCGTCAACTCATTCTGTGCCAATTCCTTCATTACATCCGGCATATCTTTCCTATCTACCAGTTGCCCTGAATTCTCTGGTTGCCTTATGGAACAAGAGACAGAGACGGCAATCGTGGTAATAAGTAGCAAGAAACCGGCCAGGATCTTGCCACCTCTGCTTCCTCTTATTTTTCGCAGCATTCAAACACCTCGTTCCCTAAAAATCAGGGAGTTCCAAAGCCCGGGCATCGCTGCCATCCAACCCCATTACATAAATCGGGCCTTCCTCTCCGCTGCCACTTTCATTCACCGGGCCCCGGGTTTTTACAAAAATTTTGTCATATCCAGGAACTGTATAAATTTGATATGCCGGTGCTGATAACGTTGCAATTTTTTCAATTTGTGTGGGATCCGCCTTGGGGAAACGGTAGATATCATAGCAGTCCTCACCCTCATCCAATTCCATACCCGTGTACAGTCGGAAATAAAAATAGTCGTTCTCAAAGTTCATGCTGGCAAGCAGAACCGGTTTCTCCACAATCAGAACCGGATTGCTGCCATCCATATCACAACGATACAGATGCCAGCTCTCATAATCTACATAATAGATGTGGTTTCCGTCTATGACCCCGCCAGCGTTTTTTACCAGTACTTCTTCCTGAGGCTCGTTTGCCTCAAGATCCACACGGACTATGTTTTCTTCCACGTTGGCATAGAGATACTGGCCGAACACAACACTCCAGATACCCGTAAATTCTTCTAACACTGTGCGGGGCTCGCCGCCGCCGTTTTCATACACAAGAAGAGAGGAATCCTTGGTTTTGACATATAAATCACCCTGACTATGCCAAAAACTGTATAAACCTCCGTCAATGATGGGATCTAATGTATCGCTCTTTACTTCCATGGCCTGTGAGGCAGGATTTAATACATAGAGTTTCCCATCATACGACTCCAAGTTTCCAGACACACTGGCGCCGCCTTGGTTGGTGGCGTCTTTGAAAAAGAGACTGACCTCTCCGGTCTTCATATCATAGGTGCATAGGCGAAAACGGCGGTTGCTGTAAGAAAGAAATACAATATCATCCTCATATTGCATAAAATCTCCACTTGGTACATTTTTCTGCATATTTCCGTAGGAATAGCCTTCCTCCATGGCAGCCTGATCTCCCACTGTGGGGGCGGACCCTTCTGCTGAGGGACCTGTCATTTTCTCTTCTGAGCCACTTGGATTTACCACAGATGGGGTTTGGCCCTGGGTCGTTTCAAACAAGTTATCCGTGTCCTTCGCATCACAGGCTCCCAAAAAGAAGCAAAGGAAAACCGTTACTGCCAAAAGAAATGCTCTTTGCATCATATACCGCCTTTCTTGACTTGGTGAAAGCAAGTGGGTAGCCATACATTGCTGCACAGCCACCCACATAACCTTTCTACATCGTTACTGTCATTCAGTTCTAGCCGCTTTTCCATTCCATATGAGCGAAACGAAGTTCCTCCTAATCAGCTAGAACATGTACCCGTGGGCAATGCAGTGAGAAAAGGAGCTAATTGCACACCTGATCTTTACCAAGCAGTTGTACTCAAACTACAGCTCCAACTTCCCCACGTAGTACCTCCTCTTACACTGTGTTGCGAAGATGCCTTCTGTCCCTGCGAGGTTACACAACCAGCCGATGCTGAAGTAGTCCCACTGGAGCTACTAGTTTGCGTATGACCGCTGGCATTCGTAAAATAGTAAATAATTGTTGTGGAAAGAGTCACACCACTGCCCTTTCCGCATGATGTTGTTGCCTTGCCGTAATCGTAGTCGGCGTACAAAGTCGCATAAGTCGTCAACACACCCGAACTTCCTCCAGTAGTCCTCCCGGACTCTGATGCGTTACGTGCAAAAACATTGACACTCAAGGACATGCACAAAATCAAAGTCAAAACGGTTACCAAAATGCGTCGTTTCATCATATTTCCTCCTTTTTCAGGCAGATCGGTGGCCTAGATACCACATTCAATCTGCTTCTTTTGGTAGAACACTGGAGTGTTCATCTTCGGACGTTGATAAAGCATCGCTGAAATTCTAAAAAACCGCACTCGTCTGCTGCCATCATGGCAGTATGTAATTGCCATCGCAATCACTTACCTCAGATGGCTATCCTACAAAACCATCGGAATCCCCTCCTTGCAAGATGGCCGGTCAAATGAACATCAACCATGCCTTTGATGTGATAAGTCTACCATATTAGCTTCCGCGTGTCAACCCCTTTTTGTAAAATATGCCCGATTTCTCTAAAATCAAAAGGCTTGCAATTGGAATTTTCGCTGATCACCCCAGCCTAGACCAAACTCTTATGGGAAGCACAGTGTTTTTTGCATCTTTTAAGTGTAATCGAGGGTTTCCCAGAAAACTGCCAGCACTTGAGCCTAAGGGCCTACATCCCATTAACGCAGCAGATACGGAAGCAAAATATGCTAATTTTTATTTTCCTTAGCCCCCCACTCCCTCGGATAACTCTCCATATACCGCTCCAATAGGGCCGCCGCATCCCGGACCAGCTTGGCGCAGGGGCGGTCCCGGTAGAAGGTTTCCGTCCGCGGGGTGGGTGTGGCCCCTGTGTCCGGGTGGTTTAGAAGCTCCCGGCATTGGATCGCCCCATGCCGTTCCCGAAAGGCGGCAGCCAGCTCCTGGACCCGGGCATAGTGGGCCGCCTTTTCTCCATCGTCCCCCGGTTCTTCATAGCCGTACAGCCAGCCCATGGCCAAAAAAGCCCCGGACAGAGCGCCGCAAATCTCCCGCATCCGCCCCACACCGCCGCCAAAGGAGGAGGCCAACCGCATGGCCTCCTGGCGGGAAAAGCCCGTCACATCGCAAAACGCCGCAAACACCGCCTGGGCGCAGTTACAGCCCTCCAAAAACAGAGCTTGCGCTTTCTCTTCATGGTTCATATTCCATCGCCTCCTGAGAGCATCCTACCACGGCTGCCCCAATTTTGCAAGGTTGCCCAGTTGACACTGGGCGAAATCACGGTATACTAAAAGAAAATCCACGGATTCTGACACCATGCGGAGGGAAACATGAACGTAAAAGTAACAGCAGACAGCACCTGTGACCTGTCACCGGCCCTTCTGGCCCGGTACGATATCACCCTGGCTCCCCTCACGGTCATCAAGGATGGAACCAGCTATGCAGACGGCCTCACCATCACGCCCCAGGAGATTTTCAGCCACGTGGCCGCCGGTGGCAGCCTCTGTTCCACGGCGGCGGTAAGCGTGGGGGAATACCAGGCCCTTTTTAGCCGGTTCGCCGGGTCCTGCGACGGGCTTGTCCACATCACCATTGGCTCCGGCTTTTCCGCCTGCTATCAGAACGCCTGTCTGGCGGCAGCAGGATTTCCCAATGTCCGGGTGGTGGATTCCCGCAACCTCTCCACAGGCCAGGGCCACGTGGTCCTGGAGGCCTGCCGTCTGCGGGACGCCGGTCTCTCTGTGGAGCCTGGACGGGCTCTGCCAGGAGCTGGAGCAGCTCACCGGGAAGGTGGAAGCCAGCTTCCTTTTGAACCGGCTGGACTATATGGTCAAGGGCGGCCGCTGCTCCACCGTGGCGGCCCTGGGGGCCAACCTTTTGAACCTGAAGCCCTGCATTGAGGTTCGGGACGGGAAAATGCAGGTAGTCAAAAAGTATCGGGGGCCTTACGCCAAGTGCCTGGCCAATTACGTCAAAGACCGGCTGGAT
>ENA-OURU01004286-OURU01004286.1-human-gut-metagenome-genome-assembly--contig:-NODE-4286-length-10673-cov-5.909964_pt1 | contig 10673 bp, 4 predicted proteins | sample MGYA00242137_ERZ509064 | MGnify/ENA primary metagenome ERZ509064 (study PRJEB26280, sample SAMEA2338777) | human gut metagenome | biome: human gut; feature: human-associated habitat; material: faeces...
CAATCAACGATATCAAGGCTGGTAAGATTGAGTACAGATTGGACAAGACAAATATTATCCACGTTCCGGTTGGAAAAGCATCCTTTACAGAGGAGCAGTTAGCGGACAACTTCCAGACGCTTATCGATGCAATCAACAAAGTAAGACCTGCAGCCGTTAAAGGTCAGTACCTGAAGAGTGTAACTCTTACATCTACAATGGGACCTGGCGTAAAGGTTAATCCAATGAAGCTTGCATAATAAAATAATGGTCTTCAAAGACAGTTTATAAGAAAGAGGCTGTATGCCGGAGATTCTCCGACGTATAGTCTCTTTTTTGCTCCCGGATAAAGATAGTTTCCTTATCCGGTAAATGGAAGAATGAATATTCCACTGAATCCTTGTCTCCTGCTATATTGTACGGAAGGACAATATAGCGGAACATCATGAAAAACAAAAAGAAAACAACAAAAAATAACAGAAAACAAGAAAAAATGCTTGACAGCCAGGGAACCATGTGTTAATATACACTAGCAACTGCCGAAGACAGTAGGTGCTGAAAAGCGTAAGTAGTGAACGCCTACCGAGGAAGAATGAATTTTTACATCTGTATGAATTTATGTGCTTTCGTGTCTTTGGATACGAAAGCTTTTTAAGTTTCAGCAGAATTTCTGCTGAGAACTTTGGCAGTACACGAATAAAATAAGGAGGTGTACCCAAAAGTGGCAAAAGTTGAATTAAAGCAGCCGATCGTAGATCAGATCGCAGAAGAAATCAAAGACGCCCAGTCAGTAGTTCTTGTTGACCACCGTGGACTTACAGTTGCTCAGGATACAGAGCTTCGTAAGCAGCTCAGAGAAGCAGGTGTAGTTTATAAAGTATACAAGAATACAATGATGAAGAGAGCTTTCGAGGGAACTGATTTTGCAGCCCTTGATGGATGTTTGGAAGGACCTAGTGCTATCGCAATCTCAAAAGATGACGCTACAGCACCGGCAAGAATCCTTTACAAATTTGCTCAGGATGCTCCGGCACTTGAACTTAAAGGCGGTGTAGTTGAAGGAACAGCATATGATGTTGCAGGAATCTCTGAACTTGCTAAGATCCCTTCAAGAGACGAACTCCTTTCCAAGTTGCTTGGAAGCCTGCAGTCACCTATTACAAACTTTGCTCGTGTTATCAATCAGATCGCAGAGCAGGGTGGAGAAGCCGCTCCTGCAGAGGAAGCAGCAGCCGAGGAGACAGCAGAGACACCTGCAGAGTAATCTGCCTGGAAAGCTGCACTGGAGACAGGCAGCAGGATGAGCGGAAGCTCACTAAGATCAAAAAGATTAAATTAAGAAAATATGGAGGATATTTAAAATGGCTAAATTGACAACAGCTGAAATGATCGAAGCGATCAAAGAGTTATCAGTATTAGAGTTAAACGAGCTTGTAAAAGCATGTGAAGAAGAATTCGGCGTATCTGCAGCAGCAGGCGTTGTAGTTGCAGCAGCAGCAGACGGAGCTGGAGCAGCAGAGAAAGATGAGTTCGACGTAGAGCTTACATCTGCAGGAGCTTCTAAGGTTAAAGTTATCAAGGTTGTTCGTGAAGTAACAGGTCTTGGACTGAAAGAAGCAAAAGAGCTTGTTGACGGAGCACCGAAGGTAATCAAGGAAGCTGTTTCTAAGGCAGAGGCTGAGGAACTTAAGGCTAAACTTGAGGAGCAGGGAGCAGAAGTTACTCTGAAATAATTATTTCGGGAACTGAATGCAGTGGACCGCAGAAGATAAAATGCTTCTGCGGTCTTTTAGATTAAAAACCATACTTTTCATCATTTGAAAAAGATCGGCATGATATCATATCTGTCGAAAAAAGTCAAGAAAAAGTGTAAAAAAGTATGAATATCTTGTTGACAATGAAAAGAGCTGTGTGATATAGTAGAAAATGCGCTATTGTGGAAAGGTATGCCATATAGTACAGGTTTTTACTGTCGCATGGCTCTTTCTGCTTATAAAATACTGGAACTCGACAAAGGCAGATAATTGCCTGCAAAATCAATATATGTATGAGGAGTGAAACGTCAATGGAGAAAAACAGAATTCGTCCCATCAAAACCGGAAAAAGCTTCCGCATGAGCTATTCCAGGCAGGAAGAAGTATTGGAGATGCCCAACCTCATTGAAGTTCAGAAGGATTCCTACAAGTGGTTTCTGGATGAAGGCCTCAAAGAGGTATTCGACGATATTTCCCCGATCGCTGACTACAGTGGTCATCTGAGTCTGGAGTTTGTGGATTTTACACTCTGCGAAGATGATGTAAAGTACACGATCGATGAGTGTAAGGAGAGAGATGCAACTTATGCGGCACCTCTGAAGGTCAGAGTAAGGCTTTATAATAAGGAAAATGATGAGATCAACGAGCATGAGATCTTTATGGGAGATCTTCCGCTGATGACAAAGACAGGTACATTTGTTATCAATGGTGCAGAGCGAGTTATCGTCAGCCAGCTCGTGCGTTCCCCTGGTATCTACTATGGAATCGCACATGATAAGTTTGGTAAAAAGCTTTATTCCGCAACCGTGATTCCGAACCGTGGTGCATGGCTTGAGTATGAGACAGACTCCAATGACGTGTTCTATGTACGTGTTGACCGTACGAGAAAAGTGCCGATCACAGTTCTGATCCGTGCACTTGGAATCGGTACCAATGCAGAGATCATCGATTTATTCGGTGAAGAGCCAAAGATCCTTGCCAGTTTCACAAAGGATACTTCCGAGAGTTATCAGGAAGGTCTGTTAGAGCTGTATAAGAAGATCCGTCCGGGTGAGCCGCTTGCAGTGGACAGTGCAGAGAGCCTGATCACGAGTATGTTCTTTGATCCGAGACGTTATGATCTCGCAAAGGTCGGACGTTATAAATTCAATAAAAAACTGAACCTGAAGAACCGTGTAACAGGTCAGGTACTCGCTGAAGATGTGGTCAGTGCCGTGACAGGTGAAGTAGTTGCGGAAAAAGGCACAAAGATCACCCGTGAGCTTGCCGGTATGATTCAGAACAGTGCAGCTCCGTATATCTGGGTAGAGGGAGAAGACGAATCCAGAAATATTAAAGTATTATCAAATCTGATGGTAGATCTTCGGTCTGTTGTCGATATTGATCCGGCAGAGGTTGGAGTGACAGAGCAGGTTTATTACCCGGTACTTGCAGGTATCATCGAAGAGTCCGCAGGAGATGTGGATGAAATGAAAAGGATGATCAAGAGAGATCTCCATGACCTGATCCCGAAGCACATTACAAAAGAAGATATTCTTGCATCCATCAATTACAATATGCATCTTGAGTATGGCATGGGTAATGATGATGATATCGACCATCTGGGTAACAGACGTATCCGTGCGGTAGGAGAGCTTCTTCAGAACCAGTACAGAATCGGTCTTTCCAGAATGGAGAGAGTTGTCCGCGAAAGAATGACAACGCAGGATCAGGATGGTATTTCACCACAGTCTCTGATCAATATCAAGCCGGTAACTGCAGCGGTGAAAGAGTTCTTTGGATCTTCCCAGTTGTCCCAGTTCATGGATCAGAACAACCCGCTTGGTGAGCTGACTCATAAGAGACGTCTGTCAGCACTTGGTCCTGGAGGACTTTCCAGAGACCGTGCCGGATTCGAGGTTCGTGACGTTCACTACTCCCATTATGGAAGAATGTGTCCGATCGAGACTCCTGAGGGTCCTAACATCGGTCTGATCAACTCTCTTGCATGTTACGCAAGAATCAATGAATATGGATTTATTGAGGCTCCATACCGTAAGGTTGACAAGTCTGACCCGATGAATCCGGTCGTTACAGATGAAGTTGTATACATGACTGCTGATGAAGAGGATAATTACCATGTAGCACAGGCAAATACTCCTCTTGATGAAGAAGGTCATTTCATTAATAAGAACGTATCCGGTCGTTACCGTGAGGAGACACAGGATTACGAAAGAAATAAATTTGATTATATGGACGTATCACCTAAGCAGGTGTTCTCCGTGGCTACTGCACTGATTCCGTTCCTTCAGAATGACGATGCGAACCGTGCATTGATGGGATCCAACATGCAGCGTCAGGCAGTACCGCTTCTTACGACAGAAGCTCCGGTAGTCGGAACAGGTATGGAAGTAAAATCTGCGGTTGACTCAGGTGTTGCTGAAGTTGCAGAGCAGGCCGGTGTCGTTGAAAGTTCTACATCTACAAGCATCACGATCCGCCATGATGACGGAACAAAGAAGACATACAAACTGACAAAATTCCAGAGAAGTAACCAGAGTAACTGCTACAACCAGAGACCGATCGTCGATAAGGGTGAGCGTGTGGAAGCAGGACAGGTTATCGCTGACGGACCGTCAACATCCGGCGGAGAGATGGCTCTTGGTAAGAACCCGTTGATCGGATTCATGACCTGGGAAGGTTATAACTACGAGGATGCCGTTCTTTTAAGTGAAAGACTGGTTCAGGAAGATGTTTATACATCCGTTCATATTGAAGAGTATGAAGCAGAAGCAAGAGATACAAAGCTCGGACCTGAAGAGATCACGAGAGATATTCCGGGTGTCGGTGATGATGCACTGAAAGATCTGGATGAAAGAGGAATTATCCGTATCGGTGCAGAGGTACGTGCCGGAGATATCCTTGTCGGAAAGGTAACTCCAAAGGGAGAGACAGAGCTGACTGCCGAGGAGAGACTGCTTCGTGCAATCTTCGGTGAGAAAGCACGTGAGGTAAGAGATACATCTCTGAAAGTACCTCATGGAGAATATGGTATTGTAGTGGATGCCAAAGTATTTACCAGAGAGAATGGTGATGAGCTGTCTCCGGGAGTAAATCAGGCAGTCCGTATCTATATTGCACAGAAGAGAAAGATTTCTGTTGGTGATAAGATGGCCGGACGACATGGTAACAAGGGTGTCGTTTCCCGTGTCCTTCCTGTAGAAGATATGCCGTTCCTTCCGAACGGACGCCCGCTGGACATCGTGCTGAACCCGCTGGGTGTGCCTTCACGTATGAACATCGGACAGGTGCTGGAGATCCACTTAAGTCTTGCAGCAAAAGCACTGGGATTCAATGTATCAACTCCTGTATTCGCAGGTGCGAACGAGAATGACATCATGGATACACTGGATCTGGCAAATGATTATGTAAACCTTGAATGGGAAGAGTTTGAAAAGAAGCATGGTGAGGAGCTTCGTCCGGAAGTACTGCAGTTCCTTTCAGAGAATAGAGCCCACAGAGAGCTTTGGAAAGGTGTGCCGCTTTCAAGAGACGGAAAGGTTCGTCTGCGTGACGGACGTACCGGAGAGTACTTCGACAGTCCGGTAACGATCGGACATATGCATTACCTGAAGCTGCATCACCTGGTAGATGATAAGATCCATGCACGTTCTACAGGTCCTTACTCTCTTGTAACGCAGCAGCCGCTGGGAGGAAAAGCCCAGTTCGGTGGACAGCGTTTCGGAGAGATGGAGGTGTGGGCATTGGAGGCTTATGGTGCATCTTATACACTGCAGGAGATCCTGACAGTGAAGTCGGACGACGTTGTAGGACGTGTGAAGACTTACGAGGCGATCATCAAAGGAGAAAATATTCCTGAACCGGGTGTTCCTGAATCCTTCAAGGTTCTCCTGAAAGAACTTCAGTCTCTTGCACTGGATGTCCGCGTATTACGTGATGACAATACAGAGGTCAAGATCATGGAGAGTGTTGATTATGGCGAGACAGATCTGCGTCATATCATCGAGGGCGACAGAAGATACCGTGATGAAAATGAATCGTTCAGAGATCATGGATTTACGGAGCAGGAATTTGTTGGTGAGGAACTTGAGAACGTAGAGCCGGAAGAGGAAGACCCGGACGACAGCGATCTTGAGAACTTAAGTTTTGATGATGACTACCTGGGTGAGGAATAATAAGGAGGAGCCGTTTTTATGCCAAATAACAATGAACAACAATACGAACCGTTAACATTTGATGCGATAAAGATCGGCCTGGCTTCACCTGAAAAGATCATGGAATGGTCAAAAGGTGAGGTTACGAAGCCGGAGACAATCAACTACAGAACACTGAAACCGGAAAAAGACGGACTTTTCTGTGAGAGAATCTTCGGACCAAGTAAAGACTGGGAGTGCCACTGTGGAAAGTACAAAAAGATCCGTTATAAAGGAGTCGTGTGCGACCGCTGTGGTGTTGAGGTAACAAAGGCAAGTGTCCGCCGTGAGCGTATGGGTCATATCGCTCTGGCGGCACCGGTATCGCATATCTGGTATTTCAAGGGCATCCCGAGCCGTATGGGTCTGATCCTTGATATCTCTCCGAGAACTCTGGAGAGAGTCCTGTATTTCGCTTCTTATATCGTACTTGACAAAGGCGAGACAAATCTTGCCTACAAGCAGGTGCTTTCTGAAGCAGAATACCAGGAAGCAAAAGAAAAATATGGAAGAAATGCATTCCGTGTAGGAATGGGTGCAGAATCCATTAAGGAACTTCTTGAGTCCATCGACCTTGAGAAGGAATATGCAGAACTTCAGGCAGGACTGGAGAATGCGACAGGACAGAAACGTGCGAGAATCGTAAAGCGTCTGGAAGTTGTAGAAGCATTCCGCGAGTCCGGCAACAGACCGGAGTGGATGATCCTTACAGCAATCCCGGTTATCCCACCGGATCTGCGTCCTATGGTACAGCTTGATGGTGGACGTTTCGCTACATCTGACCTGAATGATCTGTACAGAAGGATCATCAACAGAAATAACCGTCTGAAGAGACTCCTTGAGCTGGGAGCACCGGACATTATCGTAAGAAACGAGAAGCGTATGCTTCAGGAAGCTGTTGACGCACTGATCGACAACGGCCGTCGTGGACGTCCGGTAACAGGACCTGGTAACAGAGCATTGAAGTCTCTGTCTGATATGCTGAAAGGTAAGTCCGGACGTTTCCGTCAGAACCTGCTTGGTAAGCGTGTTGACTATTCAGGACGTTCTGTTATCGTCGTTGGACCGGAACTGAAGATCTATCAGTGTGGTCTGCCGAAAGAGATGGCAATCGAGCTGTTCAAACCATTTGTTATGAAAGAACTTGTAGCAAACGGAACAGCACATAATATTAAAAATGCAAAGAAGATGGTTGAGAGACTTCAGCCGGAGGTATGGGATGTGCTTGAAGATGTGATCAAGGAGCATCCGGTTATGCTGAACCGTGCCCCCACACTGCACAGACTTGGTATCCAGGCATTTGAGCCGATCCTTGTAGAAGGTAAGGCGATCAAGCTTCATCCGCTGGTATGTACGGCTTACAATGCCGACTTCGATGGAGACCAGATGGCTGTCCATGTACCACTGTCACAGGAAGCACAGGCAGAGTGCCGTTTCCTGCTCCTTTCACCGAACAACCTGCTGAAGCCGTCTGATGGTGGTCCGGTAGCTGTTCCTTCACAGGATATGGTACTTGGTATTTACTATCTGACTCAGTTAAGACCGGGATCAAAGGGCGAGGGCATGTTCTTCAAGAGCGTGAACGAGGCAATTCTTGCTTATGAGAATGGATATATCACACTGCACTCACAGATCAAGGTGCGTGTGGCAAAGACTCTTCCAAATGGAGAAGAGATGACCGGAATTATTGATGCAACACTGGGACGTCTTCTCTTTAATGAGATCATTCCTCAGGATCTTGGTTTCGTAGACCGTGAGGTTGAGGGAAATGAACTGAAGATGGAGATCGACTTCCATGTTGGTAAGAAGCAGCTCAAGCAGATCCTTGAGAAAGTAATCAATACACATGGGGCTACAGCAACTGCAGAAGTACTGGATGATGTAAAAGCCATCGGATATAAGTTCTCTACAAGAGCGGCAATGACTGTATCGATTTCCGATATGACTGTACCACCGCAGAAGCCTGAGATGATCGCAAAAGCTCAGGAAACTGTAGACCGTATTACAAAGAACTACAAGCGTGGTCTTATCACAGAGGAAGAGCGTTATAAAGAAGTTGTTGAGACATGGAAAGCAACCGATGATATGCTGACAGAGGCACTGCTGACAGGTCTTGATAAGTATAATAATATCTTCATGATGGCAGACTCAGGAGCCCGTGGATCTGATAAGCAGATCAAGCAGCTTGCCGGTATGCGTGGACTGATGGCTGATACAACCGGTCGTACGATCGAGCTGCCTATCAAGTCAAACTTCCGTGAAGGTCTTGACGTACTGGAGTATTTCATGTCTGCCCACGGAGCCAGAAAGGGAATGGCAGATACTGCTCTTCGTACAGCCGATTCAGGATACCTGACAAGACGTCTTGTAGACGTATCACAGGAACTGATCATTCACGATACAGACTGCGTAAAACCGGGTCAGCCGATTCCGGGAATGTATGTATCTGCATTCATGGATGGAAATGAAGAGATCGAAAGTCTTCAGGAACGTATTACAGGACGTTTCTCTGCAGAAGACATTAAAGATAAAGATGGTAATGTCATTGTAAAGGCAAACCATATGATTACTCCACGCCGTGCTGAGCGTGTGATGAAGAAGGGCGTTGACGAGAACGGAAATGCACTTGAGCAGGTTAAGATCCGTACAATCCTTACCTGTAAGTGTAAGAGTGGTGTATGCTCCAGATGTTATGGTGCGAACATGGCAACAGGAGAAGCCGTACAGGTTGGTGAGGCAGTCGGAATTATGGCAGCACAGTCCATCGGAGAGCCAGGTACACAGCTTACCATGCGTACATTCCATAACGGTGGAGTTGCCGGAGACGATATCACTCAGGGTCTTCCTCGTGTCGAGGAGCTTTTTGAGGCAAGAAAGCCGAAGGGACTTGCAATCATCACAGAGTTTGCCGGACGTGCAACGATCAGTGATACAAAGAAAAAGCGTGAAGTTATTGTTACAAATGAAGAGACAGGCGAATCAAAAGCTTACCTTATCCCTTATGGATCTCGTATTAAGATCCAGGACGGAGCAATGCTCGGTGCCGGAGATGAGCTTACAGAAGGTAGTGTAAATCCACATGACATCCTGAAGATCAAAGGCCTTCGTGCAGCACAGGACTACATGCTTCAGGAAGTACAGCGTGTATACCGTCTGCAGGGTGTTGAGATCAATGATAAGCATATCGAGGTCATCGTTCGTCAGATGCTGAAGAAGATCCGAATCGAGGAGAAGGGTGATACAGAGTTCCTGCCGGGAACAATGGTAGACGTCCTTGAATTCGAGGAAGTCAACGAGCAGCTTGTTGCAGAAGGAAAAGAGCCGGCTACCGGTGAGCAGATCATGCTTGGTATCACCAAGGCATCTCTTGCTACAGAATCCTTCCTTTCAGCCGCTTCTTTCCAGGAGACAACAAAGGTTCTGACAGAGGCAGCAATCAAGGGTAAAGTTGACCACCTTGTAGGTCTGAAGGAGAACGTTATCATCGGTAAGCATATTCCTGCCGGAACAGGTATGAAGAAGTACCGTGATGTAAAATTAAATACAGATCTTCAGATGGAAGATGAACTGGATCTTGATGATGAGATCAGCCTGGAAGATTTAGATGCAGATCTGGATCTGAACGAAGAGATTGATCTTGAAAATACAGAAGAGACAGCCGGAGAAAGTGATGCCGCAGAGGAAGTATCAGAAAAAGCAGATACGACTGAAGAATAAGCATTACAGGAAACTCTCTGAATAAAAATTATAAGGAACCTGTTGTTCCCCTGCTTTCGGGCAGAGGAGCAGCAGGTTTTTTCGTTGAGGGGAATACGAAGTGTTTTTCTGACAGGTGAATCGCTGGAAGGGAAATGTGCAAAATTGGCAGAAAAATGTCGAATATCAGAAAGAAAATATCGGAAAGATACATAAAACCACTTCCTGAATCTAAAAAATATTAATAATACTGTTAAATATATATATAAAAAATCAATGAATCATAAAAATTTTAATAAAAAATCCAAAAATATTCTATTCTTTCAAAGGAAAGAGATGCTTATAATAAGCTTAGTCAATGAAGCAAGACGAAAATCTAAAAATAGGAGGACATGTAATTATGAATAAGAAAAGATTTTTAGCTGCATTAGCTGTGGCAACACTTGCTTTCTCAATGGTCGGATGTGGTTCATCAGGTGGTGGAGATTCAAAAGGATCAGACAGTGGCGTAGCAAATAAAGACAAGCCGCTTTGCTGGTTCAACCGTCAGCCATCCAACAGCTCAACAGGAGAGCTTGACAAAGAAGCACTCAGCTTCAACGATGATACATATTATGTAGGATTCGATGCTAATCAGGGTGCTGAACTTCAGGGCGAGATGGTACTTGATTATATCAAAGAGAACGCAGCTAAGATGGACCGTAACGGAGACGGTGTGATCGGATACGTTCTTGCAATTGGAGATATCGGACATAACGATTCTATCGCACGTACACGTGGTGTTCGTTCCGCTCTTGGAACAGGCGTAGAGGCAAGCGGAACTGTTGATTCTACACCGGCAGGAACAAACGTAGATGGATCATCCAAGGTTGTACAGGATGCAACGATCGAAGTTGACGGAAAGAAATATACAATCCGTGAGCTTGCTTCTCAGGAGATGAAGAACTCCGCAGGAGCTACATGGGATGCTGCTACAGCAGGTAACGCAATCGGAACATGGACAGCTTCCTTTGGAGATCAGATTGATGTAGTTGTTTCTAATAATGATGGT